>Ga0207693_10000867_pt1 | contig 27046 bp, 27 predicted proteins | sample LARL81metaG_FD_184347 | JGI IMG/M metagenome (GOLD analysis project Ga0207693, IMG submission 184347) | Corn, switchgrass and miscanthus rhizosphere microbial communities from Kellogg Biological Station, Michigan, USA - LAR L8-1 metaG... | ecosystem: Host-associated > Plants > Roots >... | reverse complement strand
CCGCGCTCGGTCCGGCGCGCGACGTCAGATGAGCGAAGCGAGTCCAAGCGGAACTCCTTCGGGCTCTTTCTGTTCGGCCTCGCACTCGTGTTCATCGGCGCCGGCTTCGACCCGACGCGGCACTTTTTTTGACGAATCCGGCCGGACCTTCCGGCGGTATAAGTCGGATGTGAACCGGAGAGGGCGGCTCCGCTGATTCGTTACCTGATCGGGCGCATCTTCTGGGCCGTCTGGCTCTTCTTCATGGCGACCCTGATCGTGTACGTGATCTTCTTTCTCGTCCCGGCCGACCCGGCCCGGATAACCGGGGTCGGCCTCGCCGCTTCGCCGACGCTGCTCGCGGAGATCCGTAGCCAGCTGCACCTGGACGTGCCCTTCTACCAGCAGTACTGGATCTTCGTCTGGAACATCATCCGTCACCAGTCGCTCGGCTACTCGTTCCAGAACGGCACGTCCGTGCGCTGGATCATCGGCCAGGACGCGCGCGTCACCGCGTCACTCGTCTTGGGCGGTGTGTTCTTCTGGCTCCTGATCTCGATCCCGGTCGGGATCCTCTCGGCGCTGAGGCCTCGTTCGCTGTTCGACCGCCTCGCGATGCTGTTCGTGCTCGTCGGCATCTCGATGCCGCCTTTCTTTCTGGGCCTGATCCTGGCCTACGTCTTCGGGTTCAAGCTCGGCTGGACGCCGATCTCCGATTACTGCAATTTCTTCCCGCACTCGGGAGGCGAGTGCAACGGGCCGGCCCATTGGGCGTACCACCTGATCCTGCCGTGGGTGAGCTTCATGGTCCTCTTCGCGGCGCTCTACGTTCGGCTGATCCGGGCGGGCATCCTCGAAGTCACCGGCGAGGACTACGTCCGCACCGCTCGGGCCAAAGGCGCCTCCGGCCGTCGGGTCGTGGTGCACCACATCCTGCGCAACAGCATGCTGCCGGTCGTGACGGTGCTCGGCATGGACATCGCGCTCGCGTTCGGCGCAGCGCTCTTCATCGAGAAGGTCTTCAACCTCCACGGCCTCGGCTCCGAGCTCATCGGAGCGGCCCAGCGGGACGACGTGCCGGTCGTCGTGGGGTGCATCGTCGTCATTACGTTCGCGGTGATCCTCATGAACTTCATCGTGGACGTTGCGTACGCTTGGCTCGACCCACGGATTCGAACGGGGTCACGCATCCGAAGGAATGCCTAACTCTGACCACTTATCGGCGTCAAAGCTGTTGTGAGGACAAATTGCGACCAGGCGCGTGAGCGTCTCTCGCTGCAGCTCGACGACGAGCTGTCGCCGCACGAGACGCTGATGCTTGAACGACACCTTGTGCGCTGTCCCGCGTGCGCGGACTTCGCCGCGGGTGCCCGCCTCTCCACGGAGGTGCTTCGCTCTGCGCCGCTCGAGCCCGTGCCGCAGTTCTGGCTCACGCGCCGGCCTGCCTCCGCCAGGCGCTTCGCGGCCCGGGTCGCTGCGGTCACCGCAGCGGCGGCAGCGGCCGTGCTCGTCGCCGTGTCGACCGTGTCGCTCGAGGGTGAAGTCGCCGGAGGAACCTCAGCGGCATCCGGGCTCTGGCCAACCGGCGCTGCCGTTCATCCGAACGTCGACCAGAACCTCGGCGTCCGGCACATCGCCTTTGAGCGTCCCACGCCCGACGGCCCCCGCCGCGGGCTCCTTCGCTCGGTCTGATCTCTGGACAGGCGAGAGCCGCACGCCAGAGACGCGCGGCTCAACTTCGCGAGTTCTCCTGGCTACTTACTGGTTCGTCGGGATGGGCGGAGCCCAGTCGGCTTCCCAGTAATTCACCAGCCAGCGACCGTTCGGCTTGCCGCCGGCGCGCTTGAGACCGAGGAAGAACGGCAGGTGAGGCCGGACGTCAGTGCCGCTCCGCGCCACGAGGTCGACGACCAGCATCAGCTGGGTCTTGTACGACCACAGCACCTGGAAGCCTGTTTTCTTCGTGTTGCCCGCCGGGTACGGCAGGACCGCGATGTTGCCCTTGTCCCACTCCTTCCGGGTCTGCGTGCCCTTGATTTCACTGTTGACCAGTGGGTACGCGGCATCGAGGTTCTTCCGCAGAGGCGCCGTGTTGATGAACTTTCGCGCCACCTTGAAGGCGGCCGGGTCCGGTGCCGCCTTGACCTGCTTCGGCGCGCTCTGCGCGGGCTTGTTCGAGATCGGCGAGTTGTACCCGCTCGACCCGTGGAAGTAGGTCACGAAAAAGACGATGAGCCCCACGGCAAGGATTCCGCCGCTGAGGAACAGCAAGCGGCGCTGGGCGCGGGGCGAAGAAAGGATGCCGCCTGAGGGCGAGCTCGAGGAAGAGTCCATGAGAACTTAGACCAACGTACCAAAGGAAAGTTAGTGCTGTTGGCCACCCATCGGGGCGCCGCCGGGAGGCTGTGACGTCCCATAGCTACGCGGCAGCGGCGGCAGCTCCCGCGTCACCGATTGCGCGTAGCGCTTGCGGCTCCGACGCTCCCTCACGACCGAAGCGACGCCGAGGCCGAGCGGGAAGAGAAGCGCGAGCAGGACGACGCCTCCCGCGGCGAGCAGCCAGGTCTGTCCCAGCACGTTGCCTCCGCTCGTCTGCGGCGGCGGCGCCTCGTTGCTGCTAGCTGCGGGCCCGGCGCCGAAATCCGCGGGCCCGACCTCATGCTGGCCGGTCTTGGTCGGTTTGGCGAAGATCGCAGTCGTGTACAGCCCGTTCACGAGCCAGCGGCCCCCGCGCTTCACCATCGAGCCCGCGAACACGTAGGACGCCGACGTCTTGGCCCCCTTGCGCGGGTGGACGAGGAGGTTGAAGTCGACGTAAGTGGGGCCCGCGTCGATGGTCGTCCAGTTGTGGAAGGTCTTGCCACGTGGCTGGTAGAACGGAATCGGGCTGGTGCCGTGGCGCCACTGGCTCTCCGTCGTCCCTCCCTTGAGATCCGGGCCTGCGAGGCGCCAGGCGGTCGCAGGCGAGCTGTCGTCGAGCGCCGCCGGAATGAACCGGTCGAGAGTCCGGTCGATCGCGCGCCGGTCGGCAGGAGAGACGTGCTTGCTCTGCTTCACCACCTGGGCGGGCGGCGCGTTCTTCGCCGGCGCCCGGGGCGGCTGCTTCGGGCTCCGGATGAACACCGCGGCCCCCGCGATCGCAGCCACGACGAGGACGACGACCCCGAGCCGAAAGAAGCGACGCCGGGCGCGGGGCGAGGACGGAAGGACGCGCATGACCCCGCCGAGAGTACCAGCGCGAAATGCCGTCTCTGCGGCGAGCTAGAGCGCGGCCGGAGCCTGCGCTTCGTGCCGCGTCGCCGCCGTCAAGGGAGCGTCCTCAGGCCGGTCATCGGCCAGACCGTGCGTCCGCTCGGACTCTTTGACGGCGCGCACGAGGAGCTCGTGCTCGACGCAGTAGGTGCTCAACGTAAAGGTCGAGCAACCGGGGAACCCACAGCCATGCAACATCGGCATTAACAAGACTTTAACGGTTCGGGACCCTGAAAGGAAGGATCGGGCAAGGCGATGACGGGTACAAGGGGAAGGTATTGAGGCTCATCGCGGTCACGTTCGTGGTGCTCGCAGCCGTCGGCTGTGGCGGCTCCGCGCGTCCGGAGACGACCGCCGCACGGGGGCTGCCGCCCGCGCTCGCGGAGCAGTGGGCTGCGCAGGCGTCGTCGATCGCGAGTGCCGCCGCCCACGGGCAGGGCTGCCGCGCGCAGCGCCTCGCATCCACTCTTCGGGACGAGATCCTTGGGAAGAAGGCCAGGGTTCCAGCACGACTGCAAGGGCCGCTCGTCACCGGCGTCAACTCGCTCGCAGATCGGATCACGTGCACGCCGCAGCCGGTAGCGGTGCAGGCCAAGCCGCCGCAGGCGCCGCCCAAGCCGCACGACGACCATGCGCACGGGCACGACCACGACCACCATGGGAAGGACAAGTGAGCGCCGCTCAGCGCTTTGCGGAGCGGTACGAGCTCGTCCGGCCGCTCGGCCACGGAGCGATGGCGACGGTCGAGCTCACGCACGACGTCGAGCTCGACCGGCCGGTGGCGCTCAAGCGGCTCGCCGAGAACTTCGCGCGGGACGAGGAGCTGCGGCGCCGCTTTCTCCGGGAGGCGCGACTGGCCGCGAGGCTCTCGCACCCCAACGTCGTGCGCGTCTTCGACGTGGGCGAGGACGGCGGCCGTCCCTTCATCGCGATGGAGTACGTCGAGGGCGGAACGCTCGCGGACCTCGTAGCGCGTCGCGGCGCGCGGCCGGCGCCAGAGGTGGCCAAGCTCGGGCTGCAGATGTGCGCAGGGCTCGCGGCAGCGCACGCCGCGGGTCTCGTGCATCGGGACGTCAAGCCGCAGAACCTCCTCCTCGGGTCGGACGGAGTCCTCAAGCTCGGGGACTTCGGCATCGCGGTCGGCCACGAGGGGACTCGCGTCACGCTCGTCGGCACCGTCCTTGGCACGGCCGGCTATCTGGCGCCGGAGCAGGCGCGCGGCGAGCAGGTCACCGCTGCCGCGGACATCTACGCCGTCGGCGCGGTGCTCTACGAGCTGCTGACGGGCGAGCCGGCCCGAACGGCCACGTCTCTGGCCGATCTGGGCGCCGGCGGTGCCTTCGACCTGCCCGACTTCGCCGGACGTGTCCGCTCGGCCCCGCCCGAGCTCGTCGATGCGGTGACGGCGTGCCTCGCCGTTCGGCCGGAGGACCGGCCGCCGTCGGCCGCTGCGCTGGCGCAGCGCCTCGCGCCGGTCGCGACGGAGGCCGAGACGCTGAGCCTGCCGGCCGATCCGTCGCGGCGCGCGACCGAGATCCTGGCGCCGTCCTCCAGGACGGCGACTAGGCGCTGGACGCCGCGGCGCCTTGCAGCCGCGGGAGCACTTGCTGCCGCTGTGCTCGCGGGTCTGGTGGCCGCCCTTGCGCTGTCCGGCGGAGGGAATGCGCCGCGACCGAACTCGGGGCCGCACGCCGTCGCCCCACCGGCCGTCGGTGCGAACGCGGCTCAGCAGGCGCGCAACCTCGCGAGCTGGTTACGCGCCCACTGAGGCCTCGCCTACTTCAGGACGGTGGCGCAGTACTGCGGAGACCCGTCCGCCGGGCTTGCGCAGTTTTCGTCCTGCTGGAACTGCAGCGCCTGGCCGAAGTCCTTCGTGGTGCCGGGATAGTTCCCGCCATACGTGAAGGCATTCAGCGTCCCGTTGAAGGCGAACCACGGATAGGTGCAGAACGGCCCACCGTAGCCGGGGCAGGTCGTCGGGCCGACGAACGAGTTGCCGAAGATCTCGGCCTCGCCGCCGGTATCCGAGACGGCCGCCCACGACTTCGCCGCGCTGCCGTCGCCGAACGTGACGCCCTTGATCTGGAGCGGCTTGAACGTCAGCCACTTCGGGACGTCGAACGAGTAGCAGGGCGGCTTGGTCGCGCTGCCGGGGATGCAGTACTTGCCGGCCGGGGAGGTGTAGTTGCCGGTGTGGCCGATCTCCCAGACGAGCGAGTTCGGGGCGTCGTGCACGAGGCCCCAGCCGAGCGAGTTGCCGAGCTTCTGGACGCTGTAGCCCGGCATCAGCGGCCCGGCCTGCTTGCTGTTGAGGACGATCGTCCCCGCGTGGCCGGTCGTGACGTCGGTGACGGTGATGTGCATCCCGTCCCTTGCCGCGGTCACGTACTGGCGGTCGGTGATCGTGTCACCGGCGTGCATGACGAGCGGGCCGCCGGTCGCGCTGTCGGTGAGCATGGCGTTGAACGCCGTCGACTCCGAGTTGCCGTTCTGGGAGACCATCCAGACCGGAGAGCAGGCGGTATACGTATTTGCCGAGTAGACCACGTTGTAGGCGCCGCCCGAGGCGCAGTTCGTGACGAGGCTGTTCGGATAGAACTGGAGCTCGAGGAAGGCCTGGCCGAAGAGGCTGAGCGGGTCGGTGACGGTGCCGCCGATCCAGAAGGTCGGCCCCACCGAGTCGACCTGGCCGACCTGAGCCTTGGTCGTTCCGGCCTCGTTCGTCGGCAGGACGAGCGTCCAGGTCAGGTCCTGGGCCGAGCCGGGAGCGTTCGAGAGCGGATCTATCTCGGGCTCGTCGTGGCCGGTGCAACTTCCCGTGTACCAGATGTATTCCTCCGGGTGGTGGCCGATGCAGAGCGACTGGCCGCCGGCCGCGGCATGGGCGCGCGGCGCAGCGGCCGCGCCCGCGAGTGTGGCTGCGACAGCGAGAACGAGAGCACACAGGAGCCCGAGACGCATTACTTCCCCCTTCCCTCGAAAGACCTTGAGGGCGCAATCCTTCCACAGCCGGCTTGTTCAGCGCCAGCCGTGGTCGAGGAGTGCGCGTGTCTCCTCGACGCCGGCGGCCCAGACCCGCAGGACGTCCTCGTCCGGCAGCTCGTAGAAGCCTCCGTACTGGCCGTCGCCCGCCACCTCGCGCATCGTGGCCGGCACTGCGGGTAGCGGCTGCGCGAGCGGCTCCTTTCTCTCTTTCGGGAGCTCGACTCCGGGCAGGCGCGTCCAGGGGAAGTTCTCCATCCACGAGGCATGGCTCGCGCCCGGGTCGAGCTCCTGCACGAGCGACCAGACGGCGGGGCCGAGCCACCAGTTGTGGAACAGCACCTCCGCCTCGGGATGCGCAGCGCCCCATTCGCGCCGGGCGGCGTCCGCGGGCACGTTGCCGCCGTGCCCGTTCACTATCAGGATCCGTCGGAAGCCCTGCGACTGAAGCGCGTCGAGCAGGTCCTGCACGACAGCGACGAGGGTCCGTACGCGGAGTGTCGGCGAGCCGGGATAGGCGCCGAAGCTCGGCGTGAGGCCATAGGCGAGCACCGGCAGGACCGGGATGCCGAGCGGCTCCGCGGCCTCCACGGCGACGCGCTCGGCGAGGATGTTGTCGGTCTCGAGCGAAAGGTAGGCGTGCTGCTCGGTCGAGCCGATCGGGAGCACGATTCGGTCGTCGCTGCGCAGATACTCCTCGAGCTGGAGCCAGTTCAGGTCGCGGACACGCACTGCGGCACAATTACAGGCAGATGGCTCACGGGCTGATCCCATACCTAGCCGCCGCGCTCGCGGCTGCCTCGCATATCGGAGCGCCGCCCAACGGGGCGACGGCGGCTCTCGCCGCGAGGCCGCTGCACCAGACCCTGGTGCTCCGCACCCGGCCGGGCGGGAAGCCGCTCATGCGCGTCGGGCCCCGCGGCCCGCTCGGCGGCCCGCTCGTCCTCGGGGTCGTCGGCGTCCGCGGCCGCTGGGTCCAGGTCACCGCGGAGGCCCTGCCGAACGGACACTTCGCCTGGGTGAAGTTCGGGCGCGATGTCGGCATCCACCCGGTCCGGTGGACGCTCCGCGCCTCCCTCTCCCGGCGTCAGCTGGACGTCCTGCGAGGCGGGAGGATCGTGCGGACGATCCCCGTGGCGATCGGCGCGCCTGGCTCCCCGACTCCGACCGGTCGCTTCGCGATCGCGGAGAAGCTCACGGGGCCCTTCGGCCCGGCGCTCGGTCCGCGCATCCTCGTCCTGACGGCCCGCCAGCCGCGGCTGCCCGCAGGGTGGAACACGCACATCACCTATTACGTCGCGATCCACGCCGGCGTGGGGCAGGGCTCGGCCGTCTCCGCCGGCTGCCTGCACATGGACGAGTCCGACGTCCGCTACCTGATGCGGACGGTGCCGCTAGGAACGCCGGTGCTGATTTCAGGCTGAGCTGTGCGATGATCGGCCCGCGATGAACGCGGTCGAACTGCACGAGTACGAGGAAGAGGAGGAGCTTCCGGCCTGGAGCCTGCCCGCGGAGGCCGTCGACCGGATTCGCGTGCCCGTGACGCTACCCGAGCAGGTGACGCGGGAGTGGGCGTGGGACGGCTCGACCGGCGCAGGCGTGCGCGTCTGCATCCTCGACAGCGGCGTCGAGTTCGACCATCCGCTCGTCGGCAAGGTCGAACGCTCGGTCGCCGTCGTGCGCGACGACGATGGGGAGCTCCAGGTCGTCGACGACGACGAGGGTGACCTCTGCGGGCACGGGACGGCCTGCGCGGGAGTCATCCGCTCGGTCGCCCCGGATGCTGAGCTGACGAGCGTCCGCGTCCTCGGCGCCGGCTACACGGGCGGCGGCGAGATCATGCTGCACGGTCTCGGCTGGGCCATCGAGCAGGGCTTCCAGATCGTGAACATGAGCCTGTCGACGACGCGGACGAAGTACGTCGAACGGCTGCACGAGCTCGCCGATCACGCCTATTTCCGGCGCGTGCTCCTCGTCGCCTCGGCCCACAACATGCCCGTCGAGAGCTTCCCGTGGCGTTTCGCGAGCGTCATCTCCGTCGGCAGCCACGAGGAGGCCGACCCGCTGACCTTCTACTACAACCCCTCGCCGCCGGTGGAGTTCTTCGGGCGCGGCCTCGACCTCGACGTCGCGTGGCTCGACGGCGGGACGCTGCGCTGCACGGGAAACAGCTTCGCCACGCCGCACATCGCGGCGATCTGCGCGCTCGTCCTCGGCAAGCACCCCGACCTGACGCCGTTCCAGCTCAAGAGCGTCCTCTATCAAACGGCGTCGAACGCACGGGGCATCGCATGAGCGACCTCGAAGCGGCCGTCGCGGCCGGAGTGATCGGGGCGGACGAGGCGCATCGCTCGCTGCTGCAGGCCACGGTCGAGGTGGCACGGGCGATCTTCGGCGCGAAGGCCGCGTCCGTCTTCCTGCTCGACGAGGAGGCCGAGGAGCTCGTCTTCGAGGCCGTCGCGGGCGAGGGGGAGGGAGAGCTGATCGGCATGCGCTTCCCGGCCGGGAACGGGATCGCGGGCTGGGTGCTCACCACGCGACAACCGCTCGTCGTCGACGACCTGACCGCCGACACGCGCTGGTCTCGCTCACAGGCGGAGTCGACCGGGTACGTGCCGAAGAGCATGATGTCGGTGCCGCTGCTTGTCGAGGAGCGCGCGCTGGGAGTGCTCCAGGTGCTCGACCGGCCGCCGGAGTCGAGGGTGAGGTTGAGGGAGATCGACCTGCTCGGCCTGTTCGCGAACCAGGCAGCGATCGCGCTCGACCTCCTGCAGCGGGCACGCAGGGCCCGCGAGGCGCTCGCGGGCGAGGGCCGGCTCGCCCCGCTGGCGCGAGTGGCGGCGCGGCTCGAGGAGGAGGACCGCGATGCGGCGTTCGACCTGCTCCGCGCGCTCGAGCGCGTTCTCGCGGAGACGTCGGGCTAGCCGAGAAGCGCGCCTGCGGGAAGACGCGACAGGACGAAGCTCTCGGCCGCCGCGAGCGTCGGCGCATGTCCGGTGACGGCGGCCAGAAAGTCGTCGCGCTTGATCGTGTACAGCTGGAGCGGTTCGACCGCCCGCACCGTTGCCGTTCGCGGCACGTCGCGCAGCAGGGCGATCTCGCCGAACCCCTCGCCCGGACCGAGCTCCCGCGGGCCCTGCTCGAGCTCCACGACGGCCCGTCCCGAGGCGATGACGTAGTAGTGGTTGCCGACCTCTCCAACGGCGACCACGATCTGGCCCGCGGCCGTGGAGACTGCGGTTGCGCCCGACGCCAGCCGCTCGAGCACGGGCTCCGGCAGTTCCGCGAAGATCTCGATCTTCCGGAGCAGCTCGAGCGGTTCTTCCGCGATCACGGCCTCGGCATCGATGCGCCGCAGGCTCGGCCACAGCGGCAGGAGAAGCGGGGGCAAGAAGCAGCCCGTCGCAATGAGAGCGCCCTTCGCGCCGAGCCAGCTCACGAGGGCCGGCGCCACGAGCGAGCCGATGGCCAGCGCGCCGAGGATCGTGGTCTCCATGACGGCGAAGACGCGCCCTAGCACCTCGTTCTCGGTCGAGCGCTGGAGCAGCGTGATCCCTCCCACCTCCACGAGGACGGAGCCGGCACCGATGATGCCGAAGAGGACGAGTGCAGGTGCCAGCGTGGAGACCCCCGCGGCGAGCGCGATCGGGACCACCGAGACGACGATCCCGAGCGCGAAGCCTGTTGCAAGCCGACGCCGTGCGGCGACGACGGCTACGACGAAGGCGCCCACGATGCTGCCGATGCCGATCGCGGCGTTGAGCCAGCCGACCCCGGCATTGCCAGCGTGGAGAAGGTTGATGGCCAGTACCACGAGCAGCACCTCGAGCAGACCTGACGTAAGGGTCTGGGCACCGGTGAGGCCGACGATGACTCTGAGCGCCGGCCGTCGCAGCACCGCTGAGAATCCCGCTGTCAGCTCCGGCCAGAGGCGCGGGCGCTCCGTTCTCTCGGGTGGTTTGTCGCGCGGCACCTGGACTACGAAAGCCGCCGACCAGACGAGGACGGCGCCGTTGAAGGCGAAGACAGCGGCGGGTCCGCTCAGCGCCAGCAATATCCCGCCGAGCGCCGGTCCGGCGAACATGCCCACGCTCGAGATGGTGTTGCTGACGACGTTCGCTGCGGTGAGCTCTTCGGGAGTCTCTACGAGCAACGGCAGCAGTGCTCCCTGTGCCGGGCTGTACGCCACGGATGCCACCGACGAGAGCACCGCCAGCACGTAGACGGCGTAGGCGTTGCCGCTGGTGACGGCCACGGCCGTCATGCCGCCGCAGAGTGCGGCTCGGAAGATGTCCGTGATCAACATCAGCTGGCGCCGCGACCAACGGTCGGCGGCGACGCCGAGCCACGGAGCAGCGAGGGCTGCGAAGACGAAGCGGGCGAAGAACAGGAGCCCGACGGCGCGGGCGCCGCCGGCGTGGTAGGCGTAGACGGGTAGCGCGACGGCGTAGGCCCAGCCGCCAAGGGTCGCGCCGACGTCGGCGATCTGGAGCTTGCGAACCTGCCGGTTCGCGAAGACCCCCCGAAAGGCGTGGAGCGAAGCGGCGAAGGGGCTCACAACCGAGGAGGATCTCAGGCTGTGTTGCGAATTTGAAGGGTCGGTGGGAAGATTCGTCCTCCCAGGACCGTCTAGAGAGATGACAGCGCCACATACGAGGCGCAAAGACTTCTAAAGGAGGAGCAATGTCGGACGAGGTGCGCAAGGACGAGGACGAGGTCGAGGGCCACGTCCGTCATGGCGGCGGTCACGGTATGACCGACGAGAGCGACGTCGAGGGCCACGTCCGCCACGGTGGCGGCCACGGAATCAACGACGAGCCCGAGAGCGACGACGAGGTCGAGGCGCACGTTCGCAAGTCCCAGCCGCGGCACATCTAGGCCTACCTTTCACGCGAAAGGCCCGGCCCGAGTGCCGGGCCTTTTTGCGGTCCCGGGAAGATTTGTCCGGCGTCCGTCGTCTAGTGGTCGACAGCGCCGGATGGCGCAGAGATTCCAAGGAGGAGCAATGTCGGACGAGCAGCGCAAGGACGAGGACGAGGTCGAGGGCCACGTCCGTCATGGCGGCGGTCACGGTATGACCGACGAGCCGGTCGCCGAGGGCGACGACGAGGACGAGGTCGAGGCGCACGTACGGAAGGCGAACGTCCGGATGGACTCGCCCCGCCACATCTAGATCCGACTCTCGCGCGAAGAATCTGAGTGTCACCTGAAGGCCCGGTCCTCAGCCGGGCCTTCTTCATGCGCCGGCGACCCTCGCGGCCGCGGCGTCGGCGACTGCGACGAGCCGGTCAGCCTCCTCGATGCGGCCGTCACCTGGGAGGGCGGTGAGATTGACGGCCACGAGCTCGCGCGCGCCGCGCGCGACGGCGGCTGCGAGGGCGGCCGCAGCTGCCACGTCGGCGTGGACGCGCACCTCCACCCGCGGGCCGGCGGCCGCGCAGAGCTCCGCCACGTCCGCGGCCAGGCGTGCGAGGTCCAGCGGCGGCTCGGCTGCGGCCGCCGTGACCTGCCCGAGAGCCCAGTCGCGGCTTTCCGGCTTCTGGCCCTCGTCCACCGCCGCGCGGGCCTCGAGCGCCCGCCCGTACGCCTCCGCGTCCTCGTCGACGAGCCTCGCCGCCCGCTCCCGCAGCGAATCGGCCTGAGCGGCGACGCCTGCCGCCTCCGCCCAGCTCTCGGGCGACAGGCGCGCGGTCATCTGCACGACGGCGGCTGCCGCCGCCAGGGCGACTGCGAGAGCGGAGCCGGCGCCCGGAACCTCGCGCGGCGCAGCCAGCTCTTCGAGGAGCGCGGGGAGGGAGAGGCCCGTGAGCACCGCGTCAGTGTCTCACCGGGGCCGCGTCCCGCGCTGTTCTAGACCGCCTCGATTAGCTGGCGCAGCCGCGAGACGACGTACGGCGAGGGCTCGTAACCGGCCGCGGCGACGGCGCGCTCGAGATCGGCCAGGAGCTGAAGCCGGAAAGCGGCGTCCTGCTCGGCACGCGCGACGAGCTCGTCGAGCATCGCACGCGCGGCCGGCAGCTCCTGTGCAGCTCGCACCCAACCCTCGGGCGCGGGTGGCAGAAGGCGTAGCAAGCGGCCGATGCGCTCCTCGTCGTAAGCGTTCATCTCACTCCTCATGACGGGCGAGAGCCCCGACTCCTTCCATCGAATTCTCCACGAACTTTTTCGAGGCAGCGGGAGATGCGGCTGGCGATGGTGCCGGCCGGGATTTCGAGGGCCTCGCCGATGGTGTGATAGCTCTCGTCGCGGCAGAAGAAGCGGTCGAGGATCTCGCGACACGGGTCGCCGACCTTGTCGAGAGCAGCGCGCACGGTCATCGCGTCGTCGAGCGACGCGAGCAGGTCGTCGACCTCCCGCTCGTCCGGCTCGGTGTCCGACGGCGTGTCGCGCGCGAGCAGGCGTAGCTTGTCGATGCAGAGGCGTCGCGTCAGCTGCGCGAGCCACGGGCGCACGGCGTCGTCGCTCCGCAGCTCCGGGAGCCGCTCGTAGGCGCGGGCGAAGACTTCCTGGAAGACGTCCTCGGCGTCCTGCTGCGCGAGGCGGAAGCCGCGGCCGCAGATGGCATAGACGTAGCGCGAGAACCGCTCCACGAACTCGTTCCAGGCGGCGGGATCGCCGTCACGGCAACGCGAAACGAGTTGGGCATCGGTCTCCTCCACGGCCATTGCGCGGGACGATACGACTTCGTTGCCGAAACGTCACTGTTAGGGCAGGACGCGGTCGAGCGCCGTGACGAGCAGCTCCGCGTGCTCGTCGCCGAAGACGAGCGGCGGCCGGATCTTGACAACGTCGTCGTGTTTGCCTGTCAGTCCGACGAGAACGCCTTCGTCGCGTAGCGCGTCGACGACCCGTCCGGCTAGTTCGCTGCTCGAAAGCTGGACGCCTGCGAGGAGGCCTCTGCCGCGTATCTCCACCACGTTCCGTTTGCGGAGACCGGCGATCGCTGCTCGCAGGCGCTCGCCCACGCCGGCCGCCTGCTCCGGGAGCCGCTCGTCTTCGAGCACGTCGAGCACGGCGAGGGCGGCGCTCGCCGCGACCGGGTTGCCGCCGAAGGTGGAGAACGTCCTGCCTGAATACGGGAACCGCTCGGCGAGCTCGCGCCGCGTGACGACCGCGGCGACGGGATAGCCGTTCCCCATCGGCTTGCCGAGCGAGACGACGTCCGGTGCGATGCCGTGGCGCGCGAACGACCAGAGCTCGGGGCCGAGGCGGCCGTGGCCGGCCTGGACCTCGTCCGCGACGTAGAGCCCTCCGGCCTTGTGCGTCCAGTCGACGAGGAGGCGAAGCTCCGAAGCCTCGGGGACGAAGATCCCGTCGCTCATGAGCGAGCCGTCGAGGAACGTCGCGGCGAGGTCACCGTCGAGCTCGTCGAGCGCGGCGTCGAGCGCTTCGTCGAGAGCCGCCCCGTTACCGGGCGGTGGGATACGCGCGATGCGAGTCGGCGGGTCCCCCGGAGGCCAGTCCTCGGGCGAGAGCGCGGCCGCAGCCGTGGTGACGCCGTGATATGCGTTGTCGGTCACGAGCGCCCCGTCGCGGCCCGTCGCGCCTGCGGCGAGACGCCATGCGAGGTCGTTCGCCTCGCTCCCCGAGTTGACGAGCAGCACCGTGTCGAGACCCGCCTCCTCCGGGAACGTCGCAAGCAGCCGCTCGGCCAGCTCGACGAGCGGCTCCGCGAGGTAACGCGCGTTCACCGCGCTCAGCCGGGTCTGGCGGACGACCGCCTCGGTCACGCGCGGGTGGCAGTGCCCCACGACCGGGACGTTGTTGTAGGCGTCGAGGAGCCTGGCGCCGTCGGCTTCGTGGATCCAGACGCCCTCGGCCCGGACGGCGTGGACGGGACGGGCGTACGTGAGCGGCGTCAGGAGCGCGCCGAGCGACCGCTCGCGCTTTCGAGCGAGCTCGCTGGTCACCACGGGCCGGCGGCCGGCGCCGAGCTCCCGGGCCACCTCCGCCGGATCGAGCGCGTCGAGCAGCTCGAGGAGCTGCCACGAGTCGTTGTCCCAGGCCTCGATGTAGGCGGCATTCTCGGGAAAGCGGCGGCCGCGCCAGGCGCTGATCGAGACGATCGCGGCAAGGCGTGCGGCGACAAGGTCGCCGAGCAGCTCGAGCTCGAGCTGCTCGAGGGGGACGCGGGAGGAGAAGCCGTCGAGCGCGATCCGTGCGACCCGGAAAGCGTCGTCCAGCGGGCGGCCGCGCAGTAGCGATGCCAGCAGCACGGCGACGTCGGCCGCGAGCGCGCTGTGGCAGCAGTCGCCGAAGTCGAGGACCCCGGCGACGCGGTCGTGCTCGTCAAGCAGGAGGTTGTCGAGGTTGAAGTCTCCGTGCACGACCTGCGCCCGCAGGCGCGGCCATTCCGGCGCCACGCGCTCCTCGAACCCGGCGATCGTCCGTGAGGCGAGGGCCTGCCTCTCCGGCTCCTCGATCTCCTCGAGCAGAGGCCGGAGCCGCGGCGTCGCGCGGAGGTTCCAGAGCAGCTCGCGGCCCGCCGCGGGATGGAAGAACGACCGCAGCGCGAGGCAGAGGCGTGCGTGGACTGCGGCGACGTGCCGCACCGCATCGTCGTCGAGCTCGGGGCCGGCCTTGCGACCGCGTATGCGCTCGAATAGGCGGACGAAGTGGCCGTCGATCGCCTCGCTTGGCGCGAGCGGCCGGGCCATTGGCAGGTCCGGGTCGACGGCGACAACGTGCGCGATCGCGGACTCTTCGAGGTCGAGCGCCGCAGGATCCTCCCCGCTGTTCGAGATCTTGAGCACGCCATCCCGGCCGTCGTCGTCGATCAGGAAGGCCTGGTCGCGCTCGCTGCCGAGGTCGGAGGCGCTCCCGTGGATGCCGAAGACGTCCGCCGCGATCTTCGCGGCTTGGTTCGCCGTGAAGCGGGGCGGCCTCGACTCGAGTACAGAAGTCACAGCGATCCGATGCTATTCGGCCCGGGCCGAAATCCCTCGTTCGAGCGAATCGCCTCCCCCTTTTGCGGGAGGATCGCGCTCCGATGTCCACCTACGTTGCGCCCACTGACGGCGGCTACGCGACACGCCCTGCGGCATCTCGGCGGTCGTGAACAAGGAGGCACCAAGTGCGGAGAGTCCTCACCAAGCGCGACGCTTTTCGGTTCCGGCCCTGGCAGGTCGGGCTCCTGGCGATCATCTTCGTGATGGCGTTCGGAATGATCCGCTCGGGCGCCTCGTGGGGCTCCTCGGGCTACGACTCGGCATCCGATCCGTACTCGATGCAGAACATCACGGCGGCCGACGGTGCGCAGGCGTGGTGGAAGTCCGGATACACGGGCCAGGGCGTCGACGTGGCGCTCATCGACACCGGTGTCTCTCCGGTCGCCGGTCTGAACTCCACCGGCAAGGTGGTCAACGGGCCGGACCTCTCGCTCGAATCGCAGAATCCGAGCCTCCAGTACCTCGACACGAACGGCCACGGCACGTTCATGGCCGGACTGATCGCGGGTAACGACGGTCAGCCCGGCGGCTACCGCGGCGTGGCCCCCGACGCGCGGATCGTCTCGCTCAAGGTCGGGGTCGCCGACGGCGGCGTCGACGTGAGCCAGGTGATCGCGGCGATCGACTGGGTCGTCCAGCATCGCAACGACAACGGGATGAACATTCGGGTCATCAACCTCTCGTACGGAACGAACTCGACCCAGGCCTACGCGGTCGACCCACTCGCCTACGCAGTCGAGCAGGCGTGGAAGGCGGGGATCGTCGTTGTCGCGGCAGCCGGCAACTCGGGCTACCAGCGGGGCTCGGGCTCGCAGGGTCTCGCAGATCCGGCCGACGACCCGCAGATCCTTTCGGTCGGCGCTGCGGACACCATGGGGACGGCGGCTCCGTGGGACGACAACGTTGCGTCCTTCTCGGCCGGTTGCAGCAGCGGCTGCCGGGCCCCCGACATGATCGCGCCCGGCGCGCACATGCAGGGACTCCGCGTCCCGGGTTCCTATATCGACCAGAACAACCCTGCCGGCGCTCTCAGCGACCGCTACTTCCGCGGCAGCGGCACCTCCGAGGCGACGGCATTCGTGTCTGGTGCGGTGGCCGACCTGCTGCAGCGCTACCCGCAGCTGACGCCGGACCAGGTCAAGCAGATGCTGACCTCGAACTGCACCAAGCTCGCCTCCTACAACTGGAAGCAGCAGGGATGTGGCGAGCTCGACATGAATCGACTCCTCGGCGGCTCGGTTCCCTCGGTGTTCGGCTCGCAGCAGTACAACATGCCTGCGACGGGTACGGGTTCTCTCGAGGCCTCGCGCGGAACCGACCACATCTCGATCAACGGAGTGGTGCTCCAGGGCGAGCAGGACGTCTTCGGGATGCCCTTCAACTCTGCCGCCATGGCCGCGCTCGAAGCCGCAGGCTCGAGCTGGTCGGGCGGAGCCTGGAACGGGTCGTCCTGGTCCGGCAGCTCGTGGAGCGGCTCGTCGTGGTCGGGCAGTTCGTGGAGCGGCTTCATGTGGCCGGGCAGCTCGTGGAGCGGATCCAGCTGGAGCGGTTCGTCCTGGTCCGGGAACTCCTGGAGCGGCTCGTCGTGGTCGGGCAGCTCGTGGAGCGGATCCAGCTGGAGCGGCTCCAGCTGGAGCGGAAGCAGCTGGTCGGGCGGGTCATGGCTCGGCGCAAGCTGGGGCTGATCGATTGACCACCAGTCCCGCGCCGGCTAGCCGGCGCGGGACTGATTCAGTCGAGGCGCTGCGTTGAACGTCCATTCCAAGCGCCTCCCGGACACAAGATCCCTCGTCCGAGCGAATCGGCTCCCCCTTTTGCGGGAAGATCGTACTCCGGTGTCGTCCTACGTTGCGTCGACTGATTGGCGGCTATGTGACACGCCCTGCGGAATTCGGCGGTCGCACAAGGAGGTTCATGTGAGGGCGTCCCTCACCAAGCGCGACGCGCGGCAGCCGGTCCCGAGGGTCATGGCTCGGGGCGAGTCGGGGCTGATGCGTAAGGAGGGAGGCCGGTGACCATCGGCCGGCCTCTCTTCTATTGGCGCCGCGCGCGCGCGCCGAGCCAGCTGTTGGGCTCGTTCGTCAGCGTGTTCCGCGAGGGTTTGCACGGGCCTGGACGTGTCTGGGCCTTCAACGGCGTCCTGGCGGTCGCCTGTTCCATCGTCTGGGCCGTCGCGGCCGGCAAGTACGACAGCCCGGCGTTCGTGGGCGGTCCACATATGTCGTGGTGGGCGCTCGCGCTCGCCTTCTACTTCGCCGAGGTCTTCGTGGTCCACCTCGAGTTCCGCAAGCAGGCGCACACGCTCTCGCTGACGGAGATCGGGCTCACTCTCGGCCTGATGCTCGGCACGCCCGCGGGTCTCCTGATCGGGCAGCTCGCGGGGACGACTGTTGCGCTCGGGCTCAACCGCCGGCGGAGCCAGCGCCCGGTGAAGTTCGCGTTCAACATCGCAGAGCTACCCCTCTGCAGCGGCATCGCCCTACTGATCTTTCGCTCGCTCGCATCGCCGGGCGACTCGCGGCCACAGCTGTGGGCGATCGTCCTCTTTGCCTGCGCCATTGCTCATATCGTCGGCATCCTGCTCGTCTCAACGGTGATCGCCATCGCCGAGGAGCGCTTCCTCGCGCCCCAGCTCGCGCGGACGCTCGTCACCTCGACGATCGGGGCACTGGCCACAGCTTCGCTTGGGCTCGCGGTCGTCGAGCTCCTCACCGTCCGCCCGGCCGCCGTGCTCCTCCTCGTCATCCCGGTTCTCGCGTGCGCCGCTGCCTTCCGTGGCTACATGGAGCAGCGGGAGCAGCGGGAGCACGTCGAGTTTCTCTATGAGTCGATGCGTGCCACACAGGGCGCGCCCGAGTTCGGATTGGCGGTCGGGCAGCTTCTTGTCGCTGCTCGGCGGTTGCTCCGCGCGGAGTACGCCGAGATCCTGCTCCTGCCCGGCTCCGAGGGCGAGGCCCCGCTGAGGAGCGTCAGCGGCTCAGAGGGCGAGCTGCTCATGCACCCCGAGGAGCGGTTCACGCCGGCCGACGCCGATGCGTTCGCCAGGATCGCCGCCGGCGGCTCGGCGACACTGCTCACGCGTCGCCGGTCGGTGACCGAGCTCGATGCGTTCCTCCAGTCGCGCGGGCTGGAAGACGCAATCGTCGGGCCGCTGCGGGGGGAGGATCGGACGTTCGGCCTGCTCCTGGTCGGCGAGCGTGCAGGCGACGTGAGCACGTTCGGAGAAGCCGACGTCGATCTCTTCTCGACGTTTGCCGGTCACGCGAGCATCCTGCTCGAGAACGGCCGGCTCGAGCATTCGCTTGCCCAGGTGACCCAGCTCAAGGAGCAACTCCGCCACCAGGCGTACCACGACGCACTCACCGGCCTTCCCAACCGCGCCCACTTGCTCGAGGCGGTCCAGCACGAGCTCGCCCGCGAAGGCGCGCCGTCGACTGCCGTCCTGTACCTCGACCTCGACCGCTTCAAGACCGTGAACGACACGTGGGGCCACAGCGCCGGCGACGAGCTGCTCGCCGAGTTCGCGCGCCGACTCGGGGATGCCACGCGCGCCCAGGACCTCGCGGCCCGGATCGGCGGCGACGAGTTCGCCGTGCTCGTCCGCGAAGCCAACGTCGAGGCCGCCGTTATCGCCGCGCGGCGCCTCATGGACGCCATCGACGGCACGTACGCGCTCAGCTGCGGAGAAGTCGCCTGCCATGTGAGCGTCGGCATCGCCGTGGGGAACGCGGCCGAGACGACCGCCGACGACCTCATCCGCAACGCGGACATCGCGATGTACAGCGTCAAGCGCTCTGACCGTTCCTACACGCTCTACGAAGCGGAGCTTCACGAGCAGCTGCGTGCCCAGCGCCAGCTCGGCCTAGATCTCGAGGCGGCGCTCGAGCGGGAGCAGATCGTCGTCCACTACCAGCCGGTCGTGCGGCTCAAGGACGGCGAGATCGAGGGATTCGAGGTCCTCGCCCGGTGGCCGCACCCGACTCGTGGCCTCATCAACGCGGCGGAGTTCGTGCCAGCCGCCGAGGAAACCGGGCTGACGGTCGAGCTGGGGCGTCTCGTCCTACAGCAGGCACTCCAGATGGCGCGCAGATTGCCGGAGGAGCTGAGCATCTGGCTCAACCTCTCGCCGGCGGAGCTTGCCAACGAGCGGCTCGTCGACACGCTCGCGCACGCGCTCAAGGGGTACGGCGTCGCCCCCAACCGGCTCGTGATCGAGGTGACGGAGCTCGGTGTCGTTCAGGGAAGCGATGCTGCTTTGACGGCGATGCGGCGGTTGCGCGACCTCGGTGTCGGCCTGACGATCGATGACTTCGGTACCGGCTACTCGTCGCTGAGCCGCCTCGCCGAGTTCCCGATCGAGTCGCTGAAGATTCCGAAGCCGTTCGTCGACAAGCTCGTGGGCGAGGGTGCCGACGACTCGTTTGTCGACGCGATTCTGCGGCTCGGCGACTCGCTCGGCCTCGCCACGGTCGGCGAGGGAATCGAGCATCCGGCGCAGGCGGAGCGGCTGCGGCAGCTCGGTTGTCGTCTCGGCCAGGGATACCTCTTCGGTCGCCCGATGCCGGCTGAGGACGCCGAGCGCCTCGTCCGGAAGGGGCCCGTCTGGACCCCGCCGCTCTCACTCCTCCCGAAGCTCCCCGACCCGGCCGCGTCCGCGTACTGGGCATAAAGGAGGCGCCCAAGACGCGCGGATGTCGCAGATCCCCCAAAAGGGGGAGGCCCAGCAGTACCAAAGCGCGAGAAGATCATCTCGACTCCCGCTCGGGGCTGACGGCAAACAACTCTGCGGCGGAGTTTTTCGAAGCGGCGGCTAACCCCGCCGCTTCGCTTTTTTGGTCCGGGGCAAACAGCTGCGCTGTTCGCCCCGGTGGGATACGGAACTCCGCGCGCCCGAGGTTGCGATCTCGGGCACGCTCCGTGGACGGGAGGTCGCGCTCTCCCGTGGGCGGAGTTCCTTCAGATCCGGGTGAAGAGCGCAGCTCTTCACCCGGTCTTGAGGATCGGGGCGTTGAGGACGATGTGTGCGTCCTGCTCCGTCATCTTGCCCTGCTTCTCGAGCTTGTCGATCTGGGTGTCCTGGCCGACCAGGACCGGCTTGACGCCCGGCTTCCACGTCACCCAGACCTCTTCCCAGAGGGGGTTGTAGTCCGACTCGCCCGGCTCCGAGCCGAAGATCGTCAGCTGCCCCTTCGCGGCGCGCCCTTTCACGAAGTACTGCTCCGGAAGGCCCTTCACGGACTTCAGTTCCCGGGAGTAGTTGACATGCATCGCCTTCGCCTGCGACTTCGACGAGACGTCGGTGATCAGGTAGGTGTCGATGTGATGGTCGTAATAGCCCTTGTAAACGGGCTGCGTCTGCATGGAGGGCTTGCCGATGTTCGGTAGCCCGCCGGTTGCCGCGGCCGCGATTGCCGCTGAGGCCGCGACCAGGCCGAAGACGAGTAGAACGAGAACGCTCCTGCGCACCAGCTCCTCCTTCTTGTGGCTACAGTGGGACGGCAGTGGCTACGCGCAGAACGAAGCTCCGGATTGCAGTCCTCGCCGTACTGGCCGCGGTGATCGCCGTTGCGGCGTCGTCGAGCGCGTTCGCCGGCGCACAGCATGTCGCCAAGGCCCCGGTCGTCCAGACCAAGAACGTCAAGGGCCTCGGCGTCATCCTCGTGAACGGCAGCGGCCGGACGCTCTACATGTTCAAGCCCGACAAGCAGAAGCGGGTCACGTGCAAGGGCCAATGCGCAGCCATCTGGCCGCCCATGAAGCTGAAGGCAGGACAGAAGGCGACCGCGGCCGGCGCGGCGAAGAAGTCGCTGCTCGGCAGCGACCCGAACCCGAGTGGCGGGCGCGTCGTGACGTACAACCGCTGGCCGCTCTACACGTACGTCGCGGACTCGAAGCCCGGTCAGGCGACCGGGCAGGCGCTCAACCTGAACGGCGGCCTCTGGTACGTCCTCTCGCCGTCCGGCAAGGTCATCACCAAGAAGCCGTAGCGAGCTACGGGAGCGGGCGGGAGACGACCGCCGTCGCCGCGGATCGCGCGCGGGCCGAGCCCGAGACCGTGTTCTCGATCACGAGAAGTCGAAGCCGTCTACCGAACTGTCCCGGTCCGAGCCGCAGCGTCCGTCGCGTCGCACCCGGGATCTGCCTACAGCTGCCGCCCGCAGCGTGGCACGACAGCCAGCGGAACTTGTAGCCGGTCGGCGGATCCCCGTACCAGGCGCCGGTGGTCGCCCTCAGCGTATGGCCGACCCGGGGCGCTCCGACGATCTGCGGCCGCGCGGCGGAGCTCGGGAGGACGGCGAACCTGGACTTGCTCTCGACGCGGCTGAGGGCCGACGAGATGACGATCGGTCCGCTGCGAGCCTGACGAGGGACCGTCGCGACCAGCTTTCGGTCCGATCGAACGGTGAAGCCCGCCTTCGCGCCTCCGAAGCTGACCGCGGTGGCGCCCGCAAGGCCGCTGCCCAGGAGGGTGATCCGGGAGCCGACGGTCGCCCGTGACGGTTCCGCCGTCTCGAGTGCCAGAGGCTCCACAAAGTGATAGACGTGGACGCCCCACTGGCCGAAGCTGTCGCGGAAGGATCCGCCGGAGGCCGTGACCGTGCGGTTCTCCGTGTAGACGGTGCCGCTGCTAGCCCATTGCGGGAGCCCGCCCAACGTCACCTGGGCGCTGCCGGGCCCGCTGCGCGCCGCGATCAGCCAGAGGTCGTCGACGGACGTCCCTTCGCGCAGCACCGCCTCGGTCGTTCCGTCGGTGGTGGCGACCTGTCGGCTCGTCTCGGGATTCACGAGCGCAGTCTCGATGGCGCTCGAGGGCGACAGCTCGTGCACGAGCGGCTTGAGGACGCTCTCCCAGAAGGTCCAGTTCCAGCCGTACTGGGCGTCGCTCGAGGTGAAGCACCCCGAGATGTTGCCGCCGTAGAAGGCGAGGACGCGGGCGCCGTTGACGATCGCGTCGTAGGCCATGTACCGCTCCTGCTGGAACGTGGGAAGCACGAACGCGCGGGTCGTGTGGTCGTAGCTGGCGCCTGCGCAGATCTGGAGGGTCGTCCACACGGGCGCGGTCGTCGTGATCGAGGCGAGCGTGGCCGTCCATTGACCCACCCGGTGCAGGTCCGGCGCCGGCTGGGCGATCGTCACGGGATAGATGTCGACCCCGTGGACGTCCGTGACCGGCGAGTAGGGGGCGAGATCGCCGGCGGTGCCCTTCGGAGCCTCGATCGTCACCCAGAGGTGCGCGGGATCGAGCGGCGTTTCGCCTTGGCACCACAGAGGGTCGCCGCGCGACGTGACTCGGCAGAACGGAAACTGCAGCGCCGACGGGAGGATGTCGCTCCCCCAGGGCTCGTCGCGTCCCCGCCACATGCCGATCCCGCTCCCGCCGGGATCGTGAGTGAGCGTGTCGACGATGTGAGCGAGAGCCGTGTCGTCCGCCGAGCCCGGCAGGGCCTGCGAATACCCGCTCAGGTTTATCCACGTGGAGGCGTGGAGCGCCGCAGCCGCCCGATCGAACGCCTGCGCGGACGTGAGGTCGGAGCTCGACCAGAGGTTCCCGGGGCCGACGCGGAACATGTCCACGCCGGCCGAGACAGTCTCGGCGAGTCCATCGGTGCCCCAGGGCGTCGTCGAGCCGAGTAGCGGCCCCGGCGAGAGAACGATCGGGAACACGGGCCGGCCGTCGAGCAGGATCGTCCGCGTCGAGTCGAACGAGGTCGTGCCCGCGTCAGCGGACGCGACGAGACTGGCGGCGCACGTGGCTGCGGCTGCTCCGACCACCAACCGAACTGCGATCCGTCTCGCCACCGCGAACCACCTTCCCTCCGGGCCAGACTAGTCCCGAAGCTTCGCGGCCGCTACCCGCTACACGGGCGGCGCCAGCAGCGCCACGACCGGCTCCTCGCGGCTGCCCAGCAGCGGTTCCACCTCCGCCTCGCTCGACTCGAGCCGCTCGACACGCGCGCCGAGCGCATCGAGGAATGCGTCCGGCGGATCGAGGAAGCCGATCGCCGGCGTCCGGTAGTGCATCGGCACGACGAGCCGAGGCCGCAGATCGCCCACGAGCTCGGCGGCCGCGTCCGGCGCGATCGTCGGCCCGCCGCCCACGGGGAGGAACAACACGTCGACCTCGCCGAGCGCCTCCCACTGCGTCGGCCGCAACGCCGGCTGGCCGAAGTCGCCGAAATGCGCGACCGTCATCCCGTCGATGGCGAAGCGGAAGATCGTGTTCGGCCCGCGCTCGATGCCGGCGACGGCGTCGTGCTCGGACGCGATCCCGACGACCTCGCCGAGCGGCGACTCGTACGTCCCCGCCTTCGCCAGCACGACCGGGTCGCCGCCGATCGCCTCCACCGCGTTGTGGTCCAGATGATCGTGGGTGACGAGCAGCACGTCGGCTTCGACTCCCTCGACGGGCGGGTAGTCCCACTTCCAGTCGTTCCGGCCCACGGCAGCGGCGATGTCGCCGAACGGGTCGACGAAGACCCGATGCTGCTGCCCGGTGAGCAGGAACGCGGATTGGCCGTACCAGCGGATGAGCATTCCAGCTTCCTCCTCAGTGTTGAGACAGTCGTCGAAGCAACGGCACCGCCGCGAGCAGGGTCCGCTGCTCTTCGGGATCCAGCTCGTCGGTGATTGCGGCCGCGAGCCAGTCTTCGCGTTGTCCGCGTGCCTCGAGCACCCTCTCGCGGCCTAGCGTCGTGAGCTCGATCAGGACCCGCCGTCCGTCGGCGGGGTCGGGTCGGCGTCCGATCAGCCCGGCCGTCTCGAGCTCGGCGAGCGTCTGCGCCATCGACTGCGGCCGGACACGCTCCGCCGCGGCGAGACCGCTGGTCGTCTGCGCCCCCTCCCGGTCGAGGCGGCTGAGGACGCTCGCCTGCGCGACCGGGAACGAGTACTCGGCACGGAGGCGGCGGATGAGCTGGCCCAGGACGAGCCGGAGCTCGCTCGCAGCGGTCGCGACCTGAGCCGTCGGGCGGGGCATGGTGGCATTGTAGACAGGTAAACTGTGCAGGTTGCCTGTTGATTCTCGCTACAAGTGGATCGCACTCTCCAACACGACGCTGGGAGTGCTACTGGCGACGATCGACGGCTCGATCGTGCTGATCGCGATGCCCGACATCTTCCGGGGCATCCACCTGAACCCGCTCCAGCCGGGCAACAGCTTCTACCTCCTCTGGATGATCCTGGGCTTTCTCGTCGTCTCGAGCGTCCTCGTGGTCAGCCTCGGCCGGCTTGGCGACCAGTTCGGGCGCGTCCGGATGTACAACCTCGGCTTCGTCGTCTACACGGTCGCCTCCCTGCTGCTCACGATCGACTGGCTGCACGGAGGTGCCGGCGCCGACTGGCTGATCGGCTTCCGGATCGTGCAGGGTGTCGGCGCGGCGTTCCTGGTCGCGAACTCGGTCGCGATCCTCACCGACGCCTTCCCGGCCAACCAGCGCGGGATGGCGCTCGGGATCAACAACGTCGTCGGCATCAGCGGCCTCTTCATCGGGCTCGTGCTCGGCGGCGTCCTCGCGCCCATCTCGTGGCGGCTCGTCTTCCTCGTCTCGGTCCCGTTCGGCATTGCAGGGACGATCTGGTCGTACCGGAGCCTGCGCGAGATCGGCGTCCGAACCCGCGAGCCGATCGACTGGCTGGGAAACCTCACTTTTGCGGCGGGGCTCGTGCTCGTGATGGTCGGGATCACGTACGGGATCCGGCCCTACGGGAATCACGTCATGGGGTGGGAGTCGCCGTTCGTGGACGCCTGTCTCGCCGCCGGCGCCGTGCTGCTCGCGCTGTTCGCCTTCGTCGAGGTGCGGTCGAAGTCGCCGATGTTCCGGCTCGGGCTGTTCCGGATCCGCCCGTTCACCTTCGGCGTCCTCTCGAGCTTCCTCTCGGCGGTCTCGCGCGGCGGGCTGATGTTCATGCTGATCATCTGGCTCCAGGGAATCTGGCTGCCCGAGCACGGCTACGGCTTCGCCTCGACCCCGTTGTGGGCGGGCATCGCGATGCTGCCGCTCACGATCGGCTTCCTCCTCGCCGGGCCCGCCGCCGGGATCCTCTCCGACCGCTATGGCTCGCGGCCGTTCGCCACGGGCGGGATGCTCGTGTCCGCGGTCAGCTTCGTGCTGCTGGCGATGCTGCCCGTCGACTTCTCCTACCCGGTCTTCGCGGCGATCCTGCTGCTGATGGGGCTCTCGATGGGAGCCTTCGCCGCGCCGAACCGGGCCGGCGTGATGAACAGTCTTCCCGCGCAGAACCGGGGAGCGGGCAGCGGAATGAACCAGACGTTCCAGAACTCGGCGCAGGTGCTCTCGATCGGGATCTTCTTCACGCTGATGATCATCGGTCTCTCGGCCACGCTGCCCCATTCGCTCGCCACCGGGCTGCAAGCGCACGGCGTCCCCGCGGACGTTGCGACACGTGTCGGCCATCTGCCGCCGGTGTCGGTGCTCTTCGCGGCCTTCCTCGGCTACAACCCGGCCAAGGAGCTGATCGGACCGCACGTGCTGGCGAAGCTGCCCGCCCACGACGCGGCTGCGATCCGCGGCCGCGGCTTCTTCCCGCACCTAATCTCGGGGCCGTTCCACAGTGGCCTGCACGAGGCGTTCGCGTTCGCGATCGTCGCCTGTCTCGTCGCCGCGCTCGCTTCCTGGTCGCGTGGCGGCCGGGCCGTGGCGCCCGAGGAGCACGCGCGCGAGCAGACCATCCCGGTCGTGGATTAGGTCTTCGCGACCTGCACCGCGACGAAGACTGCGTAGAGGACGACCAGGAATGTCCCGGCAACGCGGCCGCCGCCGTCGCGCATTCCGAACAGGACCAGCGCCGCCGCCGTCATGCCGAACAGCCAGGCGAGGTCGAACACCGCGAGGCCCGAGAAGGCGGCGAGGGTTCCGAGCGCCGCGGGAACCGCCAGGCCGGCGACGATGTTGATCGAGTTCGAGTTCAGCGTCTCGCTCATCAGCGCCGATCCCCGGTGCTGGAGGCCGAAGCGGACGCCGGTCCACGCGTTCGGGAGGCTCGTGAGGATGGCGAGCACGATCACGCCGACGAGCGCCTCGGGCACCGACCACGCGTGGCCGAGATCGGTCGCCGCGCGCACCGCACCGATGCTGCCGGCCACGATCACGGCGAGCGCGAGCAGGAGGACGACGACCAGTTGGGCAGCTTCGCGCCGCGAGTCGAGCGGGCGCGCGTGCCGGTGCGCCTCTCCGAAGCTCCGGTGGACGAAGCGTGCCCTCGCCGCGTCGAGGGGAAGCCGCCGGACGATGCGCGGCCCGACCACGAGGAGCGCGACGTAGGGCACTGCGACGGCGCCGACGAGCAACGCGCCGACGGTCGCGTCGACGGCTCCGGCCGCGACGGCGAGCGTGACCGCGATGAGCCAGAGCCCGACGAAGGCCTCCAGCTCGAGCGCCTCGTGGCGGGCCTTGACGCGGCCCGCGACGATGGCGCTCAGGCCGAGCATCGCCGCGAGGTTGAAGGCGTTCGAACCCACGACGACCCCGACGGCGACGGCGTGCGCGCCCTGGACGAGCGCCGTGATCGCGGAGGAGATCTCAGGCGCGTCGGCTGCCAGCGCGGTCAGAAGGCCGAGCAGCGTCTCTGGCAGACCGAGGCGCAGGCCGATGTGGTCGAGCCGCCGGGCGAACAGCGCCGACGCGGCGAGCATCACGGCGATGGAGACGACGAAGACGGGGACGGCGGCCGAAGGCGTCATGGCTGGACGCCGACCAGCCTTCCCGGCACACCGGGCGGAACGCTAGCGCTCCTGGTCTTCCTCGCTGAGCGGGCCTTCGTCCTCTTGCGGCTCGACGTCCTCCTCGAGCCCGATCTCGATCTCCGACGCGTCGGCCTGGCCTGAGCCGCTGAACGGGGTCGCGGCGACCGGGGCGGCGGCCAGG
>Ga0207693_10000866_pt1 | contig 27047 bp, 28 predicted proteins | sample LARL81metaG_FD_184347 | JGI IMG/M metagenome (GOLD analysis project Ga0207693, IMG submission 184347) | Corn, switchgrass and miscanthus rhizosphere microbial communities from Kellogg Biological Station, Michigan, USA - LAR L8-1 metaG... | ecosystem: Host-associated > Plants > Roots >... | reverse complement strand
CGAGGAGTTTGAACTAGGAATCATGATCGTGGATACGATCGAAGAGATGGATGGGTCGGACCGAGTTCCGCACCTGAAACTGATTGCGAGCGAGCCTTGGTTGGAACAGCACTTCTTCAACTAGATCGAAATGGCGCTCTTCACCAAGCGCTCGGCGCAGTGTGCTCGAAAACTGGTTGACACCGCCGACATTGTTAGAGAGGCGATTTTGCAACAGCTAAGACTGTTTCCGGCGAGAGGGCCGCATGATCAGCCAAACCGCACCGACAATCAACACGATCAGAACAAGCAGTACCTGCCACCATTTTACTAATACGAACACTTAGCCACGTTCCTGTATCTGCGACAAGACGAAGGTAAGTTTCACACGCCGCCATTCTAACCCGCTGCGAACCCAATGAGTGAAATGGCGATTTTGCAAGAGATTACCGGCGAGGCGACAGCTCAGGCTGAAGACTCTGTCCCCGCCATCGCAAACGGTCCCCACCTTCATACAGCAGTCACCGCAACGGGAGATGATCGCGAAGGATGAGCAAATGTGAACAGTCCGGAGTCTTCTTTATAACGTACTATTTACCTGAAAGAGCTTCGCGTTCACAGGCGAGGAGAAAGGAGAGAAGATGAGCATTTGGACGATCTTATTCGTGGTGCTGCTGATAGCTTGGTTTGGGGGCTTTACTGTGTTTCATGTGGCGGGCGGACTGATCCACTTGTTGCTCGTACTCGCAGTAGTTTCTCTCATCCTGCATTATGTTTTGGGTAGAAGGACAGCATAAAAGCAAGAGCCTTCTTTCTATTTTGGGACAGCCAACAAAAGGAGCAATCTATGACAAAGCTAAGTCGCTTGCTATTGTGTGTAGTTCTTGCTGGTCTGACTACGGCGTGGGCAATCGCGCAGGACTCCGACACAGACGCCAAATCAAAGGGCGAGGTGAGAAGCATCACCGGATGCGTTACTAAAGGCCCAAGTGCCAACGAGTTCCTGTTGACCGCCAGCGACGGCAGCACCTGGGAAGTGCACAACAACAACGCTATCGATCTGACGAGTCATCTTGGTCACACCATTAAAGCCGAAGGGGTGGTTTCGCATTCCAAAATGCACAACATGAAGGAAGACGTGAAAGATGCAGCGAAAGACGCTGGCGTGAAGAACAACAGTACCGAGCACGGACACTTGAAGGTCACCAGCGTCCGCATGGTGAGCGAATCCTGTCAACAGTAGACTTCGACGCATTTGGGGTGTGCAACGGGCGGCACGTGTGATACCGTCGGTTGCCATCTGTCTGGAATGTAGGATATCAAGTCAGTGGCTGCACTGAGTTGACGGAAAGTTGGACCTTCAAAATACATATTCCTACGGCTAACAGACAGGACTAAGAGCTGGCAGACCGACGCCTGTTCCCTACCGTCTCCGCTAATCTTCGAAAACAACGAGACAGCTTCGCTCGGCGTTTCCGGCCTCTCCCACAACAAGCACTACTCCAATGGCACGCATTGAGGACACCTGTTGTTAACAAGACGATTTCGCTCATTGACCGGAAGATGAGTGTAATCGAGATGTTTCAACAATAATCAGGTCGGATTGTGCGCCTATGCTGCGCGAGCTTTTATTCTGGCCATCTGCAAGAGGGTCGGTGGAATGCGGACGCGCATGACTTTACCTGATCGCCCGTGAAGTGCGTCCACAAACACCAAGTTTTCGCCGATGCTGATCGGGTCGGACACCAATTGAAATATCTCTCCGTAGAGCTTCACCTGATTATCTTGAGCATAGCCCAGTCGTTTTAGCGTTTCACAGAGGGAGTGCGGTTGGTTTCGCCCACGGGACTCCTCGGGCTCTTCTTTGTACGGAAAATGGTCATTGAACTGGATACTCCTCATCCAACGCACCTACCGGATGCGGGCAGTTTCGGGGCCACAAACGCTGTATTCTTCTTGATCTCGGGTGCCATGGCTCTCGACGAAGGGTCACATTAGACGGCTGGTGAATGGGGCACAACTGGGAGTACTTACAGGCGGCAAGGCATTTTGAGTGAAATCGGGATTTTTCGCCAATGTAACACGCCAATCCAGCGATAAGGTCGTTTAGGCGACGGCGACTTTCTGAAGGGTTGCATCGCAGGAAATCGACGTTATGGGCGTCGGTGAACTCACGCTCCCATCCGCTGACATCGGGGTTGATCGTTCTTCGAAGAGCAGCCTTCGGAGCGTTCGAAGGTCGTTTAGAATCCGGCTCGTTCGATTCACATGTATTTCAAGCTTTGCCACGTTGTACTGAGCGAGTCGAAGCGTGTCGAGACGGCGCGGAACGCCTGACGTGGATTCGCGCTGCACATCGAGTTCGAGGGTTCGCTTCGCTTCCGCAATGGTTTCGGCAAGCAACAATACGAAATCATGAGCGCTCTCTATGGTGTCAAACGCATCTTCGATGCCGGGAATCATATCGAGTCTCCTATCTAGGCAGTCCACACTGCATGCATCTGCACCGATCACACGATCCAGCAAGAGGGTGCGGCATAGGGAGCAAGTCGAGTTGGGACTCTCTCAAGACGCCAGGCAATCAGCTCTATCAGGGTCTCGACAGTTAAGCCGGAATTGAGAAGCTGAATCGTGTGTTCGACGGTAAACCCGGCTTGCTCCCCGGCTATTGCCAATTTTCCGATGGCGACCGTTAACGATTCTTTTTCCACTTTCGCCCTCCGGACCTGCGTGACGAGGATCACCCCGGATTGTCTTGAGGTCTGTGATGCCAATCACAGAGACCTGTGAGCGGAGTATTTGAGACTAGGGCGGGGGCGGAAGCAAGGTCCCCAGGTAGTGGTCCCTCAACTCGAACCCAGACTCCCGTCTGGAGAAGTGCCTCATCGAATCGCCTCATTCGCAACGCCAGCGACCCAAGGTAAAAATGCGTTGAAGTCGCCGTCGCTGCCTCATTTCTGATTAATGCGTGGCTGGTCTCGCGAGCCTTGTTTCGCCGGAATTTGCCCGTCCTTCCTAGAACAAGCATTGGGCTTGTCGCTTGGATCGGGTTAGCTTTGGCCTTGAGATTATTGATATGAGGATCGTCCGCAGATGCTGGTGAAATTCGAGCAGGTCGTTGAACTTCGGGATCAGGTAGTTGGCGGGTGGAACGCGCCCTTGCCCCGGAGCCTCAATAAAGAGGAACCTCGGTAAGAATCTTCTGCAACTGTTCTGGAGTGATCGGCGGAGTGGCGCCCCGCTGGGTTGCAACCCATGATGCAAACCGATTGGCTGCTTCACTGATTTGCTGCAATGGATTTCCGCGAACATAGTGATGTGCAAGACATGCAGTGAATGCGTCCCCAGCGCCGACAGCATCGGCCACCGTGACCTGGAATCCTGCATGCTCAGCCGTTTGCTCTCGTGACACCAGAATGCTTCCCCGATCAGCACGCGTTATACAGACAAGCTTCAGATCCAAGTCTTGTAGCAGTCGCCGGGCAAGGAATTCTGCAGTTCCTGTACCTAATTCGAACAGAGATGAAACCTGAATCAGCTCGTGCTCGTTCAGCTTGATGATGTCGGCATATTCAAACGACTTCTGCAACACTTCCTTGTTGTAGAACGACTGACGGAGGTTCACATCAAATATGCGAATCGTATTTGGATGTGTGTTATGCAGAAAACGGTCGATCGTGCCTGCGGAGGTCGACGAGCGTTGCGCCAGCGACCCGAAACAGATGACGTCAGCCCTCGCCGACAACTCCTCCCAATCTGCCGTCCATTCCAGAAAATCCCATGCTACGGATTCCTTAATGGTGAAGTTCGGTTGACCTGTTCCGTCAATCGTTACGGTTGCGATGCCTGTTTCGTGAAGATCGTCCCGCTGCAGGAATGAGGTGTTCAGACCCAGTTCTTGCAGGAATTGGCAAGCTTCACGACCCAATTCGTCGTTTCCGACACTACTGGCGACAATCCCCTGATCTCCAAGTACGTTTGTCATGTAAGCGAAGTTTGCGGGAGCGCCACCCAATACCCTTCCGGTGGGCAGAACGTCCCAGAGAACTTCGCCTAGCCCAATCATGAGTGCCGGCCTAATCATGAATTCATTCTCTATATCGACTGTACGTGCGCGTCACTGAAACAGTCTGGGCGCAAAATCGGCCAGATACCTGCGCCAGACTGTCCACACATGAGCGCCAGAACTCTCGACCCACACGTGCCTGATCCCTGCCCTTTCCAATGTCGCGTGAGATTCCTTCACGGGTGCAAAGAGAAAATCGTCACTGCCGATTCCGATCCATAACAACCGCAGTTGCTGGTTGAGTCTTGTCGGATTCGCCAAACTCCCGTCGTAGTCTTTCGTGGCATCGATTATGTCAATCGCAGGACTGAATGCTCCGATGTAGGCAAACCGATCCAAATGATGTAGTCCGATGCGGAGCGCTTGAGCCCCACCCATGGAAAGGCCGGCAATCGCCCTGTGCTCGCGGTCAGCCACCGTGCGAAAGTTTGTGTCAATAAATGAAATCAGGTCTCCGGAAATGACGCGGTCGAAGGTCTCGTAACGTTCGTTCATGAAGTAGCGCGCCACCTCCCCGACCGGTGGCGGCTTCGAACCAGTTTGTGGAGGCGGAGGCGGCTGAAAACCCAGCCCAGGCTGACCATTCTCATTCACGATGATCATCGGCTTGGCTTCGTGAGCAGCGATCAAATTGTCCAGAATGAAGTTCTCATGGCCCTGGTCCGCCCAACCGGCTTCGTCTTCTCCATACCCGTGCTGAAGATAAAGGACGGGGTAGCGTAGCCCACTCTGATCGTATCCCGGCGGCGTATAAACGAAAATCCTTCGCGTCTCGCCGGTCGTTTTCGAGACATACCACTCTCTACGCAGTGTGCCGTGCGGCACATCCGCAATGGCAAAGAAATCGGAATCTGCCCCGGGAACTTCCAACCCGCTGACTTCTCTCCGCGCGGCGAAAAAGACTCTGCTTCCCGGATCGTTCGCGGGAAACCCGTCAACTGAAATCGCGTAGTAGTGGAATCCCGGCAACAGTGGCGTAGTCGTCACGCTCCAATACCCGTCTTCGCTTTTGACCATGTCAAATGACGACTGGCCAAATTCCATCAGGACCTGCGCCTTGTGCGCCTGGTCTGCCTGTATACGGAATGTTGCACTCAGGTCCCTGTTGATTCGGGGGAATTCAGCATCAGGAATGTTTGTGGTAGGCCGTACTGATGTGCTCTGCCCCAAGCACACACCGCAGAGCAACATACCACCGAGCGCGATTTGCTTGATTGTCACTCTGCCCTTCCATCTCCACTCATGCGACACAGGCGCCGCCGATAGCCCATCTCTTGATGCTAGAACTCAACGTGCCCCTCAACATCGCGAGATCGATTGCGTTCACCATCGCCTTATAACCCGTGGCACTGGGGTGAAGGTGGTCACCTGAGTGATAGCCTTCGCGAAACTGACTTGGATGGCTTGGATCACGCACAGCCGCGTCGAAATCGAAAACTCCGTCGAAAGCGCCGCCGGTACGAATCCATTGATTCACCACCAGACGCATCGCTTCGCCATCCTCGCTGTAGTAGTCAGCGCCTTCGAAAGGGGTCAATGTAGCGCCGAACACCTTGATTCCATGTTGATGAGCGCGTTCGATAATTTGTTGTAGACCCGCGATGAGGTCTTCCGCGCTGACCACCTCGTGGGTGAACGGAGTCTCCTTCACTATGGTGCCATTCGGCAATCGTGGCTTCATGTGCGGCCAGCCGATATCGTTGATTCCCTCGAGGACGATCAGGGTCGAAACGCCGGGTTGCGCCAACACATCGCGATCGAGTCTTGTTAGCGCACTCACTCCGGCGCCATCGTGCAAGATTCGGTTACCACCGATTCCTTCGTTGACAACGGCCAGAGTCGCCGAGTTTTGACCGGCGGCGAGGCGATTTGCCAATAAATCCGGCCAGTCCGAATACTCGCCTTGTTTCGCCCCAACGCCATCCGTAATCGAATCGCCGAAGGTAACCGTAGCTGAGGTCTGATTAGGAGCCCACACCTCAAGATCTGCCAACCAGTACCAAGAGCTTTTGATAGTGGGTTTCGGTATGTCTTGGCGCGCAGTGAAATCACCCGGCTCCGAAATGTAGGTGTCGTGCTGGGCCCAGAAATGAACGCTAGAAGACGTGGTCTTCTCCGGCAGGTAAACACTCACGGCAAGTTCGCTCAAAGGAAGCACCTTCAACTCAATCAGGTCGCTGAGTATGGGCGCTCCTGGCGGAACCGTGACCGATGCTTTGCCGCTGAAGGTCAAGGCGTGGTCAGACTCGGGCACGATCGCCGATGCTTTCGACGAAAGCGCGACATGCGCGGACCCGATTCTTAGCGACGTGGTCCCGAACGCATTCGAGAACCTGACGCGCAGGCGTTCTCCACCCATCGTCGGCCTCACAATCATGCGGATGGTCTGGTTCTCGAATACGGGGGACGGTGGAAGCCCTGGAAATTGCAGGGGAGCGTGGACGGCGGTGCTCCAGACACTGACCCAATGTCCTCTATTGGAGGAATCCTCAGCCCAGACTTCAACAAACAGAAGCATTGCCAGGCAGAACACCCCAACGATCCACGGAATCGTTTTACTCCGCACGATGGCTCCTCTCCAATCCAGCACATTCCTCTATGCCGGCATCCAGAACGGATCACCCGATGGGATGAATCCGATCGGCACTTCAGTCACAAATGTCCGCAGCCAACGGGCACACTCTTCCATGCCGGCCTCTTCGCCGCCCTCATGGGGAAGTTGGATCAGAGCCTTCTTCTGGCCCGAGGCAATCGCATCTCGCACGTATTCCGCGGCTTCCCACTCGCGGCATTCAAAGACGATAAGGACGTCAACATTCGGCAGAGCCTGCATACACTGCTGAATGTAATGCCCGGCATGGGCAAGTTTCGTCACTCTCAGTTTGGGATCACCGACCAGCCGCATGGTGCGGGTCTTCAGCCTGGTCTGCATGTCCCTTGCTAATTCCTCGAGGCTCGTTTCCGGGATCACATACTCATGCGAAAAGGGATTTACGGCTGGCGACGCATAGTCCTCCCACCCCATGATTTTGTTCCAGCCAGCGAAGATCCCATCCGGACGGTGGGCGTGCCAATGATCGTGAAACCGCCAAACCACCATTTTGTTCTTTTCGAGGAAATTGACTTTGTGGTTGTAAAGGGGATCGTACCGTACATCGGAGACAATGTCAGCTGCACTCCAAAACGTGGGCTCATGCGTGATCACAAAGTTATTGCCGGCCGCGATGGAACGTTGGAGTAGATCAAGCGTGGACATGAACGTTGTTGTAATCCCGGTGATAGGAGCATCCGGGTCGCCGATCTTGAATTCATCAGCCGTGGGAGTGCGCCATGGCACTCCAACCTTCTCCCTGATTCTCGCTACCACTTCGCGAGCCGTTAATGGTGAGTTCGAATGATTCTGCGCCTTCATCAATAGCGGAGCCATAACAAGCCCGCTTCCGGTGACTTGGCAGAATCTTCTACGGGATAGTTTCATTTCTTCCATTGCTTCAACCCGCCTGTGGGAGTGTCCAGAATGGCTCGCCCGCCGGCATCCATTCGATGGGAACCTCAGTAACGAAGCCCTTCAGCCATTCCGCCATCTCTCCGCTGCCGGGTTCTTCGGATGCTTCGTCACCCAGCAGAACTAGCCCTTTTGCTCTCCCCGCGGTCACAAGATCCTGAAAATAGGGACCCGCTTCCCACTCAACCACATCGCCCGTAATGACTACGTCGAGGTCAGGCTCACGAAGGATCCTCTCCGCATCAGCTACCAGGAGCAGCCCATGCGTCAAGGCGACTTTGCTCACCTTTGCTTCTGGCTTTCCAATGACCCTCACACCATGAACGTTCAGCTTTTTCCTGATACCCTCAGCGAAACTGCTCAGTGAAGTCGTGGGCAAGCGGAAGTAAACGTTGCGAGGATCATAAGCATCCTCGCCGCTGCCCTGTGCCACGTGAGAACTGTCCCACCCGAGTGCACGCGAAAGTCCGCGCAGCTGGCCGTCTGTCTTTCGCGCGTCCCAGTTATCAAAGAAACGGATAATGACGAGATTGTTCCTGGAAATTAACTCCTGCTTGACGCGCCAGACAGCGTCGTTGTCCAGGAGGTCTTTCGAAGGCGCCGGACCATTCCTCCAGAATAATGGAGCGCGTTCGCCGCGGCTGTAGCTAGGAGCCTCGCGGCAGATGACCATGTTTTTACCTGAAGTGAGGACCTTATGAAGGACCTCGAGGGTAGGCGTGAATGAGGTCGCAATCCCCGTAACCGTGGTCTCACCATTCCCAAAGAGGATACCGTCGGAAAAGCCGTCGGAACGCTGACTCTGCCACGGAACTCCGACGTTTTTTTGTATCCGCTCGATCAACTGCTGACTACTGATCATCGATGTCACCGCGTTCCGTCTGCAGCTGCGACCGAGGCTCGATTCGAATCCATCGCAGCACCCAAATGCCGATCAAAGAACTTAATCATCACGTTGAGTGCGTCCTTCGACTCCGGAACGTCCGCGTTGTAGAAGAATCCGTGGAATAAACCCTCCCATACGTGGAGTTCGGCCTCGACTCCCATTTTCACCAGCTGCTCGTGCGTGTAGAGAGCGGAACTTAGTTCAAAACCGCGAGTACCCGTGATGATGAGCGTCGGGGGAAACTTCGAAAGAATCTCTGGCGAGCTGATAGGCGAAACCAAAGGATCCTTCGGATCCGTGTCAGCGAAATAACTTAGCGGAGGCCTTGCTCCTGGTGTAATTGGCGGTGCCAACCGAGCCTCGCCGAGTGGCATCGCCGTATAAAGCGCGTCGCCGCCGAATATAACTCCTGCGGATGCGCATAAAATACCAATCGCTCCGGGTAAAGGCAGTGAGTGCTTTTGAAACCAGGCGATCGACATCGCGGTCTGCATCCCGCCCGCGGAGCAACCGTAGATGCCAATATTCTCTGGCTTGTGGTCTTTGAGGAGCTGTTGGTAAACGCTGGCAACGTCTTCGCTGGCCGCCGGGAACTTATAGTCGGGACCTTCACGGTAGTCGACACTCACTACTTCAATCTGGCCCAAAGCAGATACGGGAATAGATTCTAGTTCTGCGCAACCAGGCCAGCAGCCCATGAACCCGCCGCCGTGAAGATTGATCAATACACGGTCTTTGTTCTTCGCGGAGACTCCACTTTTTGGCGTGTAGTCGTACACGTGCACGCCGCCAACTCTCTGGTCTTTCCGGTCGACCGCAAACAGTTCGTGGTTACGTGCAATGTACGGCTTCATGAATCGCGGCACCCCGGCATCTTGTTTCAGGATTTCCGGGTCCTGCATGTCCTTTAGGTGTTGTGTCAGGTACGTCTTCGCTTCGGCACTTAGAAATGAGGAGAGGGGTACCGTCTGCGCTGGTATCTCGACAGTGCCGTCGGCTTGAACCACGACTTTTTTCTGCTCCGGGGGAGTAGTATCTTGCGCAGAAATTGCGGGCGGGAGGAGGGCGAAGCAAGCGATTGGCAACAGCGCAATAAGCGAGGGATATTTCGACATGATGGCGAGCCTCTTAACCTCGAGGATGATCCCGTTCCGTAGAAGGGTAAGCACCGCCCATTGCTGGGCGGTGCCGTTAAGGAAGCGGCTAGAAACCAACTCGCAGACCGAATTGAATTGCTCGAGGCGGGTTCACCTGTGAAGTCACAATGCCGAAGTTTGGAGTTCCTACCTGCTCGTTTGGCGCACCGAATCGTACATGATTGAACGTATTGAAGAACTCCGCGGTGAATTGCAGATAGACACTCTCTGTTATGTCATTGCGTTTTGAGATCGAGAGATCCCAGTTGTTCATGTGATCCATTCGGACCGTGTCAATGTTTCGAGGCGCGTTGCCGAACCTCACCTCGCTGGCGGTGTCCACAGGCTGGAAACAGGCCGTGTTGAACCAGCCATTGGCTGCCCTGTGTTGACGCGAGCCCGACACTTTCAGATCGCACCCTGTAACAAGATCGGGCCGCATCCATAAGCCTTGAGCTCCGAAGTATCCCTGGCCACCGCCTAGTTGGCTAAGAGCAGACCCGGGGAAGAATTGGTACGAACTTATGGGAACACCACTCCGTATGGCCGTGATGCCGTTGACCCGCCATCCACCAACTACCGCGTTGAGTGCTCCCTTGGCATCCGACAGGAAGCGCTTGTTCCGACCGAAGGGCAAGTCAACACCGTACCCAATGGAAAGGTTCTGAGGAACGTCGTAAGAACTGAGAGAATATTCGTGATCGAGATGGTTGTTGTCCTGAGTCGATCCTCCGAAGATGAAGCCTTCGTCCAAGAAGGCACTTGAGCTGTCCGTGTTGGACATCAGTCGCGACCAGGTGTATGCCACGCTCAGGATGCCCTTCGAGCCAAATCGCTTCATGAACGATGTTTGCAGTGACCGGTAGTTGGAGGTACCCCTGTGCGGATCCAGGAATAGAACGCGCTGGTATTGCGGGAAGGGCAGCAAAAGCTGGCCAGTCGAAACCGTTGGACCCGATAGGGGTCCAGGGGTAGTAATGATTCCGAAGAAGGGATTCGGAACCTGAGCCAACAACGCAGCTGGTCCCATTGAAAAATACTGATCCGGCAACTGATTCTGGTTGAAATTCGAGACGGTCGCCCACCCCTGCAAAAGAAGGTGGGTTCCTCTCGATCCCGCGTACGCCACCGTAAGGGAGGCATCCTTGCCGATCTGCCGTTCCACTGCTGCGTTCCATTGCTGCACATATGGCATTTTGTCGCCAGGAGTGCGCATGGCAAAGATACCCTGTCCGTAGAAGTCACCGGGGGTTGCATTTCGCCGCAGTGGCGACGGGAGACCGTTAGGAAACGGGTTCGCCACAGTGGCGGTGGGACCACCCGAAGCTGGAGCTAGATTCACAGGCGAAAGGTTCGGTCCGTCTTGGCTCAGCGTGCTGGGAGGATAGGAAATACCATACGCCCCGCGCAATACGGTTTTATCGGTCACGCGGTAGGCTAACCCAAGACGCGGCGAGAAAAGCTTCCAGTGCAGATAGTCTTCTCTCTGCGAATGCCATGACGGGCTATTGACGAGGGCCACATTCCCCATCAGCTGTTGTGTCTGCCCAGTGACTGGATTCAGGAAGGATCCTAGAGGGCTGGCCTGCTTTGGCAGAAACACAGTGTCATTGTTGTTTGCCTCTGAGAAAACACTGGGCTGGTCCCAGCGGAGACCGGCTGTAATGGTGAGCTTTCTGGTGGCTTGGAAGGTATCGTCGACAAAGAAAGCGTAGGACGTGAAGTACGCCCTGGAGCCGCCAATCATTCCCGGCGCTACCTGCGTGCCTTGTGCGCCGATGACGCCAAGCAGTGCCGAGGCAACAGCGGAGCCGCCTGCACCAGATGCGTCCGCAGTAGCTCCCTGGTCGAAGTTCAGCGTGAGTACTCCGTTTTCCGGATCTGAAATCCACTGCACGTGGCGCAGGAAGCCCCCAAGCTTAAGCTGGTGCCGACCCAAGATTTTCGTAAGGCTTCCCGACAATCCATACACATTTTGGTGCCAGAAGAGCTGCGAACCAATCCCGTTGCTTCCGGTGACACCTGAGTTATCGTTAAAGCTCATTGCCGGAAAGTTCGCCGGAGCCACAAGCTGGCCTGCAAGGCCTGCCCAACCGGAACCGAATTGAGAGAGGTCAACGCCTTGGCTGTCCGGAAACTCGTGTTGGAAGACACGCAGATAGGAGAGCCGTAGATCCAGAATCGTCGAAGGATTGAAGGCGTGCGTGTCTCCAAGTATTGCCGAATGAGTGTAGATACCAGTATGGCCCTGACCCGCAGTGTGGGTCCCCCACGCATCATAGGCGTTGCTATCTGCCTTCCAATACGCATACCGGGCAAACAAAGTGTTTTTTTCGGAAAAACGATGGTCAACCCGCGCGTTGTATTGAGCGTTGATTCCTCCGGTGGCCATCTGAGTGATGTAGTTGTTCGTGATGCCCGACTGCTTAGGAGCCGGATAAGATTTCGCAAACAGTGCCAGAGCAGAGGAATCCAGCCTGTTGGGGCAAATCACATTCAGTACGCCATTACATTGAAATTGAGGGTCTCCGGGTTGACTGTGATCATAAATAGCCGGGAGTCCGGGTGCCGTAAAGTCACCTGACAGCTCGGCGGGTATGGGAACGGTGTTAGTGACTAACGTTCCCGTCTTCAGCACTTGACGTTCGAACCCGAAGAAGAAGAACGTCTTGTCTTTGACGATGGGCCCACCGAAAGTTCCACCGAACTGGTTTTGGATGAGTGGCACGCGAGCAAGCCCAGCCTGATTCGAGAAGTAATCGTTCGCGTTTAGAGCCTTATTGCGCAAGTACTCGTATGCTGTTCCATGGAATTTGTTAGTTCCCGACTTCGTGGTGAGGTTAATAATCCCTCCCGCGTAGCTACCATACTCTGCGCCCACATTGTTGGTGACGACCCGAAACTCTTGCACCATGTCCTGAGTGGGAATGAGCGAATTGAGATTGCCGGCAGGCGCATTGGATGCAACGCCGTCGATATAGAAGGAACTCTGGTTGCCGAACCCGCCACCGATCGCGTAGTTGCCAAAGCCAATGGCATTGGTCCTCGCCCCCCCCGCCTGATTCGAGACAGCGTTGCCATAGGTGCCACCTTGAGCCACGACCCCGGGTACCAGCGTAAGCATATTGTTGACGTTTCTGCCGCTCAACGGAATGCTCTCCACTTCCGTTTGCGAGATGGTGGTCCCTAGGGAAGCACTGTCGGTTTGTAGAGGAGGCGCCTCGGTGGTGACAAGCACGCTCTCTGTCACATTGCCGACTTGCAGCTTCGCGTCAACACGGGTCGCGACGTCCACTTGGACTTCCACATTGTCTTGAATAAACTTCTTGAATCCTTGCGTCTCTACTTCAACGCGATACATCCCGGCGATGAGATTCGGGAAGGAATACGTTCCCGCACTGCTACTCTGCATCGTGCGAGTCTCGTTCGTACCCAGATTGGTCAACTTTATGGTTGCTCCAGACACAGTGGCTCCGCTCGTGTCAGCAACAGTTCCAACAACACTGCCGAATCTGACTTGAGCTCCTGCATTTGTGCACAGAACGGCCGCAGCAAAAAACGCCAGGAGGATCGGCAATAGCGATGCACCCAGACGCCGACTCAGCGAGCTCCCGTCAGCTCGCGTCCACCGTGAATTGTTCTGGTGGGAGGTTCGAGTGCGTTGACCGTGGAGAAATGAATGGAGACTCGCTAGAAGGTCGAGCATTTTGTCACCTCTTTCAACGTGGAAAAGACGACACACCGAACTTTGCAGCCTGATCCTCACCCGAGGACGCGATCTACTTCTCATCATCGCGCTCAAAGCCAACGCAACATCCGCCGGCCAACAACGAGAACATGAATTGAACTGGATGAACTTCTATCGCCTGCATTCGCAAGCTGTCAAGATCTTTTGCAGACAACTATCACAAAGTTGTCTATACCGTCTTTGAAGAATCATTGTTCCCAGGTCGAATCGCGCGCCTTTTCAAAATGAATCAATCACTCGATGGGACCAAGGAATGCCGTGGAAGTTCGGTCTGAATTGTGCCCCGTCAGGTGCGGCACAATGGATGGGAAAATCTTCAGGGTCGCTTGTGACCGTTGCGATTCGGCGCGGACGCACTACACGATTTGCGCACAACCAACTCGCATCTCAGCAACACGTCGCGAGGCGGCAAATCGGGATTGGCCATTCGATCCAGCATCACAGCAATAGCCATTCTTCCGATATCCCGGCACGGCTGGTGCAGTGTTGTTAAAGGCACAGGCAACAGTCGCGCATACTTTACGTCATCAATGCCTACGATAGCGATGTCCTCGGGTATACGGTGGCCGAGCGATAGCAAGGTGTGCATGAGATTCCCGGCCGTCAGATCGTTGGCGCACACAAAGGCATCGGGACGATCTTTCTTCAGCACCGACTTGATGAACTTTTTGTCGCTAGCATCTCCGATATTAACCGAGTCGCGCATTGATCTCTCGCCTTGGGATAAGAGCGCTTCGCGATAGCCGGCTATCCGTGCATCAACAGTCGGCGCAGAGTTCGGGCGAGCAAAGAACGCGATCCGTTTTGCACCAGTCTTTATCAGGCATTCGGTGGCAAGGAATCCCGTGCGGCGATTATCGATTCCCACCAGGTCGTACTTGCTGCGCTGCGGATAGGGCTCGAGATCCCGATCCAACAGCACCACCGGAATGCCCGCTCGATCGAAAGCAGCGACAATCTTGTGGTTTGATTGGAAGCGATTGGCGCTGAATTCTACGGGCGCAAAGAAAACCCCCGAAACCTTCTGCGAAATGTACTGTTCGCAGAGTTGTTCAGCCGCTTCCTCCTTCTCCTGCTCCTGGGACACGGTATTACCCCACAATAGCGAATGATGCATCGCCTCTTGCGCTTCCATCATCCCTTTACAGATCGCTTCAAAGATTTCGGTTTGTCCTAACTCGGGAATCAGTAATCCGAAAACATGAGAGCCCTTATGCGAATTCGAAGACACATAGGTACCGGATCCGACGCGGCGGATAACGAGCCCTAGCGACTGTAACTCGTGCATCGCGCGGAATACCGTCATCCGTGAGGCACCAAAGCGCCGAACGAGTTCCGCTTCGCTTGGCAAGCGCTTCCCTGGCTTATAGCGGCCTGAAGAAATCTCACTCTGAAGTTTTTCCAGTATCTGCCGATATTTATGGGTCGCCATGGGTCCAGGTCTTCCTGCGGTCGCACACCTCGCGACAATCAGCGAACCAGAATACGCTTTCGCGCAAGAGAGTGCCATATACAACTTAAAGACGAATGGGGAGCAATTGTCTTTACACCTCTGTGCTCTGGTTTTAAAAGTGTCTTTCGCTTCCTGCCATGATCCAGGAAGATTTCTAACCTGGCGGGATGCCGCGAAACACTTCTTGCCTTCATGCCCACGGTCCATCATTGAGAAATCAAGTCCAACTCATCACCTATGTCGATCGCCTCTCCGGCGATCTCAAGCAACTCAAGGAACTACTGGTCCGAGAATGGTCCGGGCTTTTTGGTGGTGTACATCTGCTTCCTTTCTTCACCCCAATCGATGGGGCTGATGCAGGGTTCGATCCCGTCGATCACACTGAAGTGGACTGCCGGCTCGGTGACTGGGAGGACGTACGCGCGCTAGGTGAGCACCTGGATCTCGTGGCCGATCTCATTGTCAATCACATATCCAGCGATTCCCCGCAGTTCAAGGATTTCTCTGAACACGGTGCTGCGTCGTCTTTCGCTGGAATGTTTCTGACCTACGACCGTGTCTTTCCTTGGGGTGCGCGCGAGGAGGAGCTTCTACACATCTATCGCCCTCGTCCCGGGTTGCCGTTTACCAACGTAACGCTGAAATGCGGCGAGAACCGCCTATTGTGGACCACATTTACTCCGCAGCAGATCGACATCGATGTAAAGCATCCGCAAGGGCAAGCCTATCTGGAAACGATCCTCAAACACTTTCAAGCGGCTGGGATAAGATGATTCGCCTCGATGCGGTCGGCTATGCGATCAAGAAACCCGGAACGAGTTGTTTCATGATCCCGGAGACCTTTCGCCTCATCGCGGAGCTCACTTCGCAAGCACATGCCTTGGGCATGGAGGTACTCGTTGAAATTCACAGTCACTACCGGCAACAGCTGGAAATCGCACGTCAGGTGGACTGGGCATACGATTTCGCCCTTCCTCCACTCATCCTTCACACTCTTTTCACGCAGAATGCGCGGGCACTCGGACAGTGGCTTTCGACACGACCGCAGAACTGCATCACCGTGCTCGACACTCACGACGGCATTGGTGTAATCGATGTAGGCGCTGGCAGTAACGGCGAGCCAGGCCTGCTCGCGCCCAGCGACATTGACCACCTTGTCGAGACCATGCACGCCCGAAGCAACGACCAGAGCCGACTGGCAACGGGAGCGGCTGCAAACAATCTTGACCTGTACCAGGTCAACTGCACTTTCTACGACGCACTGGGGCGTCGCGATAACGAATATCTGATTGCGCGCGCAATTCAATTTTTCGCGCCCGGCATCCCGCAGGTGTATTACGTGGGTCTGCTGGCAGGTGTGAACGACATGGATTTACTCGCCCGATCCAGAGTGGGCCGCGACATCAATTGGCACTACTACACTCCTGCAGAAATCGGAAGCTCTCTACAAAAACCGGTTGTGCAGAACCTGTTGGAACTCATTCGGCTGCGTAATACTCATCCAGCTTTCGCTGGACGCGCAGACGTTGACACTCAGTCGGACCGAACACTCGTGATGACGTGGAATAACGCTGAACACTGGGCAAGGCTGTTTGTCGATCTTAGTGAACCGAGGGCTTTGCTGACCCATTCCAATCTGGATGCTGAACAGGGCACAAACATAGGCGCGTGGGATTCACGTCACGAGTCGCTGCTTCGGAGGTAATTCCATGAACAGTCTGCCGAGCGCGCATCGGGATCTTTCCATAATCAAGTGGCTGACATTCTTTATGTTCATGATGTTCGCCATGACTACAGATTCCGTGGGCGTCATCATTCCAGAAGTCATCAAAGAATTTCACCTCAGCATGACAGTGGGAGGAGCCTTCCATTACGCTGCTATGTCCGGGATCGCATTTGCCGGTTTCTTCCTAGGCTACCTTGCAGACAAGATCGGAAGAAAAAAAGCATCATCTTGGGGCTCGTATTGTTCGCGCTGAACTCTTACATGTTTTCAGTAGGCCGATCGTTTGCGTTCTTTGTGATTCTCCTTGTGATTTCTGGCGTGGCAATCGGCATTTTTAAGACTGGCGCGCTCGCCTTAATCGGTGACATCAGTCAATCGACAGTCGAGCATACTGCGACCATGAATACCGTTGAAGGGTTCTTCGCCGTCGGTGCCATCATTGGACCTGCGATTGTGGCGCATCTCTTGGCGGGCGGTACTTCCTGGAAGTGGTTGTACGTGATCGCCGGGACGATTTGTTTATTGCTCATCGTCACGGCCTCATTTGTGAAATATCCGCAAACAGCCGGGAGCTCCGAGTCCGTCGATCTGAAACGCACACTTCAAATGATGAAGAACCCGTATGCCCTGGGTTTTTCAAGCACAATATTCCTCTATGTCACCGTCGAAAGCGCGGTTTATGTGTGGATGCCGACGCTGCTTGCAGGCTACCAAGGACGGCTCATTTGGGTGGCCACTTACGCGATCTCGATCTTCTTTGTCCTCCGCGCCGCTGGGAGATTCATCGGGTCCTGGGTTCTCGCCCGCTTGAACTGGGCAACCGTCGTTACCATATTCAGCCTCGCCATACTTCTTTGCTTCGGGATATCGATGCTTGCGGGAGTTCGTGTCGCTATTCTTCTTCTGCCGTTGTCGGGCCTTTTCATGTCGGTGCTGTATCCCACACTCAACTCGAAAGGCATCAGTTGTTTTCGCAAGCCGGAACATGGCGCAGTGTCCGGAGTGATTCTGTTTTTCACATGTGTAGCGGCCGTGTTGGGCCCACTGGCCATGGGTGTGGTTAGCGACCATTTTGGTGATCCCAAGTATGGTTTTGTGCTCGCCACTCTATTCGCTGCGTTGCTCTTCGTCGCGCTCCTACTCAACCAAATCTTCAATCCGGCGCGCAATCGTCTTCAACGACTCGATCATAGCGAATACGAGTTGGCTGAGACCGAGTAAGTGGGCGCGCAAGCGCGCAGCTAGACCGTTTATCATTTCGACGATATGAAACGTCGCGGCATCAGCGGCTTAGGCATTTCCCGGAAAGCAACAGACGGCACCGCATCTGTGGCTCGTCGTTCCAGCATCCTGGACGGCAGACCCGGTTTTCAACTTCAGAGTAGTTGGGGTTCTATTTCAGTCCTTGAGGGCGGAGGGCATATCTGTGGGTTGACGCTGAACGCTGTCGGCACCACCAATCCGATGTGGAATCCGACCTGGAAGACGATCGATCCTACCGCATATAGTCCTCAGAAGCACGGCAACCTATACGGTGCACCACCCGAAGGCCGACTGTTGGCGGGAATCGCCGGCCACAGCATCAGCTTTGACTTCTTCGGGCCACCTTCAGCGGCGGAAATCGCGGCCGGCCACAGTACACATGGAGAGGCCCCGGTCGTGAAATGGCGAAGGCAATCGCGAGCCAATACATCGATGCCCACGCTAATCTACAAGGCCGAGTTGCCCCACGCCTTGATGAGCTTAGAACGTGCGATCACTCTCGATCGCAAAAGTTCTATTGTCTACTGTGAGGAGACCGCTTCAAACCTATCTACCTTCGATCGGCCCATCTCGTGGAATCATCACGTCACGTTCGGTCCACCATTCCTGGAAGCCGACGTCACAACCTTCGACATGCCTGCAACCCACAGCAGGGTCTGTCCCGAAGCATTCAGCAAGCAGATGTTGCTGCAAGCCGATGCGAACTTTCAGTGGCCAATCGCACCGGCAAAAGAAGGCGGGACGCTGAATCTTCGCACAAGCGCCCGAGGGAAATATGGTCACTATACGGCTCACCTGCTGGATCCTGAGATCGAACACTCTTTCATTGCGGTGGGCAATCCCCGCCTCAGATTGTTGGTTCTTTACATCTTTAATCGGAAGGATTATCCCTGGGTAGGCAATTGGGAAGAATCCTACAGTCGCGTTCATTCTCCATGGAGAGGACGCGAGTTTTGCCGGGGATTTGAGTTCAGCACGACTCCATTTCCCATTCCTCGACAGGAGACCGTTGCGAACGGCGATTTGTTCGGTGAATCCACCTACATCTGGCTGCCGGCGAAGAGCCAGAAGAAAACGCGGTACATGATCCTCATGTTGCAGGTTTCGGAAAACTTCGAGGGCGTTGCTGCTGTTGAGATCGATCGCAATTCCATCCTTGTCCATGAGACATCAACGCAATCCATTATCAAGACACATGCAAATCCTTTTCTGTGACGAGAGACACCTACCTCTGATAGAAGGCGTCAGTGGAGAGCTTGCCGCGGAAGAGCCGGAGCAAAACGGCACCCGTCTTGATTTTGACTCACGATCGATGACCGAGATTATGCTCGACCCTAGGTCTTCCGCTTTCGTGCCGGAATGAGCGCGTGGACTCCGAAGGCGGCGTCTTATAGGATTGCGCTGCCTTTCCAGGCTCGTAAACGTTTTCTAGGCGGGCCAGGCGGGGGAGGTTATGCATGGAGCTTTCGGGCCTCAGGAACGGATGCGGCAGTTGGGATTGTGAGTTTGGAATCGGTCGTCCTTTCGCGTGGAATTCACTGGCTCGCAGACTCGGCTCTGTGGTGTTGGCAGTGTGGTTGGGGGGCGTGGCGACCGCTCAGAGTGCCCCACTTGTGTTGGAACGAGATGGAAGGATGATTTCGCTCGAGCCTTATGCTGCCAACGTTCTGCGCGTAACGATGAGCACTGTCAAGGCGGAGGCGACCGGCGCTCCGGGCTATGGTTTTGTGGCAAAGCCGTCGGCTGAGGGATGGACCCAGGAGCGCGATGCAGAAGGCGGTGAGGTATTTCGCTCGAGCAGGATAGTTGTCCGAATAACGCCAAGAAATCTTCCGGCTGAGAAACTGCCGCAGCCGATGCCACTGGATGCGCTGAATCGTCAGCTGCGCGACCCCTACTTTGGCGGGGGCGGCGGGCAAGGTCCATACAACGATGCGCTTCTGGTTACGAGGGCGGACGGCAAGATGCTAGTGCACATGCGCAACTGGACGATGGCGCCGGAACGCGCCGACGTTGCTCAGCAGGACATCGACGCGAAGGGATACTCGGTGGCGGCGACCTTCGACTCGCCCTCGGACGAGCACTACTACGGGTTGGGCCAGCAGCAAAAGGGCTGGATGGACCTCCGGGATCACGAGATCCGGTGCTGGCATGACTACGGGGCGATTGGGGGCGAGGACGTTTGCGTTCCGTTCATGGTCTCGAGCCGCGGCTACGGGCTGGTATGGGATAACCCTTCAAAAACGACCGTAGCGCTGGGCTTCAATCAACGGAACACGTGGTCCTCAGAGGTGGGGAATCGTGTTTCCTACTTCGTAATTACTGGGGATACGAGCGACGAAATTTACGAGGGCTATCGCCATCTGACCGGCGTAACGCACATGCTGCCGAAGGCGGCGTACGGATACATCCAGAGCAAGGCGATCTATCCCACGCAGGAACAAATTTTGGATATAGCGAAGAAGTATCGCGAGAAAAAGTTGCCGCTGGATGTGATCGTCGTGGACTTCCTCAATATGACGAAGCAAGGGGAACTGGATCTCGATCCGGCGCGCTGGCCCGATCCGGCAGGAATGAATCGTGAACTGCATGCAATGGGGGTGAATACGCTGTTGAGCGTGTGGCCGCATTTTTCGCGTGCCAGTCAGTTCTACGACATGCTGCAGAAGAATGGATGGCTGATCCATAAGCCAGACGGAACGGCCGATTCGGGATGGACAAAGGAGACTATCGGGCCGAATCTCGATACCACGAACCCTGAGGCGGCGAAGTGGTGGTGGGAGAAGATTCGCGACCGCTATGTAAGACCTTATGGATTCGACTACCTGTGGCTGGATGAGACCGAGCCGGATATCGATCCCGCGGGCGACATGTTCTCGGTCGGTTCGGGCATACGCTACTACAACGTTTATCCGCTGTTTCACACATCGTCGGTGTACGAAGGGTTCCGCCGGGATTTTGAAGACAGCCGGAGGGTAATGATCCTGGCGCGGGCAGCGTACCTCGGGGCGCAGCGCAACGGCACGGTGTTCTGGTCGAGCGACATTGTTTCGACGTGGGACATGCTGAAGCGCTCGGTTCCGGCGGGTTTGAATTTTGCGGCGACCGGACTGCCGTACTGGGACACGGATATTGCAGGGTTCTTTTCGCCGACAATTCCGGCCGACTACCATGCGGAACACAAGCCGCTGATTGATGGATCGGACGCTCACGAAACGATTGCGAACTATGGGGACTATCCCGAGCTGTTTGTGCGGTGGTTCGAATGGGGCGCTTTTCAGCCGATCATGCGCGCTCATGGCGAGAGAACTCACAACGAAGTATGGTCGTACGGCAAGCAGGCGGAGCCAATTCTGACGAAGTATCTCAAGCTGCGCTACCAACTTTTGCCCTACACCTATTCGTTAGCTTATCGCAGCTACCAGACCGGCGCTCCGTATATGCGAGGGCTGTTCATGGACTTTCCGGCTGATCCGAAGGTTGCGGACATTCCCGATGAATACATGTACGGGCCAGCGTTCCTTGTAGCTCCGGTGACCGAGCAGGGCGCGACGCATCGGACGGTGTATTTGCCGGCAGGTTGCGACTGGTACAACTACTGGACGAATGAACGAGTGCACGGTGGACAGACCACTGTGGCCGATGCCCCCATTGACACGCTGCCGCTGTTCGTGAGGGCGGGGAGCATCGTTCCGCTTGGGTCGGAGGTGGACAACGCACAGCAGACTCAGAAGATTGCGTCGGTGCGCGTTTATCCGGGAGAGAATGGCAGCTTCACGCTTTTCGAGGATGACGGAAACACCTACGCCTACGAGAAAGGGGGCGGCTCAGTCACAAAGTTGATGTGGGATGATGCGGCTCAACAACTGAAGCACGAGGGCGCGTCAGCATCGAGCGTACTGGACAAAGCGAGGGTGGTCGTCATCGGCAGGTAAGAAAACCGCCTTTAGGGCTTACCCGGGGTTGTCCGCGCGGCTGAGATTCATTTAGGGAGCTACGAATGCGTTCGAAAATCTTGTGCCGCACGCTCTTTCTCATGCTTGCGTTCGATGTGTCTGCGTTCGCTCAAACGAAGGACTCATCCACCACTCTGATGGACGTCAAGGTTCTAGGCGTCGAGATCACCAAGGCCGCTCATGTGGAGGTTGGAACCACTCATCTCTGGCTGATCGAATCGAGCTGTTCAAGAGCATGGTGCAATGGCTGCCAAGAAGGATTTTGGTAACACATCTCCTGAGTCCTCAAGTCCGCGGATTCTGGCACACAACTGGCCCACTGAATTGCCGAAAAAAACAGAAAAATAGCGGATTCTGACTGACTGCTAGTTAGTCGACTCTCTCAGCGCCCCATTGCCGTGGTTGTCGCCATTCGTCCACTTTCTGATAGCCGACAATTCACTCGGAAACGACTCAATGTGTAAATGGCCAACGCTACTTGCCAACTAAGACATTGTGAATCTGTGGATTATATGTATAATCCAATAGCTAATATGCGTTACGAACCGGAACATAAGACGCGAACCCGCGATCGTATTGTGCGAAACGCCGCTCGCCAGCTCCGCGCTGAGGGATTGAGGGGGCCCGGCGTCGCAAGCGTTATGCAGGCGTCGGGCCTTACCGTGGGTGGCTTTTACAAGCACTTTCGGAGCAAGGATGAGCTTCTCGCTGACGCTATTGCCGAAGGTTTCTCCGAATCTAGCGAGAACATCTATTCCTCCTTACAAAACGTACCGCGCGAGGACAGGTGGAAGGATCTCGTTCGCCTGTACCTCTCACCCGAGCACTGTGACCATCCCGATTCCGGTTGTCCGGTGGCGGCTTTAGCGCCTGAAATGGCGCGCGCCAAACTCGGTGTCAGAAAACGAATCTCCGGTTTGATCAAAGATCAGGCGGACCGTTGGGTGGAGTTCATGCCGGGACGGACAGCAGCAGAGCGGGAGCGGAACTTCGTGGTCATTTTTGCTGCGATGGTCGGTGCCGTGTCTGTCGCCCGCATTTTTACTGAGTCTGCTGACAGGCACAAGGTGCTGGCCGATATGCGAGATCATCTTTTGCGCAGCTTTTGATTTTTTTTGAATCAGTTGGATTATGTTCGTAATCTTATCCATGGCAGTCACGAAAAGACTCTTTATGAAACTCACTGGCCGCACAATCCCTATCACCGGGGGCTCAGCCGGTATCGGTCTGGAACCAATCCAGCATCTGCGGGAAGTAGATCTTCAAGTGGCTCAATCGATTCTCTGCTCTGTCTTCTCATCCACCAGTTTGCGCCGTTCCTCCACCAGATTCTGCACGCGGCGGGTCGCTTCCGTATCCGGCGACAAACGGCGTAGTTTGTCGCGATGCTTCAGCAGTAGATCTAGGAGCAGGTCAGCATCCCGCGGATCATCCTTGGCACCAGATGGATACAGCGCGTCTCGCAGGTTGCCGGCCATCGTCGAAGGCACCGGGAACTTGTTCCTTTCACATGAGCCGTCCGTGTTTTTCCGTCGGCGGACACGACAACCTTGCCGGAGACCGTAACTTTGCCGCCTTTCTTGACCGACACTTCGACCGTTCGGTCGTCGACTTTTTTGTATGAGCGACTGTCTGAATTCGAGTCGCCAGTCACCGGATACTCTTTTCCATCAAACTTCCCGGTCCATTCGCTGTGTGTGGCCTTCCCAGTAGGATCGACACCATCCATAGTCGATCACAACCGTGTTGTTTTTCGGGCTTCCCGCGCCAATCTTTGACTTGGCTTCGTTTAGTTTCCAGGTGCCCATCATTGCATCCTGTCCGACGCACCAGGTCAGGGCAACAAAGCACATTATCAGGGAAACGAGCACCGATCTTGCCTTCATATGTTGCCTCCTTAGGGGGACTGTGTGGGCCAGAGGGTGATTCGGACCGCATTCTAGTTCCGTACAGATCTTTCCGCAACGTCGTACGACCGTCGCCATTGAACCCACGAACTGTTCCGCATGATTGGCGAAAAATCGCCAATTGCGCTCCAAACCCCTCAGTGAGCGCACGGGGCACGCAAGCGATCTGCTAGTTTCGGCGGAACACAGTTCAGGCAGGGATGGCGGCACTACAATCGTTTTAGGTGGTTGGTGGAGGAAGTCCATGCATGCGGATCATGTGGAGTTCTCATGGGATGCAAGCAAGTCGAGCTGGCTGCTTAGAATTGAAGCCGGCGAGGAAGTCATACGGCGATACTGTGCTTTACCCAAGAATGCTGATGAGCAGACACTGCGCACGGCCATCGAGAAAGCCGTTGCAGAGGAAGGCTACGAACTGGATCCGGCGAGTTTGGTCCGCCGATGAGCAAGTCAATCCTGTGCGATCACGAGAATTAACGTCGGAATCGAAGGCCGAAAGCGGGCCGTCTCTGGCGGTCCGTTAGGAGAAATATTGCAATTGAACTCATCGTCCTTCGGCACAGTGGAATTGTGAGTCTCCAATGCTTCTGTTACCCGTTCGGTACCAGCACGATTTTACCGATCACGCCTCCGCTTCCCAGTAATTCGTGTGCTTGCCGCGCTTGTGTGAGCGCCAACCTTTGCGCGATCAGCGGCTTGATCTTGTTCTGCTGCAGTAAGTCGAGCAGTGTGAGCAGGTCTTGGCGGAACCATGCGGGTTTGAGCCGCATCAGCCACTGGATACTATAAGGCACCATGCTCTTGCGCCCCGGCCGAAACCAGTTCCGGAGGATGTACCACCCCAAGATCGCGGATTCGCGAATCGGATGCCGCCCGGCAGGCGCACCCGAACTCATCCTTCCGCCGTGCAGCTTGGACTGGAATCCGTAGACCACCACGCGCCCGCCTTCGCGCAGTGCGTCCCGCGAGCGCCACAGATTGTCCCCACCGATGCCGTCGAAAACAGCATCTACACCGTTACCAGTGAGGCGGTGGATTTCTTGCACGAAATCGGAATTGCGATAGTCGATGGGGGTCGCGCCAAGTTCCTTGACTATTTCCGCCGCCTGCGCCGAACACGTTCCGAACATTTCCACGCCAGCGAGCCGCCCCAATTGCAGAAGTGCGGTGCCGACGCCGCCTGAGGCACCGTGTATCAGAACGCGCTGTGCCGGCTTTACCTTCGCCGAGCGATGCAGCATTTGGTATGCCGTAATGTAGTTCAAAATGACAGCGACGGTTTCGGTAGAGTCCAAACCGGCTGGAACTGGTATCAGCTTGCGTTGTGGCAAGCAGACATACTGTGCGTAACAGCCACTGATTGGCATGGCCGCAACGGTCTGGCCCAGCTCGAACCCGGAAACGCCTTCGCCAAGCTGATCCACAATGCCGACGAGGTCCCAGCCGGGCGTATAGGGCACACGTGGTGTTTCTGGATGGACGCCCTCGCGTGCCAATACGTCGGGTAAGCTAACGCCTGCGGCAAGCACTTTGATACGGACCTCGCCAGGCATCGGCGCAGGGCATTCTTCTTGAGCGACAGTAAGCACCTCCGGCCCGCCGTAGTGGGTGACTACGATTCGCATGTTGATCATGAAACGCCCCAGATGGGGCAGCATTATGTAGCGAAGCAGATCCCTGCGTCTGTGATCAGGATCACATCCACCCGACAGGACGGTTCACAACCTTTGGGATCGACTGGGTCCGTTAACTGTTGCAAAATCTAGTGGCTGTTGAAAAAGTCAATCTCGGAAAAATGCTCAGAAAAACTTTGCGCTAGGATGCCCTAGAAACGACGATCTCAATTTTCCAGACATTTCCTATCCCCACATTTTGGTGCGTTTCACACCAAATCCGACTTTTTCAACATCTCTAACGACGTCGGCGCTGTCAAGATATATTGAACTTTGTTTTTGTAACTTTGTGGCATAGCTTGCCCTCAGCGCGCTGGCACTGGTTGGTTCGAGACGGTAGCGATCTTGCTTCGATGATTGCTGTATCCAACCGCATAGCTCGGGCCCACATGCTTCATCACTGTGGTGGCGTAACCCACCAGACATCTCTTCGGTCATCTTGGATCATGATGTGTTATGCAAACTCCCCTCCCTGTGGGGAGGCGGGTGGCCTATTCAGTCGACCCGGTCACTGCTCGCGCAGGACCACTGTTGAAATCAGGCATCCCCGCATGGGTTTTCCCCTTCTGCGGCAACTTTCCACGCCGGCAGAACTCTTCGTAGTCAATCTCATCTCGCAGCATGATCCATAAGCGAATACCCAGCTTGCGCGCCGTTGCCACCCGTGCCTTGCCCATTCCTTTCTGCACCAGTTTGCGCCGGTAGAACCGCTTCAGTTCTGGCACGCGGCTCTTCGCGACTCGCGTGCTTGAATGATGAACTGTAGAGCGGGACCTGCCCTCCCCCGGGTTCGGCCCCGCTCTACGCGAACCGTCTAGCACATGCAACTGTAATGCGAGACTGGCAGTTTGGAAATTGCCCGAAGGTGGAAATGAGTGGCTCGAAGATGCTGCAGGATTCTGACAGGTGAGGGGCGGTACCTCAGCGAATATCGCTCGCGCTGTGGTTTGGCTAACGGGAAACTACCTCGGCTGCCGCCAATCATTTCTAAAGAGGTTTACTAATCGCTGGTTAGCGAAAAATCGCAATTACACTCAGAGTGCCCCGCCATGGGTCTTGAGTGCTAGCTTGATAACAACAATTGGGAACAACCGGGTGCTCTCCTCGGGCATAAGCTCACGCTGTCATTGGCTGTCTACGCTTTTCTGCGTCTCAAAGCGCATCGCATTAGCTCGTCTAGCGCATCTTCATATTCGTAAATCGTGCTGACATCGCCTGTCTCCGTCTCGGGAAAAGACTCGAAAAAAGCATAAGTGTCAGGATCCGGCGAATCGCGTCTGGACCCGCTTCGATACGACTCAGCATCTTGAAAATACACTCGACTCGCATCACCCGGCTCAAGATTCTTGCCAATAAACACCACCGGTCGCATTATCGGAAGGAGCATCTTGTCGTCCAGATAGTAGGTAGCATAGTAAACGGCTCCTTCCTTCAGGTCTCTGGCCAGTACGAAGGTCGCGAAGGTCTTTAGTTCTCGTTCCTCGAAGCGCATTACGGTTCCCTGTCTAAAGATTACGCTTCTATTTTAGCTGCGTGCCGATTGACTGTCGCAAAATCGCGATTTCACTCAAAATCACCTGATGAGCACCAAACCAAACGTAACGTTCTTATTAATTTCCTAACCTCGTCACAGGTTGTGAAGTGCTTCTAGCGCTTTGCAGCACGCCCAAAAGGCCGCAACGCAAAGTAAAACGATCAGGAGGGTGGTCATTGATTTCCTCCTCAGCCACGCGCTTGCCTTCTGCGCTT
>Ga0207693_10000864_pt1 | contig 27056 bp, 24 predicted proteins | sample LARL81metaG_FD_184347 | JGI IMG/M metagenome (GOLD analysis project Ga0207693, IMG submission 184347) | Corn, switchgrass and miscanthus rhizosphere microbial communities from Kellogg Biological Station, Michigan, USA - LAR L8-1 metaG... | ecosystem: Host-associated > Plants > Roots >... | reverse complement strand
CGTCGCGCACCGTTCTGCATGGTCATCGCTTCCCGCACCTTCGTGCGCAGTAGCGACGTGACAACTTCTTGGCGGGCAGACGGGTGCCGCACTGCGCCACCTCGACGCGTCGCGCGACCTCGAATTGGTCGCGCCCGTACGGCACTGCGCAGACCGGTACGCCATGCGCGAGTGCGTTTTGCGTCGCCCCATCCCCCCATGCGTGACCGCACAGATTGCACGGTCCAGAACCACGCCATGCGGGACGAACCGGCACACCGTCGCGTTGCGCGGTGTCACCAATCCGTCGGCCTGCGTGGCCGGCATCGTCGCAACGATGTGCAACCGCTCTTCGGCCAATGCTGTCATCGCTGTCGCGGCCAGATCGGTGTCGGCCTGCTTCTCCGAAGACGTCGTGACGAGGACGATGGGCAGTTCGATCGCGGTCAGCCAATCGGGAACGGCGTCCGGCCCGGGATCCAGCACGCAGGGTCCGATCATCTGCACCGCGTCGCCCCAATCGGTGTTCGGATACTGAAACGGCTTGGCACTCGCGAACAGGATCAGCGGCGCCCGGCGCAGAAACTCGCCCATCGAGGAGACCGGCGCACCACCCACGTCCGCGCGAATCGCGTTGATCGGTGGCAGCATCACCCTCTCGAGCATGCCGAGCACAGCAATCCGCACAGCGGTGTCACGCACCCGGCCCAACACACCGGACAGTGGTTTGAGACCAAGCCCGAACGGTGGAACCCCCGGAGCTCGGAGCGGTGGCGTGTACGGCGCAAAACACGCCCACGGGATGTCGCCGGCGTCTGCCGACGACAGTGCACCCCAGCTGTTCACGTCTACGAGCAATGCATCCGGATTGACCCGCGCCACCGCATCAGCGAAATCGGGCACCTCGTGTGCGGCGCGCCGTGCGAATGCCGCGACCGACAGCTTCAGTGCGGCAAGAGGATTGGTTCCCTTCCAGTCGTCTAGTTCGATCTGTTCGATCCGAGGATCGATCGCGTCGGTGTGGAAGCCGAGTCGTTGGCCGACCTCAGCACCAGTGGAAAGTGTGCGCACATGGATCGTGTGACCGCGGGTGGCCAGCTCCGACAGCAGTGCGCTGATCGGCAACAGGTGCCCAAGTGCAGGCGAGGTGTAGGCCAGTATCGTCGCCATTTTCATTCGACCATTCGAGAGGTATTCCTTGGCCAGCTCGGCGTATGCGTGGGAGTTGCCCGCCGCCTTGGCCAGTAACGCACGTGACTTCAGCCACCACAAGTCCAGCGCGGGAATGCCCGTTTGCGCGCGCATGCGACCCACACTCACGTTCGGGCGCAGAAGGGCGAGAAGGATTCGGCAAAACGTCGATCTCGGGGCAAGATTGGGGCGCGGACGTGAGGAGCAAGAATATGGCACAGACAGTGACTGCGCTGCGGATCTGCCCACTGTGCGAGGCCACCTGCGGTCTGACGCTTACGATCGACAACGGCCGCGTGACCGGAGCGCGTGGCGATCGCGACGACGTCTTCAGCCACGGGTTCATCTGCCCGAAAGGCGCCAGCTTCGCCGAACTCGACAACGATCCCGACCGGCTGAGCCGGCCATTGGTCCGCCGCGACGGCGAACTGACCGAAGCCACGTGGGACGAGGCCTACGCCGTCATCGCTGAGCGACTCGGTGCAGTCATTCGTGACCACGGTGGTACGTCGGTCGGCGTGTACCTCGGCAACCCGAATGCGCACACGATCGCGGGCAGCCTGTATGCGCCACTGATCGTCCGTGCGCTGCGCACTCGCCACATGTATACCGCCAGCACCCTTGACCAGATGCCCAAACACGTCGCGTTGGGCTACATGTTCGGCAGCCCTGTCGCGTTCACCGTGCCCGACCTCGACCGCACCGACTACCTGGTGATCATCGGCGCGAATCCCCTTGTATCCAACGGCAGTTTGGCGACCGCTGCGGACTTTCCCGGCAAGCTTCGCGCCTTGCGCAAGCGCGGTGGCCGGCTCACCGTCATCGACCCGGCTCGCACCCGCACCGCCGAACTGGCCGATCGTCACATCGCACCGCGTCCCGGCACCGATGCCGCCCTGCTTTTCGCAGTCGTCCATGCACTGTTCGAAGAGGGCCTTGTCGCGCCGGATCTCGGGGGCCTTGCCGAACACGTCACCGGCGTCGAGCAGGTCCGCGAACTGGCCGACGGCTTCTCGCCGGAGGCCGTCGCCGCACATTGCGGCGTGGCCGCCGACGAGATCCGCACACTGGCCCGCGAAATCGCTGCGGCGCCCTCCGCGGCGGTCTACGGCCGAATCGGTACCTCCACAGTTGAATTCGGCACGATCGGCAGCTGGCTGGTCGATGTCATCAACGTCCTCACCGGAAATCTCGACCGGCCGGGCGGGGCGATGTTCGCGCTCTCGCCCGTCGCACCGGCGCCGCGACCGTCGGGACCCGGCAAGGGTTTCGTGACCGGGCGCTGGCACAGCCGCGTGTCGGGCTACCCCGAAGCGCTTTCCGAACTGCCCGCCGCCGCGATCGCCGAGGAAATCGATACCCCAGGCGACGGCCAGATCAAGGCGATGATCACGATCGCAGGTAACCCCGTGCTGTCGGCGCCCGACGGTGATCGCCTCGACCGTGCGCTCGACAGCGTGTATTTCATGCTCAGCATCGACCCGTACCTCAACGAGACGACGCGCCACGCGAACGTCATCCTGCCGCCGCCACCCCCGTCGCAGGCCGGCCACTTCGACTTCGCGTTGAACAACCTGGCGGTGCGCAACAACGCCCGCTACTCGCCGCCTGCGCTGCCGTTGGATGGCCGGCCTGACGAGCCCGAGATTCTGTCCCGGCTGGCCCTGATCCTCTACGGCGTCGGCTACGACTCTGATCCCGCGCTGGTCGACGACCAAGTCATCGCGACCACGCTGGAAAAGGCGACCGCCGACCCGAATTCACCCGTTTCCGGGCGCGCGGTCGACGAACTGACCGCGATGCTCATCGCCGGGCCAGGGTATGAGCGCCGGTTGGACATGATGCTTCGGCTGGGCCCCTACGGCGATGCGTTCGGGGCCGATCCCGACGGCTTGACCCTCGAGCGGCTCAAGGCCGCACCCCACGGCATCGACTTCGGCCCGCTGCAGCCGAGAGTCCCCGAGGTCCTCAGAACACGTTCGGGCCGAATCGAACTCGCGCCCGATGCGCTTATCGCCGATGTCGCCAGGCTTCAGGAATCCCTCCGCCGCGACGACGACGGCTTCGTCCTGATCGGTCGCAGGCATCTGCGCTCGAACAACAGCTGGATGCACAACCTGCCGGCACTCGCGGGCGGTACGAACCGCTGCACACTGCAGATCCATCCCGACGACGCCGCCGAACTGGGGCTCACGGACAACGCCGTAATCAAGGGTCCCGGCGGCGACGTGGTGGCGCCGGTCGAACTGGCGCCGGGGATGCGGCGCGGCGTCGTTTCGCTGCCTCACGGGTGGGGTCACGACCGCGGCGGCACACGCCAAGGCGTCGCAGCCGACCAACCCGGCGTCAACGTCAACCAGCTCAACGACGGCGGCCAGCTCGACCCTTTGTCGGGCACTGCCGTCCTCAACGGGATTCCGGTCGACATCGCGCCCGCGGGCTAAGACAGTTCGAAGATGACCGTCACCGAGAAACTGACGGTCTGCTGGCCGGGCTCCAGCGGCACTGCGGCCGCCTCGGCACCCCTGAAGCTGGGCACCGGCGTAGGTGGTGTGGGGCCTGCTGACTCGGTGATCGACATGACCTTGCCGAGACTCAGCCCGGACAGCTGCGCATACTGCTGGGCGCGGTCCTTGGCGTCGTTGAACGCCCTGGCCCGTGCATCCTTTACGAGCTGCGAGTCGTCCTCGATCGAATAGTTCACCGAATTGATCCGCGTGGCGTCGCCGCCCGTGCTGACGATCAACGCCAGTGCCTGCGAGGCGGTGTCGAGCTTGCGGATCTTCACGTCGATGGAATTGCTCGCGCGATAGCCGACGATCGTGGTGCTGTCGCCGCCCGCGAACTGCGGCTGCAGGCTTACTTGCGTGGTGCTGATGTCCTTGCGGTCGATGCCGAACCCCACCAACGCGTCGATGACCGCCTTTTGCCGGTCGCTGGTCTGGTTCATCGCACCGCTGACGTCGGGCGCGACGAACTCGATCGACGCGTTGACGGTCAGCGTGTCAGGCGCGCCCTGTACTTGTCCTGCGCCCACGACGGTGACCTGACGGGTCTCCTTGTCGGCGGTGCCCGTCGGCCCAGATGAGGAGTCGCAGGCCGAGATTCCAACCGCAGCAAGTGCCGCCGCGGCGAGAAGAAGGAACCGGTGGGACATCTTCGCTCTCGCTGCGATCGGCATCCTCGCACCCTACCGTCTGGGCGCGCCGGCCTTCCGTGACTCATCGAGGAGCTTCAGAAGCAGCGGCGGAGCGAGGCTAAACCCGCCACCCTCTCCGCGGTCCTCGACTTCGCGGTTCCGGCTCGCTCAGGACCTCACACCGAGGCGATGACGGAGTCGTACCGGGCGGTCACTGGCGGTGGCGCGCGCTCGCCTCGGCGGCTAGACGAACCGCTTCACGAACGACAGCGCGGTCTCGGCGACTTCCTGCCAGCCATGATCGATCACCAGTGAGTGTCCCCGTCCCTCGATTCGCGCGATCTCGGTGACGCCTGGGTTCTTCGCCTGAATCTTGTAGCTGGCCTCGGTGATTGCCAGGGGCACAGTGTTGTCGGCTTCGCCGGCAACGATGAGCAGGGGTCCGCGCTCGGGGTTGGCATGGTCTACCCGGGTCTCACCGCCGAACAGGTTGAAGTTGGCAACCGCCGCCTGGAAGAGTGGTGCGCCCGACGCGGCCACGTGATAAGTCTCGTAGAGTTCCTTCGCCTCCGCGTCGTCGAGGTTATTCGCCCAGCCGTACTTGAACTGGTCGAGCGTCAACGCGATCGCCTTGCCGTGATTGGTCGGATTGCCCAGCACCGGTGACGCGGACTTCAATGAGGAGATCGGCAGCGCAAGCACGCCTTTGAAGGGAGCGTTGTCGATCGCCACCGTCGCCGCGGAGGCGCCCTCGCCCGCGATCTTCTGAGCGATCAGGCCGCCGAATGAATGGCCAATCACGGCGGGCTTCTTGGCCAACTCGGATATCGCGTTCAGGTAGTGGTCGGTCACGTCCTGAACCATCTTGTGCGCGAAAACCTCCGGATGCTCACGCGCATCCGCCACCGACGAGGGGTCATCCGGCCAGCCGGGAGCGATAGTGGTGTACCCGTTGGCTTCAAATAAGTCCCGCCACCGCTGCCAGCTGCTCGACAGCAGCCACAAGCCGTGGATGAACATCACCGGGGTGAGCCCAGATGCGTTGGCGCGGTCGATCTCTGCCCGCTCCCAGTCCGTGATCACAACGCCTGCTTCGTGTTTTCCAGCCACGGGGCGACCCTAGCGTGTGTTGTCAGTCGGTCACGGCATAACGAGGATCTTGCAGTGCGCATCGGGATGTGCGAGTTCGTCGAAGGCGTCGCCGACCCGGTCAAGGCCTACCTCACCGGTGATCATCGGCGCGACGTCGATCTCGCCTTCGGCGATCGCCCACAGGCAGTCGGTGAACTCGGTCTGGTCGTAGGCCAACACGAACTGCACATTGATCTGCTTGGCGATGGCGAAATACGGATGGAAGGCATCGGCTTGCATACACACGCCTGCGACGACGACTCTTGCGCCGACCGGTGCGCGGCGCAAGATGTCGTCGATGATGCCCGGCACACCCACAGCCTCGAAGACGACGGCCGAGCTGGTGCCGTCGAAAGGCGATCCGTTCGCGGGATCGACGGTGGTGGTGGCGCCCATTCGTTCGGCCAGCTCGCGTCGCGTGGCCGAGTAGTCAGCTGCGACAATCGTTTCCACCCCATGATGGCGCAGCCCGGCGATGATCGCGATCCCGATCGGGCCGCAGCCCAACACCAGTGCGGTCTCACCACGCTGGATCGTCGACTTGTTCACCGCGTGAAGGCCGACGGCCATCGGCTCGGTCAGTGCAGCGTGCCGCGCGTCCAGCCCATTGGGGATGGGTGTCAGGAGCTGCGCCGACAGCAGCATCCGTTCGGCATAGCCACCGATCGTCTTGTTCGAGTACACAATCGGTTCGATACCGGTGCCGGAAAGCAGTACCGGTAGGGAGGTGACGAGCGTGCCCGGCTTCGGGGCATCGGTGTCAGGCCCCGCCTCGAGAACCTCGGCACTGAACTCGTGTCCCATGAAGATGTCGCGGTTCAGGTCGATGTTCATGCCACCAGAGCCGCCGAAGCCTTCGATCTGGTCGTTGAGCTCAAGCACGTCCGCGCCGTGCTTGGCGAAATGCAGGTCGGAGCCGCAGATTCCGCATGCCTTCACGTCGACGAGGACCTGCCCGGGGTCGGGAACCGGCTCGGCCACGTCATCGCGCAGCACCATGCGACCATCGCGAAGGACCGAGGCGCGCATCAGCTTTCCGGTCCTTCTGCCCGTTCGGCGGCCATCTTGAGTTCATCGGTGTGCTCGTTGATGGCCTTGACGATGGCCTCACCGGCGCGACCGAGAAGCTGATCGCGCATGTCCTTGGCCCAATCGTGTGACGCGCGGGGTGCGACCAACTGACCCTTGAAGTGCGGCATGACCTCGCGGGCGAACAGTTCGTACGAGTGGTAGGTCGCCTGCGGCGACGCCCAGTCGTGGCCGAGCAACAGCAGGGTACCGAACCCGCCGGACTTATCCAGCAGATCCTGGATGTATGCCACCGCGTCGCCAGGGGTGCCGATGCAGCAGTTGCCCTGACCCGCATAATCCGCCACGAACTCGCGCGGGGACTGAGCTCCCTCAACGGAATTCGACAACGGCACGAAACCCGCCGCGCCGAAATAGTTCGCGAAGTCCTGCAGCCCATAGGTGCAGTCGTCGATCGCCTTGTCCCTGGTGTCGGCGAGGTGCATGATGGCCAGCACCCGCCAATCGGCGCGGTCCGGCTCGTCACGGCCGGACTTCTCGGCTTGGTCCACGACGACATTCCAAGTGTTCTCCAGCGCGGCGTAGCCGCCCGGCACCGACATCGACAACGAGAGCAGCGATGTGCCCAGTGCCCCGGCGAGGCGGGGGCCGGACGGGGAAATCATTGCTGCCGTCGAGATTTCGGGGTACGGCCAGGTGTACGGCCGGATGTGCAGCTGAGCATCGCGCAGCGTGAACCAGTCGGAGTGCCGGTTGATCCGCTCCTCCGGTGATGCCCGGAACAGCGCGAGGATCGCCTCGAGCGACTCCTGCATCATCCGGCGCTGCTCGACCGGATCGATGCCCATCATGTACGCGTCGGAGGGCAGTGCACCCGGTCCGGTGCCGAAGATCACCCGTCCACGCGTGAGGTGGTCGAGAAGCACCCAACGGTCGGCGACCATCAGCGGATGGTGATACGGCAGCGACACCACGCCGGTGCCCAGCCGGATGTGCTTTGTTCGCTCGGCCGCCGCGGCGATGAACACCTCAGGGCACGCGATCAGCTCGTATCCGCCCGAGTGGTGTTCTCCGAACCACACCTCGTCGTACCCGAGTCTGTCCAGCGCCACCGTCCGGTCGAGGTCGTATTCCAATGCGACGGTGGGGGATTGGCCGACCGGGTGGAACGGCGTGATGAACACCCCGAAGTTCATTGGACGTTGCATCTAGAACTCCAATCTGGACAGGAAGTCGAGCAGTATCGTGTTCACCTCGGCGGGCTGTTCCTGCTGAAGCCAGTGGCCCGCGCCTTCGATCATCACCTCGCGATAGTCACCGGAGACCACATCACGAACCCGGTCGCGCGGCGTGTAGGCCAGCGTCGGGTCGGCGGCTCCGCCGACGAACAGCGACGGGACATCGATCGTCGCGGCCGGCGTCGTCGCGGTCAGTTCCCAGTTGCGGTCGAAGCAGCGGTACCAATTCAGCGGCGCGGTAAACCCGTTGCGGGTGAATTCGTGCACGTAGTGGTCGAATTCGTGCTGGCTTATCCAATCGGGCAGTCCACCAGGCTCCGGAATGCGGTCGATGAATCCCTCAGGGCCGGGTTGCAGCATTCGCAGCGCGGCGGTCTCGTCGGTCGTGGTCAGCGAACCCATCAGCCGCCGCATCGTGGTGGCAGGATCGCGGTTCAGTTCCGCGTCGGCCGGACCGGGTTCCTGGAAATACAGGATGTAGAAGAAGTTGTCGCCGAACATCTTCCGGAACGCTTCCGTCGTCGGCCGTTTCGGCCGCGGCAGCGGCGGAACACTCAGCCCTGCGATGCCTGCGAATCGGTCCGGGTGCAGCAGCGGGGCACCCCATGCCACCACGCCGCCGAAGTCGTGGCCGATGAGCGCCGCCCGGTCCGCACCGACGTCATCGAGCAGGCCGACGATGTCGGCGGACAGCTCGACGATGTCGTATGCCTCCACAGCGGCGGGCTTCGAGGAGCCGCCGTAGCCACGCTGATCGGGTGCCAGCACGCGGTAGCCGGCCTCGGCCAGGGCGGGAATCTGGTGCCGCCAGGAGTAGGCCAGTTCAGGGAAGCCGTGGGCCAGGACCACGACTGGGGCATCCGGGTCACCGGCGTCGATGACGCGAAGCTGGACCCCGTTCGTCTCAACTAACCGTTCGGTCGATATGAGCACGACCACAGCCAAGCACAGGGGGCTTGATGCGGGGAAGGGGCACGGCGCCAGAAGCGACCAGTGGGCAAATCAGCAGACTGTTCATTCAATTGGTTGTTATCGTCTGATCACAGGTTCGACAAATCATGGCGAACCGGTGGGCGGCGAGTGTCAAGGGGGTCGCCGTGGCGGCATTGGGTGAGCGTGCAGTCGTCCTCGGGGCGAGCATGGGCGGGTTGCTCGCTGCCAGAGTGCTTGCCGACTTCTACGAGACAGTCACTGTCGTCGAGCGTGACGCGTTACCTGATGAACCGGCTAACCGGCGGGGCGTGCCGCAGGGTCGACATGTCCACGCTTTGCTGCCGCGCGGTGGGCAAATCCTTGACGGCCTGTTTCCCGGCATCCTGAACGATCTGGTCGTCGGCGGGGCGCCCGTATTGGACGATGGTGATCTCTCAAAGCTGTACTTGTCCTATAGCGGGCACAAACTTCTCCGCTCCGGCAAGGTACCCGTCGATGATGACGCAACGGCGATGCACATGCCGAGCAGGCCGTTCCTGGAGTCGCATGTGCGTCGGCGGATAGCCGCGCTCCCCAATGTCACGATCCTCGCCGCCCACGACGTCACAGAGTTGACGGCGACTACGGACCGCGATCGCGTCACCGGCGTACGGGTGGTCAACCACGAGGGCGGGGCGCAGCACGAGTTGACGGCGGATGTCGTCGTGGATGCGATGGGCCGCGGTGCGCACACGCCGGCTTTTCTGGAAGGCCTCGGGTACGGCCGACCAGTCGAGGACCACATCGTCATGCGCACGACCTATGTCAGCCAACACCTGAGGATCCCCCCCGGCACTGTCGAGGAGAAGCTGGCCCTGATCAGCCCCGCACCCGGCCGGCCAACCGGGATGTTCCTGACCGGCTATGAGCACGACAACTGGATATTCACCGTCTTCGGGATGCTGGATCACGAGCCGCCGCGCGAGCTCGCGGGCATGCTGGCGTTCGCCGGCGAGTATGCGCCTGCGCATCTGTTGGCAGCGGTGCAGGCCGGCGAACCGATCGGGCCGGTGGTGCAACATTGCATGCCGTCCAGCCAGTGGCGGCGCTACGACAAGATGCGGCGGTTCCCGGACGGCCTGCTCGTCTGCGGCGACGCTTTCTGCAGCTTCAATCCGATTTACGGGCAGGGAATGTCGGTGGCGGCGTTGGACGCTGTGGCACTACAGGAGACGTTGCAGCGAGGTGCCACGAACCTGCCCCGGCGGTACTTTCGTGCCGCGGCGAAGGCCATCGGTGTGGCCTGGCAGATCGCGGCTGGTTCCGACTTGGCTTTCCCCGAGGTCGAAGGGCGACGGACGACTGCGATGCGGGTCAGCAACCGTTTCGTCGAATGGGTGCTGACCGCATGTGAGTCCGACATCCAGGTCGTCAACCAGTTCTTCAGGGTCACCGGTCTTGTCGATCCGCCCGCGCGCCTGCTCAGTCCGCCTTTCATCGCCAGGGTCGCGAAGGTCAATCTGCTTCGTCGGCAACGTGATTCGCAACCCCGGCCGGCTGAGGTGGCTGACCGAATGGACGATCGGATGCCGCTGCCGGATGCGATCTCCGAGTAGTGGTGGTCAGGCGGCGGCGATGAGTTCACCGCCTGGCGGGTTCGCGGTGACAGGATTCAAACCATGACCTTGGTTCTCGTGCACGGCAATCCGGAGACTGCAGCTCTGTGGGGCCCACTGGTGGATGCACTCGGACGCGACGACGTGGTGCGATTGTCCCCACCGGGATTCGGCAGCCCACTGCCCGACGACTTCGCCGCGACCTACCTCGCCTACCGCGACTGGCTCGAGGGCGAACTCGAGCGCGTCGACGGACCGATCGACCTGGTCGGACACGACTGGGGCGGTTGCCACGTCATGAACGTGGTGATGCATCGACCCGAGCTGGTGCGCAGCTGGGCCAGCGACGTCCTCGGGTTGTTCGACCCTGATTACGTTTGGCACGACCTCGCGCAGGTCTGGCAGACCGCGGGCGACGGCGAGCAATTGGTGGACACCATGATGGGCGGAACCGTTCAGGACCGCGCCGAGCAAATGCACGCGCTCGGCATACCGCTTGACATCGCCGCCGAGATCGCCGCTGCGCAGGGTCCGGAGATGGCCCGGGCAATCTTGGCGCTCTACCGGTCGGCGGCCCAACCCGTGTTGGCTGAGGCGGGCCGTTCGCTACCGGTTGCCGCGGCCCGCCCAGGGTTGTCGTTGTTGGCCACCGAAGACCATTACGTGGGCTCTGATGAACTCCGCCGGCGGGCGGCCGACCGCGCTGGTGCACGTACGGACGTGCTCGAAGGACTTGGGCACTGGTGGATGGTGCAGGACCCTGCTCGCGGCGCGGCGGCCCTCAACAGCTTCTGGGAAACGCTCTAGCCACGTAGATCGAGGACCGTCGGGAACTGCTGTTCGTTGGCGTAGCGGTAGCCTTGACTATTCCAGCTGCGCGTATTGGAAGGACACTGGCCGTAGGCGGCCGAAAAAGATGAAGTCGACGACGGATATTCGATGAACCGGAAAAATGTGATCCGCACGCTCACCGCGATCGCCGTGGTGCTCTTGCTGGGCTGGTCGTTCTTCTATTTCAGCGACGACACCCGCGGCTATAAGCCCGTCGACACGTCGGTGGCGATGGCCCAGATCAACAGCGACAACGTCAAGAGCGCGCAGATCGACGACCGTGAGCAGCAGCTGCGGCTGGAGCTGAAGAACGGCAATGCCGACACCGACAACAGCGACAAGGTCATCACCAAGTACCCGACTGGGTACGCGGTGCCCCTGTTCGACGCGCTGAATGCGAAGAACACAAAGGTCAACACGGTCGTGAACCAGGGCAGCATGCTCGGCTCGCTGCTGATCTATCTTTTGCCGCTGCTCCTGCTCGTCGGGCTGTTCGTGATGTTTTCCCGCATGCAGACCGGCGGCCGAATGGGCTTCGGCTTCGGCAAGTCGCGGGCCAAACAGCTCTCCAAGGACATGCCGAAGACCACCTTCGCCGACGTCGCAGGCGTCGACGAAGCGGTCGAAGAGCTCTACGAGATCAAGGACTTCCTGCAGAACCCATCGCGCTACCAGGCGCTGGGCGCCAAGATCCCCAAGGGCGTGCTGCTCTATGGCCCGCCCGGCACCGGCAAGACGCTGCTCGCCCGCGCCGTCGCGGGTGAGGCGGGGGTTCCGTTCTTCACGATTTCCGGTTCGGACTTCGTCGAGATGTTCGTCGGCGTCGGCGCCTCCCGGGTGCGCGACCTGTTCGAACAGGCCAAGCAGAACAGCCCCTGCATCATCTTCGTCGACGAGATCGACGCGGTCGGCCGCCAGCGCGGCGCCGGCCTCGGCGGCGGCCACGACGAACGCGAGCAGACCCTGAACCAGCTGCTGGTCGAGATGGACGGGTTCGGGGACCGCCAGGGCGTCATCCTGATCGCCGCCACCAACCGGCCCGACATCCTCGATCCCGCGCTGCTGCGGCCCGGCCGCTTCGACCGGCAGATCCCGGTGTCCAACCCCGACCTCGCCGGCCGCCGTGCCGTGCTGCGTGTGCACTCGCAGGGCAAGCCCATCGCCCCCGACGCCGATCTGGACGGTCTGGCCAAGCGCACCGTCGGCATGTCGGGTGCCGACCTGGCCAACGTCGTCAACGAGGCGGCGCTGCTGACCGCGCGCGAGAACGGCACCGTCATCACCGGCCCGGCGCTGGAGGAGGCCGTCGACCGCGTCGTCGGCGGGCCGCGCCGCAAGAGCCGGATCATCAGCGAACACGAGAAGAAGATCACGGCCTACCACGAAGGCGGCCACACACTGGCGGCATGGGCGATGCCGGACATCGACCCGATCTACAAGGTCACGATCCTTGCCCGCGGCCGCACCGGCGGGCATGCGATGGCGGTGCCCGAGGACGACAAGGGCTTGATGACCCGCTCGGAAATGATCGCCCGGCTGGTGTTCGCGATGGGCGGACGCGCCGCCGAGGAATTGGTGTTCCGCGAGCCGACGACAGGCGCGGTGTCCGACATCGAACAGGCCACCAAGATCGCCCGCGCGATGGTCACCGAATACGGCATGAGCTCCAAGCTCGGCGCGGTGCGCTACGGCACCGAGCACGGCGACCCGTTCCTCGGTCGCACGATGGGCACCCAGGCCGACTACTCACACGAAGTCGCACAAATCATCGACGACGAGGTTCGCAAGCTCATCGAGGCCGCGCACACCGAGGCGTGGGAGATCCTCACCGAGTACCGCGACGTGCTCGACACGCTCGCCGGCGAGCTGCTCGAGAAGGAAACTCTGCACCGCGCCGAACTGCAGGCGATCTTCGCCGACGTGAAGAAGCGTCCGCGACTGACCATGTTCGACGACTTCGGCGGGCGCGTTCCGTCCGACAAGCCGCCGATCAAGACGCCTGGTGAGCTGGCCATCGAGCGGGGCGAGCCGTGGCCCAAGCCGGTTCCCGAGCCGGCGTTCAAGGCAGCCATCGCGCAGGCGAGCCAGGAGGCCGCTGCGCGGCAGGCTCACCAGAACGGCACAAATGGCGCTGGCGGCAACGGAGTTCCCGCAAACGCGTCGACACAGCCGGACTACGGCGCCCCAGCCGGTTGGCACGCGCCCGGTTGGCCGCCGCAGGGACCGCCGCCGGCGCAACAGCACCCGCAGCAGGGGTACTGGTACCCGCCGCCGCACTGGCACAACCCGAATGTCCCCGCCGGAGCGGCTCCGCCGCCCTATCCGCCGTATCAGCCCTATCCGCAGCCCGGACATCCCGCCCCGCAGGGTGGCGCGCCCGCGCCTAACCCGAACGAGGACCCTGGGCAGGACAACAGCCGGACCTAATCCGCCGGCTCATGGCTGATAACTGAACGGAGGCATCGATGACGCGGTCGCTCAACAATTCGGCCACGTTCACCAAACCCGCATTCGACCAACCCCGCGCGGAAGCTGCGGTGCGAGAGTTGTTGATCGCAGTCGGCGAAGATCCCGACCGACACGGCTTGGAGGACACTCCGGCGCGGGTCGCGCGGGCGTATAAGGAGATGTTCGCCGGCCTCTACACTGATCCGGATACCGTGCTGGACACCACGTTTGACGAACAGCACGACGAGCTGGTGCTGGTCAAGCAGATCCCGCTGTACTCCACCTGCGAACACCACCTGGTGGCGTTCCACGGGGTCGCGCACGTTGGCTACATTCCCGGTAAGGACGGCAGGGTCACCGGACTGTCGAAGATCGCGCGACTGGTCGATCTGTACGCCAAGCGGCCGCAGGTGCAGGAGCGGCTGACCGCGCAGATCGCCGATGCGCTGATGCGCAAGCTTAATCCGCGCGGCGCCATCGTGGTCGTCGAGGCCGAGCACCTGTGCATGTCGATGCGCGGCGTGCGCAAGCCAGGAGCGGTGACCACCACGTCGGCGGTGCGCGGCCAGTTCAAGTGCGATGCCGCATCGCGGGCCGAGGCGCTGGATCTCATCTTGCGAAAGTGAGCCCGACGCGAGTGCAGGTCATGGGGGTTGTGAACGTCACCGACGACTCCTTCTCTGACGGGGGACTGTTCCTCGACCGTGACCGCGCCGTCGAACATGGCCTGACGCTGGCTGCCGAAGGCGCAGCGATCGTCGACGTCGGCGGCGAGTCGACCCGTCCCGGCGCGACCCGCATCGACGCCCGGATCGAGTCGGCACGTGTGCTCCCTGTCATCAAAGAGCTTGCCGGGCAAGGCATCACGGTCAGCATCGACACCATGCACGCGGAGGTCGCGCAGGCGGCGCTGGAAAACGGCGCCCAGATCGTCAACGACGTGTCCGGCGGGCGCGCCGACCCGAACATGGCGCCGCTGATCGCGGATGCGAAAGTGCCGTGGGTGCTGATGCATTGGCGCTCGGTGGGCGCGGACCGACCCCACGAGGTACCGGCCTACCGGGACGTGGTCGCCGAGGTGCGCGACGAACTGCTGGCCGCAGTGGACGCCGCCGTGCACGCGGGTGTCGATCCGGCCAGGCTGGTCATCGATCCTGGCCTTGGTTTCGCCAAGACCGCAGAACACAATTGGGCGCTGCTGCGCGCACTACCCGAATTCGTCGGCACCGGCATCCCGGTGCTCGTCGGGGCGTCCCGCAAGCGTTTCCTCGGTACGTTATTGGCCGACGAGGACGGTGAACCGCGGCCACCCGGCGGCCGGGAGACCGCCACAGCCGTGGTCTCGGTGCTGGCAGGCCTGCACGGGGCGTGGGGTGTGCGGGTGCACGACGTCCGCGCCTCCGTCGACGCGTTGAAGGTGCTCGAGGCCTGGTCCGGCGGAAGCGACCGGGGGATCAGCATTGGCTGATCGAATCGAATTGCGCGGCTTGACTGTTCGCGGATATCACGGTGTGTTCGATCACGAACGACGCGACGGCCAGGACTTCGTCGTCGACATCACCGTGTGGATCGACCTGGCGACCGCAGCGGCCAGCGACGACCTTGCCGACACGCTCGACTACGGCAAGCTCGCTCAGCGGGCCGCCGACATCGTCGCCGGGCCGCCGCGCAAGCTCATCGAGACGGTCGCGGGCGCGATAGCCGACGACGTGATGGCGGACGAACGCGTGCACGCCGTCGAGGTCGTCGTACACAAACCGTCGGCGCCCATTCCACTGACCTTCGCCGACGTCGCTGTGACGGCGCGACGTTCGCGGCGGGGCGGTACGGCATGACGCGAGTGGTGTTGTCGATCGGGTCGAACCTCGGTGATCGGCTGGCGCGGCTGCAGTCGGTGGTCGACGGGCTCGACGGCGCGGTGCGCGCACTCTCGCCGGTGTACGAGACGGAGGCATGGGGCGGAGTCGAGCAGGGCCCGTTCCTCAATGCGGTTCTGATCGCCGAGGATCCTGCTGTCGACTGCTACGGCTGGCTACGTCGCGCGCACGAACTCGAAGCCGCGGCTGACCGGATCCGCGCGGAGCGTTGGGGCCCGCGCACCCTCGATGTCGATCTGGTCACTTGCCATGACGGACAGCGCGAGGTGACCTCGGGCGACGATGACCTGACGCTGCCTCATCCGTCGGCGCATCTGCGGGCATTCGTGCTGATTCCCTGGTTGGCGGTGGACCCAGCTGCCACGTTGACGGTCGCGGGCGAACGGCGTCCCGTCGCGGGCTTGCTCGACCAAATGGAGCCGGCCGATCGTGACGGCGTGCGCCTTACCGAGTTGGCGCTGTGCTGATGGGACCCACCCGCAAGCGTGACCTGACGGCCGCGACGGTGCTGGGCGCCGTCGTGGGCTACATGATCGTGGTGCTGCTGTACCGCTACTTCCCGCCGATCGATGTGTGGACCGGCGTGTCACTGCTGGCTGTTGCGATCGCCGAGGCCGCGTGGGCGTTCTATGTGCGGGCCAAGATCAACGACGGCGAAATCGGTGACGCGCGCGGTTGGCTGCATCCACTGGCGGTGGCGCGGTCGGTGTTGATCGCAAAGGCGTCGGCGTGGGTCGGCGCGCTGGTGCTCGGCTGGTGGATCGCGGTACTTGTTTATCTTTTGCCGCGTCGCAGCACGCTGCGGGTGGCAGGCGAGGACACCGCCGGTTCGGTCGTTGCCGCGGCAAGCGCCCTCGCGCTGGTGGTTGCTGCGCTATGGCTTCAGCATTGCTGCAAGTCGCCACAAGAGCCTCCGGACAACGCCGACGGGGCGACCGAGTAGCTGACCCGCAGCGCCGTCGGCCGAATCGCCGAAGTGGTCGACACGCGAGATGACCTGTGGCGGGTACAGTCGCCCCATGACCGATCTGTCCCGCGGTACGCGCGCTCGGCGCAGCGGCCGCAGGCCGGGTTGGGTGCTGCTGACGGTGTTGCTGGTGCTCGCTATCGGGGCGAGTTCCGCCCTAGTGTTCACCGACCGGGTGGAGTTGCTGAAGCTGGCCGTCATCCTGGCGTTGTGGGCCGCGGTGGTGGCGGCGTTCGTGTCGGTCATCTATCGCAGACAAAGCGACGTCGACCAGGCCAAGATGCGGGATCTCAAGCTCGTCTACGACTTGCAGTTGGACCGCGAAATCTCGGCGCGGCGTGAATACGAGCTGACGGTGGAGACCCAGTTGCGCCGCGAGTTGACGTCAGAGATTCGGGCTCAGGCCGCCGATGAGGTCGCGGGCCTGCGTGCCGAATTGGCCGCGCTTCGGGCCAATTTGGAGATTCTGTTCGACGCCGACCTGTCGCACCGGCCCGCGATCGAAACCGATCGCAGCCGGGCCTACGGTGACTGGCCGCGCGGCGCAGCATCCACGGGCAGGGTGACCGCGAGCCGGATCGACACCGAGGACCGTGACGACTTCGATGCGAATACCGAGGAAAGTCCGATCATCGACGTGCCTGCCGAACCTCATCCGTCCGAGTCCGACTGGGAGCAGGCGTCGAGTTTCGGTGGTGCGCACCGCAGACCTTCGGAGACTGAGCAGGAGGAGCGAACCCATCGCGTGGAGGAGCAGCCGCGCGCGTGGGCGGCATCGTCGCCCCCTCAACCGGTCGCGCAACCGGTGCCTGAGTCCCAATTCGCTTGGCAGCCAACGCAACAGGAGGGCCCACCTGTTCCACCTGTTCCGCCTGCACCGCCGCCCCCAGCGCCTCCCGAGCCGGAGCCCGTCGCGCAGGCACCCGAGTGGCAGCCTGCGCCCGCCGAGGGCGAGTGGATACCCGCGGGCGCACCGGGCAGCAACTGGGTGTCGCCTGAGATGGCTGATTCGCCGACGTCGCCTGACATAGCTGATTCGCCGACGTCGCCTGAGGTGCCCGATTCGTCGGCGCCGCCGACGGGAGAAAACGGGTCCGGCGCCGAATACGTCGGCAGGAGACGGGCACCCGAGCTCGCCATGCAGGCCCCGTCGGCCGAAGGCCTCCGCGGCCGCCACTCGGCGCCGCCGGACGCCGTCGATCCGGGCCGACCGCCTGCGCTACCGACCTTGGCCACCGAATCCGGAGAGTTTCCGCCGCATCCGGAGCCCGAGCAACCAGGCGAACCGCCGCCTGCCGATCCCGAAGGCCGGCGACACCGCAGCGCCGAGGACACCGGCGGCCAGTCGGTTGCCGAACTGCTGGCGAGGCTTCAGGCCTCCCCGACCGGCGGCGGCCGTCGCAGGCGCCGCGACGAGTGAGTTAGGCTCATGGCGACCGTCCGGTACCCGCAACGCAGGACCGGAACGAAGAAACCACGACAATTTGCGAGGTCGTCTGCAATGGAGCATGTCGACGGACTGCGTCCGGCGCGGCTCACGATTGGCATCATTTCCGCTGGTCGGGTCGGCACGGCGCTGGGTCTAGCGCTGGAGCGCGCCGATCATGTGGTCGTCGCGTGCAGCGCGATTTCGCACGCGTCGCGGCAGCGCGCCGAACGCAGGCTGCCCGACACCGCCGTCCTGCCGCCAGACCAGGTCGCCGCCCGCGCCGAACTGTTGCTGCTGGCTGTCCCCGACGCTGAACTCGCAGGTCTGGTGTCGGGTCTGGCGGCCACCTCGGCGGTGCGGCCGGGCACGATCGTCGCCCACACGTCGGGTGCCAACGGCGTTGCGGTGCTGGCTCCGCTGACCGAGCAAGGCTGTATCCCGTTGGCCATTCATCCCGCGATGACGTTCACCGGCTCAGACGAGGACATCGCGCGACTGTCCGAGACATGCTTCGGTATCACCGCCGCTGACGAGGTCGGCTACGCGATCGCACAGTCGCTGGTGCTCGAGATCGGCGGTGAGCCGTTCCGGGTCCGCGAGGATGCCCGCACGCTGTACCACGCGGCGCTGGCCCATGCCAGCAACCACGTCGTCACCTTGCTACTCGACGCCGTCGAGGCACTGCGGGCAGCGCTGTGGGGTCAGGAACTGCTGGGGCAGGAACTGGTAGGCGACGCGCCGGGCGGCATCGCCGAGCGGGTGATCGGGCCGCTGGCGCGGGCATCGCTGGAGAACTCGCTGCAGCGCGGTCAGGCGGCGCTGACCGGCCCGGTTGCCCGCGGTGACGCGGCTGCTGTCGCCGGCCACCTGCGGGCACTTGCCGAAGTGGATCCGCAACTTGCACAGGCGTATCGGGCCAACTCGTTGCGCACCGCACAGCGGGCTCACGCCCCAGAAGATGTCTTTGCGGTACTCGCAGTGGGCCCACGCGGCAGCCGGGGAGCGGGACAATCATGACCGTGTCCAAAACGCAGTTCACCGCCGGTGACCTCAACGTCTATTCCAGTCCGCGCGACGTCTCCGATGTCACCCGAGCGCTGCGAGCGACCGGCCGCAGGGTGATGCTGGTGCCGACGATGGGCGCGCTGCACGAGGGTCACCTGACGCTGGTCCGGGCCGCTAAGCGGGTCCAGGGGGCCGTCGTGGTGGTGTCCATCTTCGTCAACCCGTTGCAGTTCGGGGCGGGGGAGGACCTGCACGCCTACCCGCGCACCCTCGACGAGGATCTCGAGGTGCTGCGTGCCGAAGGCGTCGAGATTGCGTTCACGCCGACGGCCGCCGACATGTACCCGGACGGCGAGCGCACTTCCGTGCACCCGGGGCCGCTGGGTGCCGAGCTCGAAGGCGCCGCCCGCCCAACGCATTTCGCGGGTGTGCTGACCGTCGTGCTCAAGCTGCTGCAGATCGTGCGCCCGGATCGCGCGTTCTTCGGCGAGAAGGATTACCAGCAGCTCGTGGTGGTGCGGCAGATGGTCGCCGACCTCAACGTCGACACGCAGATCGTCGGGGTGCCCATCGTGCGGGAAGCCGACGGGCTGGCCATGTCGTCGCGCAATCGCTACCTGAACGACGACGAACGTGAGCAGGCGGGCGCGCTGTCGGCCGCACTACTTGCGGGCATGTACGCCGCATCGGGCGGCACCGCAGCGGCGCTGGACGCCGCCCGCGCCGTGCTGGACGAGGTGCCCGCCATCGACGTCGACTATCTCGAGGTCCGGGACCCGATGCTGGGTCCCGCACCTGCCGAGGGCATCGCGCGCATGGTCATCGCCGCGCGGCTCGGCGGCACCAGGCTCCTCGACAACATCGCTATCGACATCGGAGCAACCGCCGGCACCGACGGACATCCACGGGTCGGGTCCTACGAAACCCACGAATTGCCTTGGAGGAATTGATGCTACGGACGATGCTGAAATCCAAGATCCACCGCGCCACGGTGACCCGAGCCGACCTGCACTACGTCGGCTCGGTGACCATTGACGCAGACTTGATGGATGCTGCCGACCTGCTCGACGGCGAGCAGGTCACGATCGTGGATGTCGACAACGGCGCCCGCCTTGTCACTTATGCGATCACCGGCGAGCGCGGCAGCGGTGTTATCGGCATCAACGGTGCCGCAGCGCATCTCGTCCATCCGGGTGACCTGGTGATCCTGATCGCCTACGGCACGATGGAGGACGCTGAGGCCATGGCATATCAGCCCAGGGTGGTGTTCGTCGACGCCGACAACAAGCAGATCGACCTGGGTCACGACCCCGCCTACGTGCCGGCCGATGCGGCCGAGCTGATGTCACCGCGGTAAGCCCGTGCTTCTCGCGATCGACGTCCGCAACATGCACACCGTGGTCGGCCTGATTTCCGGATCCGGTGACCACGCGAAAGTGGTGCAGCACTGGCGGATTCGCACCGAACCCGAGGTGACCTCGGATGAGCTGGCGCTCACCATTGACGGTCTGATCGGTGACGACTCCGAACGCCTGACCGGGGCGGCGGGACTGTCGACGGTGCCGTCGGTGCTACACGAGGTTCGACTGATGCTCGATCAGTACTGGCCGTCGGTGCCGCATGTGTTGATCGAACCCGGTGTGCGTACCGGCATTCCGCTCTTGGTCGACAATCCCAAAGAGGTGGGCGCAGACCGCATCGTCAACTGCCTGGCTGCGTTTCACAAGTACGGCACCGCTGCGATCGTCGTGGATTTCGGCTCGTCGATCTGTGTGGACGTGGTCTCGGCGAAGGGCGAGTTCCTCGGCGGGGCAATCGCTCCCGGCGTGCAGGTGTCCTCGGACGCCGCGGCAGCGCGGTCAGCGGCGCTGCGCCGTGTCGAGTTGCTCCGGCCCCGATCGGTAGTGGGAAAGAACACCGTCGAGTGCATGCAGTCCGGCGCCGTGTTCGGATTCGCCGGCCTTGTCGACGGCTTGGTCAGCCGCATCCGTGAGGACGTCGACGGCTTCGGCGGTGACGACGTCGCGGTTGTGGCCACCGGTCACACCGCCCCTCTCGTGCTGCCCGACCTGCACACCGTCGACAAGTACGATCAGCACCTCACCCTCGACGGCCTGCGGTTGGTGTTCGAGCGCAACCGCGACAGCTCGCGCGGCAGGCTGAAACAGGCCCGGTAGTTCCTGCCGCCGAGCTGGGCCCACGTGCTCGGCCCACGCGCAAGCTGGGGACTGGGGAACGCAGAGGGTTCTCTCTCGTTGGCGATTCGTGGCCTTCCGCGTCTGCTCGCGTCAGGAAAAGCATCCGAAAACGGGTAGCCGAATACTCGTTCCGTGCACCCACGACCAGTCACACAATGAAAGCTGCCGACGGTAGCGGTGCGAACGGTGGGAGTTCGGGGGGTCTATGCGCAATCACGCAACGGCTGTCGATAACCTCCGCCGCATATCGGCTGCAGTGGCGGTGGGAGCTGCGGTCTCCCTGATGGTGTTGTCTGGGAACGCTGTCCCGGCGAATGCCGCATGTACTGAGCTGTCACCGACAGCTACTTCGACTTCGCCACCGACAGTCACCTCGACTCCGCCGACGACGACGGTTCCGCCAACGACGACGGTTCCGCCAACGACGACGATTCCGCCAACGACGACGATTCCGCCAACGACGACGATTCCGCCAACGACGACGGTTCCGCCACGACTAGCTATCCCGCCTCCTCCACCGTTAGTTAGCCTGCCGCCTACCACGGTGTCGGTCGCTGGGTTCTTTTCGCCTGTGCTCGCTTCGTCGGCCGACACATGCCCCTTGTCTTCAAATCCCAACGCGATCGTGGCGCTGGTTTTCCTGCTGGCGGCCGCCGCCGTGGCGGTGCTGGCGGCATATCTGCGTTACCGACGCCGTGGGCCAGCGTGGGTCAAAGCTCACGTCGCAGTCCGGCCAAGGCACGGGCCTGGTGCGACGTTCCGGTCATGGCCCGGCAAAGGCCCCGACCGCGACCACGCTTTCACCGTCATACCCGCCGAAGTCGGCCGTTCCACAACAGTTCAGGAGAACGGGTCATGACACTCACAAGCGCGCCGCCGACCGCGACTACGTCCGTCGGAAGTTGGCTGCTGCCGCCTTCGACAGAGCTCCGAAGGCAGCTCAAGCAAGTGGTCCAGCACGCAAGTACAGCGGATCAAAGGCGCGCCCGGCCACTGCGACGGCTCAATGACGTGGCACGGACGGCTCTCAGCGAGGAGATCGAGGCCAAACTGCGGATGGTCATGAGTGAGACGCTCGTCGATCTCATTCTCGGCGGATGGCGATCGTATGCCGCCGTCACACAGGCGATGTGGAGATCCCGAAACCAACCGGGGGTTGAGCTGATCGTCGCCATGCGCAGCCACACGATCTCAGCGGAGCAGCAGCACGACCTCGACATCGAGGTCGACAGTGTGCGGGTGATGACGTTGTCGACTCGGCTGGCCATGCACATCGGGGTGAATGGCGCGGTGGCGGTCGTCAAGGACGGGCGACTACTCGCCATCCGCTCGGGGCATGCCGAGGCCGACGGCAAGGTGACACTCGAGGGCGTGCAGATCGCCCACACGAGACGAGCGTTCCCGCTCACCACGCACCTTGCCCTGCACTCATTCCGATAGCGAAGATAGTCGACCAAACACGCAGTGCAGGAAGGCTTTTCGACCGACCGGCCGGTCGTTAGAAGAACGTGCGGATCATGCCCACCACGCGGTCGTCGGCATCGAGCTCCGGGATGAGCTGCCACTTGTCGAACACCGTGCACGGATGCGAGATACCGAATCCGAGCCAGTCGCCGACCTCGGCGTTGTCACCGCCGCCCAACCGCAGATACGCGTGCTGATCGTTGAGTTTGGTGACCACGCTGTCGGCTAACCGCAGCGGCACCGGCAGATCCTGGTCGAACGACACGTCGCGGCGCCCCATCGTCAGCACGGCCAGCCCCGGATCAGGACGCGACACGACCTGCGCCCACACCTGCAACGCGGGCAGCAGGGCGGCACGAAGCGGCGAGGTGCGTGCGTACAACCCGTCGTCATGGGTGAGGTACGCCCCGCTACGGACTATCGTGCGCACTGCCAATCCCGCCGGCCAATCTCCGGTCAGCACTTCGGCGACCGCGTCGAAATAGGTGCTACCGCCCGCGGTCACGAGAACTTGATCCGCCTCGAACAGCGGGCTCAGTCGCAGCACCGCGGCGCGCATCTCCTGTAAGTAGGCGGTGACGACAGCCAGTGCGTCGGGTGCGATGTCGTGGCCGAGTGCCGCCTCATAGCCCGCGACCCCGACCAGCCGAAGCCGCGGCGACGCGGCGGCCGCGCGCGCCACCTCGTCGACTGCGACGGGCCCGCGGCACCCGGTGCGCCCGCCGGGCATGCCGACCTCCACGCAGACATCGACCGGTCTGTGCGCCCCCGCAACGACCAGTGCTGCGGTCATCAGCTCCACACCGCGCACCGAATCAACCCAGCACACCATCGAAAAGTCGGGATGGGCGTCCAGTTCAGCTGCCAGCCAGCGCAATCCGGCCCCATCGACCAGCTCGTTGGCCAGCACGACGTCCCGCACGCCAAAGGCGCGGTAGGTGCGGACGTGGCTCAGCGTCGCGGCGGTGATCCCGCAGGCGCCTGCGTCGAGCTGGCGGGCGAACAGCTGTGGCGCCATGTGCGTCTTGCCGTGCGGCGCGAGCTCGACGCCGCGGTCGCGGCACCAGCCGGCCATCGCGGTCAGGTTGTGCGACAGCGCCTCGGTGCGGAGCACGCAGACCGGCCCGACGACGCCTTCTTCGAACAGGTCGGGTGTTTCCGTGCAGACCTGTGCGGGGGTGCGGCCCCACCAGGTCGACGGCACACCCTTGAAGCGCCAGTCGACGACCTCGTCGGCCAAGGCGGCTACCGATGCGGCATTGATTGGAGCGGTCATGCGTTCATTTAAGCTGGCTGGTCGTGACCTCACCTGATCAGCCCGGCTCCGAGCCCGACGTCCCCGAGCAGTTCCGGATCCGTCAGGCCAAGCGGGAGCGGCTGCTTGCCGAGGGTCGTGATCCCTACCCGGTCGAGGTTGCCCGCACCCACACGCTGGCCGAGATCCGGAAGGCCTACCCAGATCTGGAGGCCAACACCGAGACCGGCGAGATCGTCGGTATCGCAGGTCGGGTGATGTTTGCGCGTAACTCCGGGAAGTTGTGCTTCGCGACACTGCAGGAGGGCGACGGGACCCAATTGCAGGTGATGATCAGCCTCGATCGCGTCGGACAGGAATCACTCGACGCATGGAAGGCGGACGTCGATCTGGGCGACATCGTGTATGCGCACGGCGAGGTGATCAGTTCCCGACGCGGTGAGCTGTCTGTGCTTGTCGATTCCTGGCAAATTATTTCCAAGGCGCTGCGCCCGCTTCCCGTCGCCCATCGAGAGATGAGCGAAGAGTCCCGTGTCCGACAGCGTTATGTCGACCTGATCGTTCGTTCGGAGGCCCGCACCATTGCCCGTCAACGGGTAAAGGTGGTGCGCGCGGTCCGCTCAGCGCTGGAACGGCGCGGCTTTCTCGAAGTGGAAACGCCAATTTTGCAGACGCTTGCGGGCGGCGCCGCGGCCCGCCCGTTCGTCACACACTCCAACGCCCTGGATGCGGACCTGTACCTTCGGATCGCGCCGGAACTGTTCCTGAAGCGTTGCTTGGTAGGCGGATTCGAGCGGGTCTTTGAGTTGAATCGGGTGTTCCGAAACGAAGGTGCGGATTCCACGCATTCGCCCGAATTCGCGATGCTCGAGACATATCAGGCCTACGGCACCTACGACGATTCCGCCGTCATGACGCGTGAGGTTATTCAGGAGGTCGCCGACGAAGCGATCGGGACCAGAAGGTTGCCGTTGCCGGATGGCACGGTCTACGACATCGACGGTGAATGGGAGACGATACAAATGTATCCATCCCTGTCTGAGGCGCTCAGCGAAGAGATCACCCCGCAGACACCGGCTGATCGGTTATGGCAGATCGCCGATGGGATCGGAGTCGAGATTCCGCGTGACCGTGGTTACGGACACGGGAAATTGGTTGAGGAACTGTGGGAACACACCGTTGGTAACAAGCTTTGGGCACCAACCTTTGTGCGCGATTTTCCAGTCGAGACCACGCCGCTGACCCGCTCACACCGCACCATCGAGGGAGTCACCGAGAAGTGGGATCTCTACTTCAGGACGTTCGAACTGGCGACCGGCTACTCCGAGCTGGTCGATCCCGTAATCCAACGGGAAAGGTTCGAAGCCCAGGCTCGGGCGGCCGCGGCGGGCGACGACGAGGCAATGGTTCTCGATGAGGATTTTTTGGCAGCGTTGGAGTATGCGATGCCGCCCACTACTGGCACTGGAATGGGTATCGATCGGTTGTTGATGGCATTGACGGGACTGTCGATTCGGGAGACAGTTTTGTTCCCGATTGTTCGCCGGCACAGCAACTGAACTGCTTCGCTTCGCAACTTGTTGAATGTGTGCGTTACTATGGCACATTGGGGCCCGGGGTTCGAGGTCTAAACTACCGATCTAGTTCTCAAGCAGAAGGGCAGTGTGGGCTAATGGCGAAGAAAGTGACCGTCACGCTGGTCGATGATTTCGACGGCGAAGGTGCAGCAGATGAGACGGTCGAATTCGGGCTCGACGGGGTGAGCTATGAGATCGACCTTTCTTCCAAGAATGCCGCAAAGCTCCGGAACGACTTGAAGCAATGGGTCGATGCAGGCCGGCGGGTTGGCGGTCGTCGGCGCGGGCGTTCGGCGGGATCTGGTCGCGGACGCGCCGCCATCGACCGCGAACAAAGCGCGGCAATCCGGGAATGGGCTCGGCGTAATGGACACAACGTGTCCACTCGCGGACGCATCCCGGCAGACGTCATCGACGCTTTTCACGCGGCAACGTAATCGGCAGTTGCCAGAACTTCGCCTCGGCGAATAGGTTGCTGACTTGCTTTCGCTAGCGGCGAACTCGGTCTGCCGCGGCCCTGGAAACGATTTGTGCGACGGTGGCGTTGCTATGAGCAGCGCCGGGCACAGGGCCTATGGCGTTCACGGCCCCCGCGACGTGGCTTTCTCGACAAGGTCAGGAGGCAGCGCAGCGGGGGCACTCGCCCACTAGACTTGGGTGACGGGTACGGGCGCGGCATGCCGCGCAAAGAACCCGGCCTATTTGATGGAGAGCAGGTAACGACCGATGTTTGAGAGATTTACCGACCGTGCCCGCAGGGTCGTCGTCCTGGCGCAAGAAGAGGCCCGGATGCTCAACCACAATTACATCGGGACCGAGCACATCCTGTTGGGACTTATTCACGAAGGCGAGGGCGTCGCGGCGAAGTCGCTAGAGTCGCTGGGCATCTCGCTGGAAGGCGTTCGCAGCCAGGTCGAGGAGATCATCGGCCAGGGCCAGCAGGCGCCGTCGGGTCACATCCCGTTCACCCCACGCGCCAAGAAGGTGCTCGAGCTGAGCCTGCGCGAGGCGTTGCAGCTCGGCCACAACTACATCGGCACCGAGCACATACTGCTCGGCCTGATTCGCGAGGGTGAGGGCGTCGCCGCCCAGGTGCTTGTGAAGCTGGGCGCCGAACTGACCCGGGTGCGCCAGCAGGTCATCCAGCTGCTGAGCGGATACCAGGGCAAGGAGACCGCGGAGGCCGGCACCGGCGGCCGCGGCGGCGAGGCGGGCAATCCGTCCACTTCGCTGGTCCTCGACCAGTTCGGCCGCAACCTGACCGCGGCAGCGATGGAGGGCAAGCTCGACCCGGTCATCGGCCGCGAGAAGGAAATCGAGCGGGTGATGCAGGTACTGAGCAGGCGCACCAAGAACAACCCGGTGCTGATCGGCGAGCCCGGCGTCGGCAAGACCGCCGTTGTCGAGGGGCTGGCGCAAGCCATCGTCCACGGCGAGGTGCCGGAGACGCTCAAGGACAAGCAGCTCTACACGCTTGACCTCGGCTCACTGGTGGCCGGCAGCCGTTACCGCGGCGACTTCGAGGAGCGCCTGAAGAAGGTGCTCAAGGAGATCAACACCCGGGGCGACATCATCCTGTTCATCGACGAACTGCACACGCTCGTCGGGGCGGGTGCCGCCGAGGGCGCGATAGACGCCGCCAGCATCCTCAAGCCGAAGCTGGCCCGCGGTGAGCTGCAGACCATCGGCGCCACCACTCTCGACGAGTACCGCAAGTACATCGAGAAGGACGCCGCCCTTGAGCGCCGGTTCCAGCCGGTGCAGGTCGGT
>Ga0207693_10000862_pt1 | contig 27068 bp, 27 predicted proteins | sample LARL81metaG_FD_184347 | JGI IMG/M metagenome (GOLD analysis project Ga0207693, IMG submission 184347) | Corn, switchgrass and miscanthus rhizosphere microbial communities from Kellogg Biological Station, Michigan, USA - LAR L8-1 metaG... | ecosystem: Host-associated > Plants > Roots >... | reverse complement strand
CGAAGGCCTGGTCACTTCCGACGACGTGCGGCGCGTCGCGTACTGCGACGATCTGGACGACGAGGAGCAGCGGTACAACGTCGTCACGGTGACGCTCGCGCAGCCGTTCGACGCGGACACACTGTCCCGCAACTTCTATGCGACCTCGTCGTGCGGCGTCTGTGGGAAGGCGTCGCTGGATGACATCGCCGTGCGGTGCGACGTGGTGCCGTCGGGGTTCACTGTGGACGCTGGCGTGCTCGTCTCGCTGCCCGACCGGCTCCGCGAGGCGCAGCGGGTGTTCGAGCGCACCGGCGGCCTTCACGCGGCAGGTCTGTTCGATCGTGAGGGAACCGTGCTGTCGGTCCGCGAGGATGTCGGGCGCCACAACGCCGTCGACAAGGTGATCGGGGAGCAGCTGCTCGCCGGCCGTCTGCCGCTCGCGGACCGCGTGCTCCAGGTCTCCGGCCGCGCGTCGTTCGAGATCGTCCAGAAGGCCGCGGTCGCCGGGATCCCGGTGGTGAGCGCGGTCAGCGCACCGTCATCGCTCGCGGTCGACGCGGGGGACCGGCTCGGTGTCACGGTCGTCGGGTTCGTGCGGGACGGGCGCTGCAACGTCTACACCCACCCGGACCGCGTCGTCTGAGGGCACCTCGCTCCGCGAGCCGCCCCAGTCGTAGATCACATGCGTCCCGACGACCAGGTCTTGCACACTGCGCTGCTGCTTGCTGAACGCGCACCACACAAGGAGCAACGGTGCGATCCCGCAGAGCAAAGCGCGGATCACCGCTCGCACCCCGCCGACGCGGTCGCCGCTCATCGTGCGGACGCGAAGACCCAGAAGGTGATCGCCGTAGGTTCGGCCGTTGGTCCGCCAGCCGAAGGCCATGTAGATCACCCACCCGACGAATCCGACGATGTACGCGGTGCGGTAGGTCACGATCGGGAACGAGAACGAGGCGCCGCGCCGTAGGAACAACACGCCCGAGATCCCCAGGTACACGACGCCGAGCAGCCCGGCGACGACCACGACGTCGACGACGTTGGCGATCGTCCGGGTCACGAGGCCGGCGGGTTGTCCGTGGAACGAGCGTGCCTCCTTCGGCACCGTGTCGAAACCCGTCGCGGGCGCGTTCATGGCCGGTCACCGTTGGATCGCGACAGGATCCGGTCGACGACGCGGCGGATCGCCCGGTCGGCCTCGACCCCGCGCAGGCGGACGTCGCGCACGCCCTCCGAAGCGGTGTCTGCCGTCGCTTCCCGGATCACCTGCGGGATGTCGAGGTCCTCGATCACGCCGGACGCCACCGCGGGCATGTCGACCTTGTCGAGGAGCGCTTCGACGTCGATGCGCGCGGTGAGGCGATCCATGTCGATGCGGTCGAGGAGCTGATCCATGTCGATCCCATCGAGGAGCCGGTTCATGTCGAGCCGACCGACGAGCGCGTCCATGTCGAGATCGGCGACCATCGCCTGGATGTCGACCTCTGCAGCCACGCGCTGGATGTCGAGGTGATCGATCACCAAGCTGGTCAGGTCGAGCTGACCCAGGAGGGTGTCGACGGCGCGCTGGAACGTGGTGCGCAGCTGTTCGTCCGCCGCCTGCTGTCGGTCGTCCTCGTGGCGGTCCTCCCAGCTGGATCGCCAGTGGTCGAGCAGCTCGCCTACGGTCTCGCCGGCGCCGGACGAGCCGATCTTCGGGCCGGCGGTTCGCTCGATCGAGCCGAGCATCGGCGCCGCCGCGCGGAGTCCTTCGAGGAAGAGTCCGGCACCGGCCGCGACGAACGCGGCGACCCCGGCAGTGCGTTCGTCCTCCTCATCGCCGCCGTCGAGGGTCGAGACCACCAGTCCGGCGCCGAACGAGACGATCCCGGCCAGGAAGTCGAGTCCGCGCTCGGTCGCCGTCGGTCCGGCATCCGCGGATCCGCGGCCGGCCTCGGAGGGCAGGTCGTGGATCGGGATCGATTCGGGTTCGCGCATCAGGAAGCATCCTCCAACATCTGGCCGCATCATGGCCCGGCGGCATCGTGTCGGTCCACCTGGCTAGGCTCCGGACGTGCCCGATCGATGCGCCTGGGCGCCGCTGGATGACGAGCGCTACCTCGCGTACCACGACGAGGAATGGGGGGTGCCGAGCCACGATGCGCGGCACCTGTTCGAGATGCTCACCCTCGAGGGGGCACAGGCGGGACTTTCCTGGCGAACGATCCTGTACAAGCGCGAGGGCTACCGGAAGGCGTTCGCCGGGTTCGACGCGGCGAAGGTTGCGCGATTCACGCCCGCGAAGGTCGAGCGTGTGCTGACCGACCCCGCGATCGTCCGGAACCGGCTGAAGGTGGAGTCGACGGTCGCCAACGCGCGCGCGATCGTCGCCCTGGACGGGTCACTGGACGAGCTGCTGTGGTCGTTCGTCGATGGATCCCCCGTGATCGGACGGTGGCGCGGCATGGGCGCGATCCCCGCCGAGACCGCGGCGTCGCGTGCGATGTCGAAGGAGCTGAAACGCCGCGGCTTCCGGTTCGTGGGCCCGACGGTGTGCTACTCGCTTATGCAAGCCACCGGCCTCGTGAACGATCACGTTCAGAGGTGCTTCCGGTGGGCCGAGGTGCGGGAGTTCCTCTAGGGAACTGCCGCGCTCCAGCAGATCGGATCCGGCGGCCTCTCACCGGGGAACCTCGCTACCGCGGCGTCGATGGATCCAGTAGCCGACGATCACACAGCCGGCTCCGACCGCCACGATCCGATCGACCCCGAGCTCTCCATCGATGATCCCGACCAGTCCGCTCGTGACGAGGATGATCCCGCCGGCCAGGAGGAGGTCTCCGATGCCATGCATGGTCGGAACGTACGCCGGGGCGGCCGTGCCGTTCGCCACGGCGCCATGGCGATCGCGTCGCGTTGTCGTGGCGCAGCCGACGCCCGTTCGGAAGATCCCCGTTCCCACCCTCGGTGCGGTTTCGAGTCGACGCCCGGTCGTGCTGGGTGCCCGTTGCCCTATGCAGCTGTACGCCGTGCTGGGCTTCGTGCGTCACTCGGGGGATTCGAACCCCCATCGGCCGCCCCTGACCGAACCGCCTGGCTCAGGGAGCCGGTGGCGTCACGCCCTCTCCACCGCACCTACCGACTTCCGATCAGCCCTCCAGGTCCGTGTTCCAGTTCGCCTGTTGGATCTTGGCGTCGAGCTCTCGGGCGTTCTTGGCTAGCTCGTCCGCCTGGCGATGCAGCGCGGCGACATCGAGCGGCGTCATGAACCGCACCTCGGAACGCGAGTACCGATCCTGACGGACCGACGCGTGACCCGCTGCCTCGACCAGGATCGAGAAGCGCAGGTGCAGCACGTCGCGCCGCGCGAGCGCGTCGGTCAGCGTCATGCCGGGCTCGAGCTCGGTGCGGACGTTCGTCCGGTTGATCCCGGTGATCAACGACTCGAGCTGGTCGGTGAGCTCGGCGGCCTCCGCAAGCAGGGCGTTGGGGTCCTCGGCCGGCTGTTCGCCCTCCTGCATACGCGCGGTCAGCGCGATCCGCTGCCGTAGCTGTTGGATCCGCTTCTGCACGTCGGATCTGAGTTGCAGCGCTTCGGCGAGCTTCATGGCCCCTCCCTTTTGAACCACGGTCAGGCCGCGTGGCCGCACCGTTCCCGATGCGGCCCAACGCGGTCGTACGATACGCGCATCCGAACACGGAAGGAGACGCTGTTTCGATGTCGGCGACGATGACCCGGCTGACCGAGCCGATGGTTCGCGAGCACGGCGAACTGCGCACCGCCACCTGGGACGAAGCCCTGGACCGGGCCGCCGAGGGGCTGCGCCGCGCCATGGATCGCAACCCGGGCTGGGGAGCGGGGATCTTCAGCTGTTCGAAGGCCACCAACGAGATGAACTTCGTCGCACAGAAATTCGCTCGTCAGGTCCTTCGGACCAACAACATCGATAGCTGCAACCGCACCTGACACGCGCCTTCGGTCGTCGGTCTGGCGACCGTCTTCGGTGCCGGTGGCGGTACCAGCTCATATGAAGAGGTCGAGCACACCGACCACATCTTGATGTGGGGTTCGAACGCGCGCGCCGCGCACCCCATCTTCTTCCACCATGTCCTCCGCGGGATGCAGAACGGCACCGAGCTGATCGTGGTCGATCCTCGGCGCACGGAATCGGCCGCGTTCGCGGATCTGTGGCTCGGGATCGACGTCGGAACCGACATCGCGCTGTCGAACACGATGGCGCGCGAGATCATCGCTAGCGACCTGCACGACCGTACGTTCATCGCGCGTGGGACCGAGAACTTCGAGGAGTACGCCGAGAGCGTCGCCGACTGGACGCTCGAGCGCGGCGAGGCGGTGACCGGTATCCCCGCCGCTGTGATCCGCGAGGTCGCGCACCGGTACGCGAAGGCCGACCGAGCGATGATCTGCTGGACGCTCGGCATCACCGAACATCACAACGCCGTTGACAACGTCCTGGCGCTGATCAACCTCGGCCTGCTGACCGGTCATGTCGGGAAGTACGGCAGCGGGCTGAACCCGCTTCGTGGCCAGAACAACGTGCAGGGCGGCGGCGACATGGGCGCGATCCCCAACAAGCTGCCCGGATTCCAGGACATCGTCCGCGACGACCAAGCGCGCGCGAAGTTCAACAGCGCCTGGGACACCGAGATCATGCCGCGGTACGGCTGGCACCTCACCGAGATGTTCCACGCGATGGAGGAAGGCGATCTCACCGCGATCTACTGCATCGGCGAGAACCCGGTGAGCTCCGAGGCCGACAGCCAGCACGCGCGGAAGCTCCTCGAGAACCTCGACACGCTGATCGTGCAGGACATCTTCATGACGAAGACGGCCGAGATCGCCGACGTGGTTTTCCCCGCGTCGAACGCCTCGTTCGAGTCCGACGGAACCGTCACCAACTCGGAGCGGCGGGTCCAGCGGGTCCGCAAGGCGCTCGACCCGCCCGGCGAGGCGAAGGACGACATCTGGATCATCGCGCAGCTCGCGAAGCGCATGGGCTTCGACTGGGGCGACCCGACCCCGCAGGAGGCGTGGGACGAACTCCGGTCACTCTCGCCGATGCATCAGGGCATGACGTGGGAACGGCTGGACGCGATGGGCGGCGCGCAGTGGCCGTGCTGGGACATCGACCATCCGGGCACGCAGTATCTGCACGCCCGCCTGTGGTCCGAGGACCCGGACGAGCGGTTGCTGCCGGCGCCGTTCAGCGTGGTCGACGATGACCCCCCGGTGGATGAGCTCACCGAGCAGTTCCCGATCCGGCTGACGACGGGCCGGCGCCTCGACTCGTACAACACCGGCGTGCAGACGGCCGGCTACACGTCGCCGCTGCGGCGACCCGAGTCGATCGAGCTGTCGCAGGAGGACGCCGAGGCGCTCGGGCTGGTCGAAGGTGAGCAGGCGCTCGTGTCGTCGCGCCGTGGCGAGGTCGTCGCGCCGGTGCACATCTCGAGCGCGCTGCGGCCCGGGCTCGCGTTCATGACGATGCACTTCCCCGACGAGGTCGAGACGAACGTCCTCACGATCGAGGCGACCGACCCGAAGTCGGGGACCGCCGAGTTCAAGGCGACCGCGATCCGCGTGGAGAAGCTGAACGGCCGAACCGCGGAGGTAGCCTCCTAGCGTGGATCTCCACCTCATGACGGCGGAGGCGACCGCCGCCGAACGCGCGGCCGTCGACGCCCTTCTCGGGGCGCCCGAGTCGAGCTGGGAGGGCGGCGACCGCACCGCGGCCGACCTTCGCGTCGCCCGCGCGCCCGAGGACCGCCGAACCCTGCTGCTGCCCGCGCTGCACGCGTTGCAGGGCGCCGTCGGGTGGATCAGCGAGGGGGGTCTCAACTACGTCTGCGAGCGGCTGACGGTGCCGCCCGCAGAGGCCTACGGGGTCGCGACGTTCTACGCGATGTTCAGCGTCGGGGAGCGCCCTTCGACCGTCGTGCACGTCTGCGACGACCTTGCGTGCCGGGGTCAGGGCGGCCAAGAGTTGCTGGAGGCCTGCCGCCGCGAGGTGCACCCGGAGGAAGCGGTCGTCGTTTCGAGTCCATGCCTGGGGCAGTGCGAGCGGGCGCCGGCGGTGCTGGTGCAGCGCGCGGGCGACCGTGATGACGTGGTCTTGACCGACGTCTCGGCAACACGCGAACGGGTGACGCAAGCGGTCCGCAATGAGCAGACCGAGGCGGCGGTGCCCGCGGTGCAGGCGCCCGTGTACACGGGGGACCGTTTGCTCGCGCGGGTTTCGGACGCTGCCGCCACGTCGCTCGAGGGGTATCGCGCACTCGGCGGATACACAGCGCTTCCGCGTGCGCTCGAGCTCGGCGGCGACGAGGTGATCCGTCTCGTGACCGACGCGAAGTTGCTCGGCCGCGGTGGCGCCGCGTTCCCCACCGGGGTGAAGTGGCGAGGCGTCGCGGACCAGCCGGTCACCCCGAAGTACGTGATCTGCAACGCCGACGAGTCCGAGCCCGGCACCTTCAAGGATCGCGCGGTGATGGAGGCCGACCCGTTCGCCGTGATCGAGGCGCTGACGATCGCGGGCTTCGCGACCGGCGCCGAACAGGGCTATCTCTACATCCGGGGTGAATACCCGCTCGCCACCCAACGGCTGACCGACGCGATCGCGGAAGCGCGTGACGCGGGCTTGCTCGGCCTGGGTGCGTTCGGCCCCGGCCGTCCGTTCGACATCGAGCTCCGCCGCGGCGCCGGCGCCTACATCTGCGGCGAGGAGACGGCGCTGTTCAACTCGATCGAGGGCAAGCGCGGTGAGCCGCGGAACAAGCCGCCGTTCCCTGTGACGCACGGCGTCTTCGGCAAGCCGACCTCGATCAACAACGTGGAGACGCTGATCAACGTCTTGCCGATCCTCACGCTCGGCGTCGACGCGTACACGTCGGTGGGGACCGCCGATTCCACCGGGACGAGGCTGTTCTGCCTCTCGGGCGCCGTCGAGCGTCCGGGGGTGTTCGAGCATCCGCACGGGATCACGCTGGGCGAGGTGATCGACGCGGCCGGTGGGGTCCGCGGTGGCAAGGCGGTCAAGGCGGTTCTGTTGGGCGGCGCGGCCGGCGGCTTCGTCGGCCCCGACCGGCTCGACGCGCGCCTCACGTTCGAGGACGCGCGCGCGGGCGGCTACACGCTCGGCTCGGGCGTGGTCATGGTGTTCGACGAGGACACCGACCTGGTCGACCTCTGTCTGCGGATCGCGCGGTTCTTCCGCGACGAAAGCTGCGGCCAATGTGTGCCGTGCCGCGTGGGAACGGTCCGACAGGAAGAGGCCCTGCACCGGCTCGTGATCGGCCGGCCGATCGGCTCTCGCGACGCCGAGCTGACGCTGCTCGGCGACGTCGCCGCCGTGATGCGCGACGCCTCGATCTGCGGGCTGGGGCAAACGGCAGCGAGCGCCGTCCAATCGGCGATCACGACGTTCGGCCTGTTCGACGGAGAGGCAACCGCATGAGCGCGATCCCCGTCGAGACGCCGCGCAAGCTGATGGACATCGAGATCGACGGGACGACGGTCCGTGTGCCCGAAGGTTCCACCATCCTGGACGCCTGCCGTGCGATCAGCGTCGACACGCCGACGATGTGCTACGCGGACAACCTGACGCCGATCAACGCCTGCCGAGTCTGCGTCGTCGAGGTCGAGGGTTCTCGCGTGCTGGTCCCGGCATGTTCGCGCAAGGCCGAGGCCGGGATGAAGATCTCGACCGACACCGAGCGTGTCCGGCATTCCAGGAAGCTCGTGATGGAGTTCCTCGGTTCGAGCGTCGACACATCGCTCGCGAGCGCCGACTGGCACCGCTGGCAGGACGAGTACGCGGCGAACCCCGAGCGGTTCGGCGCGGCGATGGATCCGATGCCGGCGGGGGAGCGAGACACGCGTGAACCAGGGCATCACCACGACCCCGATCCCACCGTGGGCGAGACGGTTGAGCAGCCGGTCAAGATCGACAACGACCTCTACGTCCGCGACTACGGGCGGTGCGTGCTCTGCTACAAGTGCGTCGAAGCGTGCGGTACCGACGCGCAGCACACGTTCGCGATCGCGGTGGCGGGCCGCGGGTTCGACGCGCGGATATCGACCGAGTACGCCGTGCCGCTCGACGCGAGCGCCTGCGTCTACTGCGGCAACTGCATCGGGGTGTGCCCGACCGGCGCGCTGATGTTCAAGAGTGAGCACGATATGCGCGAGGCGGGGACGTGGGACGAGTCCGCGCAGACGGTGACCAACACGATCTGCCCCTACTGCGGCGTCGGATGCGAGCTCGAGGTTCACGTGCAGGACAACACCATCGTGAAGATCGGGTCGCCCGCCGACCAGTTCGTCACGCACGGACATCTGTGCGTGAAGGGTCGGTTCGGGTTCCAGTTCGTGCAGCGCCGCAAGCGCCGGGACGATGCCGCCGCTCCGTAGCGGCATCGTGCTCGCCGGCGGACGATCGACCCGGTTCGGCGCGGACAAGCTGGCCGCTTCGCTCGACGGGGTCCCGTTGGTGCGCCGCGCCGTCGACGCGCTCGCGACCGTCACCGACGGCGTGATCGTCGTTCTGCCGCCGGGGGTCGAGCGCGACGATCTCCCGAGCGATGTGACGGTGACCCACGACCTGCAGGAGGGCGAAGGGCCACTCGCCGGATTGCATACCGGGTTGCTGGCCGCCGTTCGAACCGACCAGGTGGTGGTAGCCGGCGGCGACATGCCGGAGCTGCAGCCCTCCGTCCTGCGGTTGCTGCTGGACACCCTGGACGACGCGTCCGTCGATGCGGCGGCGCTGGCCGACGGCGACCGGCCGCGCCCGCTGCCGATCGCGCTACGGACCTGGCCGGCCGCCGACGCCGTCCACACGCTGCTCCACGCGGGACGCCGCCGGTTGCGCGATGCGCTCGACTCACTGCGGACCGCCGTGATCGACGAGGCGACGTGGACGGCGCTGGACCCGGGTCGGCTGACGCTCCGCGACATCGACGAGCCCGGCGACCTGTCGGGGTAGGCTCCCTGGCCATGACGCACGTGACGCCCGCGCACGTGGGCCGGTTCGAGATCCGGACGATCTGCGAAGGGTTCGCACCGCTTCCGACCGCGGAAGAGTTCCCCGACCTGTCCGTCGACTGGGACGCGGAACGACGCGCCTACCCCTGGGCCTATCACGGCGCCGACGCGTGGGCATGGCACGTCCACGCGTTCGTCGTCGAGACGCCCGACGCGACGGTCGTCGTCGACACCGGGACGGGCCCGTTCGGTCCGTACCGACCGTGGGAGCACTGGAACGCCGACGCGTGGGCCAAGGAAGATCTCGCCGACGTGGCGCACGTGGTGCTCACGCATCTGCACGCCGACCACGCGGGCGGGATCGAGGCCGCGGAACTCGAGCCTCGGTTCCCGAACGCCGCCTATCACCTGCACTCGGCCGACCTCCGCTACTTCGAAGGCGCACACGACGATGACTACATCGCGATCCGGCCGGCGCAACGCCTCGAGTCGCTCGGCCTGCTGCGGACCGACGGCACGAACCACGACATCGTGCCCGGGGTGCGGGTGATCCACGCGCCGGGCCATACGCCGGGGCATCGCGCGGTGCTGCTGACGGACCGCGACGAGGGCGTGCTGCTGACCGGTGACCTGCTCCACCAGCCCATCCAGATCGTCGAGCGCGAATGGTTCTCCGAGCACGACGACGACCCGCTGCTCGGGGTCGCCTCACGCCGCCTGTTGCTGTGGCGTGCCGAGACGCACGGGTACCGGATCGGTGTGAGCCACTTCGCCGAGCCCTTCGGCTCGATCGAACGCGGCCGCTGGGTCGGCGACCCCGGCTAGCCCTGCTGCGGCCCGGAGGCTCCAGGGAACAGGCCCGGCCGCCGATATCGTGACCTTCGTCCGCCGACGTGCTGCGCAGGAAGGAGCATGATGCACCGGGTCGTGATCGCCCTCGGAGGGAACGCGCTGCTTCGTCGCGGCGCGCCCGACACCTACGAGGAGATGTACGCCGCCGCGCGGACGGCCGCGGAGCGCATCGCCGATGTCGCGGCCGCCGGGTGGGAGGTCGTGGTCACCCACGGCAACGGGCCGCAGGTGGGCCGGATCTTGATGCAACAGGAGGCCGCGGCCAAGCAGGTGCATCCGATGCCGTTGGACGTCTGCGGCGCGGAGAGCCAAGGCCAGATCGGCTACCTCCTGCAGGTCACGATCGGCGATGTCTTCTTCGAGCGTGGGACCGAGCGTCCGGTCACGACGATCTTGACGCTCACGCGGGTCCGGCCGCAGGATCCGGCGTTCCGCAACCCCACCAAGTACGTCGGGCCCTACCTCACCGAGGCGCAGGCCCACCGTCGGGAGGAGCAGCGTGGGTGGGCGGTCAAGCCCGATCCCCACGGCGGCTGGCGCCGGGTGGTTCCGAGCCCGAAGCCGTACTCGATCGTCGAGACGCCCGTGATCCGCCAGCTGATCGCCGACGGCGTGATCGTGATCGCGGCCGGCGGCGGCGGCGTGCCGGTGATCGAGAAGGGCCCGCGTCTGATCGGCAAAGAAGGCGTCGTCGACAAGGACCTGGCGGCCGCGATCCTCGCGCGCGAGGTCGACGCGGAGGTGCTGCTGATCCTCACCGACGTCCCGCGCGTGCAACGCGGTTTCGGCTCGCTGATGCCCGAAGACATCGAGCAGATGGACGTCGCCGAAGCGCGGCGGCTGCTCAAGAAAGGCGAGTTCGGCGGCGGATCGATGGGACCGAAGGTCGAAGCCGCGGTCCATTTCGTGGCCGAAGGCGGTGGCCGGGCGGTGATCGCCGACCTGGCGCAGGCGACCGAGGCGCTCGCCGGCACCGCCGGCACGGAGATCGTCGCGAGCGAGGGTTAGCGGCGCTCGGAGCGGCCGGGGTTGCGGAACTGCTGCCCGACCACGTAGAGCGCGAACAGGCCCACCAGGGCGGTCAGCAGCGCGAGGCTGACGAGGAAGATGTCCTCGAGGATCCCGAAGTGCTCTGGGAGGAGTCGCGCCAGCACGCGCCCATCCTACTTGCTGACCCGCGGCTCCCCGGTCCGCCGCTGGTCGCCGGTAGGGTGCCTGCATGCGTCTGGGCGTGCTCACGGGGGGCGGCGACTGCCCGGGGTTGAACGCGGTGATCCGAGCGATCGTCCGCACCGGTGCGCAACGTGACGTGACGTTCGTCGGGTTCCTGGACGGGTGGCGCGGCGTCCTCGACGACGAGACGATGGTGCTCGACCCGGTGACCGCGCGAGGGATCCTGCATCGGGGTGGGACGACCTTGGGGAGCTCGGGCGTCAACCCGCTCCGCGCCGAGGACGGCCCCGGCCGCGTGCAGGCGGCGATGGAACGCCACGGGCTGGACGGGCTCGTCGCGATCGGTGGCGAGGGCACGCTCGGCGCCGGCGCGGCGCTCTCGGACCTCGGCATCCCCGTGATCGGCGTCCCGAAGACGATCGACAACGACCTGCCCGGCACCGACGTCACCGTGGGGTTCCACACCGCGGTGCAGGTCGCGAGCGATGCGATCGACCGGCTCCACACGACGGCGGAATCCCATGACCGCGTGATGGTGATCGAGGTGATGGGCCGCAACGCCGGCTGGATCGCGCTGTACGCGGCGCTCACGGGCGGCGCCGACATGCTCCTGATCCCGGAGAAGCCGTTCGATATCGAAGACGCGTGCGCACATCTTCGGCACCGGCACATGAACTACGCGTCGTTCTCGATCGTCGTGGTCGCCGAGGGGGCGGAGCCAGAACCCGGCACGATGCCGCATCCGGAGTACCCGCTCGACGAGAACGGCTACCCACGGCTCGGCGGCATCTCCAACATGGTCGCGCCCGAGATCGAGAAGCGGACCGGGTTCGAAACCCGCGTGACGATCCTCGGACACGTGCAGCGCGGCGGCACGCCGGTCGCGTTCGACCGGATGCTTGGTACGCGGTTCGGGATCGCGGCGGTCGAGCTTGCCGCGGCCGGCGGCTGGGGCCGGATGGTCTCGCGCAAAGGCCAGGACATCGCCGACGTCCCCCTCGCCGAGGCGACCGGCCCACGCAAAGTGGTGCCGCCAGATCTCTACCGCGAGGCCGAGATCTTCTTCGGATAGGCGCCGGTAGACTCCCTGGTCATGCCGCGGTTCCGGGTCGACCTGCGCTCCGACACCGTCTCGACGCCCTCCGAAGCGATGCGGGCTGCGATGGCCTCGGCCGAGGTCGGCGACGCCTGGTACGGAGACGACCCGACGGTGAACCGGCTCCAGGACCGCGCGGCGGAGCTCACCGGCAAGGAGGCGGCGCTCTACGTCGCCACCGGGACGATGGCCAACCAGATCGGGGTGCGACTGCACGCCGGCGGCCAGGGACATCTCGTCGCCGCGGAGACCTCAGCGCACATCGCCACCACCGAGGTGATGACGAGCGCGGTGCTCGCCGGGATCGCGTACCGAACCGGACACGAGCATCCGCACGGCTACATGACCGCGGCGCTGGCCGAGCGCCTGCTCGAGCCCGACGACTACTTCGACGTCGAGGTCGTCGACGCGCTCGGCGTCGAGAACACCGTCGGCGCATACGGCGGCACGATCCTCCCGAGCGTGGAGCTGCGGGCGATCCGAGATGTCACGAACCGGGCGGGCGTCGGCGTGCATCTGGATGGCGCGCGTGTCTGGAACGCGGTCGCGGCCACCGGAGAGAACGTTCGCGCATGGACCGACCAGGTCGACACGATGATGTTCTGTCTCAGCAAGGGCCTCGGAGCTCCGATCGGCTCCGTCTTGTGCGGGCCGGCGGACCTGATCCGCGAGGCCAGGCGCATCTGGATCCTCTACGGCGGCGCCTGGCGCCAGGCCGGGATCATGGCCGCTGCCGGGTTGCTCGCCCTCGACACGGGGCGCGGCCGGCTGGTCGCAGATCACGCGAGAGCCCGCAGGCTCGCGGAGGCGATCGCGGAGCTCCTGCCCGGCAGCGTCGATCTGGACCGGGTCGTAACGAACATGGTCTTCGTCGACACCGATGCCGTGGGGCTGCGGACGGCCGAGGTGCTCGACCGGCTCGCCGCCTCCGGCGTGGGCGCCGTGCCCGTCCCGACGGGCGTGCGGATGGTCACCCACGTCGACATCGACGACGAAGGCGTCGCGACGGCGATCGACGCGTGGAAGACGATCGCCGGCGACGTGCCGAAGGAGGCTTCGTGAGCCTGTTCCAGAAGAACTACCCGCCCGAGATCGCCAAGCGGGTCCCCCCGGGCCAGCGGCTGGTCAAGACCTGGCCCGTGCTGCACTACGGCCCCATCCCGAAGTTCGACGGGGTCAACTGGGATCTCGAGATCTCCGGACTGGTGCAGGAGCCCTACACGCTCACCTACGAGGAGCTGCGCGCGCTGCCGAGCGTCACGATCGACGCCGACATGCACTGCGTGACCGGTTGGTCCCAGCTCGACAACGCCTGGGAGGGTGTGTCGTTCGCGACGCTCCGTGACCGCGCGAAGCCCCTGCCGGAGGCCAAGTGGGTGATCGCGCACTGCGCCTACAACTACGCGTCCAATCTGTCCCTCGAGGCGATGAACGACGACGACGTGCTGGTCGCTTGGCGCAAGGACGGCGAGGATCTGACGCCGGATCACGGATGGCCGCTCCGGCTCGTCGTGCCCAAGCGGTACGCGTGGAAGAGCGCGAAGTGGCTGACCGGGCTCGAGTTCTCCGCGAAGAACACCCGCGGGTTCTGGGAGGTCCGGGGCTACCACATCCATGCGGAGCCCTTCGCCGAGGAGCGGTACAGCTATCAGGAGGGACCCGGCGCCGAGCTCGAGCTCTGACCCCTTCCACGAGTCCTGCCACGAGCGCTGATTGACACCGGCGCGCACGCTGGGGAACGATGCGCCCCATGCGTGTCCGTCGGATCCTCGCTGCCGTTGCCGCCCTGATCTTCGTCGCCGGCCTCGCCGCCGAGCCGATCGGCTCTGCGGCGGCGTCGCCCAAGACCGTCAAGATCGCGGCGGTCGGCGACATGGTCTGCTCGGGTCCGCCCAACAAGGGCGCCGACCCGACCTCGACCGATCGCCGGTACATCCGCGGGTTCTGTCAGTACGGCAAGGTGGCGAACCTGATCGCGAACGGGAACTACGACCGATTCCTGCCGCTCGGAGACCTGCAGTACTACTACGGCGCCTATCCGGACTTCCAACGGTGGTACGACCCGACGTACGGCAGGGTCATGTCCATCACGATGCCGTCGCCGGGCAACCACGAGAGCTACACGGTGGACGCGAAGGGGAACCCGTACGCGGGCTACCGGAAGTACTTCGGTGATCGCGCGCACTGGAAGAACCGGCTCGGCGGGTCGTATTCCTACAACCTCGGCGCATGGCACATCGTGTCGCTGAACTCGCAGTGGTGCTGGAGCTACACGTCGGTGTTCTACGGCGGCCACTGGCACACCGTGCCGGCGTGGGGGAGCGGATCGCCGTGGGGCTGCCACAAGGGCGACCCGATGTATGACTGGTTCGTCCGCGACATGAAGCAGCACCAGAACGACTGCACGCTCGTGTACTTCCACCACCCCTCGTACTTCGGCGTCGGCAGCGGCTGGCCCGGCGGGACCGGTTCCCTGCTCCACGGCGTGTATTCGCACACGCGGCCGCTGTACCGCGTCTTCTACCGCAACGGTGGCGACGTCGTGTTGAACGGGCACGAGCACTTCTATCAGCGGACCGTGCCGATCAACCCGCTCGGCAAAGCCGATCCTGCGCACGGCTTCACGGAGTTCATCGTGGGAACCGGCGGCGACACGCTGCAGCCGATGATCCCGGTGCGCAAGATGCCGAAGGAGATCGCCGCGGCCAGCAACACCGCGTTCGGGATCTTGTCGATGACGCTCGCGCCCCACGGCTACACGTACAAGTTCGTGCCGGTCCAAGGGAGCCCGGGACGATGGGTCTTCTCGCCGCGTCGCGGCTACAAGATCTTCAAGAACGGCAGCGGTACGGGGTACGTCGACTCCGGCACCGGCACCTGCCACGGCGCGCCGTAGCTAGGCGACGTACAGCGTGATGGTGTCGCCCGCATGGACGGTCGCGCCCGCGGTGGGGTTCTGACCGATCACGGTGGTGTGCGGCGTCCCCGGCACATCGAAGAACGACACCTTCAGTCCGTACGTGTCGGCAAGCGATGTGGCTTGGTCCGGCGTCAGGCCGGTGAACCGGGGGACCGGGAAGGTCTCCGGACCTTGCGAGACGGTCAGGGTGACGGGGGAGCCGTACGGCGTCTTCGTCGCTTCTGACGGCTCGACCGAGATCACCTGGCCGCGCGCGATGTCGTTGGAGTAGGCGGTGTGCACGACGGGAACGAACCCCGCTGCGCGCAGGGCCTTCTCCGCGGCGTGCTGGCTCTTCCCGATCACAGCCGGCACCGGCACCGGAGCGTGCCCCTTGCTCACCCACAGATCGACGGCCGACCCCTTCGGGGCGTTGCCGGTCGCGGGCGACTGCCGGACGACCGAGCCGGCGGGGATCGTGTCGTCGTAGATCTGCTTCACGTCGCCGCGGGTGAGCCCTTGGCCCTCCAGCGCCGCGGAGGCCTTGTCGAGCGTCATGCCGGTGAGATCGGGAACCGGCACGGGTGGCGGTCCGAGCGAGGGCACGAGCGTGACGGTCGAGCCCTCGCGGAGGCTCGTCCCTACGGGAGGATCGACGCTCAGCACCGTTCCCCTGGGCGACGACGCGTCGTACTGGCCGTGGGCGACCACCACGGTGAAGCCGAGGTTGTTCAGCTGCCCGCTCGCGTCTTGCACGGACGTCCCGACCACCGTCGGCACGTCGTGGCTGTGCGGGATCACGTAGGTCCACGCACCCCACGCGGCCGCCGCGATGAGCGCGATCGCGAGCAGGACGACGAGGACACCTCGGCCTCGGCGTCGTCGCCGGTGCGCGCCCGGTTGCGGGATGGTCTGCGTGATCGCGGACCCGGCAGGCACCGCAGGCATCGCGACGGTTCCTTCTCCTGCCGTCTCGCCCTCGCGCACGATGCGCGGAACATCTGCGACCAACGAAACGAGCGTGCGGGCGCGCTCGAGATGCGGGGCGATCGTCGTCAGGTCGCGGCGCATCTCGGCGGCCGACTCCGGGCGCATCTCGCGGTCGGGGTCCGTGGCGCTCGCGATGAAGCCATCGAGCTCGGTGGTCAAGCCGGCGACGGCAGCCGAAGGCGCCGGCACGCGGTCGGACAGATGCTTGTAGGCGATCGCCATCGGTGTCTCGCCGGTGAATGGCAGGCGGTCGGTCAGCAGCTCGTACCCGACGATCCCCAAGGCGTAGAGGTCGGAGCGTGGGTCCGCGGGCTCGCCGCGGATCTGCTCGGGAGAGAGGTACTGCACGGTCCCGGTGACCGCGCCAGCCCGCGTGCTCTTGGCGTCGGCGAAGGCGCGCGCGAGCCCGAGGTCGGTCAGCTTCACCACACCTTCGGTCGTGATCAAGATGTTCTCGGGCTTGAGGTCGCGGTGCACGATGCCCTTGGCGTGCGCGTGCTCGAGTGCCGCGAGCGTCTGGTCGAGCACCGCCGCGGCCTGCGCCGGCGCGAGCGCTCCACGCGCGTTCAAGATCTCGCGCACGGAACGGCCGTGCACGTACTCCATCACCATGTAGTAGATGCCGTCGACGGCGCCCCAGTCGTAGACGGTGACGATGTTCGGGTGGTTCAGCGTGGCGGCCGCGCGAGCTTCCCGCCGGAACCGGTCCACGAACCCCTGGTCGCCCGAGAGCGACCGGTGCAAGACCTTGATGGCCACCTCGCGCGCAAGCACGGCGTCGTGCGCCAGGTAGACCTCGCCCATGCCGCCGACCGCGATCCGCTCGGTGATGTGATAGCGGCCGTCAAGGGTGACCAGGGCGGCAGCGGTCGCCTTGGCCTGTGTCATGCTCTTCGACATCGAACTCCCATCGGGGAAGCGCTCTATCGCAACGGGAGCGCGTCGGAGGAAATCCTAGACCGGAGGAACGGCCCAACCGTGGAGCCACTGCGACCAACCCCCAGCCAGGCGGCGCTCGAGGAGCTCGGCGATGAGCTCGACCGGATCGCCGGCGCCGTAGCCGCGGGGAACCACGACCTTCGGGCGCTCGGCTTCTGGCGGGTCGTGGGGCGCATCAAGCGTGACCAGCTGGCCATCGCCCGCTACGCCGACGAGGTCGCGCGGATCGACACCCACGTCTTCCGAACGGCGGTTCGAACCCGTGTTCGACCATGGATCGGCGTCTCGGCGCTGCTGCTCCTGTCGATCGGCGGCGTGGCAGCGGTGGTCCTGGCCGGGATCTGGACGGGCCTCTGGGCGGGGCTGGCGATCGTGGGTGCGGGTGTGGCGTGGTCGATCGGCTGGCACCTGCCGGCCCACGCCTTCGCGGGCTGGCTCGCGGGGATCCGGTTCACCGACGCCTTCCTCGGCGGGCCGCCGCCACCACGACCGGGCGTGAAGACCGACTACGGGACCTATCTGCGCGCCGAGCCGGCGCTCCGCGTCTGGTTCCACGCGAGCGGCGCGATCGCGACGAAGCTCGCCCCGTTCGTCGCGCTGGCGTTGTGGCCCGTGGCGAACGCCCCCGGGTGGGCGGCCTGGGTGCTGCTCGGGCTCGGCATCCTGCAGATCGCGACGGATGTGGCCTTCAGCAGGAAGTCGAGCGATTGGAAGAAGGTCGCCCGGGAGCGCACGGTCGCGCGCGACATCCGCAACCGGTGGAACCGGTTCTGACCGTCTAGCGAAGCCAGGTCTGGATGATGACCTTCGAGAACTGCCAGCCATAGCGCAGCGATGCGGGCTTCTTCGTCGTCCCGCTCGCGCGGGCGACGATCGTGACCGGCACCTCGACGACACGTGCGCGGTGCCGCAGCGCCTCGATCAGGATCTCGCTGGTCCAGAACCGATCCTGCTCGAGCACCAAACGCTCCAACAGGTCGGCGCGCGCGGCGCGGTAGCCGCTCGACGGGTCCGTGATCCGCCGCCCGGTCAACACGGACACCACGCGCGAGAACACGTGGACGCCGATGTGGCGGATCATGCTTTCCCGCTCGAACGCGCCGAGCAGGCGCGACCCGTTCACGTAGTCGGCGGTCTCGTCGACGATCGGCGCGAGCATCACCGGGAGCTCGCTCGGCAGGTGCTGACCGTCGGCGTCCATCGTCACGACGATCTCCGCATCGAGCTCCAAAGCGATCTCGTAGCCGACCCGGAGCGCCAGGCCGCCGCCCCGGTTGATCGGAAGCTCGGTGACGAGCGCGCCTGCGTCGCGTGCGGCGACGGCCGTCCCGTCGGTGCTCCCGTCGCTCACGACGACGGGCACCACGCGCAGGCCGGCCACCGCGTCGGGCATCGCCTCGATCACCGCACCGACGTTGTCGGCTTCGTTGAACGCCGGCAGGACCACGACGATCCGGCCGCCCGCCGGCAGCGCCGCCGCGCGCCCCCAGTCGAACCGCTCCCGTCCGAGCGCCTCCACCAGCAGACGCATGCTGCGGTCGTTCGTGTCACTCGCCGACTGCACGCGCAGGACTAAGAAGAACAGCGCGATCACGGCGAGCACCACGACGAACAGCTCGCGCCGCTCGTTGCCCGGCGCGATGTTGAACCACCCGAACAGCGGCCCGTACCACGACGGCCGGATGGCGAGGATCGTCACGCCGATCGACAGGGCGCCGGCGATCAGCAGCGTGAGCCGGCTGATGCGGCGCCGGTCATACGCGCGCGCCGCGAGATACAGGACGACGAGCGCCGCGACGACACCCAGGAACCGGATCGTCGTCACAGGCAGATCACGTGGCCGGACGCCATCGGTCCTGGGGCACGATGTGCTCGGTGATCACCCGATCGCGGAACCGTTCGATCACCGACAGCATCGATCCGACCAGCTCCGTCGACAGCAGATGCGGTTTCAACCCGAGGTCGAGCAGCTTGGTGTGCGCCGGGTTGTAGTAGTGCGTCTCGGCCTCGACACGCGGGTTATCCAACGGCTGGATCTCGACGTCGAACCCCGCACGCATGCCGGCCTTGTGCACGATCTCGGCCAGCTCCATGATCGAGAACGACTCCGTGAACTGGTTGAAGACACGGAACTCGCCCGGCTCGGCGGGGTGCAGCACGGCGAGCTCGATGCACCGCAGCGTGTCGACGATGTTGAGGTATCCGCGCGTCTGCCCGCCGGTGCCGTACACCGTCAGCGGGTGGCCGATCACCGCTTGCACACAGAAGCGGTTGAGCGCGGTCCCGAAGACGTCGTCGTAGTCGAACCGCGTCGCGAGCCGGTCGTCCAGCCGGGTCTCGTCGGTCTGGACCCCGTAGACGACCCCCTGGTTGAGGTCGGTCGCACGCAGGCCCCAGACGCGGCACGCGAAGTGGATGTTGTGCGAGTCGTGCACCTTCGACAGGTGGTACATCGAGCCGGGCACCTTCGGGAACGGCAGGTAATCGGACCGGCCGTTGTGGACGATCTCGAGGTATCCCTCTTCGATGTCGATGTCCGGCGTGCCGTACTCGCCCATCGTGCCGAGCTTCACCAAGTGGCAGTCGGGCGCGAGGTCGCGCATCGCCCACAAGACGTTCAGCGTGCCGACGACGTTGTTGGTCTGGGTGAAGACCGCGTGGTCGCGATCCTTCATCGAGTAGGGCGCGCTCGGCATCTCGCCGTAGTGCACGATCGCGTCGGGGTGGAAACCGCCGATCACGTCGGTCGCGATCGCCGGGTCGGTGAGGTCGCCCTCCGTGACGCCGATCGTGCGCCCGGTGACGTCGAGCCACGCGGTCGCGCGGGCCGTCAGGTCGGGCAGGATCGGCGTCAACGAGTCGGTGCCGGCCTCGGCGTGGGCACGCCGGCGCAGATAGTTGTCGACCACGTGCACGTCGTGGCCTTGCTGCGAGAACCGCATCGCGGTGGGCCAGCCCAGATATCCGTCACCGCCCAGGATGAGGATGCGCATGTCAGAACGTCCTTCGATCGCGGGAGCGGTACCGATGGTACCGGTTGGAGGCTGCATCACCTCGCGAGGTCGGCCAGGGTTTCCAGCACCCTATCGACCTCATCGAGGGTGTGATAGTGGCAGAAACCTATGCGTACGGCCCCGCCGGTCTCGAGCAAGCCGAGCCGTTCGAACACGTCGATCGCGTAGTAGTGCCCTTCCCACGTGAAGATGCCGCGATCTCCCAGTTGCCGTGACGTGTCGAGCGGATGTTGGTCGCCCACGCGCAGCGCGAAGGTCGGCGTGCGCTCGTCGATGCGCGCAGGGTCGCCGATCCCGAGCAGGCGAACGTTGGCGAGCCCGGCGATCCCATCGAGGAAGCGTGTGGCGAGCTCGCGCTCGTGCGCCTCGAAGGCGGCGTAGCCGCGGCGCACCGCGTCGCGTCGGTCCCCGCCGCCGCCGACCTCGGCGATGTACTCGATCGCGGCGATGGTGCCGGCCATCGCCTCGTGGCTCTGCGTGCCTGATTCCCACCGGTCGGGATCGTCGTCGGGCGCCGCGCGGAGCTTGTAGGGCGTGAGCGAGGCGAGCATCTCGGCGCGCACCGCCGCCATCCCCTGGTGGGGACCGAAGTACTTGTACGGCGACGTCGCGACGAGGTCGGCGCCGAGCCCGTGCAGGTCGATCGACCGGTGCTGCGCGAGGTGCACGCCGTCGAGCGCGACGAGCGCACCGGCCTGCTTCGCGAGCGCGATGACGTCGGCAACCGGGGGCGTCGTGCCGACGGCGTTGGATGCGAGGGTGCACGCGACGAGCTTGGTTCGAGGACCGATCATCGTCGCGAGGTCGTCGAGGTCGAGCGTGACGTCGTCCGGACGCACGTCGACCCATCGGACCATCGCGCCCGCATCCTCGGCGGCGAGGATCCAGGGCCGCACGTTCGCGTCGTGGTCCAGGCGCGTGACGACGACCTCATCGCCTGGCCCCCACGTGCGCCCGATCGACCGCGACAGGTGCAGCAGCAGCGACGTCGCGTTCTGTCCGAAGACGATCTCGCCCGGATCGCAACCGAGCAGATCGGCACCCGCGCGCCGCGCGTCCGAGATTAACGCGTCGATCTCCTCGCTCACCCGGAAGACACCGTGGGTGTTGGAGGCGCCGGCACGCATCCGAGCCGTCACGGCGTCGATCGCCGTGTCGACCATCTGCGAGCCCCCCGGCGCGTCGACCCAGACGTACGGCCGGCCGTCGGGTCCGGTCCGTCCGAGCGCAGGGAACCGCGATCGGATCGCCGTCACATCGAAGGTCTCGGTGGTCGCCACGGCCGAAGCCTCCCATATCTCAGAACGCGAAGGGCGCCCCGTGGGGGCGCCCTTCGGAACCTGCGTGACCCGTCGGTCAGGCCTGCGCTGCGTCCAGCTCGGTACCGAGCTGCGCCGAGGACAGTCCCTCGTGGCGCGCACGAAGGTCGATGTACAGCAGGACGTACACCAGCGCCACCCATGGCGCGGTGATGATCTGCGCGATGCTCGAGAAGATCCATGAGCCCAGGAACGAGCTTCCGCCGATCGCGGTCAAGATCCCGTTCACGATCCCGGCCAGGATCGCGGCCACGATGATCACGCCAAATGTGTGCCACCAGTGGCCGCCCACCAGGCGCCACGAGCGCTTCATCGAATCGACCGCGCCGAGCCGCTCGATGATGAACCCTGCGACGGAAACCGACAGGAACACCAAGAAGATGATCCCCGGGATGATGAACAGGATGAACCCGACCCCGACGACCAATCCGATCAACAACGCGAGACCGATCAACCCCCAGATGCGCGAGAACGCGTAGCTGTAGCTCGCCTTGACGTCGACCTCGCGACCGAGCGTGGCCGCGGCGCCGCCTCGGGTCACGGCGCCCGCCAACAGCTGCTGGATCGCGATGGCGATGAAGAACCCGATCGCCGACAGCAGCGCCCCACGGAAGAACCCGCCGGTGCACTTGTTGACGACGTCTTGCAGCGTCTGCGCGTTCTGGAGATCTGCGCTCGTACAGGTCGGCTTGAAGATGACCTTCGTCAGCAGCGCCGACACGAACGTGAGCGGGATCACCACGATCGCGACGATCTGGATCAGCTTGGCGGCGTTGGCGCGATACAGCTCGAACGCGGCCGTCAGGATGTCGCCGAGGCCCCGCTGCGGGATCGCCCCGCCGCCGCCGGCGCTTGGGGGTGGTGGTGGTGGGGGCGCCATCCCACCGTCGTCGAACCCGGACATACCCAGCCCTCCTCGGGGTCTCGGGGAACGGCCGGATAGTACGCCCGAAGGACGGGCCGTGTGGGAGGCCTACCGCCCGCTCAGGCGGGCACCAGGTCCCAGCCGGCGGGCAACTCCGGCGCCGGCCACGCGGGATCGGGACGCCAGGAGGCCCAATCCTCGTCGAAGGGGGGCTCGCGCAGCAGGATGTGCTCCACCGCTCGCTCACCCCAATAGCGGAACCAGGCGGCGTCTTCCTCGGTGAACAACCCGCCCTCGATCGCCTCTTCGAGCTCGTCCTCGTCCTTCCATGCCCAGGTCGAGCGGTCGGGCGGGATCGTGACATCCAGGATGTGCTCGACCAGGTCGAACCCGGTCGTCGAGCGCGCGAGCGGGGTCTGGAGGTTCACGTAGTACTCGTTCAGGTCGCCGCGGGCTCCGTAGCCGAGGATCACCGCATACGGCGTGTCGGGGAACGCGAACGAGAGGTTCCAGTTATCGGCGCGCTCGACGTCTCGCAACGTCCAGTCGGCGGTCGGGATGCGTAGCGGCTCACCCTCGAGGCCGACGGGCTCTTTCGCGATCACTTGCGGTGGGACGAGGAGCATCGTGACGTTCGGCTCGTCTCGGACGACGGTGGCCGGCCGGGCGTACCACACGCGTCCGTCCCAGAGCTCACGGATCGCAACCGTCGTGCCCGGCTCGAACGGCGGGAGCGCCTCGTCGATGCCGGTGCTGCTCGTCCCCCCCATGGACCCGAGCGTACCGTCGCGACATGTGCGCTTCGGCGCGGGCTCGTTGCGGTTCGGTGACGCCGAGATCCGTCTTGACGGATGTCAGACGAGGGGAGTAGCGTCGTCCTCCCTCCTCGAACATATGTTCGATTCATCAGGAGGCCAGGTACAACAGGGACATCGACTGGCCGGGGAACCAGATGACCAAGCGCTTCGACGAAGAGGTCCTCGTCGAACGCGACGCCGGGATGCCGGCGGCGTTCGAGTGGCGCGGGCGCCGCTACGAGGTAGCCGACGTGATCGGCAAGTGGCGGATCGAGGGGCAGTGGTGGTCCGACGGGCGCGACCGCGAGTATTGGCGGGTCGAGGCGCGCGGGGGCGCGGTCTGGGACCTTTATTTCGATCGCCAACGCGATCGCTGGCACATGGAGCGGCTGTGGGACTGACGGACGGCCGCCGCCCGCAGGGAACCCCGACCTCCCGAACGTACGCTGCGGTCGATGCCCGCTTCCAGGACGTTCGCATGGCTCGCCCTTGCGGCGGCGGGGGTGGCCGCCCTCGTGGTGGTGTTCGCGCCGACCTATACGTCATGCAGCAGCGACGCGGCATGTCACAGCGACTCGGCGTTGGCGGTCAACGGGGCGTGGATCGTCTTCGTGGTATCCGTCCCCGTGGTGCTCACGCTGATCCCGGTGCTGATCGACCACCGGGTGGTGCGCACGATCGCCGCGGTGGTGCTCTGGCTCTGCTGCGTGGTGGCGCTGCTGTCCGTCGGGCTGTTCTTCGTCCCGGCGGCGATCCTGATGACGATCGCCGCGACGCGGCGCGATCCGATCCACGCGGGAAACGGCTCGATCATCGATCCCTGAGCCCCTGAGGCACCGCATGGGCCTCCCCTTCGTCCATCTCGACGTGCGCTCCTGCTTCTCGTTGAAAGAAGGCGCGTTCACGCCTGAGCAACTCGTCGCTCGCGCTGTCACGCTCGGCATGCCTGCGGTGGCACTGACAGACCGCGACGGGTTGTACGGAGTCGCTCGGTTCGTCGCCGCGTGCGCACAGACAGGCATCCGGCCCATCCTCGGCGCGTCGGTGACGGTGCGCGCACCCGCGCCGCCACCGATCGATGCGCACGTCGTGCTCCTCGCGCAGGACGACACCGGGTACGCGAACCTCTGCCGGCTCCTGACCGACGCGCATCTGCTCGGGGAGCGCGGCGACCCTTGGGTCGCGGCCGAGCAGATCTGTGCACACGCGGCGGGGATGACCGTGCTGCTCGGTCCGCGATCACACCCCGGCCGGCTCGCGGTCGCAGGCCGCATCGACGCAGCCGCTGCGTTGGCCGCGGACTTCCGCGAGGCGTTCGGACGTGACCGATGCGTCGTCGCCGTCGAGCATCGCGTCGAGGCTCGATCGCGCGACGAGGTCCGTGACCTCCTGCGGTTCGCCGACCGGCTCGACGCGACCGCGGTGGCTACCAACCCCGTGCGCTACCTCGATCCCGCCGACGCGTTCGTCGCCGACGCGTTGGAGTGCATGCGCCGGATCGTCCCGATCGCGTCGACCAACGTCTCCCGCGCCAACGCCGAAGGGTGGCTGAAGCCGCCGGCGAGGATGCGCGCGTTGTTCGCCGAACGGCCGGAGCTCTGCGACCGCACGCTCGAGTTCGCCGAGCGCTGCACGTTCGACCTCGGCCTCAAACGGATCCACTTCCCGGACTTCCCGACGCCGGCCGGGCGAAGCGCCGATGCGCTGCTCGCCGAGCGGAGCTGGCGCGGGGTGTACGAGCGCGGCATGCGTGAGGACGAGGTGCTCCGCGACCGGCTGCATCTCGAGCTCTCGATGATCCGCGAGATGGGGTTCGCCGCCTACTTCCTGACGGTCGCCGACATCGTCGCCGACGTCAAGGCGATGGGGATCTTCGCCGCGTGTCGGGGGAGCGCCGCCGGCTCGCTCGTGTGCTACCTCACCGGGATCTCCGACGTGGACGCGCTGCGGCACGACCTGTCGTTCGAGCGATTCATGAACCCGATGCGCGACGAGCCGCCCGACGTCGACATCGACGTGGAGTCGGCCCGGCGCGAGGACGTCTACGACATGATCCTCACGCGCCACGGTCACGAGCGCGCGGCATGCGTCGCGATGGTCGACACGTATCGAGCGCGGTCGGCGGTCCGGGAGGTCGGCAAGGCGCTCGGCCTGCCCGAGACCGAGGTGGGCGTCGTGGCCAAGGCCTTCCCGCACATCTCGGCGCGGCATCTCCGGGATGGGCTCGAGCAGCTGCCCGAGCTCCAGGGCTTGAACCTCCCGATGCGCCAGCTCGACCTGCTGTTCCGGGTCGCCGAGCGGCTCGACGGGTTCCCGCGGCACATCGCGCTGCACCCGTGCGGGATCGTGCTGGCGAGCCACGACCTGGTCGAGCGGGTACCGCTCGAACGAAGCGCCAACGGCCACCGGATGATCCAGGCGGACAAGGACGACGTCGAGCTGCTCGGCTACCTGAAGCTCGACGTGCTCGGTGTCCGGATGCTCTCGTCGATGCGCCACGCGATCGACGAGGTCGCGCGCACCACCGGGGAGAAGATCGACCTCGAACGCATCCCGCTCGACGACGAGCCGACCTACGAGCTGATCCGCGCCTCCGACACGCTCGGGTGTTTCCAGATCGAATCGCCCGGTCAGCGCGAGCTGATCCAGCGGCTGCAGCCCGCGCGGTTCGAGGACCTGATCGTCGACATCTCGCTGTTCCGGCCCGGCCCGGTGAAGTCCGACATGATCCGGCCCTACATCCATCGCCGTAACGGCTTCGAGGAGCCGACGTACGCGCATCCCGATCTTCGTCCGGCGTTGCAGGAGACCCACGGGGTGATCGTCTACCACGAGCAGGTGATCCGGACGCTCGCGGCGATCGCCGGCTACGACCTCACGTACGCCGACCACGTCCGCCGGCATCTCGACGATGCGGCCATGCTGCCGGAACTCCGCGCGGACTTCCTCACGAAGGCGGCCGCGCGCGGGGTCGACGCCATCGCGGCGGAGCAGACCTGGGACGACGTCGCGCAGTTCGCGAGCTTCGGGTTCTGCAAGGCACACGCGGCCGCCTTCGCGGTTCCGACCTACCGGTCGTCATGGCTGAAGACCCACTACCGCGCGCAGTTCTTCGCAGGGATCTTGACCCACGATCCGGGCATGTACCCACGCCGGGCACTGCTCGACGACGCCCGGCGCGCCGGGGTGTCGATCCTGCCGCTCGACATCCACCGCAGCGAGCCCGAGTACGTCGCCGAGGAGACGGACGAGGGCGTCGTCGGCATCCGGATCGGTCTGCAGGACGTGCATGGGATCTCCGAGGCAGACATCCGGTCGATCCTGCAGGCGCGGGCCGACCACGCCTTCCACGACGTGGGCGACGTCCTGCGGCGCACGGCCGTCCCGCGGCCGGTGGTCGAGGCGCTCGCGCACGCCGGCGCGTTCGATGCGTTGCCCGGCCGCCGCCGCGGGCACCTGTACGAGGCGATCACCGTCGAGGCTGCGCGCGAAGGCGACCAGCTCGCGCTTGCCGACGCCTCGGCGCCGACCCACACGTTCCCGGACTACACCGATGTGGAGGTGGTGCGCGCCGAGCTCGAGGTGCTCGGGATGGACGCGACCCGCCACCTCATGAGCTTCTCCGAGCCGCTGCTGCGCGATCTCGGCGTCACGCGAGCCCGCGACCTCCATCGCAAGCGCCAAGGCACGTGGGTGATGGTCGCCGGGGTCAAGATCGCCTCGCAGACCCCGGCGGTGCGCAGCGGCCAGCGGATCATCTTCGTGTCGCTCGACGACGCCACCGGTCCGATCGAGGTCACGGTGTTCCCGTCGGTCCAGGACAAGACCGCGCGCACGGTGTTCCACGCGACCGCGATGGCGGTCTGGGGAGAGCTGCGCCGCACCGGCAAGCAGGGCGTGACGGTGATCGCCGAGGATGTGTGGGACCTCGTCGCGTTACATCACGCCCGCCGCGAGGGCCGACTGCGCGAGGCGATGGCGGTCGCCGCCCAACCCGTCGCGCCGCACGCCGGCAAGCACCTGTGGCACGCGAGTCCCGGCTCGGCGGGCTAGGGTGACAGGGCGATGCCCGTCCGCCCGCCGGAGCCGATCCTGCACGTCGACCTCGACGCGTTCTACGCCGGCGTGGAGGTGCTGAAGGACCCGTCGCTCCGCGGCA
>Ga0207693_10000859_pt1 | contig 27121 bp, 24 predicted proteins | sample LARL81metaG_FD_184347 | JGI IMG/M metagenome (GOLD analysis project Ga0207693, IMG submission 184347) | Corn, switchgrass and miscanthus rhizosphere microbial communities from Kellogg Biological Station, Michigan, USA - LAR L8-1 metaG... | ecosystem: Host-associated > Plants > Roots >... | reverse complement strand
CGGCGCGTACCGGTAGATCCCCCAAAGGTAAGCCGCCGAAGCGTGGCTGGCCACCGCTGGCCAAACCACTGCGTCCACCTCGTTCGCTTCCGCCCCCAACACCCCCGCCCAGCACCGCGAGTGCCAGGAAAGCCGCCGATGCCCGACCGCATAGACCCCCTGGTGCAGCCGATGCAGCCGGCCCGCCCGAGCCCTCCAACACGGTGTCGTCGCAGTAGCCCAGCTCGAGCAACTGGGACATCGAGACGACCCCGTGCTGCCGAGTCGCGAGATTCGCGAGGCCGCAGTGAGATATCGGCGTTCGTCCTTTTCCGGGCATACGTCCGGAAAAGGACGAACGCCCCCTGGGTTCTCCCCCCGCGGACCGTCCCGCGGGCGCGGCGTTGGCGGAGATTGCGGCGGATTGCGCCCTGCTCGCGGCTCGCGTGGGACTCGCGGCGGGTCGGGGTGGGGCGGTTAGCCGTTTAGGCCGGGGACGGGGGTGCCGTGTTTGACCGTGGCGCAGTTGTAGGGGGCGGGGTCGAAGGAGTCGGTGATGGCGCGGCCCTCGGGTTTGCCGGTGCCGGGGGTTTCCTTCGTTTCCGTCTTGCCGCCTTTGCCCTTGACGTTTACCTTGCGCGGGGGTTCGCCGCGGCCGCACTGGATCGAGAGGTCTTTGGTGCCGTCGCGGGCGTCGATGATGTCTTCGCCGCCCATCCCGTAGAAGCGGTCGGCGCCCGGCTGGCCGAGCATCGCGTTGGGACCGCCGTCGCCGATCAGGACGTCCCAGTCGAAGGAGCCCTCCATGTCCTCGTCGGTCGGCGAGAGGTGCACGTGCCGGCAGCCCTTGACGCCAGTGATCCAGGCGGCGTGGGCCATGAAGGAGACGATCAGCAGCCCGGGATGCGCCTGGGTCTCGGCGAAGGAGGCGTCGTCGCGCCCCGGCCCACCGACAAGCGCCCCGCCGGCGCAGCCGCCGCCGGCGGCCAGCAGGTCGCCGCTGCCTTCGCCGTAGAGAAAGGTGGGGCCGGGTAGGCCGCCGACGAGGCCGTCGGCTCCGTCGCCGCCGTAGATCTTGTCCGCGCCGGGGCCGGACTCGACCAAGTCGTCCTCGGGGCCGGCGTGGATCGTGTCGTTGCCGAAGCCGCCGGCGAAGCGGACGCTGCCGATCGACTCCAGCGTCCCTTCGACCCGGAGGCTGTCGTTGCCGGGACCAAGGTCGGCCATCAGCCAGCGCCCGGGCCCGTTGGCGGGACAGGAGACGGTTGTCGTGCTGTGCGGCGCGCGAGAGCAGCCGGGGCCGATCGCGACGCCCCTCTTCGCGGTGACGCCAAAGGTCTGCGTCGCTTCGTCGAAGGCGACGACGAACTGGTCGCGGCCGCCGCCGCCGACCACCTGCAGGCCGGCTCCGCCGCCCGGCGTCGGGTTGAGCTGGACGTAGGCGCTCGCTTTCGGCGCCGGTTCGCGGCCGCAGGAGCTGGTCCGCCCTTTCGCCCCCTCGCAGCCGTCGCTCCCCTGGCCGCCTTCGAGCACGTCAGCCCCACCGCCGCCGACCAGATGGTCGTCGCCGAGCCCGCCCGCGATCACGTTCGCCTGCGGGTCGCCGATCAGGGTGTCGCGGAAGGCCGAGCCTTCGAGGCTCTCGAAGCCGAAGAGCTTGTCGTGGCCGTCGCCGCGCGCCCGGTGCTGCCGCAGCGAGGCCCAGACGCCGCTGCCCTTGCCGCCCGCCCGCGCCGTCGCGAAGGAGGCGATGTCCCCCTTGCCGGCGCCGCCGGACATGCGGTCGTAGCCGTAGTCGCCGTGGACGAGGTCTTCGTCGCCGGCGCCGCCGTTGACGATGTCGATCCCTAGGTCCCCGGCGACCTCGTCGCGGGCGCCGGGGCCGCCGACCACCTTGTCGTCGCCGAGGTTGCCGTTGACCTGGTCCTCGTCGCCGGCGTCGCCGTAGACCTGGTCGTTGCCCCGACCGCCGTGCAGCTGGTCGGTTCCCGGGCCGCCGCAGATCAGGTCGTTGCCGAGGCTGCCGAAGACGATGTCGTCGCCCTTGCCGGCCTGGATCACGTCGCGGCCGGGGGTGCCCCGCAGAACGTCGTTGCCGTCGGTGCCGACGATCTGCGCCCGCCGCCCATGGCAGCGGACCACTTCGTCTTCGGCGGCCGCCCCCAGCGTCGTGCCGACTATGAACAGCGCCGCGAGCGCCGCCGCAACCACAACCCTCTTCATGCCCGCCCTGTTCGTCGTTTGAGCGCCTAACCCTCGCCGGCCGGAAAAGGATCAGGCGCTGCGAATCAGCTTCTTGTTGACGAACTCGTCGGCGCCGTAGCGACCGAGCTCCCGCCCGAACCCCGAGCGCTTGAAGCCGCCGAAGGGCAGCTCGGGGGCGTCGGCGCCGACCAGGTTGACGTAGACCATCCCGGCTTCGATCTTGTCGGCGACCCGCTCGGCCTGCGCCTTGTCGGTGGTCATCACATAGGAGCCGAGCCCGAACGGAGTCGAGTTGGCGAGCTCGACCGCCTCCTCCTCGGAGCCGACCTTGTAGACCTGCGCCACCGGCCCGAAGAACTCTTCCTGGGAGGCCTCGTCGCCGGGCTTGATGCCGGTGAGGATCGTCGGTTCGAAGAAGTTGCCGTCGCGCTTGCCCCCGACCACGACCTCGGCCCCGTTGGCGATCGCCCGTTTCACCTGGTCCTCGAGCCGGTCGGCCGCGGTCTGCGAGGAGAGCGGTCCGACCGCGGTGTCCTCTGCGGTCGGGTCCCCCGGCTTCGCTCCGCCCAGCTGCTGCTTGAACTTCTCGAGGAAATCGTCGTAGAGCTCGTCGACGACGATGAACCGCTTCGCGGCGTTGCAGGACTGGCCGGTGTTGTCGAGCCGCGCTTCCGCCGCCGCCGTCGCCGCTTCGTCGAGGTCGTCGGTCCCGAGCAGGATGAACGGATCCGAGCCGCCGAGCTCGAGCACGACCTTCTTCAAGTGCTTGCCTGCGATCGAGGCGACCGCGGAGCCGGCGCGCTCCGAGCCGGTGACCGAGACCCCGTGCACGCGCGGGTCGGCGATCACCCACTCGATCTGCTCGTTGGTCGCATAGATGTTCTCGTAGGCCCCCTCGGGGAAGCCGGCGTCGTCGAACATCTTCTGCATCGCCGCCGCCGATTCGGGGCACTGGGGCGCGTGCTTGAGCAGGATCGTGTTGCCGATCACCAGGTTCGGGCCGGCGAAGCGGGCCACCTGGTAGTAGGGGAAGTTCCAGGGCATGATCCCGAGCAGGACGCCGAAGGGGCTACGGCGGATCACCGCGGTGCCCTCGCCTTCGGAGAGCTCGATCGGCTCGTCGGCCATCAGGTCCTCGGCGTTGTCGGCGTAGAAGCCGTAGATCATCCCCGCGAATTCGACCTCCATCAGCGCTTGCTCGATCGGCTTGCCCATCTCGCGGACGATGATCTCGGCCAGCTCCTGGCGCCGCTCCGAGTGCAGCTCGCCGACCCGGCGCACCAGCGCCGCGCGCTCTGCCACGGAGGTCGAGTTGGGGAAGGTCCGGGAGGCCTGGTGGCAGCGCTCGATCGCCGCGCGCAGCTCCTCGTCGGAAATCTCCGGGTACTCCTTGATCGTCTCGCCGGTGGCCGGGTTGACTACTGCATAGGTGCTCATTCAGCTCCCCCCGTGGATCCTGGTTTCACGTTCTCTCTACCCCTTCAAAGCCTGTTCCAGCCCGAGCGCGTCCTCGACCGGGACGTAGTCCATGCCCACGCCCTCGGCGACGGCCGGGTGGGTGACCTTGCCCCCGGCGACGTTGACGCCCGGCCGCAGCCCCGGGTCCCGTCGGATCGCCTCCTCGACGCCGAGGTCGGCCAGCGCCAGCGCGTAGGGCAGCGTCGCGTTGGTCAGCGCGTGGGTGGAGGTGATCGGCACCGCGCCGGGCATGTTGGCCACGCAGTAGTGGGTGATCCCGTCTACCTCGAAGGTAGGTTCGCGATGCGTCGTCGGGCGCGAGGTCTCGAAGCAACCGCCCTGGTCGATCGCGACGTCGACCAGGACCGCGCCCGGCTTCATCAGCGCCAGCTGCTCGCGCCGGATCACGTATGGCGCCCGGGCGCCGTGGACCAGCACGGCGCCGATCACGAGGTCGGCGCTCGGCAGCATCTCCTCAACCGCCAGCCGGGTCGAGTAGACGGTCGAGCAACGGCCGCCGAAGATCACTTCGAGCTCGCGCAGGCGGTCGATCGAGCGGTCGAAGACGAAGACGTCGGCTTCCATCCCGATCGCGATGAAGGCGGCGTTCATCCCCACCACACCGCCGCCGATCACCATCACGTTGGCGGCGGCGACCCCGGGCACACCGCCGAGCAGGATCCCGCGGCCGCCCATCGGCTTCTCCAGCATGAAGGCTCCGGCCTGGGTGGCGATCTTCCCCGCCACCTCGCTCATCGGCGCCAGCAGCGGCAGCCGCCCGTGGGCGTCCTCGACGGTCTCGTAGGCGATCGCGGTGACGCCGGCGCCGCAGAGCCCGCGCGTCTGCTCGGGATCCGGCGCCAGGTGCAGGTAGGTGAAGAGCAGCTGCCCGGGCCGCAGCATCTCGATCTCGCTCGGCTGCAGCTCCTTGACGTGGAGGATCATCTCCGCTCCCCCGAACACGGCCGCCGCGTCCTCGACGATCGTCGCCCCCTGCGCCTGGTAGTCGCCGTCGCTGATCGCGCTGCCCTCGCCCGCTCCCGCCTGGATCACGACCTCGTGCCCGTGCTCGGAGAGTTCGCGCACCCCGGCGGGGGTGACGGCGACGCGGTACTCGTCGGCCTTGATCTCGGTCGGGACTCCGATCCTCATGCGACCAGCTCCCTCGCTCGCAGGGCCAGCCAGAACTCGATGCGGTCGTGGGCGCGCGAGAGGTCGCGACCCGTCAGCTCTTCCACCTTGCGCATCCGGTAGCGGAGCGTGTGGCGGTGGCAGTAGACCTGGCGGGCGGCCCGCTCCCACTGGCCGTTCTGCTCGATGAAGGCCTCCAGCGAGCGCAGAAGCTCGCCGCCGTACTCCTGGTCGCCCCGCTCGATCGGCCCGAGGACGCTGTCGCAGTAGAGGTCGAGCGCGTCGTCGTCCTGGATCGAGAGCAGCAGCGTGAAGGCACCGAGGTCGCGCCAGGAGGCGACCTTCGGGGCCGAGCCGTTGTCGAAGGCGGTCGCCTCCAGCGCGCAGCGCGCCTCGTGGAAGGAGTGGCGCAGGCGCTCGGGCGGCGCCGGGCGGCTGGCGGCGGCCCGCACCGCCTCGCCGCGCTCGCGGGCGAGATCGCGGCGGACCTCGGTGGCGACGTCGACCGGGTCGCGGTCGGCGCAGTCGACGACCGCGCAGAGAAGTTCCCGGCCGCCCGCGTTGTGGGGGGCGACGACGGCGGAGCAGGCGCCGGCGGCAAGCGCGGCTTCCAGCGGCGCGGCGGATTCGCCGGGATCGTCGAGCGCAAAGACGAGGACCGCGGCCTCCTCGCCGATCCCGAAAGGCTCGAGGCGGCGGCGCAGCTCGGTGGCATCCATCCGCCCGCCGAGAGCCGCCGCGAGCACGTCGCCGGCCAGCCGCCGCTCGGTCTCGTTCGCGACCCGCCGGCGCATCAGCTCGAGGGCAACGACCGCAACCGACTGCTGCAGGATCAGCCGCTCGAAGTCGCCGAGGCCGCCGGAGTCGCGGACGATCACGACCCAGGCCTGCGGCGGTCCGCCGCCCGGGGAGATCACCGGGTGGGCCAGGGCCCGGCCGGCGACGTTCGGGTGCGAAGGCACGAAGGGGTGCCCGTCGCCGGCGTGGCTGAGGGCTTCCTTGCGGATCGCCGTAATCGCCTCGGCCGAGAGCTGGCGGCGGAAGCCCTTGCCGGCGAGGCGCTCGCCGCGGTTGTCGAGAACCGCGACGGTGCCACCGACGGCGGAGGCGACGGTGGCGGCGATTTCCTCCAGGCCCCGCTCCTCGAGGACCAGCCGCTCGAGCCGCCGCTGCACCGCGATGCCCCGCTGCAGGACCTCGTACTGCTCGTTGACCAAGCGGGCGAAGGCCTTCTCAGTAATCGCGATAAACGGAACGGAGTAGGGCACCTCGAAGAGCGGGAATTCGCGCTTCTCGGCCTCGTCGACCAGCGCCTTGGGCAGCGATTTGTGGTTGAACCCGGTCCCGAACCCGAGCCCGGCCAGGTTGCGATCGGCGAGGATGCGGATGAAGGCGCGCTGCTTGGCGGCGCTGTCGAGCGGGATGCCCGTGGTCAGCATCAGCTCGCCGCCGGAGAGCCACGGCGTCGGATCCTCCAGCTCGGAGATGTGGACCCAGCGCACCGGCGCACCGGCCGCGTCCGCGCCGGCCGCCAGCTCGAGATCGAGCTCGTCGAGCAGGCTCTGGACGGTGAGCACCGCCGCCCCCTTTAGAGCGACGACCGCCGTCGGGGTTTCGCAGACGAGCCCTTGCGCGAGCCGCCGACCATCCGATCCCAGGCCTCGCCGAGGACCGTATGCAGCACGTCGTGGATCTCTTCGAATTGCTCGGTGTCGGCGATCAGCGGCGGCGAGAGCTGCACCACCGGGTCGCCGCGGTCGTCGGCGCGGCAGATCAGCCCGCGCTTGTAGAGCTCCCCGGAGAGGAAGCCGCGCAGCAGTTCCTCGGACTCCTCGTCGTTGAAGCTCTCTTTCGTCTCCTTGTCCTTGACCAGCTCGACGGCGTGGAAGTAGCCGGCCCCGCGCACGTCACCGACGATCGGCAGGTCGTGCAGGGTCTCGAGCATCTGGCGGAACTCGCCCTCCTTGCGCAGCACGTGGCCGCAGAGGTCCTCGCGCTCGTAGACGTCGAGGTTGGCCATCGCGATCGCCGCGGCAACCGGGTGGCCGGCGAAGGTGAAGCCGTGGGCGAAGGAGGCGTCGCCCTCCATGAACGGCTCGGCCACCTTGTCGGAGGCGATGACGCCGCCCATCGGGGCGTAGGCCGAGGTCAGCGCCTTGGCGACGGTGATCATGTCCGGCTCGTAGTCGAAGCGTTCGCAGCCGAAGTAGTGGCCGAGACGGCCCCAGGCGCAGATCACCTCGTCCGAGATCATCAGCACGTCGTACTGATCGCAGATCTCCCGCACCCGCTGGAAGTAGCCCTCGGGCGGGACGAAGCAGCCGCCGGCGTTCTGAACCGGCTCGAGGATCACCGCGGCGACCGTCTCCGGCCCCTCGAAGACGATCCGCTCCTCGATCGCGTCGGCCGCCCAGAGCGGATCCCGCTCCTCGGGCCAGCGGTAGATGTTGGTGTTGGGAACGTGGCAGCCGCCCGGGGTGAGCGGCTCGAACTGGCTGCGCAGCTCGGTGATGCCGGTGGCCGAGAGCGCCCCCAGCGAGGTGCCGTGGTAGGCGACCTCGCGGGCGATCACCTTGTGCTTCTGCCCTTTGCCGTGGATGCGGTGGTAGTTGCGGGCCAGCTTCAGCGCCGACTCCACCGCCTCCGAGCCGCCGGAGGTAAAGAAGACGCGGTTGAGGTCGCCGGGTGCCAGCGAGGCGATCCGCGCCGCCAGTTCGATCGCCTTGGGATGGGCGTAGGACCAAAGCGTGTAGAAGTCGAGCTCTTCGACCTGGCGGGCGGCCGCCTCGCCGTACTCGGTGCGGCCGTGGCCGGCGTTGACGCAGAAGAGGCCGGAGAGGCCGTCGAGGTAGCGGTTGCCGTGCTCGTCGAAGACATAACAGCCCTCGGCGCGGGTGATGATCGGGACCTCGTGGTCCGGCCCGTATGCACCCATCCTCGAGAAGTGCATCCAAAGGTGTTGCCGGGCCAGCTGCTGAAGATCGGTTGCTGCTGGGGCCTGCGACGCGGTGGCCATGGAGCCCTCCTCCTCGGATTACGACGTTATGGACAAAGCTAGAGCCAGAACCCAACATTCGCAAGTGGTCTTTGGGTCAAGGACTGGCGATCGAGTTGTACGGGAAGTACAAGTGGCTCCTGTGCTTTTAGGACATTCGCCCCTTGCGCCGCCCTCCGCCGAGGCTTACCGTCGCAGGTAGAGAGCTGCACATACGGGTAGTGGCACCCCCACCTACAGGAGGCCTATAGACCACCGATGGATGCCCACGGAGAGACCGCCAGCGTCGAGCTGCGAAGCGTGACCAAGCGCTTCGAGGGGCTGGTCGCGGTCGCCGATCTGAGCCTGGAGCTGGGCAGGGGGGAGTTCTTCACCCTGCTGGGTCCGAGCGGCTGCGGCAAGACGACGACGCTGCGGATGATCGCCGGCTTCGAGCGGCCGACCGCGGGCGAGATCCGGATCGAGGGCGAGGACGTGGCGCAGTTGCCGCCGCACAAACGACCGACCAACACGGTCTTCCAGAGCTACGCGCTCTTCCCCCACCTCAGCGTCGAGGCCAACGTTGCCTTCGGGCTGAAGCGGAAGAAGGTCAGCAGGGACGAGATCGCCAAACGGGTGAAGGCCGAGCTGGAGCGGGTCGGCCTCGCCGCCGAGGCGAACCGGCGGCCCTCGCAACTCTCCGGCGGCATGCAGCAGCGGGTCGCGCTGGCGCGGGCGCTCGTCAACCTGCCCAAGGTCCTGCTGCTCGACGAGCCGCTCGGCGCCCTCGACCTGAAGCTGCGCAAGGAACTGCAGGTGGAGCTGAAGCGGATCCAGCGGGACGTCGGCATCACCTTCGTCTACGTCACCCACGACCAGGAGGAGGCGCTGACGATGAGCGACCGGATCGCGGTGATGAACCGCGGCCGGGTCGAACAAGTCGCGACGCCCGAGGAGGTCTACAACCGCCCCGCCAGCACCTTCGTCGCCGGCTTCATCGGCGTCTCCAACCTGATGCCGGCGACCGTCAGGGGCCCGGAGGAGATCGAGCTCGACCAGGGAACCAGCGTCGCCACCCCGACTCAGGGATACGCGGCCGGCGACCGCTGCCATGCCGTGGTGCGGCCGGAGAAGCTGCGGGTCGAGATGGGCGAAAACGGGAGTGGCCGCGCCGACCAGCCGCGGGTCGAGGGCGTCGTCGCGAGCTCGCTCTACCTCGGCACCGCGACCCAGATCGCCGTCGACCTCGGCGAGGGAACGCGGATGACGGTCCTCGTCCCCAATGCCGACGAGGCCGAGCGCCAGCGCCTGCCCGGCGGCGGCGCCCGGGTCGCGCTCAGCTGGGAGCCCGAGCACATGCACCTTGTCCGCGAGTCGCCGAACGGGGGGTCCGCGGGAAGCAACGACGGCGCCAGCGTCGCCGACCAGTCACAACTGGAAACCACCCACGGAGGTTGATGACAGATGGCCAGTGAGAAGGACCCACGGAGGATCATCGCTTTGCTGGCGGTCCTGGTTGCGGCGACGGCGCTGGCCCTCGGGCTCGCTGCCTGCGGCGGCGGGGGCGGCGGCATCGAAGGCGGCGGCGAAACGGAAGCGGAAAAGGTCAAGCTCGAAGGCAAGGCCTCGGGCGACCTGACGATCTCCAACTGGCCGCTCTACATCGACAAAAAGACCATCCCCGACTTCGAAAAGGCCAGCGGGGTCAAGGTCAAGTACATCGAGGACATCAACTCCAACGAAGAATTCTTCAACAAGATGCAACCGCTGCTGCAGCGCGGTGAATCGGGTGGACGCAGCATCTTCGTCCTCGCCGACTACCAGGTCGTGAAAATGCACAAGCTCGGCTACCTGCAGGAATTCGACAAATCGGGGCTGCCGGAAGTCGAAAAGAACCTCGTCGCCAGCCTCCAGCACCCGAGCTTCGATCCCAACCGCGACTGGACCGTCCCCTGGCAGAGCGGGATGACCGGTGTGATCGTCAACAAGGAAACCGCGCCGGAAGTGAAATCCGTCTGCGATCTCTTCGACCCCAAGTACAAGGGCAAAGTGGACTTCCTCAACGAAGTCCGCGAAACGGTGCCGCTGGTGATGAAGTGCGAAGGCGTCAACCCCGACGAAGCGACCGAAGCCGACTGGATGAAGGCGATCGAAAAAATCAAGGGCGCGGCCGAATCGGGCCAGGTCCGGCGCTTCACTGGCAACGACTACGCCCGCGACCTGACCAGCGGCGACGCGGTCGCCGTGATCGGCTGGTCCGGCGACGCGGTCCAGCTGCAGGCCGACAACCCGAACCTCGAATGGCGGATGCCGACCGAGGGCTGCATGCTCTGGTCCGAAGACATGGTGATCCCGGTCGGAGCGCCGAACCCGACCGCGGCCGAGGCCTGGATCAACTTCGTCTATGACCCGAAGGTCCAGGCCAACATCGCCGAATACGTCAACTACGTGACGCCGGTCGAAGGCGTCAAACAGGTATTCGAAAAGAAGGATCCGGAACTGGCGAAGAACCAGCTGATCTTCCCCAGCTCCTCGTTCACGAAGAACTGCTCGGCGACGCCGGTGTTCAAGAGCGAAGAAGAAGAACAGAAGGTGATCAAGGCCTTCGACGCGGTTCTGAACGGCTGATCCGATGAGGCGCCGGGCCATCCCCTACTTCCTCCTGGGACCGGGGACGGCCTGGCTCCTCGTCTTCTTCGTCGTCCCGCTCTACTACATGGCGAAACTCTCGCTGGAGTCGGGCTTCGTCGGCTCGCTCGAATTCAACTGGCACTGGGCCAACTACAAGGAAGCGCTCTCCGAATACGACACCCAGTTCGTGCGCTCCTTCGTCTACGCGGGGGCGGCAACGCTGCTGGCCCTGGTCATCGCCTACCCGCTGGCCTACGCGATCGCCTTCAAGGCGGGGCGCTGGCGCAACCTGATGCTGTTCGCGGTGGTCGCCCCCTTCTTCACCACCTACCTGATCCGGACGATCGCCTGGGAGACGATCCTCTCCGACGAAAGCCCCGTGACCGAATTCCTCCACGCGATCGGGCTCGTGCCCAGCGGCCACATCCTCGCTACCAGCGGCGCCGTGATCGCCGGACTCACCTACAACTTCCTGCCGTTCATGATCCTGCCGATCTACGCCAGCCTCGAGCGCATCGACGTGCGGCTGATCGAGGCGGCGAAGGACCTCTACAGCTCCGCCACGCAGAGCTTCCTGCGGGTGACGCTGCCGCTCTCCGCGCCCGGCGTCGTCGCGGGGACCCTGCTCACCTTCATCCCCGCCGCCGGCGACTACGTTAACGCCCAGTTCCTCGGCGGCGCCGGCAACCGGATGATCGGCAACGTGATCCAGTCGCTCTACCTGAGCCAGGCCGACTACCCCTCGGCGGCGGCGCTCTCCTTCGTGCTGATGGCGCTGATCATGATCGCCGTCTTCGTCTACATCCGCTTCGCCGGGACGGAGGCGCTGATGGGCGAGGAGGCGGCACGATGAGCGAGAGCGGCCTCTCTCGCGCCTGGCGCTGGCTGCGCGAGCACGCTGTCAACATCGTCGCGGCGCTGGTCGTCGTTTACCTGCTGCTGCCGATCGCGGTCATCCTTCTCTTCTCCTTCAACGACCCGGCCGGGCGCTACAACTACACCTGGGTCGGCTTCACCCTCGATCACTGGGCCAACGCCTTCAGCCGCCCGGAACTCAACGAAGCGCTGCTGACCAGCCTCAAGCTGGCGGTGGCGGCGACGGTGATCTCGACGATCGTCGGGACGATGATGGCGCTGGCGCTGGTCCGCCACCAGTTCTTCGGCCGGCGTCCGGCGAACTTCCTGATCGTGATCCCGATGGCGACGCCGGAGGTGGTGATGGGGGCGGCGCTGCTCTCCTTCTTCCTCCTCTTCAACGTCTTCTCGCTCGGCTTCGAAACCCTGCTGATAGCCCACGTGATGTTCTGCATCAGCTTCGTCGTCGTCGTCGTCCGCTCGCGCCTTATCGGATTCGACCGCAGCCTCGAGGAGGCGGCGCGGGACCTCGGGGCGAGCTCCTTCGACACCTTCCGCCTCGTCACCCTGCCGCTGATCATGCCCGGCATCTTCGGCGCCGCGATGCTCGCCTTCGCGCTCTCGATCGACGACTTCGTCATCTCCAACTTCAACTCGGGGACGACCGTCACCTTCCCGCTCTACATCTTCGGCGCCGCCCAGCGCGGCATTCCGGTCGAAGTCAACGTGATCGCGATGATCCTCTTCTCCTTCACCGTCGCCGCGATGGGCTTCGCCACCTGGCAGCAGCGCCGGGCCGAAAAGATGACTTCGGTTAGACCTGAACAGGAGGCGACTATCGCGGTGCCGGCTGGGGCTCCGGCGGCGACTTAGTGGTTGGGGAGGGGTGGGTACCCCCTCGCCCGGACAAAAGCCGAGCTAATTAGCTCGGCTTTTTGAGTATCCGCCCGTTCGAGGGGTACCCACCCCTCCTACGACGGTTGGTGGTGGTCCGGAGATCTATCTGCCGATGTGGAAGCCGATCAGGTCCGGGACCTTCGCTATAGCTGAGGCGATTCGGTTGGGCCGACGGCCCTGCATCTCTGCTTCCTCTTTCTTCTCGATCGCGTAGCGGATCGATTCGCCGCCTAGCCAGTGGAAGGGCTCGGGGGGGACGCGGGGCGTCTTGGCGTCGACGAAGGCGAGGCCGGTGTGCTCGTCGTCGCGGCCCAGGGCCAATGAGGCCAGGGTGCGGCCGACCATGTTGCTGGGGCCGACGCCGTTGCCGGTGTAGCCGGCGGCGACCCAGGCGCGGCCGGCGGGCAGGGTGCGGATCGCCGGCAGGTGAGTCGGGGAAGCGTCGATCGGGCCGCCCCAGGCGTGGGTGATGCGGCGGCCGCGGAGATCAGGGAAGTAGTCATGGAGGTGCGCGGCCGCGGCGGCGATCACCGCCGCGTCGACCTCGGCGCGGGCGCGAGTGCGGGCGCCGAAGGCGATGCGGCCACCGCCCCAGCCGAAGGCGATGCGACCGTCGCGGGTGGTGCGGAAGTAGTGGAGCAGGGAACGCGAGTCGGTGATGCAATCGCCGTCGGTCCAGCCGATCCGCTCGATCACGTCGGGGACCGGCTCGGTGAGGACGATGTGAGAGGAGGCGACGGTGAGACGGCCACGCAGCGGCCCGCGGCGGCCCTTGGCGGCGCTGCCGATCGCCAGCACGGCGCGGCCGGCCCGAACAGAGCCGCCGCTGGTCTCAGCTTCGACGCCGTCACCGCTCTCGCGGAACGAGCGAACCGGCGAGGACTCATAGACATCCACCCCGGCGGCCAGCAGCTGCGACCGCAGGCCCAGCGCCAGCCGCGCCGGCTGCACCGTCGCCGAGGTGGGGGAGACGGCGCCGGCGCGGAAGGCGGGGGACTGGCAGCGCTCCTGCACCTCGGCTGCGCTCAGCGGCTGCAGCATCTCCGGCACCCCCAGCTCGGCGCAGGCGCGCAGCGCCCGCTCCCAGGCGCCGTCGTGCGCTGACGCCGTCGAGACCTGCACGTAGCCGGCGGGCCGGAACCAGGCATCGACCCCGTGCTCCTGGCAGAAGGCGCCGATCCGGGTCACCGCCCGCTCGGCCGCCTGCGCCACCGCCAGCCCCGCGGCGTCGCCCCAGCGGGCCCGCATCGAAGCCAAAGAGAACCACATCGCGTTGCAGAAACCGCCGTTGCGGCCACTCGGCCCGTGGCCGCAGAGCGGTTCGGCCTCGAGCAGGACGATCCGCGCCTGCGGCTCCAGCTGCTTCGCGTACCAGGCGCTCCACATGCCGCTGTAGCCGCCGCCGACGACGAGGACGTCCGCCTCGCGGCGCCCGCTCAGCGAGGGACGCGGCTCCACCTCACGGGCCTCCTCGATCCAGTAGCCAAGGCGCGTGTGCCTCATCCCAGGATTCTCGCGGAAGCGGCTGCTCGGCCCTGTCCAAAGATCGGCCGCGAATTTGTCCAGCCGCCCCGAGCCCGATCCGTAGACTCGGATCGATGCCAGGAGACGGTCAGGCCGCCACTCCTTACGTCGACGCGATGCTCGCCTACGCCAAGCGCGACCCGGGACGGTTCCAGGTGCCGGGGCACAAGGGCGGCAGCGGCGCCGACCCGGCGCTGCTGGAGCTGGTCGGCGAACCGGGCCTCCGCAATGACATCCCTTCGGTCACCGAGGGGGTCGACGTCGGCCCCGAACCGACGCCGTTCCAACAGGCGCAGCGGCTCGCCGCCGAGGCCTGGGGGGCCGGCCGCACCTGGTTCCTCGGCAACGGCGCCTCGCAGGGAAACCACGCCGCCTGCATGGCGCTCGCCCACGGCGGCACCCGAGTCGTCGTCCAGCGCAATGTCCACTCCTCGGTGATCGACGGCTTGGTCCTCAGCGGCATGCGTCCCACCTTTGTCGCCCCCGAGCTCGACCCCGAGCTGGGGATCGCCCACGGGTTGACGCCGGAATCGCTGGCGGCGGCGCTGGACGAAACCCCGGAGGCGGTGGCGGCGATGATCGTCTCCCCCACCTACTTCGGCGCCTGCGCCGATGTCGCCGGGATGGCCGAGGTCGCGCACTCGCGCGGGGTGCCGCTGGTCGTCGACGAGGCCTGGGGCGCCCACCTCCACTTCCATCCCGATCTGCCGATGGCCGCGCTGGAGTCCGGCGCCGACCTCGTCACCTCCTCGACCCACAAGATCATCGGCGCCTTGACCCAGGCGGCGATGCTGCACCTCGGCCGCGGCACCCGTATCGACGGCGCGGTGGTCGACCGCTGCGTCAGCCTGGTCGAGACGACCAGCCCCAGCGGCCTGCTGGCCGGGTCCCTCGACGCCGCCCGCCGCCACATGTACGTCCACGGCGAGGAGATGCTGGGCGAGGCGCTGGCGGGACTGGCGAAGACGCGGGAGAGGATCCGCGAGATCCCCGGCCTCGACGTGCTCGACGAGCGGATGCTGGGCCGGCCGGGGGTCGCGGGGTGGGACCCGCTGCGGCTCGGAATCGACGTGCGGGGCACCGGCTCCAGCGCCCAGCGCCTTTGGAAAACGGCGTTCCACGTCGCCGAGATCGACCTCGAGCTCTACTCGGGCAACGTCGTCGTCGCGATCTTCGGGGTCGGCGAGGAGGCCGAGGCAAGCGGCAAGCGGCTGGTCGAGGGGCTGCGCACGGCGGTGGCGGAGCTGGAGGAGACGCCGGGGACGCCGGACGAGAAGCTGGCTCCGGCGCCGCCCTGGGGCGAGCTGGTGCTGACCCCGCGGGAGGCATTTCTCGGGCCACAGGAGGTGGTTCCCTTCGAGGTGGCCGCGGGGCGGGTCGCAGCCGAGGGGTTGGCGGCCTACCCGCCGGGGATTCCGAACGTGCTGCCGGGCGAGCGGCTTACGGAGGAGACGCTGGAGTTCGTTCGGGAGAGCCTGGACCACGGTGGCTACGTTCGCGGGGGATCGGATCGGGAGTTGAAGACTCTTCGGGTGGCCTTGTAGAGGAGTTGGGTGGGGGTCACCGGACAACAGCGGGGAGGGTCCGGTGACCCCCACCCAACTCCTCTACGCTCCAAGCGTGTCTAGCTTCGAGGCGATCGCGGACCTGCCGCTTCTAATTGAGAGTTGTGAGTTCGAGGGGTTGAGTCTCGATTGGGGCGAGATGGAACGGCTGACGACGATCGTCAAGCTGCGCGGGGGCGGAGAGGAAGGCATCGGCGAGGACGTCGTCTATGACGCGATCGATCACATTGGGCAGCAGGACCATGGGCCGCCGGAGGGGTTGACCGGCAGCTTCAGCTTCGAGGAGTTTTCCGAGCGTTTGGATGGCATTGATTTGTTTCCGGCGGGGGAGCCTGTTCGGGAGGACGTTTCTCGGGACTACCGGAGGTGGGCCTTCGAGTCGGCGGCGCTGGATTTGGCGCTGCGGCAGGCTGGGACGAACCTAGCCGAGGCGCTTGGGCGCGAGCCGCGGCCGGTGAACTTCGTCAACTCGATGCGGCTGGCGGGCTGGGAGGAGGGCGCGCGCTCCTCGATCGAGCCGCTGCGCGAACGGCTCGTCGCCTACCCAACGCTGCGCTTCAAGCTCGACCCCGCGAACGACTGGGACGACGAGTTGATCGCGGCGCTGGCGGAGACCGGCGCGGTCGACTCGCTCGACCTCAAGGGGTTCTACAAAGGCACGCCGGTCGACGTCGAAACCGACCCCGAGCTCTACGCGAAGCTGATCGAGACCTTCCCCGAGGCCTGGCTCGAGGACCCAGATGTAACGCCCGAGACCAGACCTCTGCTAAATCCGGTGTCGGAGCGGGTGACCTGGGACGCGCCGATCCACTCGGTCGCCGACATCGAGGCGATGCCGTGGTCTCCGCCGCGGGTGGTCAACGTCAAGCCCTCGCGTTTCGGCCCGATTCGCAACCTCTTCGCCGCCTACGACTACTGCGAGGAGCGCGGGATCGGCGCCTACGGCGGTGGCCAGACCGAGCTCGGCCAGGGACGCGGGCAGATCCAGTACCTGGCCTCGCTCTTCCATCCCGATACCCCCAACGACGTCGCCCCCGGTGGCTACAACGATCCCCGGCAGGCCACGCGGCCCGGGCTGCCCACCAGTCCGCTCAAGCCGGCGATCGAGCCACTCGGCTTCCGCTGGAAGCTCCCCTGAAAAAAGAGGGACGCCCACAGCGTGGACGTCCTTCCCGCGTGCGTAACCCGGGGTTTCGCGGAACTACGATTTGACGGCCAGCGCGCTCTTGCGGATCGCCTCGACGATCTCCCGCACGAGGTCGGCGTCGCCACCGATTTCGAGGTCCGCGTCCTGTCCATTCATCCGCCGCATCCAGCTACCGGCGCTGCCCGAGGCCCAGCCCTCCGCTTCGCCCTCGAGGCGCGAGGAGCAGGAGATCACCTTGCCCTCCTCGACGCAGATCAGGACCCCTGCGAACACCGGCGAGGAGCCGCCCTGGATCTCAACCGCGAGGCGGCACTTGCCGTTCAGGTCGGCGGGCAGCTCGATCAGCGGAATCGCGAGGAGGAAGGCGGCCTCGACGTCGAGCCTCCCGATCTGAGGCGGCTCCGCCAGGTAGCGGCGCTCCCACCAGGCGCCGGCGGTGAGCGGGACGATCGCCCGCCGCAGCCACGGCGTCGCCCGGTAGGGCGTGCCGCGGCCCTCGCCCGGGTACGGTTCGACCAGATCGGCGAGTCGCAGGGCGCCCAGGCGCCGCTCCAGCGAGGGATAGCTGATCCGCGGGATCAGCCGGTTAAGGTCGGTCAGGGAGAGCGGTTTGGCCGCCAGCGCACGGATGATGTTCGTCGACCAGCCCTCGACCAGCGCCTTGGTCGCGCTCTTGCTGGCGGTGGTGCCTAGGGTGATCGGGCCGGCGGGGGCTTCTTGCAACCAGCGCTCGAGGATCGCGCCGATCCCCAGCAGCGCCTGCCCCGCCTCGGTGCTCGCGTATTCGACGGTTCCCGGGAAGGACGGCTGTCGCTGCCGTTCCAGCGTGCCGATCTCGACCAATGTTCGCGAGTACACCCGCATCGTGCTCTGGGGGGGCGACCCCACCGCCCGCCGCAGGTCGATCAGCGGCAGCGGACCGTCTTCGAGCGCCTGCAGGAGGTGGACGTTCAGCGGCGCCGCGAGCAGGGAAAGCGCGGCTGCCCCGGCGCGGTTCACGAGGCTCCGATCCGCTGCGATGTGAGCGGGGCGATTGAGTCGGACGCGGACAAAATTGCACGGGCATCATTTGCCGCTTGGCTCGAACGTTCAAGAAGCTTCCCCGTCGCCGACATTTCCACAACCTTATTCGACTTCTCAGAATAAACAAAGTCCTGCATATCGCAGTTCGCCAGCTTCTCGCACGAACAAGAAGTCACTCGCGCTTCGTTGCGAAGCATACCCCTTTGGGTACGTCTTCGGTACAAAAATTGTTAAGTCAGCCAGCCGGCCCGTTTCCGCATCGTCTTGATGCGGCGAAACTCGGCGATGTCCTCGCGCAGGGCGGCGGGGGCGGGGGCGGGGAGAAACCTCGTCGGCAGGGGTGACTCGGCGACCGCGCCTTCGCAGCTGTCGACCCGGTAGGCGCGGGCACCGCGCCGCGCCGTGAGGGCGGCGGGGGACCCGTCGCCCTCCCAAAGCAGGCCGGCGTAATCGTCGAGGCCGTAGCCGCCGGGCATCCCCTCGCCGACCGCGTCGAGATAGGCGGCGCGGCGCTCGGGTTCGTCGTTGTAGTGGACGCAGAGGCTGCCGTGGAGAAGGCCGAGGCCGGCCGCGGCCAGCGGCTTCCCCGAGGACTTGGTGATCCCGGCCTCGAACCAGCACATCGCCCCGGCGCTCTGACCGGCGAGGACGATGCCCTGGCGCCAGGCGAGGCTGAGGATCGAGGCGATGTCGTGCGCCTCCCAGACCGCCAGCAGGTTGACCATGCTGCCGCCGCCGACGTAGATCAGGTCCTGGTCGAGCAGGTGGTCGCGGAGGGCCACGGGTCGCCGTCCGAGGCGGAAGAGGGAGACGTCAGACGGCTCGCAGGAGCGCTCGCCGAAGGCCGAGTAGAAGCTGGCCATCTGCTCGGAGGTGTCGCCGCTGGCGGTCGGGAGGATGCAGATCCGCGGCCGCTCGCCTCCCCGTTCGGCGGCCAGGCGCAGCAGCAGCTCGCAGACCGCCCGGTCCGCCGGCCGTGAGCTGAACTCGTGGCCGCCGAGGGCGAGGATGCGGCGCACGGGAGCAGGCGCGGACAAACCGAGCCGGCCCGCCATCAGCGGGCGGGCGCGGCCGAGAGCGCCTCCGGCAGCCGGTAGCCGATCTGACGGGTTGCCGTCTCCATTGGTGGATCTTCGTCAGCGGCCCCCGCGCGGTCGTTGTACAGCGGTCCGAACTTCAGCCTGGCGCGCTCGCCCCCGCGTACAGCAGCCGCAGCTTGTTGCGGGCGCGGTGGAGGCGGATCTTCACGGTTCCTTCGGGGATGCCGAGGCGGGCCGCGATCATCGCCTGGGTCAGGTCCTCCCCGTATTTCATCTCCAGCAGCCGGCGATCGCGTTCGCTCAACCCCTCGAGCGCCGCGTGCAGGTCGGCGAGCTCGACCGCCGCCAGCACCGCCTCGTCCTCCGCGCCCTCGCGAAACTCGATCGTCGCCGTCAGGTCGGGGCGCACCCGCGCGTGCTGGCGGAACGCCTCGTTGCGGACGATGGTCGCCAGCCAATAGTTGCGCCGGTCGGGATTGCGCAGGGTCGAGCGCCGACGCCAGGCCCGGAGCAGGGCATCCTGAGCTATGTCCTCGGCCTCGCCCGGATCGCTCGCGTAGCGATAGGCCATTCGAAGACAGACCCTCTGTGCCTCACCCCACTCCCAGCCGTCGTCGTTCCCGCGACGATGCTCTCCCGGAGTGTTGATTGAACGAACCTACATAAGCGGTGCATGAAATTGCCAGGTTGGAGGGCGAAACTGTTCTGAAGTTGCGCAGGTCTTCTCAGTCGTGGCCGGGGACCGAGGGGAAGAACTGCCGCGCTGGGCCGAGGTCGCCTACGAGGCGATCGCGCCGGTCTACGACGAGTTCACCGCCCACCACAACTACGACTTCTGGCTCGGGCAGCTGATCCCGAAACTGGAAGAGCACGGCATCCGCGGGCACCGCCTCCTCGACGTCGCCTGCGGGACGGGGAAGAGTTTCATCCCGATGCTGGAGAAGGGCTGGGAGGTGACCGCATGCGACATCTCTCCCGCGATGGTCGCCCTCGCCCGCGAGAAGGTCGGCGACCGCGTTCGACTCTCGGTAGCCGACATGCGAAAGCTGCCGGTGTTCGGCGAGTTCGACCTCGTCTTCTGCCTCGACGACGCGGTCAACTACCTGCTCAGCGGCGAGGAACTCGAGCAGGCGCTGATCGGGATGCGCCGCAACCTCGGCCCCGGCGGGCTGCTGATGTTCGATGTCAACACGATGGAGGCCTACCGCAATTTCTTCGCGGAAGAAGTCGTGCTCGAGCGCGACGGCCGGCGGCTGATCTGGAAGGGGCTGACCGACCCCGACGCGGCGCCCGGCACGATCGCCGAAGCGAGCTTCGAAGTCGTCCCGCTCGCGGGGTCGAACGCCCCGGCGATCCCTGCCGAGCTCCACCGCGAGCGCCACTTCCCCGAGGCGGAGATCCGGGCGGCGTTGGAGCGGGCCGGACTCGAGTGCCTCGCCGTTTACGGCCACCATCACGACGCGATCCCGAAGCAGCCGCTGGACGAGGCCGCCCACACCAAGGGCGTCTACATCGCCCGCGCCGCCCAGGAGGCTTGAACTCCCGCTCTAACGGGAACACGCCAGAAGTGCGCATTGCTGGAATCTGCGAGCTGGTGCTGGAGACCGACGAGGTCGAGAAGCTGGCCTCCTTCTACCGCGAGCTCGGGGAGGACGGCGATGGCGCGTAACCGGGTCCATATCCACGCCCCGCCGGAGAAGGTCTTCGCGGTCCTCTCCGACCCGCGCTGCTATCCGGAATGGGTGGTCGGCGCGGCCGGCATTCGTGACTATGACGAGGAGTTTCCCGCGGTCGGCTCGCACTTCCAGCACCGGGTCGGGCACGCCGCCGTGGGAGTCAAAGACTCCAGCGAGGTCCTCGAGGTCGACCCGCCCCGCCGGATCGTCCTCAAGGCAAAGGCCCGGCCGCTGGGGACCGCGCGGGTCGAGATCGAGCTGAAAGGAGGCGCCGGCGGAACCGAGCTGCTGATGGAGGAGACGCCGGGCGACCGGCTCACCTCGCTCGTCGCCGGAAATCCCCTCGGCGAGGCAGCGCTGCGGGTCCGTAACGCCGAGGCGCTGGCGCGGCTGAAGCGACTGGTCGAGGGCACCCCGGAGGGGAATCCGATCCGGGATCGCGAGCTGACCGGACAGCGGGTGCTCGTCACCGGTGGCAGCAGCGGCATCGGCCTCGCCGTCGCCGAGGCGCTGGCGCGGGAGGGAGCGCGGGTCGCGATCCTCGCCCGCAACGAGGTCGGCTTGGCGGCGGCGAAGCGCAGGCTCGCCGAGCACGGCGGTGAGGCGGTCACCGTTTCCGCCGACGTCAGCGACCGCGAGGCGATCGCAGCCGCGGTCGAGGAGGTCGCCGGAGAGCTGGGAGGTCTCGACGTCCTCGTCACCGCGGCCGCCAGCCTCTCTTTCGGACGCTTCACGGAGACCGACCCGGACGATTTCGCGCACACCGTCGACATCGTGCTCGGGGGCACCGTCGACACGGTCCGCGCCGCCCTGCCGCACCTCGAGTCCTCGCGCGGGACGGTCGTCTGCCTCGGCTCGATCGCCGCCCGGATGCCGCTGCCGGGGATGGCGGCCTACACGACCGCCAAGCACGGCCTGGTCGGCTTCCTCGACACCGTCCGGGTCGAGCTGGAAGAGAGCGGCTCCTCGGTGACCCTCTCCCTGGTCAACCCCGGCGCGGTCGACACGCCGCTCTGGAGCAACCTCGAAAGCTCGACCGGGCTGCTGCCGCCCGAACCGCCCTTCCCCTCGATCTACTCGGCGGAGTCGGTCGCCGAGGCGGTGCTCGCCGTCATCCGCCGTCCCCGCGACGAGCTGACCGCCGGCGGGCTCGCCCGCGCCCAAGTCCTCTTCTACTCCTACTTCGGCGCCGCCGCGAAGCGGGCGATGCAGGCGCTGGCGCGACTCGAGCACACCGCCGGCGACCGCCCCGCAGCCGAGGGGGCGCTCGCCCGCGGCAAGGGCGCGGGGGAGACGGGGGGCGGATTCGGGGGGCGGCCCAGCGTTGCCGTCAAGGCGCTCGGCGCCTGGGACGCGGTGCGCAACGTCGGGCGAGGCTGAGGTTGGCTGCCGACGCGGTCGTGGTCGGCGCCGGGCCCAACGGGCTGATCGCCGCCAACCACCTCGCCGACCGCGGCTGGAAGGTGGTCGTCTGCGAGGAGCAGCCCGAGCCCGGCGGCGCCGTCCGCAGCGGCGAAGTCACCGAGCCGGGCTTCGTCCACGACCTCTACAGCGCCTTCTACCCGCTCACCCTCGCCTCCCGCCACATCGCCCCGCTCGAGCTCGAGCGCTACGGCGTCAACTGGCTGAGCGCCAGAGGAGTAGTCGCCCATCCGCATCCCGACGGCCGCTGTGCCCTGCTCTCGATGGACCTCGAGGAGACCTGCGCCTCGCTCGACGCCTTCGCACCTGGCGACGGAGATGCGTGGCGACGGCTCTTCGACCTCTGGCGCCGGGCCGGCCCGCACCTCGTCGGCGCCCTGCTGACGCCGCTGCCGCCGCTGCGGCCGGCGGCGGGGATGCTGGCGGCGCTCGGGCCGCGTGGGCTAGCCGACTTCGCCCGCTTCTCGCTGCTGCCGGCGCGGCGGATGACGGAGGAGAGCTTTCAGGGCGAGGGCGGCGGCTGGCTGATCGCCGGCAACGCGCTGCACGCCGACCTCACCCCGGAGAGCTCGGGCGGCGGCATGTTCGGCTGGGTCCTCTGCGGACTCGGACAGCAGCACGGCTATCCGGTGCCGGAGGGGGGCGCCGGGGAAATCACGCGGGCTCTGGTGCGGCGACTGCGCGAGCGCGGCGGCGAAGTGATCTGCGAGACCCCGATCGAGCGAATAGAAGTGCGGGGCCGGCGGGCCGACGCCGCGGTCGCCGCCGACGGACGGCGCTTCCCGGCGCGGCGCGCCGTCCTCGCCGACTGCGGCGCGCCGGCCCTGTTCCTGAAGATGCTGCCGCGCGAGGCGGTGCCGGAGCGAGTGCGCGCCGACCTCCGCAACTACCAGTACGACAACTCGACCTTCAAGGTCAACTGGGCCCTGCGGGAGCCGATTCCCTGGAGCGCCGAGCCCGCCCGCCGCGCCAGCACCGTCCACGTCGCCGAAGGGATGAACGGGTTGACCCGGGCGACGACCCAGCTGGCGGCGAGCGAGATCCCCGACCGTCCATTCCTCGTCCTCGGCCAATACTCGATGGTCGACCCCTCGCGCTCGCCGGAGGGGACCGAGACCGCCTGGGCCTACACCCACGTCCCGCAGCACCCGCGCGTCGACGCCGGCGGCGAGTTGAGCGGCGACTGGAGCCGCAAGGAGGAGGGGGAGCGATTCGCCGACCGGATGGAGGAGGAGGTGGAGCGGCTCGCGCCCGGCTTCCGGCAGCGAATCGTCAAGCGGCACATCCAGACTCCGCTCCACCTCGAGCGCCACAACCGCAACCTCGTCGGCGGCGCGATCAACGGCGGCACCGCCCAGCTCTACCAGCAGGCGATCTTCCGTCCCTTCCCCGGCCTCGGCCGGCCGACGACCCCGGTCCAGGGCCTCTACCTCGCCTCCTCCTCGGCTCATCCCGGCGGCGGCCTGCACGGCGGGCCGGGGGGCAACGCGGCGCGGACGGCGCTGCGGACCGAGCGGCTGCGCTCACTGCTGCGGCGTTAGCCGGGCGAAGTACCCGAACCAGTTGCCGGAGCGCTCGGCGAGCGAGAGGTCAGCCGCGCTCCCCATCCGCTCGAGGCTGGCGCGGGTGGTGAAGTGGGGATCGCCGAAGAGCTCACCGACGACGAGGCGGCCGTGCGGCTTCAAGACCCGGCGGATCTCGCGCAGCGCCGCGGCGCTGTCGGGAATCTCCCCGAGCACGGCGGTGAGGACGACGGCGTCGATCGAGGCGTCTTCGTAGGGAAGCCGCGTCGCGTCGCCCTTGGTCGGGACGAGGTTGGTCAGGCGGCGCTCACCCGCCGCCCGCATCACGTGGTCGAGGAACTCCTGCTGCAGGTCGAACAGCTCCAGCGTCCCCTTCGGGGCCACCCATTCGGCGAGGTCGAGGCTGTAGTAGCCGGTGCCGACGCCGATCTCGAGCAGGCGCTCGCCCGGCTGCGGTCGCAGGATCGAGCGCAGCCGCTCGCGGGTGATGATCGGGTGCGGGGCTTCGACCCAGAAGCGCTGCCCGTAGGGGCAGGCCGAGGGATTCTTGCGCCACCAGAGCGCCGCCGCCAGGGTCGCCGCGGCAGCCGCGCCGAGCAGGCGCCGCGGGCGCATCGCCCTAGGCGCCGGAGCCGAAGCCGACTCGGTGGTCGCCGGACTCGACGCGGAGGAACTGAACCTTGCCGAGGTAGAGGGCGACCGTCCCGTCCTCGGTGTGGAGGTCGTGCCAGCCGCCCTGCTCGAGGCGGGCGCGCAGGTCCTTCAGGTCCCCTTCGCCGAGCCGGGTGGAGATCACCTGGCCGCCCTCGAAGCCGATCTCGACTCGTTGCGCATCAGCCATCAGTGCCCTCCCGTGGGTTCGACGATCTCGGTCAGCACCCCGCCGGTCGAGCGGGGATGGAGGAAGGCGACGCGGCTGTCGCGGATGCCGACCCGCGGCTCGGAGTCGATCAGCTGGATCCCGGCGGCGGCGACCCTCTCCAGTGCCGCGTCGATGTCGTCGACCGCGTAGGCGACGTGGTGCAGGCCCGGGCCGTTCTTGGCCAGGTACTTGCCGACGGGCGTTTCGGGGCCGAGCGGCGCCAGCAGCTCGACGTGTCCCTCGCCGACATCGAGCAGGACCGCCTCGACCCCCTGTGACTCGACCGTCTCGCGGTGGGTCAGCTCCATCTCGAAGCTTTCGCCGTAGAGGGCGAGCCCGGCATCGATCTCCTCGACGGCGACTCCGATGTGGTCGATCCTTCCGAACAAGAGCGCGAAGTCTATGCGGCCTCGGCCTGGAGGATCGCCTCCAGCGCCGCGACCGCGACCTCGAGCTGCTCGGGGGTCGGCTCCTTGGTCGCGATCAGGCGCTGGATCTCGCGGCCGGGGGTGTGGAAGGCCTCGGCCAAGGGCTCGCCGTGGTGGCGATCGCTCCAGGCGAACATCTCGACCGCCAGCGAGGCGCCGCCGAGGCCGACGCCGGCACGAGCAGCCGCGCTCGGCTGCTCGACCATCCGCTCGAGCAGGAGGGTGCCGCCTGCCGACATCAGCATCATCGGGACAATCAGGTTGGAGCCGCAGCGATCGTGCTCTTTCGGCACCGCGGCAACCTCGTCCACGCGGTCCCGCTCGTAGGCGGCGATCGTCTTGTGCTCGGCGCCGTGATAGGCGGCGAGGTCGCGATCGCCGAGGGCGACGAGGGCGGGGACGGCGCCGATCGCCTGCACGATCCCCTCGCGCAGGGCGCCCGCCGGCGCCCGCTTGCGCAGCAGCGAAGTGGTCGCCAGCGTCGCCGCGACAGCGGCCAGCACCCGCGGGTCCTCGAAGGGCAGCCGCGCCGCCGGCAGCCGCCGCCGCGCCAGCGGCAGCACCAGCATCGCCTCGGCGAGTTTGACCGGGCCGCGCAGGCCCGGCAGCTTGGCCACCAGTCCCGGCGCCAGCTCCGGCTTGCGCTCGGAGGCGACTTCGATCCCGCCGTCGCCGTCGCGCACCGCCGCCGCCCAGTGGGTCGGGCCGTGGATCAGCAGCCCGTTCCGCAGGGCCATGCCGCCGAGGCGGAGCTTCCCGGGCTTCTCGCCAGCCATCGATCCAAGATAGCTGAGAGGGCGTCGAGCCCAGTCCACTCGACGCCCTCGTCCCCCCTTGTTACGACCCCGGCCGGGGCCCCCAGTCCTGGCCTCCGGCCGGGTGGTCGGCTCTCCCTGGCTACTAGCTCGGTGAGCCGATCCTAAGAACCCCGCGGGAACCAGAAGTTGCGCGGCAACTTTACGAGTTGTCTAATTGTTTCCTCAACGCCGCCAGCCGCTCGCCGAGCTCGATCTCGAAGCCCCGATCGGTGGGCTCGTAGAAGCGGCGGCCGCGCAACTCGGCAGGCAGCAGCGGCTGGCCGCTGACCGCGTCGGGCTCGTCGTGGGCGTAGCGGTAGCCCTCGCCGCGACCGAGCTTCGACGCACCCGGGTAGTGCGCGTCGCGCAGGTAGTCCGGCGGCGTCTTGGCGCCGTTGGCGCGAACCTCGGCGCGGGCCGCGGAGAGACCTTTGTAGGAGGCGTTGGACTTCGGGGCAAGCGCCAGGTAGACGGCGGCCTGGGCGAGGTTGAGCGCGCACTCGGGGAGGCCGACGCGGTCGACCGCGCGAGCGGCGGCGTCGGCAACGAGCAGCGCCTGCGGGTCGGCGTTGCCGACGTCCTCGGAGGCGAGGATGACCATCCGGCGGGCGATGAAGCGGGGGTCCTCGCCGCCCTCCAGCATCACCGCGAGGTAGTAGAGCGAAGCGTCGACGTCGGAGCCGCGGGTCGCCTTGATCCAGGCCGAGACGAAGTCGTAGTGACGGTCGCCCTGGCGGTCATAGTCGATCGCCTTGCGCTGCAGCGCGTCCTCGACCGCGGCGACGTCGACCGCAGCCGGGTTCGACCCCACCCCGCTGTGGCCGATCTCGGCTGCGCGCTCGGCCGCCCGCTCCAGCGCGCCGAGCGCGACTCGCGCGTCACCGCCGCTGCGGTGCGCCAACATCTCCAGCGCCTCGTCCGTCACCTCGGGCGGCTCGGCGATTCCCCGCTCGGGGTCGCTCAGCGCTCGCCGCAACAGCTCTTCCAACTGGTCCGGCTGCAGCGGTCGCAGCTCGTAGATCTGGACCCGGGAGAGCAGCGCCGAGTTGACCTCGAAGTAGGGGTTCTCGGTCGTCGCCCCGATCAAAGTCAGCGTCCCCTCCTCGACCGCCGGCAGCAGCGCGTCCTGCTGGGCCTTGTTGAAGCGGTGGATCTCGTCGAGGAAGAGGATCGTCGGCCGCCCGTTCGCCCGTCGCCGCTCCCGCGCCCGCTCGATCACGCCCCGGATCTCCGCTTTGCCCGCGTTCACCGCCGACTCCTCCTCGAATGCCCCGTCGGCCCCCGCGGCCGCAATCCGCGCCAGCGTCGTCTTCCCCGCCCCCGGCGGCCCATAGAGGATCGCGCTGTGGGGCTTACCGCTCTCGATCGCGCTGCGAAGCGCCGACCCCTCCCCCAGCACATGCTCCTGCCCGATCACCTCGTCAAGAGACCGCGGGCGCATGCGAACAGCCAAGGGAGCGTCCCTCGATAGCTCACTCTTCCCTCTGGGCGCTTCCCCGCCCGTGTCAAACAGCTGGCCATCCACCAGTCCGGATTATGAGGGCCGAGAGGGAGGGGGTCGCCGGGCTCTCCCCGCTGTTGCCCGCCGACCCCCTCCCTCTCGGCCCCTGTTGCAAGCCGGTCGTACAATCGCCCGATGGCAACCACCGAGGCAAAACCAGCAGCCCTGTCCCCCTCAACCCTGGAGTCGTTCAACGTGGCGACCGGGGAGCTGGTCGGCGCGGTGCCGACGATCGTCCCCGAGGAAGTGCAGGGCGTGGTCGACGACGTGGCGCGGATCCAGCCGCCCTGGGCGGAGCTGCCGGCGAAGACGCGGGCGAGCTACATGAAGCGCGCCGCCGACGCGCTGCTCGACGAGATCGACGAGATCGCGAAGCTGCTCTCCGAAGAGCAGGGCAAGCCGCTGACCGAGGCCTACACGATGGAGCTGCTGCCGACGGTCGACGCCCTGCACTGGTGCGCCAAGCAGGGGCCGAAGATCCTC
>Ga0207693_10000858_pt1 | contig 27136 bp, 27 predicted proteins | sample LARL81metaG_FD_184347 | JGI IMG/M metagenome (GOLD analysis project Ga0207693, IMG submission 184347) | Corn, switchgrass and miscanthus rhizosphere microbial communities from Kellogg Biological Station, Michigan, USA - LAR L8-1 metaG... | ecosystem: Host-associated > Plants > Roots >... | reverse complement strand
GCGCGTGCTTTTCCGCGACTACCCGAGCCGATCGATCCTGGGCGCTGTGCTCATGATCAGCCAATCGTTCCTGTACAACGCGATCTTCTTCACCTACACCCTGGTGCTCGGCAAGTTCTACGGGGTGGCCTCCGAGGCGGCGCCGCTCTACCTGATCGCGTTCGCCGTCGGGAACCTCTTGGGCCCGTTGACCATCGGGCACTTCTTCGACACCATCGGACGAAGGAAGATGATCGCTGGCACGTACCTGCTGTCCGGTCTCCTGCTGGCTGTTAGCGCGGTCTTGTTCAACGCTGGGGTGCTCAACGCAATTACTCAAACCATCGCCTGGTGCGTCATCTTCTATTTCGCGTCGGCCGGTGCCAGCGCTGCCTACCTCACCGTGAGCGAGATCTTTCCGCTGGAGGTTCGGGCGAAGGCGATCGCGGTGTTCTTCGCCATCGCCCAATGCTTTGGGGCCCTCGGTCCGGTCATTTACGGCGCGCTCATCGGGGATGGCTCCCAGCCCTTCCTGCTGTTCCTGGGCTACTTGCTCGGTGCGGCAGTGATGATGGTCGGGGGACTGGTCGCCTGGTTCCTCGCGGTCGATGCCGAAGGCAAGTCGCTGGAAGACATCGCGACCCCACTGGCAGCCGCCGGCGCCCGCCGCCGGACGGGTTCAGTCCGTGCGGAGGGGGCAACCCGGCCCTACTCGCCCTGAGCCGCGGCGCATCGTGGGTCGAGTCGGGTTGCCAGCATTAGCAGGCGCCCGACATCGGAACAGTCGCAATGTCAAATTGGAGAACGCGACCAACCAGCCGGACATCGACTGCCGATCTCGCCGTCCCCTAGTCGATCTCATCCGGCCTTCGGTTCGAGAATCGACACGCGGAGATGCGAGACAGCCAAACTCGTTGTGCTGCGGTTAAAGACGAGCAACAACCGCAGCTATCAGAACCTAAAGATCGGTGTCCGGCTCTCGAGGTACTCTCATGGACACCTTGCGGTTTTTCGGTGAGTTCAGCTGTGGTGCTCCGACATGATTGCTGTTCGATGAAATGCGAATTTTAGATTCTGGGTGCGGCAGTGTGAGGACTGATGTGACATCTGCCGTCGCGGAAGGACCAGAATGCTTACCTCTTTCATGGCCTTTGTTGTGCGATACCTGGTCCTCGGGCTTGCCGCGGCGGCCGTGTTTGTCGCCGAATCTTCAGCCACTGCGCACGCCCACGACCCGCCGCCGACCACTTCTGGCACTGTCGCGGTGACGGGCGATGTGCGTTATCCGACGATGGTCCCCGTTGACGAGATCAGGGCGCTCGCCCCGCAGACCCGATCGGTTTCCTTCGAGTCGAGCGCGGGTTCGCAAAGCCACACGTACGTAGGGGCCGCGCTGATCGACGTTCTGATGCCCACTCTTCCGAACGTTGATGGAAACGCGAAGCATCCGTTGTTACCGGTGGCTGTTCTGGCAGTCGGCGCCGACGGCTACAGCGCAGCGGTGTCCTGGGCCGAAATCGCACCTGACCTGACTGCGACACCGGTCCTTGTCGCGTATACAGAGGACGGCCAACCCCTCGACCAGCCCCGACTCGTCGTTCCCGGAGACGTCAAGGGCGCACGATATGTCAGCAGCCTCGCCGAACTACGGCTGGTGAACCTTGCCCACACTTGATCGCCCTCCGTAGGGAGCGGCCGTGCCTTCGACAACGGACCGTGTTGGCACGCTCATAGGAGGGTCCCACGACTGAATGCGTCGCACGCAACCGACTGTCGCGGGCTTAGGTTCGCACAGGAAGCGCGGGATGGAGCTCCACCTCTTGTGCTTTCACTACGAAGTAAACGGTCTGGCCGGGCGCAAGGTCGAGGTCGGCAGCCGACGCGGCGGTGATGTCCGCGGCAAGTCCGGTGCTTCCGTCGGGTTGGTCGGCCCCTCGGATTCGGACGACGGTTCCGTGAAGGTCGATTTCGGCGATGGTCACGGCAATGACGTTGCGCGGGCTAGCGTGTGGTGAGTCGAGATGGACCGCTACCGCGCTGGGCCGAAACAGCGCGACTGCCGCAGCGCCCAGATCAACGTCTCCGATACCCGTGATGTCGGTGCCCCAGTCGGTCCGGATGGTTCCCGGATCGGTGACGGCTCCGGGGATCAGGTTGACGCCCGCGATGCGGGCAGCGAAGTCGCTTCGGGGGGAGGCAAGAACGGTGCGGACGGGGCCGCTTTCCACGACATGCCCGCGCTCGAAGACGACGACCTTGTCGGCGATCGCGAGTGCGTCGAGTAGGTCGTGGGTGACGATGATTGCCGTACGGCGCTTTCCGCGCAGAATCTCGCGTAGCAGCCGCCGCAGTGCAGGAGCAGCGGTGACATCGAGTGCTGACATCGGTTCGTCAAGGAGCAACACCTGAGGCTCGGCGGCCAGTGCACGGGCGACGGCCACGCGTTGTGCCTGTCCTCCGGAGAGTTGAGCGGGTCGTCGGTCGGCGAGATGTTCTGCGCCAACGGCTTCAAGCCAGCGTTGCGCGGTGGCGCGTGCGGCGGATCGGGTCTGTCCTTTGCACCGGGGGGCGTAGGCAACGTTGGCGGCGGCGTTCATGTGAGGGAACAGCAGTGCCTGCTGGGATAGCATCGCGACACCGCGCGCGTGCGCGGGCACGAACACTCCAGAGCTGGTGTCGGTGACGACAGTCCCGCCGAGCTCGATCCTGCCCTGGTCGGGCCGCAGAAGGCCGGCGATCATCTGCAGCAGGGTCGACTTCCCTACGCCGTTGGGGCCAAGGACGGCGAGCACCTCGCCGTCGTCGAGTGCGAGGTCGAATTCCACTCCCCGCCGCTCGAGGCGGGCACGCACACGCACGCTGCTCATACCGGTCCCGCTAGGCGATGGCTCGCCGAAGCGATGACGATGAGCGCGGCGACGACGATGAGCAACAACGAGAGAGCGACGGCGGCGTCGGGATCGGTCTCGCGTTGCAGGTAGATCTCGAGCGGCAGTGTTCGGGTGACGCCCTGCAGTGAGCCGGCGAAGGTCAGGGTCGCTCCGAATTCGCCGAGCGAGCGCGCAAACGCTAGGACCGCTCCCGACATCAGTCCCGGGATCACTAGCGGCAACGTCACCGTTCGCAACACGGTGGTGGGCCGGCCGCCAAGGGTGGCGGCGATGTTTTCGTAGTTGGTGCCGGCGGTGCGTAGCGCGCCTTCGAGGCTGACCACGAGGAACGGTAGGGACACAAAGGACTGTGCCAGCACCACCGCGGTGGTCGAGAAGGCGATCCTGATGCCCAGCAACTGGAGTTGATGTCCTAGGAGTCCTTGTCGGCCGAAGGTGTAGAGCAAGGCAATCCCGCCCACGACCGGGGGCAGGACAAGCGGGAGCAGCAGTAAAGCGCGCAGGACCGACTTGCCGGGGAATCTTCCGCGGGCAAGTACGAGTGCCATTGGGACGCCGATGAGCACGCAGACTGCGGTGCTCGCCGTCGCGGTTTTCAAACTCAACACCAGTGCGGCACGCGAGGATTCGGAGGTGATGAGGGGGATGAAGTTCGGCCAGTCTATCTTGAGCAGGATCGCCACCAACGGCACAATCACGAAGAGCGCACCCACCATCGCGGGTAGATAGATCCAGGTCGGCAGCCCGACCTGGATCAGCCCACCAGACCGCCGGCCTTCCGTCACGGGGCGGCGAAACCCGCTGCCGCCAAGACCTTCTGGCCCTCCGGGCCAGTAACGAGATCGACGAACTTCTGCGCGGCGGCAGGGTTCTTCGACTCCTTGAGGACCGCGATTGGGTACGTGTTCACGGCGCCGCTGGACTCGGGGAACGGGACCGCGGTGACCTTGTCGCCGGCACCTTTGGCATCGGTGACGTACACCAGTCCCGCGTCGGCCTGGCCGGAGGTGATTTTCCCGAGCACGTCGGTGACCGCCGATTCCTCGCTCACCGGAGTCAGGGTCACACCGGTGGCTTGTTCGACCTTTTCGGTGGCCGACCCGCAGGGCACCTGGGGTGCGCAGACCACGACTTGGGTGCCGGGCTTTGCTAGATCCGCGAATGAGGCGATCTGTTTCGGGTTTCCCGGTGGCGTGACGATGGTCAGGGTGTTGGTGGCGAAGTTGACCGGATCGTTGGCCACCAGGCCGGCGTCGACCACTTTGGTCATGTTGTTCGTGTCGGCGGAGGCGAATACGTCGGCGGGTGCGCCTTGCGTGAGTTGGGTGACCAGATCGGAGGAGCCGGCGAAATTGAACGTGACCTTCGTTCCTGGATTGTCTTTCTCCATCTGGGCGCCCAATTCGGTGAAGGTTGCTTTCAGCGATGCCGCCGCGAATACGGTGATGTCGCCGGTGATGCTGGTGGGGGCCGGCGATGCGCTTCCGGTGGTTGTCGAGGCGGTGTCGGTTTGTGACGACGAACAGCTGGCGACGAGAGCCGCGGCGCCCAGTGCCGCCACGGCTACGGAGAAGATGGATCTCATGACTTTCCTCCGGATGTTTCGATGATCACGGTTGTTGCTTTGACGACTGCTACGGCCACTACGCCCGGTTCGAGGCCGAGTTCGGTGGCCGACTCACTGCTCATCAGCGAGACGACGGTGAAGGGCCCGCATTGCATCTGGACTTCGGCCATCACCTGATCTGTCGTCACCTTCGTGACTAGGCCGACGAATCGGTTGCGCGCGGAACTGGCGACGCCGAGGGGATCTGGCGGCGGCGCAGCATGATCCCGGGCGAATTTGGCCAGCACATCCCCGGCGATCACTTTGCGTCCCGACTCGTCCTTAAACGAAGCCAGGCTGCCGCCATCGATCCAGCGGCGCACCGTGTCGTCGCTGACTCCGAGCAACACAGCCGCATCCTTGATCCGAATGCGCGGCACGTCCCATCTCCTCTGCGCTCATCTCGCTCCGCGTATGCGGAAAAGATACTCTAATCGAGGCGCTCTTGCGGGTGGGGTCTCTTCAAATTGACGCAGGGACGGCGTTGCTGGCAATCGATTGGCTGACGCGCACTGTTCGAGCGGAGTTGTTGCTCCCGCCGTTGCCGGCGGCACATGCGCCCACGCTATCGGCGCCCGAGGTGATGATGCGAGCCGCGACCGATTCGGCGGGCACTCTGGACAACCGGTTGATCACTGTCACGGGCTTCACGATGGCCGGCGATGGCGATACGGATTTGGGTCGCATGGTCATCATCTGCTGTGCCGCCGACGCGCAACGCGCCCGCATACATCTGTCTGGCCCAGCCGCCATCGCCGCGGCGAGCTACCCCGAGGACACATGGTTGCGAGTCGAAGGTACCGCCGTAACCGGAAGCTCGACGGCTGCAAGCTCTTTCGCCCCGAAGATGAACGTCAAGACTGTCACCAAGATCGACCGGCCCGCCAACACGTACGCCCACTAATTCTTGCGCCGTAACCCGTGTCAGGCGCTGGAGCTCAGGCATGCCGCGATGCCCCGGGTCACCGCGGCAGCGTAGCGGACTCTGCCTTCGTTCCCGTCAACACCGCAGCCTCTTCGGCGTTCTTCATGTTCCCCATTTCGATGAGGATGGACGGATACTGCGCCAGGTTCAGACCGGCCAGATCGGCGCGCCCGTATAGTGCGTCGGTGCCGCGATAGGTTGACGGCTGCACGCCCGAGGCGACCAACTGATCGCGCACGGGTTGCGCGAATCGTATGGTGGGACCGGCTTGCGCGTCGTTGAGCGGCGGGTTGGAGTAGTTGACATGAAACTCCCGCCCCTCGGGTGGCCCGCCGTCGGCGTGGATGCTGACGATCACATCGGGGTGCAGGGCATTGGCCATCGCGGCGCGATGGTCCACGCACGGCCCCAAAGCGTTGTCGTTGCCTCGGGAAGGGCCGTGCGAACCTCCAATTGGCTTAACTGCTCTCGGATTCGCAGCACGCTGTCCCAGTTCTGGCAGCCACAGCCCCATCCAAACAGCCGAAGTTCTTCGCCCGGTGGCGGGTTTCGCGCCGCTAGGCATAGGTGTTGGGCGGTGCATCGACGTGGGTAAGGGTTGACACGGTCATTGCGGGTGAACAGTCCGAGTACGGCGAGGGTTGCTTGGGGGACGACGCCAGCGCTCACTGCGTGACGCTCAGAAGATGGTTCATCTGGGCGATCTCTCTCTGCTGGGCACTGATTATCATCTTGGCCAGCTTGATAGCGTCCGGACTGCGACCCTGGCCAATCTCGTTTTGGGCCATTGCGATTGCGCCTTGGTGGTGGCTGATCATCGACGTCATCCAAAGCGCATCAAACGACGGTCCGCTCAGTGACTGGATCGTATTCAGCGTTGCGTCATCGACCATTCCGGCGATGTGCATTCCGCTATGGTCCTCGGGGTTCTCATGGCTGGGGGCGTCCGGCACACCCCACTGCGCGAGCAATCCCTTCATCGTCAGTATCTCCGCCTGCTGATCCGACGAGATGTGCGTCGCCATGACGAGCAGGTCGGGGTTGGTGCTTCTGGAAGGCACCATGGCGGTCATATCGACGGCCTGGCGGTGATGCGGAATCATGTCCTCAGCGAACGCAATGTCGGCGTTGTTGTGTTCGGCTGATCGCGAGTCGTGGGTCGCGGAGGGACCGGTAGGACCGGTTCGCTCAGGGGTGGCCGGGCCGCTGCAAGAGGCCAGGACGATAACGGCCGCTGCGGCGACCCAACAGACCTTCGGCCACATGTTCTGAGGCTACTGCTATCGGCGGTCGCCAGGATGTGCGCGGGCTCGACCAAACCGGTGTGGCAGCCGACGGCCAACCCAGAAGTATCGCCCCGTCGACGACGCGCCTTCGATTTCACCGATGTCGGATGGCTTGGAGTCGAGCGGACGACCGGTTGCTGCGGGGTCCAGCCGATGGTCGTGACCATTTTTGGCCGGCCGCGTACCAAAACGGCGTGACGCCGAAGCGCGCTACCGTGGGCCCGGTGCGGCGCACATCAAAGGCGGCTCGAATACTGCTGATTACTGTGATCACGCTGGCAACTGTGCTCGGGTGTGGTCCCGAGTCCGGGCCAGCGCAGTCGGCCACGCCGAGCAATCGCGCCGGAGATCTCGCGGCGACGCTGCGTCAGCGGGTGAGCACCGACGCGATGATGGCGCACCTGAGGTCGTTGCAACAGATCGCCGACGCCAACGACGGCAACCGGGCTACCGGCACGCCCGGCTATCAGGCCAGCGTCGACTACATCGCGGATGCCTTGCGATCGCACGGGTTTGACGTCCAAACACCCGAATTCGACCTCCGGCTGCCATTCGCCGACCCGCCTACCGTCACCATCGGTGATGTGAACTTTGCCGCCAAGCCGCTCGAGTACACCATCGGCACGCCACCCGACGGTGTCACCGGACCGTTGGTGGCTGCGCGAGTCGAGGACACCCCCGGCTGCACGGCGGGCGACTATGACGGATTACCCGTCACTGGCGCCGTCGTGGTGGTAGATCGCGGCCAGTGCCCGTTTGCTTCGAAACAGGCTGTGGCAGCCCAACGGGGCGCGGTCGCCCTGATCGTCGCGAACAACGTCGACGGCGAGCTGCCCGGTGCGACGTTGGGTGAGAACACCGAGGTGAGGATCCCGGTAATCAGCGTCAGCAAGGCTGACGGGGCCCGGATGCGCGCGCACCCCGGCCAAGCCACTATCAAGCTCAATGCTGGTGTGCGCACCCAGAGCACGCGCAACGTCATCGCCCAAACCAGGACCGGGTCCACCGGCGACGTGGTCATGGTTGGCGCTCACCTGGACAGCGTCCCGGCCGGGCCGGGAATCAACGACGACGGTTCCGGAGTCGCAGCGGTCCTGGAAACCGCCCTGCAACTGGGGAGTTCGCCCGATGCACACAACGCGGTGCGGTTTGGGTTTTGGGGTGCCGAAGAGCTCGGGCTGCTCGGCTCCGCGAACTACATTCAATCCCTAGACGTCGACGCTCTCAAAGACATCGCGCTGTACCTCAATTTCGACATGATTGCTTCGCCGAATCCGGGCTACTTCACCTACGACGGCGACCAGTCGACGCGGCTGGACCCTCAACAAAGCCCGCCCCGAGTGCCGGAAGGTTCGGCAGGCATCGAGCGCACGCTGGTCGGTTATCTCAAGCAGGCCGGAAAGACTGCGCAGGACACCTCGTTCGACGGTCGGTCCGACTACGAGTCATTCACCCGGGCAGGTATTCCCGTTGGCGGAGTGTTCACCGGGGCGGTGACCGACATGACCGACCAACAAGCGCAATTGTGGGGCGGAGCCGCCGGCCAGCCGTTCGACCCGAACTATCACCAGAAGACCGACACCCTCGACCGCATCGATCAAACCGCCCTCGACATCAACGGAAAAGCTGTGGCGTACTCGGTCGGCCTGTACGCGCAAGATCTGTCCGGGCGCAACGGCGTTCCCGTCCGCGACGACCGAACACGGCACGTAGTCGCAAAGTCATGAGTCCGGCGGTGATCTGCGTCGATTGAGGCGGCGTCGGAAACCGGCGGCTCGGGCGCAGACGTGTATCAACAGGGGCGAACACGGAGAGCTTACGGGCGCTTAAGACGATTTGCGGTGGTCGCGCAATAGCGGCTAGGTGGCAGAGCCGAGAGTCGGCGACGGCGATAGCATCAATCCCCGTGAACGGCACGGCCCAGGGCGAGTCAGCACGCATAGCCCGGCTCTTGGAGGCTCAGGACATGGCTGCAAAGCTCTTCGATGAGGTGACCGAGCGAGGATTGGTTCGTGTCGGGATCGGAGAGCGGGCCCTAGCCGATGAGATCAGAGACCTGGCGGCAAGCATGTTCGGCATCACCCGGCATTGGCACAAACGCATCGTGCGCTCGGGGGAGAACACTTTGGAGACCGCCCGCGGGAATCCTCCCGACCGTCGCATCGCAGATGACGACGTCGTGTTCCTCGACTTCGGTCCGATATTCGAGGAATGGGAAGCCGATTTCGGTCGCACCTACGTTCTGGGGAACGATCCGCGCAAACTCGCCCTGTGTGAGCACCTGCCTCAGGTCTGGCAGGCGGGACACGACTACTTCCACCGGTCTCCGGACATCACCGGTGAGCGGCTGTTCGAATATGTGGCCGCCGTGAGCCGTGACTTCGGTTGGGATTTCGGCGGTTTCATCGCAGGACACCTGGTCGGTGAGTTCCCCCACGACAAGATCGAAGGCGAGCATATCGACTCCTACATCGCACCAGGATCAACACATCCAATGCGGCGAAAAGACCGCTCCGGCAACATATGTCACTGGATCCTCGAAGTGCACTTGATCGATCGGGCCCGTCGGTACGGCGGTTTCTACGAAGAGCTTCTCGACATTCCCTGACGGAACGCGGGGCCTACCTTTCGTAGAGGCCAAAACCGTCTGCTCGGTTAGTGGCGCGAGTTCGATACCGCCCGACGCCGTGGGGTCGATCCGCGCAATTTCAGCAATCTCAGCCGCCGCGTGCGGTTCGGCCTGCAGGGTCACCATAAACAGGTCGGCCTCCACTAGTGGTCGGGCTCATTCGCGGCCTCGGCAACGAAGCGGCCGAGTCTTCGCATATCCGACGCCGTGATGGCAACGTCGAGTTCTTCGAGAAGATCGCGCTGCAGTGCATTGACCTTTCCACCGGGCTGCATGAATGCGGTGGTGCCGCGCTTTCGGACCACCAGCACGCGATTGTGCGAATCAACTACCAACCGCGGCGGAAATGCGGATGTCCGTCCGTCCCTCCGTGCGTCGCGTTGGCCACGGCCGAGAGTGAATCGGCGCGCACCTCGTCAAAAGGTCATGTGACGCAGTGGCGATCGGAGCGTCATGCCACCATGTGGGCATGGCCAGTCCGAAGGGTGACGCATCGGGTAGGGACGTTCGAGCAAGCCGACGTCGCCCAGACGCTTGAGTCGGTTGGTCAGCAGACTCGATGAAATGCCAAGGTTGTCCCGGAACTGGTCGAAGCGGCTGTAGCCGTCGAAGGCGTCATGAAGGATGAGCAGCGTCCACCATTCGCCGACCAGGCGGAGGGTGGCCGACAGCGGGCACTCCCGGTCCTCGAGTCTGATCCTCTCAGCCACGTCGTGCCGTCCTCAGTAAATATGAGAAGGAGTCCCATGAACACAGGTCCGGAGGGCTGGGCGGCGTCAGGATCGCTGCCGCCGGTCGTGTCGAATTATCTGGCCGCGTCCGACCGCGACGACATCGACGCAATCGTCGCGTGTTTCACCGAGGACGCCGTCGTGCTCGATGAGGACCGGCACTGGGTTGGGGCGGCGGCGATTCGGCAGTGGCGCGAAAATGTCGCCACCGCTTTCGAGTACACCGTTGCGATCATCAGGTCGGAAACGCTCGGCGAGGTTGACGGGGCGCAACGCCACGATGTGTACACCCATCTGGAGGGCAACTTTCCCGGCGGCCAGGTGTATCTGACCAATCGCTTCACCCTGCGTGGCGACCTAATCATGGGTCTGGAGATCGTGCCCACCGCGGTGACGTCATGAGCGCAGCCTGCGCACCCACCTCGAGGCGGCGCAGACCACATCGGGATTCAGGTCCTTCTTTGAGCGTGCCCGGGACCGCCACACTGCGCACCTGCAACACGGCGCAGGGGCGCTCTGGCCGGCGACCAATTCCCCTCGGATTTCTTGGTTTGCCGGTCGTGATGCCTGGCTAGTGTTGACGGATGGCACGAGGAAATTCTTTGGGCACCTCGGCACTGGTCACCGTTGCGGCGGCCCGTATCTGCGTGGGTGTGGCAATGGTATTGGTGCCGGGTCGATTTTTTAAGCAGGCGTCGGGTACCGAAACGCTACTCATGCGCACGGTGGGGATCCGCGATGTAGTCATCGGGACGGGTGCCTGTGCCGCCTTGGCCGCCGGTGCCGGCGGGGAGTTTCGACGCTGGGCATCGATGGGTCTACTCAGTGACAGCGCCGACGTGATCGCAGGACTCACCAGCAGCAGGTCTCTTCCCGACACCAGAAGCGCGTTGATCGCCATTCTTTCGCCCGTGCCGTTTGTAGCCGCCGGAATCTTTGGGGTCGCCCGCGGCGCCAAGGAACTTTAACGTCTCGTGATCGAGATCTACGCTTCGGGTAACTGGATCTGTTTCGGACGCCAGCCTTTTGAGCCCGCGACGCGCCTTCCGAGGTTGCGGTGCTGCCGGCCCAGTCGCCGAAGGATGCGCAGTGGTCGAGTTGCTCACGACGAATGACGTCGGGAACAGAACTTTGTTCGGCGCTCAAGGGACATGTCGACCAACATCTGCGCGGTTCGGCCTTCGTCGACAAGCAAGCCTTTCCCTCAACGAGCTCTACCAGTAACAGATCGATGCTCGGTCGGCGCGACGATCTGTCACGCTGTTTCGGGATTCCGACGGATGGGCACACGGCGACTCGGAGGAGTGATCGAAAAAGCAGACTGCCTAGCAGGTTTCGGGATTCCCGGCCCACAGCGTGCGTTGACTCGAGGAGACCAGTCGACCCCATCTACAGCGAGTCAGACGTTGATCAGCCCTCCCGCCGCGGCGGGTAGTGGCCGGCGGGATAATTCTGCGTCGGGTCGCGCGGTGCATCGCCCGGGTAGGGCCCCCAGGCGTCGGGGCGGGTGGCCGCTTTGTTACCGAGTTTGCCCACCCGTACCAGACTTGCCAGCGCGTCGAGTACGACACGAGCACTGATGAGTGAGGTCTGCTCGGCCCAGTCATAGGGCGGTGAGCATTCGACGATCTCCATGCCGGACAGGCCGCCCTCGGCGCAGCCGCGCACCAAGGCGAGCGCTTCGCGGGGAAGCAGGCCACCGGGTTCGGGCCAGCCAGTGCCTGGGACGAAACCGGAGTCGATGACGTCGATATCAAACGACAGGTACACCGCCTTTGCTCCCTGCCAGGCAAGTTCCAGCGCGGTCTCGACGATTTTCTCCACGCCGACGCGTTCGACGTCGCCGACGGTCATCACGGTGGTGCCGCGGGCCCGTCCCACCTTCACCCCGGCCCGAGGAGCTTGCCACCCGCCGATACCGATCTGCACGAGGTTCGTCGCCGGAGCGTTGGGGATGTTTGTGGCGTGGAACCACGGTGTCGTGTGCATCCGTTCGTCGAGATCGAGTTCCTGAGTGTCGACGTGGCGGTCGAAGTGGATGATGCCGATGTTCCCGTCGACGTAAGGGGCGAGTCCACGGATGGTTGGGTAGCCAATGGAATGGTCGCCACCGAGGACCACTGGGAAAACGCCCTGCGACGCGACGTGGCCGATGCCTTTGCTGATCTGATCGAACGATTTCTCCAGATTGCCTGGGATCGTGCAGATGTCGCCAATATCGACCATGTTGAGTTGCTCCCGCAGGTCGACACCCATCTCATAGTTGTAGGTACCGAAAAGGTTGGTGGCGCGGCGGATACCTTGCGGACCGAATCGGGTCCCTGGCCGATAGGTCGTGCCGGCGTCTAGGGGCGCTCCGAAGATCGCCACCTCGGCGTCACCGACTTCGTGGACGTTCTCGACATAGGGCGTCTTGAGGAAGGTGCCACGTTCACCCGCGAAGTGCGGGATCTCGCCTCGCGCGAAGGTCGGCAGTGTGCGGTCGGTGATCGAGTCCGCGGCCTCCAGGCCGAAGGCCAGACCGCGATCGATCTCTTCTTGGTGCCTGCGGCTAGACAGGCGAGCTTCGGCCTGCTGCGCCCAGCGTCCCTCCCGGTCAACAGCCTCGGCATCAGTGCCGTGGGAATCAGTCATCATCGGGCCCCAATCATCGTCGAAATGCGGTTGTCTCAGGTGGTCGTTCTTCGCTCGATGCGAGCCTCCCACGGTTCCAAACGTTTGGTGGTGGACGGGGCGATCGTGCGGCTGGACAGCACAGGGGTGCCGACGAGGACGCTGTCTCTCGCCTGCGGTTCTCAAGAATTTGCCGCACGGCAACCGCGTCGGCTGGGTCTCCGAGGCAGCGGCTGTCGCGCCGATGCGCCAATCAACCGAGGTGTTGGTGCCCACATGTTGCCCACACTTGCTACGAACATGCGTGATCGACCGTGCACGATTGTGATGTGTATCTAGAGTGCCATGTTTGCTTCGATCAGCAGCCGGCGGCAGCCTCGCAATGGATCTCGACCAGCGTGGTCCAGCTACTGACCAACATCGCCGTCAGGGTCCCGTCGGGGAACTGCTCGATCTGCTGTTGGTCGACCCCGCCCGATGCTTTACCGAATACTTGCCGCCAATGACTGAGATCCGGGCGGAGTTACCGGTGTGCTGACGGAAGGGCCTCAGAGGCGAAATCGCCTGGTATGCAAGGTAAGACAAGCAGTTTTCGACTCTCCCGCGATATGCGTCCTGTTACGGCCGCGGCCGGCCCTTACGCCGCGATCGAATGTCATTGAACTGGCCGGAGCACTACTACTCCAGGGACGGTCTGTAGGTAGTCGAGGAGGGGACCGTCGACCACCTTGTTATTTGCGCGCAGTGATGATGCGTTTCGAATGACAGGTCCGTCGGGTGTGTCTATGAAGATACCGATGTGCGTGACGTCGAGGCCGCCGTCTTCTGCGTATGCCCCGACGTAGTCCCCGGTGCGCAGTCGGCCTAGGACGCTGCTATCGACCTGCTGACTTGGAATGTATGAGATGGTTCGCGGAACAATTGGTAAACCGGGGAAGTACACCCCGCCGGAATCCTTCTGGTTGAGGTTCTTGGTTACCTGAATTGAGTTGGCGCTAAGACTCGTAGTGACGTCGGTTGCTATCGCAGGTGTCGACACGGACCAGTCCGTAAAGAAGTGCTTCCTGTTTTCGAATCCGACGACTCCGTCCTTGTATCGGACCTTCATTAGGCTGTCGATGAACTCCTCGCGGTTCTTCGCCCGCTTCAGCGCTTCGACGTAGTCGGCATAGGTGAAACAGTCGACCTTCTGCAGTTCAACAACAAGCTGCTCGGGCTCAGTCGCGGAACCAATAAGAGTATTCGCGCCATAAGGTACCCCCAGGAATTGCCGTGACACTGTTTCGGATCGCTCTGAAAGTCCCGCGCGTGAGGCGTTGTTACTAACAGTCAGCAGAGTTTGGAGAATCTGCTCGCTCTGGCTGGAGATCCGAACGGCCGGCGACGTTGTGCCGTGGGTCGCCAGATAGTCCGTGACGGGGATCGATGAGATCGCGGAGTAGCCGATGGGCAGGACCACGTCACCGGCAGTCGTGTTGTAGTACACGTCCCACCGGTAGTAACCCGCAAACGCAGCGGGATCGGCGGCCAGCACCGTCGCATAGTCGTTGACGGCCTGCACGTATTGGTGCGAGTTGTTGTACCGGTACAGGGCGTAATCGCGGTCGTCGGCGAAGCCATTAGCGGCGAGGTAGCGGCCGGCCGCCATGATGCTGTCGTGGGGCGACAGGATGTCGCCCTCGCCGTAGGCGGCAAAGGTCGAGGGCAAGAACTGCATGGGGCCTTGCGCGCCAGCAGTGCTCACCCCGGCGACGCGGCCGAAGCCGGTTTCGATCAGGTTGATCGCCGCCAGGTATGTCCAGTTGACACCGGACGCCGATTCCGACTCGCGGTAGTCACCGAGCAGCTCGTCGGCCGGCCTCGGCGGGACGATGCGCCACGCAGGCAGCGTGTCTTTCGCTCGGCTCATTGCAGCGAGCTGCCGACGCGCGTCGACGTTGCGGTCGTAGATTTCGAGGAGCGACGGCGGGATTCGCGGGCGCGCGATCGGGTCCCACTCGGGGTGCCGTCCGAGGGCACGGTAGGCCGCTTGCTGGCGGTGGGCCGCCGCCATCAACACAGCCTCCGATGATGACGGGTCGCGCAGCGCCTTCTCGTCGGCGACGAGGTCGTCGGCCAGGTGCGCGGGGTCGGATGCCAACAGCGGCTGCAATGGTTCCGATGCCAGCCGCGGCTGCGCTGGTGAGACGGTGGTCGCTGGGGAGGTCGCCGTTGTTGTCGCTGACGGCCTGTTCGGCTCTGAGCAGCCGACGAGTGCGAGCATGATTGTGACGACGAGAAGCGGCGTGGCGTCGACACGGTTGTGGCTCAATGAGTTCACTTCCCGGCGATTGCGTCAAATTGTCTGCGGCCCGGGTCTAGTGGCATGCAGCGAGTGTCTCGCATCGGATCGTGTGACATCAAATGCCGGGGAGCTGTGCTCGTGTCCCGCGCGACAGATCGTCCTTCACTGACATCGGCTGGTGCTTGACAGTTGTTTCGGTTGATTCTTGACACTCCCCTAGATGAGGGAGTTGAGCGTGGCCGAGCAGAGGCCGGGCCGGTGGATCGGTCGCACGGGCCGGTGTGCTCCCCGCATCAGATGAATTGCTGTCCGCCGTCGATGTCGTAGGTGGCGCCGGTCAGTGCCGTGTTGACCATCAAGTGGACGGCGAGCGCGGCGACGTCTTCGGGCCCGACGACCCGTCCGATCGGCAATGTCGAGATCAGCTCGGTGCGGCGGTCCTCGAGTTGATCGCCAAGCAGGGACGCTGAGAGCGGGGTGTCGACGAAGCCCGCGGCGATGAGGTTGACGCGTATCGGCGCGAGTTCGAGGGCGAGTGCCGCGGTGAATGGCGGCAACGTCGCGGTTGCGGCGGACACGATCCCGAGGCGATGATCGATGCGCCGTCCTCCGGTGCCGCCCATAAGGATCAGGGTGCCGCCGGGGCGCATCTTGGCCTTGGCGTTTCGTGCGACCTCGAGCCCCAGCACCGCGTGTCCGCTGAGCGCCTCGCGCACATCGGCGGTGTCCATCTCGAGCAGCGGACCGTACCGCGGGCCGCCGGCGGTGACCAGCACGTGGTCTATCGGTCCAGACAGATCCTCGAAGAAGTCGTGCAGGGCGGCCGGGTCGGTGGCGTCGAAGGCTGCGGTCCGTTGCGCATCGACTTCGGCTGCCGCTCGCTTGAGCCGATCGGGACTCCTGCCGGTAAGAACCACCTCGGCTCCCTCGGTGCGGGCCCGTCGAGCGGTCTCTAGACCAATACCCGCACTCCCACCAATACAAACGACCGTCTGGCCAAGCAGCTCCGGTGCGCGTTGCATTGACGCAGAGGTGATTTCACCGCTCATCGGTGTCTCCTATTAGGCGTTTCGACGGACGTTGACAGGGATGGGCGGGACGCGCAAGTAGCGCCGAACCAATCTCACGCCATTGGCTTGGCCTCATCGGAATCCCGCTTCGGGCGAAGCATGTTGGGGTGAACGAACTTCAACCAGGTGTAGGGATGCTCGGGTGAGGTGGTGTTGCCGAGGGTGAACGTTCGGTCGGTGCGACGGGCACGGGCTATCGTGGCCAGCCATGTGGCGACGGTGCTGATGCGGTTCTCCAACCCGGTGAGAAACGCGATGTGGATGAGGCCCCAGCCCAACCAGCCTACGAATCCGGCGAGTTTCACGGGACCGGCTTGCAGCAACGCGTGTCCCCGGCTGATGTAAGCCGCGGAGCCGAAGTCACGGTACCGGTAGGGCCGACGGGGCGTGCCTTCGAGATCGTGACGGACGCAGGCGGCGGCGTGCATGCCACCCTGCATCGCGTTCTCGGCAACGCCCGGCAAGTGGTCACGGCCGGCAAGGTCGCCGACGACAAAGATCTCGGGATGGCCTGCCACGGACAGGTCGGGTTCCACCGTGATCCGCCCCGCGCGGTCGGAGTCTGCGCCCAGAACCTCGGCGACGCGTCGTGCGAAGGGCACGGCCTCGACACCGGCCGTCCACAGGACCGTCCGCGCCGCGTACTCCTCGGACGAGCCGCCGGCCTTTGGTACGGCGGTCACGCCGTTGAGACGAACGTCGGTGACATGCACACCCATGTGGAGCTCGACGCCCAGTTTCTGCAGGATCCGGGTGGCCTTGTGCGTAAGGTCCGGCGCGAAACTGCCGAGGACGCAGCTGCCTCCGTCGAAGAGCAGCACCCGCGCGTCTTCGGGTTCGATGCTGTGGAACTCCTTGGCCAGAGTTCGAGTAGCCATTTCTCGGATCTGCCCGGCCAACTCGACTCCGGTAGGTCCGCCACCGGCTATGGCGAACGTGAGCCATGCGTCGCGCTCGGATCCGGGAGGCAGTGTTTCGGCCATCTCGAACGCACCGAACAGCCGTCGACGGATGCTCAATGCATCGTCGAGTGTCTTCATCCCCGGCGCCCACTGTGCGAATTCCTCGTTGCCGAAATACGACTGCCGCATTCCGGCGGCGACGACCAACACGTCGTAATCGATCGTGAACGTGGTGTCGTCCGGGCGGCGGGCAGTGACCCGGCGCGCGTCTGCGTCAAGGTCGAACGCCTCGCCTAGCAGGGTGGTGACGTTCCGGTGCCGTGCCAGCTCCTCGCGCAGCGACCGGCTGATCTGCCCGATGCTCAGAGTCCCGGTGGCGCATTGATAGAGCAGCGGCTGGAACACGTGGCAGGCCGCGCGATCGAGGAGCGTCACCTCGACGTCGGTACGCCCGAGCCTGCGCGCACAGAACAGTCCGCCGAAGCCACCCCCTATGATCAAAACCTTTGTATTACCGCGGTTCATCACTCCACCAATTCGCGCTCGAAGAACAGTCCACCACGGTGTACCCCATCGGTGTCCGATCCGCGGCAGGAACCGCCGTGTTGACCGTCATCAGTGACGGGTTGTCGATTTCGCTGGTGGCGACGCCGTCTTATCGCCTTGCCGGCGCGGGCCGAGGCCGCACGACCTGCGGCCACCAGAACCAGCGACCGAGCAGCGCCGCGATCGACGGCGTCATGAATGCCCGAATCACCAAGGTGTCGAACAACAGGCCCAACCCGATCGTGGTGCCGACCTGGGCGACCACCACCATGGCGCTGACCGACATCGACATCATCGTAAACGCGAACACCAGGCCGGCTGCGGTCACGACGGATCCGCTGCCGCCCATGGCACGGATGATTCCGGTGTTGATCCCGGCCGGTATTTCCTCCTTCATCCGCGCCACCAACAGCAGGTTGTAGTCCGCGCCGACCGCCAACAGGATGATGACCGCCATCGCCATCACCATGAATTGCAATTCGATGCCCAGCAGGTGCTGCCAGAACAGAACCGACAGCCCGAAGGATGCGCCGAGTGATAGCACCACGGTGCCGACGATGACGCCTGCTGCCACGACACTGCGCGTGATGAGCAGCATGATGATGAAGATCAGGGTTAGTGCGGCGATGCCGGCGATCAGTAAGTCGTATTTGTTGCCTTCCTCCATGTCCTTGAAGGTCGAGGCGGTGCCACCGATGTACACCCTGGATCCCTCCAATGGCGTGCCCTTGATGGCTTCAAATGCGGCGCTCTTGATGGCGTCGATGCGCTTGATGCCGTCGGCGGACAGCGGGTCTTCTTCGTGGGAGATGATGAACCGGACCGCGTGGCCGTCCGGTGAGATGAAGCTGTCCATGCCACGCTTGAAGTCTTTGTTGTCAAAGATCTCCGGTGGCAAGTAGAAGGTGTCATCGTTATGGGAGTCGTTGAACGCATCACCCATCGCGGACTGATTCTCGTTCATCACCGCCGTCTGATCCTGCTGGCTTGCCTGAGTGGAGTGCATGCTCAGCATCATGGTCCGCATGTTCTTCATCGTGTCGATCGTCGGCCCCATCGTCGCAATCATTTGGGGCATGAGGGAATCGAGTCGATTCAGGTCCGGCAGCAGACTCTGGAATTGATCAGTGACGGTGTCCACCCCGTCCAGCGTGTCGAACGTCGACCGGAGCGACCAGCACATCGGGATGTCGTAGCAGTGCGGCTCCCAGTAGAGGTAATTGCGCAGCGGTCGGAAGAAGTCATCGAAATCGGCTATGTGATCGCGTAATTCGGCAACATCGACGGCCATTTCGGTGGTCTTGCCCACCATGCTGTGCGTCGTCGAGCTCATCTCCTCCATCAGCCCGATCATCCGGTTCATCGTGTCGACGGTGTTCTGCATCTCGTCGGCCTGCACCAGCATGTCGTTCATCACCCTTTGCATGTACGACCGGTTCATCGTCTGAAAGGTGCCGCTCATGCTGAGCTGAGCCGGAATCGTGCTGTACTTCAAGGGCTTACCCTCAGGACGCGTGATCGACTGCACCCTTCCGATGCCGGGCACCTTGGTCACGGCCTTGGCGATCCGCTCGATCACCAGGAAGTCCGCCGAGTTGCGAAGGTCGTGATCGGTTTCGACGAGCAGCAGTTCAGGGTTCATCCGGGAGATGGGGAAATGTCGCTCAGCCGCTGCGAATCCCTGGTTCGCTGGCAGGTCGGCTGGTAGGTACTTTCGGTCGTTGTAGCTCGGCTGGTAGCCCGGCAGGGTGAGTAGGCCAACGAGGGCGAGGATGATCGTCATGAGCAGTATCCAGGCCGGCCATCGAACGACGGCGGCGCCCAGGCGGCGCCAAAAACGAATTCGCATGGCGCGCTTGGGCTCTAATAGTCCGAAGCGGCTCGCGACCGTGATTATGGCGGGCCCCAGAGTCAGCGCCACAAGCACTGCGACGACCATTCCGACAGCGAGCGGGATGCCCAGCGTCTGGAAGTAGGGCAGCCGGGTGAACGAAAGGCAGAATGTCGCTCCCGCGATCGTCATGCCCGAGCCCAGCACCACATGGGCGGTGCCGCGGAACATCGTGTAGAAGGCCGACTCCCGGTCCTCCCCGATGGTGCGGGCCTCCTGGTAGCGCCCGATCAGGAAGATCGCGTAGTCGGTCGTTGCGGCGATCGCGAGGGTTACCAGGAGCTGGGTCGCGAATGTCGACAACCCGATCAGGTCGTGGTAGCCGAGGAACGCCACCACACCACGGGTCACCGACAGCCCCAATACCAGCATCACCAACACGAGCAGGACTGTGATGATCGATCGATAGAAGAACAGCAGCATCAGGATGATGACGATGACCGTCACCGACTCGATAATTCTGACGCTGCGGTCGCCGGCGATCTGTTGGTCTGCCTGTAGGGCGGGCCCGCCGGTCACGAAGACCTTGACCCCGGGCGGCGGAGACAATCCCGCAACGAGTTTCTGAACCGCGGTGACTGACTCGTTGCCGAGCGCTTCCCCCATGTTGCCGCGCAGATACACCTGCACGTATGCGGCTTTTCCGTCCTCGCTCTGCGCTCCAGCGCTTGTCAGCGGGTCGCCCCAGAAGTCCTGAATGTGCTCGACGTGCTTGGAGTCGGCCCTGAGCTTGTAGACCATGTCGTCGTAGAAGCGGTGGGCATCCGCGCCGAGGCGATGGTCGCCTTCCAGGACGATCATCGCTGAGCTGTCGGAATCGAACTCCTCGAAGACCTTTCCGACGCGCATCATCGCGATCACCGAGGGTGCCTCTTTCGGGGACATCGACACCGACCGCATCTGGCCTACGACTTCGAGCTGTGGCACGGCCAGGTTCAGGACTGCGATGAGCGCTATCCAGCCGACGATGATCGGAATCGCTAACCGGCGGATCCACCTGGCCACGCCGGTTCTCCGCGGCTGCTCGGCGGGGATGACGGGCTCGATCGTCGGGGCGCTCACCAGGTCGTCATCCGCTGACCGCACCAGTTGGGCACCTCGGTGGGACTCCTCCCCGCGGGGGTTGTATTGAGCTCAGCTCAGTCATACCAGAACCGGACGTCGCGCAAGCGGGGTCCGCCCCCGCGTAGCGATGGCGACATGGATTGGCGGCGTTGTCCCGGCAGCAACGAGCCGTCAACTTCGCAGACCTACGCGTCGCGGTTCAGATGCTGGAGATGATCTGCTGACGCTTGGCGGTGTATTCCGCGTCGGAGATCGCGCCGCTTTCGCGCATGGTCTCGAGCTGCCGGAGGCGGTGAGGAACCGATGCGGCGGGCGGCCGAGACACACGAGGCGGCGTTGGCATACCGCTGTTGTAGTGCCAGGGCTGAATCGTGCCGCCCGACCTTCCTCCGAAGTTGAGCAGCCCGAGGCGCAGCAGCAGCACAACCAGGCCGATCCCTCCGATCGGAAGCCCGAAGTACATCCAGCCACCGGGCACGCCGTACTCGCTCAGCAGGACAAAGCGCATCAGGAGCGACAGGGCGAACACAGCGGCGACCGCCCCGAGCACGATCGCTACTACCTCGTTGTTGTTCATTGGCACGTTCCTTCGTCTTCGTCCGCACGCGGTTGCTGCGGTGCTGTGCCAAGTTGACATGGCGTGCGGGGCTACCGATCCCAACATCAGAAAAGGTGCAACCACTGGAGCCGGGCGCTAGTCAATGTGCTGCGGTAGCAACAGACGCGAAGCGTCAGAGCGACTCGATGAACCGGCTCGCGGTCGCCAGATCCACGTTGTCCTCGCCCCGGTAGGCCTTGACGGCGCCGATCTTGTCGCCGGCGGCAACCGGCTGCTGGACGCCCAGCCGTTCGTATACGTCATTGGATGTCATCGCGTCAGTGTGTCCACTGCCCCCGGACAGCGATTAAGAACGGCCGAGCTTCTCTCGAACCCGATCGGCGACGAAGCGACCGGTGGATACCGGGCGGAACGCGCGGGCGGCGTCGGTGAGCGCAGCGCGGGACTGAGGGCTCAGTTCGATATCGGCGGCGGCGACGTTGAACTCGAGTTGTTCAACGCTGGATGCGCCGGGAATCGCGACGACGTTCGGCAGGCTGATCAGCCAGGCCAGCGCGACCTGCGCCGGCTTGGCGCCGACCTCCGTTGCAACGTCACGCAGCGTCTGCAGCAGCGGCTCCACCCGCCGCAGGTTCTCGGTGCCGAACAGCTGGTTCGTCGCCCGCACGCCGCCGGGGCGATTGCCGACTCCGTACTTGCCGCCCAGCAGTCCCTGCGCGAGTGGGCTGTAGGCGATCACGATGCGGTTCTCGCGCTCGGCGAACGGCACCAGGTCTTCGAGCGGACCGGGGCGGGCGAGGGAGAACTGCACCTGGTTGCTGATGACCGGCCGTCCGAGTGCAGTGTCCGCCTTCTGCCATCGACCGAGCGAATAGTTCGAAACACCGGCCGCCCCGATGTCGCCGCTGTTGAGCAGGCTGCGCATCCCGGGCATGATCACCGAGTCCGGGACCACGGGGTTGGGCTGGTGGATCTGGTAGAGCGGAATGCGGGCCACCTGCAACCGCCGTGCACTGGCGCGCTCGCGCTGTTTGATGACCAGGGGGAAGGGCGCGACCGGAAAGATCTTGCTGGCCAACGCAACCGTGGAACGCTGGTCGCCGAGTGCCTCGCCGAGGATGCGCTCACTCTTGCCCATCGCGTATATCTCGGCCGTGTCGAACAGCGTGACCCCCAGAGCAAGTGCTCGCTGCACGATGTCGCGCGCGGCGCCAGAGGCGTAGCTGTCCCCGTAGCCCCACTCGCGTGAGCCGAACTGCCAGGTGCCCACACCGATCCGACTGACTCTTCCGATTCCGTCGACGTCGAGATACTTCATGTGCCCACCGTACTGACCGGCAGCGGAAATTCGAGTAGTCGACTACGCATGCCCATCTCGCTTACGCACGACATCCTCATAGAACAGGCCGCGAGCGGCGAACGGGGGGGACGCCGCTCGCGGCCAATCTCTACGGCCAGACGGTGTCAGTCCGCCCCGCCATGACATCGCCGCGCCCGCCGAGGGCAACGGCTGCTGGGTTTCGCGATCCGACCCGGCCGCCAATTTCACCAGCCGGTCGTTTCCGGCATCCTTGACCCAGACGGCTCCTGCGGAATCGGCCATCAGACCGGCATGAACGAACTGCGGCAGCACGACTGCGGTGTCAGACCCGGCCGCCAGCTTGATCACCCGCGTCGTCGCGTCGGGAAATCCCTTGTCGTCTTTGAAATTGATGTAGGTCGGCCACATACACATTGCCTTCGGCGTCGACGGCCACATCCTGTGGGTTTTCGAGATCGGTGAACTGCAGCACGGTTTGTGCGGACGCCGGGTTTGGCGCACTGGGCGCGGTCATTGGCTCGTGCGACGAAGTGGTCGCTGATGTTGCCTGCGGCGACTGCGGTGTTCCACGCTTGACAGGTGAGCCAAGGGCGGTCTAACGAGGAGAAATCGCCCGCACCAGTTCTTCGGCGGTCACCACGGCGGTCGCGTAGTTCGGGATGTTGATGTCGAGGGCGGCGTGCATCTCCTCGTCGGAGTAGTCGGCCGTCGCGTCCTTCACCATCGTGACCTCGTAGCCAAGCTCAGCGGCGAATCGAACGGTTGCCTCCACGCAGGTGTGCGCGATGAGGCCCACCGCGATCAGCTTGTGGATGCCGTGCTTTTTGAGTTGGAGGTCGAGATCGGTGTTGGCGAACCCGCTGGAGCACCAGTGCTCTTGGGCCACAACATCGCCCGGTTGAGGCTCGAACTCGCTGCGTAGTTCGCCGCCCCATGTGCCGTACTCGAATGTTTTGCGCATCCACGCCGCCCGCTGAATCGGCGCTACGTACTTCCATGTTTCGAAATCGCCGGGGCGGTATCGGTGATGCAGCGCATAGAACACTCGTATGTCTGCGCTCCGCGCGGCCTCAAGGATGGCCGCCATATTAGGGATGCATCCGTTGGCTTCAGCGACTCCCTTAAGGCGATCCCACACTTTTCCGCCCTCGGAAATGAAGTCGTTGTATGGATCGATCACCAAAAGCCCGGTGATGTCGTTCTCATACGTCACATCGGGCATCTGCTCTCCAGTCGCGCGGGTGTTCCAAGACAGTCGCAGCGGCGGTCACCGCGAGCTTTTCACCACGACTATGCCCCGGCTTGCAGTAACACGTGCGTAGGCGCGCATCACCGTTGATTGCACCACATGTTTTGCTGATCAACGAGGCTGACTGAGCGGTCTTGCCGGCAAATAATGGTTGGACGCCGCCAGCGAACGGGAGCCAGCATGAACGTGACAGGAGGTCTAGCAGCAGCCGCCGTCTTCGCCGGCGTCGCCATCGGTTTCGCGAGCCCCGCCCGGGCCGACGATTTCAGCGGCACCTTCGTCCCGAACGGGCCCGGTCTGCAGTCCACCTGGGTCGTCACGTCGTGTGGACCGGACTGCGCCCGCATCGCGGACAGCACCGGCTGGACCGTGGATGCCCATCCGTGGAACGGACTCTGGAGATTCGTGGTGGACCTCCCGGACGGGACGAAGTGCAACAACGACGGCGTGGCACCGGGGACGGTTACCTTCAAGGTCGACGCGAGCCGGCAAGAGGGCACCATGCTCACCACGAATCCCTACCCGGGGTGTCCATGGGCACTCGCACCGGGCTACTCGAATCCGGTCATCTTCACGTTGACCAGAATCTGAGTCGCGGTCAGAAACCGACACCGACTCCGATACCGACCCCGCCCCAGTCGTCGTCTGGGTTTGGACACGAGACGTCGACGTAAACCGTGGCGAATGTGTTCTCGCTGGGCGGCGAGTGGTTGGGGTTGTTGATTCCGGTGACTTTGCATCGGTACAGGGGAACCATCGGGATACCGCTCACCCAGTTGATCTGGACGTCGTATCCCTGGGCTTGTAGGTCGTCGATGGTCGCTCTGGCGTCTTCGGCGCCCGCGACCGGCCACACCGGCTCTGCGGTCGCGACGGGCGCATAGGCGACCGCAGCGGCCGCCATCAACCCTGCCCCGACCAATCCCAACTTGAGCGACACAGCGGTCCTCCTGACCCGCGGGGGCGTCCGTATAGCTTCTCCTTCAAGGATGCGCGGGCCGACGGCCGGCTGTAACGGATTTGCCGAACCAGCGATGAATGCATCAGAACCGCGGCAGCTGCTGGACCGGGCCCAGCGTTGGGGGAGATGGCTGCGCATGGCAGCGGTGGCGGATAACGCCGCGCTGCGTGAGGTAAGAGGAGTCGATGCACTAATGGGTGCACCGCTTGAATTCTGCTGCAGCCGAAGCGTTGTCGCCGTTCTGGCGTCGGGAGTCGTGATCTCCCTCACAGCGCTCACCGCAGGAGTTCCGCCGGCGTTCGCCAAGCCGGATGCCGATCAGGTCGTCACGACGACGGTTCCGGCTCCGGAACCGAAGGTGCAGGCTCCGGAGGAGACCGAAGCCCCGTCACAGGCGGCGCCGCCAGTGCTGCCGGCAGCGCCCAGCGTCGAGGCACCGCCGCCGACACAGGAGGCGATCGAGCCGCCCCCTCCGCCCGCCACACAGTCGACGACGGCACCGGTTGTCACGTCCTTCGCGCCTGCATCGCCGACGGCAGCGCCAGTCCCGCCCGCGAGGAAGGTCGAGTCACCGGCACCGCGTGTCGTCGCCCCGCCGGTCTCTGACCCGTCATCGGTGATTTCAACCGCGACCTCGCAGAGCCCGGCGACTCAGGCGCCTTCGTCGTTGCCGGCTCCTGCCGCAACCAGCGCGCCCCCATCAGCGTCGGCCGGCTCGGTGCCGCCGTCTGCGGCGCTGGTCGCGCCGAGCTCGGCCATGGACGACATGCTGCCACCTAGCAGTGCTCCGTCGACGCCCTCCAGCGGGCCGGCGACACTCGGAAGTGAGCCAATGGGCAGCGAGCCAACGGGAAGCGCCGCCGAGAATTCCGCCGCGGTCACGACGCCGGACGGACCGACCGTCTCGGTCTCGCAGGCCGCGAAGGTCATCGAGACGTCGGAACCGCGGACCATGGAGGCCCCGAAAGCGGATGTCGAGCTCGCCAGGAACGCCAAACCCGTTGAGGTGAAACCGGATCCGGCTCCGAAGCAGGACGTTGACGCGCTCTCCAGCTCGATCGGCCCTGGGCTCGGAGTCAAGGGCCCGCTCGGTGTCGACAGCAGCGCAAGCGCGAAGGTTGACGCCCGGCTGGCCAGCGACCGGGTCCGGGATCGCAGCATCCGCCAGTGGAGTCCGGACTGGGTGCAGTACGACGAGTACTATCGGCCGATCTTGATCAACCCGTATCACGAGCGGGTGCGGATCGTCTACATCTACGACAACGCCCCGCGGATCGTGTGGATCCCGCCGCTGGCGCGGGCTGTCCTCGAAGTGGCGCAGTTCGCGGCGTACAGCTTCACCGCTCTCGTCGACACCCCGGCCAACCTTGTCAACGCGGCGGTCGACACCGCCCTCAATGTGGCGGTCGGCTCGTTCTTCGGCGGCGGCTATATACCGTCGGTCGGGCTGCCGCTACCGCCGCCTCCACCGCCGGTGTTGCGCTACGACAACGTCCCCGTCCTGGTGCGCTACTCGCAAGCGACATATGAGCCGTTCCGCGTGCGTCGCATCATCGACGTCGGCGACGACGTCCGCTTCGGTGAGCGCAAGGTGTTGCTTGACGGTGCGACTCCCGCTTGGGGTGAGTGGACGCAGACGGCAAGCGGCGAAAGGCAATTCGAAGTGCACAGGACCCAACAGTTCCCGGGCCTGGACAATCCGCAGGAAGCCCCGCTGCCGGGTGACTATCAGCTGAGGCTGGCCGCCGACGAGTCGACATCCGGTCTGACCGCGAGGGACATCTTCCTGTACGTCGCGGCAGGGGTGACCGTGGTACTTGGCTTCGGCGCCATCGGGCTGGCGCTCTTCCTGGGACGTCGCAGGCCGCAGCATTAAGGAGAGTGCGCAACGAAAAGAGGGGCACCCGTTCGGGCGCCCCTCTTCGTATGCGTTGTGTCAGCGGCTCTGGTGCGCGCTGTTGTCGACCTGCGGGACGCTCACCTGGGGCTGAACGTTATTGACCCAACCGTTGTGGCCGATGTCGGCCTGTGCCGGGCCCGCCAAGCCGAGCACCGCTGCGGCCAATCCGCTTGCGATAATGGTGGCAAATCCGAACTTCTTCATTGTGCTGTCCTTCTCTTTGTCTGTTCGAGCCGTGGCGCGAAAGTCGCGGTTCGGACGTTCTGTGTATCGGTGAGGAGGTTTCCTCTGCCAATCTATCTCTTTAAACAGGGAGGTCAGAGGTTTAATTCCGGTGGCAGTAATTGATCGGTGGCTGGCAGGAATCGATCACCTCTGTGGCTCGAATGCGCACTGATTCCGCCTACGGGTGACCGTGGTCACAAATATTTCCCGTCCGCGTCCGGCAAACGCCGATCAGAACGCTTGGTTTCCTCGCGTCACCGGGTCCGGTCCGTACGGGACGTAGGGATTTGTTCCGTACGGGACCTCAGGATCGGGTCCGGGCGCAATGCAGTAGTACGCGCCGGGGCAGGGCGCCCCTTGGGTGTCGACGGGTGTGCTCGGTATCGCCTTCGCGAGCACAGCGGCCGGCCCCTCGACCACGGCGACCGTAGGCGCGACCAACGTGACCGCTGCGATACCCGCAGCCGCCGCGCATCGGCGCACGATGCTGATGGTCGTGGCTT
>Ga0207693_10000857_pt1 | contig 27144 bp, 25 predicted proteins | sample LARL81metaG_FD_184347 | JGI IMG/M metagenome (GOLD analysis project Ga0207693, IMG submission 184347) | Corn, switchgrass and miscanthus rhizosphere microbial communities from Kellogg Biological Station, Michigan, USA - LAR L8-1 metaG... | ecosystem: Host-associated > Plants > Roots >... | reverse complement strand
CACGGGCAACGTCGCGCGGCACATGTTCACGACGGTTCGCAAATTGACCGAATAGAGAAAATCCCAAGTGTCCTGACTGCCGTCGAGCACCGTCTCGGCGCGGAATGCACCCGCGACGTTGACGAGGACGTCAATCGCGCCCTGCGCCTTGTGAATGTCCTTCACCAGCTGATTTGTGGAATCGGCATTGGACAGATCCCAGCCGACATAGATTTCGTTCTCTGCAATAGCGCACTCGCTGAGCGCTGGCGGACGTTTGCCGGCTTTGTCGACCAGAATCACCTTGTCGTTCAACTCCAAAAATTTCAAAACCACCGCGCTGCCAAGCGTACCGAACGCTCCGGTGACGACTACCACACGTTTCTTCATCTCATGCCCTCCTTGACGAAGCGCCGGCCCGCCCGCTTCGGTGTTACTCCATGAACCAGCCATGACTGACGATCAGCGATTGGCCGGTTAGCGCATTCGTTGCTGAGCTTGCGAAGAACAAGGCCGCATCGGCCACGTCCCGCATCGTGGTGAATTCGCCATCGACAGTCTCACGAAGCATCACATCCTTAGTGACGCTCTCTTCCGAGATGCCGAGGAGTTTCGCCTGCTCGGGGATCTGTTTTTCAACGAGTGGCGTTCGGACAAAGCCAGGGCAGATGACGTTCGAACGTACGCCGCGCGCGGCGCCCTCCTTGGCGACAACTTTGGCGAGGCCCAGCAAACCGTGCTTTGCCGTGACGTAAGGCGCTTTCAGGACCGATGCCTCCTTGGAATGAACCGAACCGATATAGACGATGCTTCCCGAGCCCGCGGCATACATGTGTTTCAGGCAGGCCTTGGTGGTGAGGAACGCACCATCGAGATGGATGGCCATCATTTTTTTCCACTCGGCAAAAGGAAATTCGTGCAACGGATGCACGATCTGTATGCCGGCATTGCTGATGAGAATGTCGATGCGCCCGAAGTGCTTCACCGCGGCGGCGACGCCGGCCTCGACCTGTGCCTCGTCGCTCACGTCCATGGCGAGGGCGATGGCGGAATGGCCAGCGATGTTGAGTTCATCGGCGGTGGACTGGGCTGCCTGGCGCTGCAAGTCGGCGATGACCAGCTTGGCACCTTCGTGTGCAAAGCAGTGCGCGATTTCCCTGCCGATGCCGCTGGCTGCGCCAGTGACGATTGCAACCTTGTTCTTCAGGCGGTCCATGGATTTCTTTCCAAAGCGAGCGGGGGCCGGTGGTAGTCGTAAATGACTTCACCGAGCGAGAGTGTGAGATCGGCGACGAGGTGAATGCAGGAGAGCACTTCGAGCACGGGCAGATCGGCGACCGGCGCGAGTGCGTGTGGCTCAAGCGAGAGGGCGCCTGGCCCCGTCCACGCTCCCTTTAGCCGAACATCGCGCAGATGGTAGCGCACGAGTTCGCAAATTCGCGCCGATCCATTGACATGGGGAATGATCTTCAAGAGGAAGCCGGGCTCCGCCAGCGACTCCGTCACCGTTCGTTCGCAAGCCGCCCTGTGCTTGTAGCCCATCGTTCCCGTAGCAACTCGCACGGGACCGTAATCGAGAGTGCCGACCAACGTATCGCGCTCCACGCGGAGCGAGGGTGTGGCGAGTTTTTTGGGAAAGCCCCACAATTCGCGCCCGCCGGCAATCGGCGGATCGTCGTCGAGAAACATCGCATGGACAAAGCCACCGGTCTCACCATTGAACCGCACGGGAATGACCTGCCCGGATTCGGTGTAGGCGCCGAAGCCCGTGCTGTTGGGCATACGGATGAATTCGTATTTCACGATCGGATCGACGAGCTCGAGCGGCGGCGGAACGACGCGCTCAAGTGCTTCGCGATCCGTCCGATAGGTGATGATGAGATATTCCCGGTCGACGAAACGATAGGGGCCGAGGGGATACGACGGATTGTGCAACGGCATCGCGAACTCGGCCTTGCAGACTTCGTCAGCCCTCATCGTCTTGCTTTCGCGAGCTCATGATCGTCAGGCCATATAGTCGTGAACGACTTCGCCGAGCTCCAAGGTCAGATCGGCAATGAGATGCACGCTTGAGAGAATTTCGCGCACGGGAATGTCGGCGACAGGCGCGAGTGCGTGCGGATACAGGGAGAGTGACCCGGGCCCGGTCCAGGCGCCCTTTACCCGCACATCGCGCAACCGGTAGCGCACCAGTTCGCAAATTCTGGGCGAACCATCGACATCGGGAATGATCTTCAGAACAAAGCCGGGTTCGGCGAGAAAGGTGCGCGCCGCTTCAGTCGCGATCGCCTTGTGCTTGTAGCCCATCGTTCCCACCGCAACCTTTACCGGCCCGCAGTTCAACGTGCCGACCATCGTGTCGCGTTCGACGCTCAACGCGGGCCGCGCCAGCTTTTGCGGAAAGCCCCAGAGTTCGCGGCCGCCGGCGATCGGCGCATGCGCGTCGAGATACATCGCATGCGTGTAGCCGCCCAACTCGCCTGCGTAGCGCACCGAAATCACCTGTGCCAGACCCTGATAGGCGCCGAAACCTGTGCTGTCGGGCATGCGGATGAACTCGCATTTGACTATCGGCTCGGCGAGTTCGAGTGGTTCGGGCACCAACTGTTCGAGAATCTCGCGATCCGTGCGGTAGCTGACGATGACATATTCGCGGTCGACGAAGCGGTACGGTCCGACGGGATAGGATGGACTGTGCAACGGCATGGCGAACGCGGCTTTGAGAACCGCGTCAGCGCTCATGCGGCGCACTCCCGGCGGCGGCGAGCTTCTTCGTTCCGGCACGCGCCTCGCGCTTCAGCAGATCTCGCATCACGTCGAAGGTGCGGGCGCCCACTTCCGGCGCCATCGGCGTGAGCCACGGCGCCGCATGTAGCGTCTTCTCGGCGTCGGCGAAACCTTGCGCCCAGCGTTCGCGCATCGTCGTCCGGCTGAACTCGTAATCCTTGGACAGCCCTTGCGGATCGCTCGGACGATAGACGAGCTCGACAATATCCATCGTCGTCACGCAACCAAATTCATAGAGTCGCCGCGCTTCGGGCAGAAGCCGCACGTCGTCCGGCAACCGCTCCCACACTTTGTTGATGGTGTGGCGAACATCGTGCATCGAACGGAAGATATCGGTGATGACGCGCGTGCGGCTCGAGTAGCGGATGTCCTTTTCGCGTTCGCAGACTTCCTCGAGGTCGGTGGGCAATGACCCGCGTGCGGGAAAGAGATCGACCTGAAACGTCAACCGGCTGGCGCGCGGCACACTTTCCAGCACATATTGCAACGGTGTGTTGGAGACGAGACCGCCGTCCCAATAATGCTCGCCATCGATCTCGACAGCTGGAAAGCCCGGCGGCAGCGCGCCGCTGGCCATCACATGTTCAGGCCGGATCGTCATTCGCGCATTGTCGAAGTAGGAGAAGTTGCCGGTTCGAACGTTGACGGCCGCGACACTGAAGCGAACCTCGCGCGCGTTGATGCGATCGAAATCCACCAGCCGTTCGAGCGTGCTCTTCAAAGTAGTGGTGTCGTAGTAGCTCGTCGGCGTGGCCCCGAACAGCCAGTGTGCCGCGGGCCGAGGCGAAAAGAAGCCGGGTTGGCCGAACATGATGGCGTTGAGCGAACTCGTTCTGCGCTGACGGTAGCTCGATCTGCCGCTCTCCACCGGCCAGAACGACGACGGCGCCGTTATGCCCTCCCAGAATGCGCGCAATTGCGCGACGCGATTTTCCGGCGCGTTGCCGGCGATAATCGCCGCATTGATCGCGCCGATTGAGATTCCGGCGAGCCAATCGGGAAGGTATGGAGATTTGGACAGTGCTTCATACACGCCGGCTTGGTAGCTGCCGAGCGCGCCACCGCCCTGAAGCACAAGGGAGACGCGCTTGTCGTACTTTGCGCCATTGCCAGGCGGCTGGTTTCGGCCCATCGGATCAGCGCTTTGTCACATCATCGGGCGCAGATTTTGTGCGCGTAACGGTTGTATCGTCGCCTGCTTCATCCAGACCATCCACGAATCGCCTGGCTAGCACGCCCATGGCGCGGTTCGCGGAGCTCACCAAAAGCATCGTCACGTCTCGACCATTTGTCGCGTTTTTCTCCAGAATTTGCTTGGAGAAGTCGCTGTATTTGGCGAAGCGGTCGCGCAAGGGACCGGAGAGCGCCCTCTCATCGAGCAGCGCGACATAGCTTTCGACTATCTGATTGACGGATTCGATATGACGGCTCCAAGCGGCATGGATGCCGTCAAGCGCATACTCATTGGCCTGCACGATGGTTTCGATGTTCTTGCGGTGGTTTAAGAGAAGTTTTTCCAGATCGGCGCCGCGCATGCCGTACGGGCCAGTGGAATTTCTTTTCGCTTTGTCTACGTCCGTCATGGTCCCTCCACAAGACGGCACCCGCACGAAACGAGTGTCCCCTATGAGACTTAGAATCTCGACGGATTATTCCGTGGCGGCAAAAAGATCTTTTGACGGTGAAGTCGCTTCAGCGTCTTGAAGCGTTAGGCGGTCGTCGTACTCGCCGCGGATTTTGACCCAGGGCGCCATCGTTTTCAGCGTGTCGTCGCAAGCAAGATAGTGGTGCATCAGTGCTGCGGTGGCGTGTCCGCCGACGAGTGCGATAAGCCAAGAGGCGCCTATCTGATGCAAGCCAAGCACGGCGACCGACGCATCAGCCATGCGCGGCAGCAACGCGGGCACAGTCCAAAGGAAGAGCCCGAACGGCTTGCCTGACAAAAGCGTTCCCGTCATCCCGGTGACGGGCTGCAGAAGAAGCAACGCGTAAAGCGCATATTCGCTGAGCGTGACAACCCAGCGATGAACGATGTTCATGTCCTCGGCAAAGGGCGGAAAGCGAGCGTATGTCAGTCGCCAGGCGAGCCTGAGCCAGGCGACAATCCAGACCGAAACACCAGCCGAGCGATGCACGGTGAACACAAGCGGTCGAACAGGGCTATCGCCGATAACATCGAACGAAAGACCCGTCGCGATCAGCGAAAGCACCAAGACGACGGTCAACCAGTGAATGCAGAGGGTGATAAGATCGAAGCGGCCGCGCGGAGCGCGCTTCGCTTGCACGGGTCTTGCCATGTCGCTTCCGCGTGAAACTCAAATACTGAGACCCGCGAAGCTGCCGGTTTATTCTTGCCACGTGGCATACTCAGCGCGCCACGCAAACGCCACTCGGGCAGCGTCGAATTCGCACATTGAACGGGATTGCGCTATCCGTGCGAGCCTCGCGAGCGCGAAAAAGCCTTGTTGGTCCATTTAATACAATTAAATCAAATAGTTGCTCGATGACGATAGAGCCGCTCCCGATTGCGTGTCGGCCTTCGATGAAGCATTGCTCGGCGTCGCCGCAGCGCCCCGGCCAAGCGCCCGTATACAGCGCTACCTGTTACGGTTTGACTTCGGGCGCTGGCATCACACGTCGCCAGACGCGTCCGCCGTCGCGAGCCAAAAGCTCATCCGCCTCTTCCGGTCCATCGCTGCCGGCATCATATTGAATGAATGCTGCTTCTTTCGCCGACCACGCGTCGAGCACTGGTTGCACAACTCGCCAAGCCTCTTCAACCATGTCGGCCCGCATGAACAAGGTCTGATCTCCTGTCATGACATCGTGAATCAATGTTTCGTAGCCGACATTCAGTTCGTGCGCGAACCAGTCGTCGTAACGGAAATCCATTTTTACCGCGGCGAGATCGACTTCCGCGCCCGGACGCTTGACTTCAAACTGCAGCGAGATCCCCTCATCAGGCGCAATGCGCAGAACCAGCCAGTTCGGCCGCAGGCTCTCGACAGGCGTGTTCTGGAACGCGGCATAGGGCGCCTGCTTGAAGCGGATTGCGATCTCGGTATTACGCGCCGACATGCGTTTGCCGGTGCGAAAATAGAAAGGCACGCCCGCCCAACGCCAATTGTCGATCTCGAGCCGAAGCGCGATGTAGGTTTCGACGTTGGAGTTGGGAGCGACATCGGGTTCGTCACGATACGCCTTGGCCCTTTTACCCAAAACGGTGCCGGCGCCATACTGACCACGCACGGCCTGCGACGGTTCGATGGCGGGCATCGCTGCGAAAACTTCGGCCTTCTTGGTGCGGATGGACGCTGCGTCGAAGCCGACCGGTGGCTCCATCGCGACCATCGAGAGCAGTGTGAAGGCATGATTGGGCACCATGTCGCGCAGCGCCCCGGTGGCTTCGTAGAACTTTCCTCGCTGCTCGACGCCCACCGTTTCGGCGACCGTGATCTGGACGTGATCGATCCGGTCGCGATTCCAGATCGGCTCGAACAATCCGTTGGCGAAACGAAACGCCATGATGCTCTGCACCGTATCCTTGCCCAGAAAGTGATCGATCCGGAAGATTTGGTCTTCGTGCAGGGTGCGCAGAATGCGCACATTCAACTCGCGCGCCGATTTCAGATCGTGGCCGAAGGGCTTTTCGATCACGACGCGGCGCCAAAAGCGGTGGTCTGTATCTGGCGCCAGGTTTTGCGCGGAGAGCTTGGCCTTGGCCAGATGGTCGACGACCGTTCCGAAGAACCTGCCGGCGACCGCGAGATGGAAGACGACATTGCCCCGCGTACCTTGAGTCTTTTCCGAGCGCGCCAACACATCGCGCAGGCGTTCGTAGAGCTCGGGCTTGGTGGCGTCACCTTTGATATAAGTCATACATGACGCCAGTCGCTTCCAGGCAGTTTCGTCGATACGTTCGATGTGAAACCCGGCGGCCGAGCCGCCGACGAAGCTCTTCAGCATATCGTGCAAATGCTCGCGCCAGCTGGCGGTCGTGGCGTCGGCGAGATCCGCACCGATCAGCGCGAATTTCTCAGGGAGCATTTTTGTGCGCGCGAGATTATAGAGTGCCGGAACGAGTAAGCGCTTGGTCATGTCGCCGAAGGCACCGAAGACCACCATTGCGCAAGGATCAGCCGCGCGCGGCATATGGCTAGGTGTTGGCTCGACAGGCGCCGCTCGAGAGACAGTCGCCTTGCGTTTCGCCACGGCGCTAGTGTCCGTCTTGCGGTGGCGGCTCTGCCTCCGCCTCTGCATGGACCTCAACATGGCCGCCAAAGCCAAATCGCATGGCGGAGAGGATCTTCTCGGCGAATGTGTGTGTTCGGCGCGAGCGGAAACGCGTGAACAGGGCTGCGGAGAGAACGTCCGCAGGCACGGCCTCCTCGAGGGCTGCTTCGATCGTCCAGCGGCCCTCACCGGAATCGGCGACGTTGCCCGAGAAGCTCGAGAGCTGCGCATCCTTCGCCAAGGCGCCCGCCGTGAGGTCGAGCAGCCATGAGGAGATCACGCTGCCGCGCCGCCACACTTCCGCGATGTCGGGAATATTAAGCGTGAAGCGTTCGCTCTCAGGCAGTTCCTGCGACGCCTTGTTGCTCAGTATATCGAAGCCTTCGGCGTAGGCCTGCATCAGCCCGTACTCGATTCCATTGTGGATCATCTTGACAAAATGGCCGGAGCCAGAAGGCCCGGTATGAACATAGCCGCGCTCCACACCGGAGTCGCCTGCCACCCGGCCGGGTGTGCGCGCAATCGTACCCGCACCTGGCGCGAGTGCGGCGAAAATCGGGTCAAGATAGTCGACGGCCGAGTGCGGTCCGCCGATCATCAGGCAATAGCCGCGCTCAAGACCCCATACGCCGCCCGACGTGCCACAATCAATATAGTGAATCTCTTTGGCGGCAAGCGCTTGCGCGCGGCGGATGTCGTCTTTGTAATACGTGTTGCCACCGTCGATGACGATGTCGCCAGGCGCAAGGAGTGGGGTCAACGACCCGATCGCATCTTCGGTGATTTTTCCGGCCGGCAGCATCAGCCAAATGGCCTTCGGTTGGCCTTTGAGACGTTGCACGAGATCGACGAGCGTGTCGGCGGCTTCGGCGCCTTGGCGCGCGAGTGCCTCGCGCGGCGCGGCGGAACGGTCAAACACGACACAGCGATGACCCGCGCGCATCAGCCGAAGCGCGATGTTGCCGCCCATGCGGCCCAAGCCGACTATGCCGATCTGCATGTTGCACCTTTCGAGACCATAGAGTAACGGACCCGCCCGCAAGACAAACGCAGCGCCCGCACATTGGTTTCTGCCAGTTCGCTCCGGAACGGACCTGGAAAGCAAACGTTACCATCATGCCAGCTTGTTAGGACTCTCATGACCGTGAACGAACACGCAGGCAAGCCGGCCACGCCGGACATGCTCATCGACGTTACACGCCTGATCTCGGCCTACTTCTCCGGCAAGCCGGACCCTTCGCTGGCGTCACAACGCGTGCATTTCGGTACGTCCGGCCACCGCGGTTCTGCATTCGCCACCTCGTTCAACGAGGCACATATCTTGGCCATTACGCAGGCCATTTGCCGCTACCGACAGAAGCAGGAGACGCTAGGGCCGCTCTTCATCGGCCGGGACACGCACGCGCTTTCTGAGCCAGCGCTTGCGAGCGCGCTCGAAGTCCTGGCCGCCAATGGCGTGACGGCGATGGTCGATGCGGCCGGTGGCTACACGCCGACGCCCGTCATCTCGCACGCCATACTTGCCTATAATCGCGGGAGAACGGCCGGGCTGGCCGATGGTATCGTGATCACGCCGTCACACAATCCGCCTGACGAAGGTGGCTTCAAATACAACCCGCCGCATGGCGGTCCCGCTGACACAGACGCAACGGGCTGGATCGAAGCCGCGGCCAACCGCTCACTCGAACTCGCGCTCGGCGACATTGTGCGGGTTTCGAAGGCGAAGACAGCGCCGCAACCGCATGACTATGTGCAAACCTACGTCTCCGATCTCGACTCCGTCATCGACATGGAGGCGATCGGTGCATCCGGCGTGCGCATCGGCATCGATCCATTGGGCGGCGCGGCTGTTCACTTCTGGGGCCCTGTCATCGAGCGCTACCGGATTGCCGCGAGCGTGGTGAACGAAGTCGTCGATCCGACCTTTCGTTTCATGACACTCGACTGGGACGGAAAAATCCGCATGGATTGTTCTTCGCCCTACGCCATGACGCGCTTGATCGCGCTGAAGGACGAATTCGACATCGCTTTTGCCAACGATACCGATGCCGACCGGCACGGTATTGTCTGCAAATCGAGCGGCCTTATGGAGCCGAACTCCTATCTCTGTGCGGTGATTTCTCATCTTTTCGCCCACCGGCCCGGTTGGAGCGCTAAGACCGCGATCGGAAAGACGGTTGTGAGCAGCGCCATGATCGATCGCATCGCGGCCGAAATGGGACGCAAGCTGGTTGAGATGCCCGTCGGCTTCAAATGGTTCGTGCGTGGACTGGGCGATGGTTCGCTCGCTTTCGCCGGCGAGGAGAGTGCCGGCGCAACGTTCGCCCGGCGCGATGGAAGCGTTTGGACGACCGACAAGGACGGCATGATCTTGGGACTGTTTGCTGCGGAAATCACCGCGCGCGAAGGGCGCACTCCCGACGTGCTGTTCGACTCGCTTTCAGAGAGGCTTGGTCGGACTTTCTACCAGCGCACCGATGCGCCGGCGACCACCGCGCAAAAAGAAGCGCTTGCAAAACTCACGCCAGCTGCAGTCACTGTCCAAAATCTCGCCGGCGATCCGATCGTGCAAAAGTCGAACACCGCACCGGGAAACGGCGAGCCGATCGGCGGCATCAAGATCATCACGAATTCAGGATGGTTTGCCGCTCGCGGTTCGGGCACGGAAGATGTTTACAAGATCTACGCCGAGAGTTTCCGCGGCGGTGAGCATCTGCTACGAATGGAAATGGAGGCCCGTCAGATTCTTGGCTCGACGCGCAGCCTTTAATTTACCCACATAAAACAGATACTTACCGGCGTATTCTGTTTCGAGTTTGTTCCGATGTCGTGCCTTAAGCCATTACTTTGAAATCTGCGACGGCGAGCGATAGGTCTTCCGATCTGTTTTTTGTGCGCACGCGAATGCGATGCTGGAAAGTCGTTAGAACAATATCTATCTTCCATGTGTGGGGCACACCAAACTTGGAGTCCGTCAACATGATGGAAGTTGTCCCCGGTTACGCAAGAGATGTCGTCGCGCTGGTTTGGCATGACAAGCTCGGCGATGACGATATCCGCGCGGAGATGTCGATCGACGAGCGCGACGCACGCGCCGGTAAACATGATATGCGGCTCTTCGCCAAACTTATCGCGTTGGACGTGAGCGGACACAATAGACCAGACCACACCAGCCCGCCCGACCAATGGCCGAACGTTGGCCGAATTGCGATCGTCACCGATGATCCGATATCGCGTCACATGGTCCAGTTTTTCGCACCATTCTTCCATGCCGCAGTGAAGGTATTTCCCAACGCCCAGAGCTCGCAAGCGCGTTTTTGGCTGCACGGCCATAAAATCAGGCAATAGCGTTTTGCCAGACGAACTCCGACCCATCATCCAGACCGAATTTACCCGCGAGTTCGCCTTGTCGGTGCCGATCGTGCAAGCGCCGATGGGTGGCGCTGCCGGGCCGAGACTTGTCGCCGCTGCCGCTGACGCCGGAGCGCTCGCTATTCTACCGATCTGGTTTGGAACGCCCACGGCTGCGCGCGACGCGATCAACCAGACACGCGCGCTGACCCGCAAGCCATTTGCCGTCAATCTTCGCGCCGACCTAGAACAAAGCGATCACATTGCGGTCGCGCTCGATGCCGGCATCGAGACCTTTCATTTTTTCTGGGGCGACCCGGCATCTGCCATGGCGGCCGTTCGCCGTGCCGGCGCGCGCATGCTCGCGACTGTCAGCGACCTCGATACGACCAAGGCGGCGCTCGACGCCGGTGCTGCCGCGCTCATAGCGCAGAGCGTGGAAGCCGGCGGTCATGTGTTCGGCACCACACCGCTTGCCAAACTCGTGCCCCAGGTTGTGGAAGTCGCCGCCGGCGTTCCGGTGGCGGCCGCCGGCGGCATTGTTGACGGGAACGACGTTGCCGCTGCGCTTGCGTTGGGTGCGTCAGCCGCCGTGCTAGGCACGCGTCTCGTCGCGACCGATGAATCCGATGCGCACCCCGCCTACAAGCAAGCCTTGGTCGATGCCGGCGACGGCGACACGGTGCTCTCGAAATGTTTCGATGGATTCTGGCCGGATGCACCGCACCGAACACTCAAGAACTCCACCTATCGCGCTTGGAGCGAAGCAGGTTCACCTAGCGCTGGATCGCGTCCCGGTGAAGGCGACATTCTCATGCGTAGTCCGATCGGCATCGACATTCCGCGCTATCACGCGGCGACGCCCACCAATCGCATGACGGGTGACTGCGAAGGAATGGCGCTCTATGCCGGCCTGGGTGTCGGACGGATCAAGAGCATCCGTCCGCTGCGCAGCGTCATCGACGAGATCGTAACGATTGCGGCAGCGCGGCTGGACAGGACGTCTGGTGGCTAGATTCAGCCAAACGGGCCGCGCTCGGGCGGCGGCGGCGGCGGCGGACTCCAGGAACCGTTCGCGATTTTGCCACCCTTCGCCGACACCGCTAGCTCGATGATCTTGTCCGTAATGTTGGGCTCATAGCCTTCAGTGTGGCCCTTCTGCAGTCGCACAATGTCCGCAATGACTCTGCCGTCGCGGCAGTGCGGGAACTGATAGACCAGCGCGCGCCCCGATTTCGGATAGTGTCCCCAGCCATCGGTACCCGGATCTTGACGTGTGGCATCCCAGACATAACCGGGCTTGGGGTCGATCACATCGGTAAGCTGAACACGCGCGGCGCAGCCGAACTTGTCGGCAAGCGGCGACGTTGCACCCGGCGCCGTCTCATATTCTCCGTTCGAGAAGATGAAGGAATAGTCGCACGCGCCGCCGGGCGGTCCGGCAGCTTCCGGCGGTAAGCGGAAGGGCGGTGGCGGCGTGTAAGGTTCGCCGCTCTTGTAGACGGGTGGGCCACCAGCACCAAAGCCGCGGTTTGCCCATGTCACGGGACCGATGCGCCCGCCAGACAGGCTGATCCGGACGTCGACCTTGTCCTTGAAATAGTCCGTGCAGATGATGCGGTTTGACGTCAATCCGCCCTGGCTGTGGCCGACAAGGATAAAGTGCAGGACGTTCTCTTTTCCAACCGTGCCGACCACGAGATCGACGATGTTGTGAAGATACTCGTCATCGGCCCCTGACCAGAAACGGTTCGGCGCGTTCGGGGTGATGACGACAAGTTTGTACTTGTCCTTTACGTCCATGGCGGGAAAGTAATTGCGCTGCCAGTTTCCGAACGAGCCATAACCGTGCAGGCTCAACACGATGTTGACTTTGTCGCCCGGTTTGTAGCTGGCGGGACAATCGAGAAAGTAGGGCCGCCGCGTCTTCATCTCGACCGTCGCGCCCTGTTGGGTCACGACCGCTGCCTGACAATCCGTGTCGGGACAATGCCAGATGGGCGGAGCCGCGCAATCGACGCCCAGTAGCGTGTGCGCATCGGCAGCCAGCGAAGATGAAGCGCCCAAAACTGCCAAGCCGGTCAACGCAAAGCCCAGCGCCCGGATTGTACCCGTGAAGTGCTTTGACATTATCGCCCCCCTTCGATGCCGCCGGTACACACCCGGCCTTCTCACATCTGCGTGACAATATCATCGGGCGTTCATGTTGTCCGCATTCAACACGTTTTTCGAATTGACGCCCGTTACCCGGGCACCCGGCAAATGGATCGTTTCGCGACTGCAAACGTTTCGTGAGGGGCATCGAAACCGGAGATTTGACACTATGTTTAAACCGAAACGCCTTCTCACATTTGCGACGCTCAGCGCGGTCGTCTTTCTCGGCGCAGCCCGCGCCGCTGACGCGCCTGCCGGGACCGACTGGTCAAAGGCGCAGGCCATCACGGTTGCGATGTCGGACTTCAGCTTCGCGCCCGCCAATCTGCAACTGCACGCCAACCAGCCCTATCGCCTGCACCTGACGAACAGTACCGGTCACGGTCATAGCTTCGATGCGCCCGTGCTCTTCGCCGCTGCCGCCATCGCGCCCGACGATCAGGCGAAAGTCGTCGACGGCAGCATCGAGGTCGCTGGTGGACAGTCGGTCGACGTGAAGTTCGTGCCCAGCGCGGCAGGTACCTACAAATTCCATTGCTCGCACTTCCTGCATTCCTCCTTCGGCATGCATGGTGAAGCCGTGGTGCAATAGCGCCGACTAATCGCGCGGCAGCAGCACGCGCAGAAGGCAGCGTCCGCCCTCGTCGGCAAGTGGAAGGTAGAGCCGGTGGGTCAAGGGATCGACCGCAACGGCGTGTGCGCCGTTGCCCACGAACACGTCGCCGAGTGCTATGGGCGCGCGACTGTCCGCAAGTGCAAACGTCGAGAGCGTTCCCGACTCCGACGCCACATAGAGGCGGCGTGCCCCGGCATCGATCGCCAGCACATCCGGATCGTGCGCGACGGGCAGGGTTCGAAGCACCCGGGCCGCCGCGAGATCGACGGTCACCAGCACATCGTTTTCGTCGCAGGTGACATAACCGACCGCCGATTCCGGCGCGATCGCCAAACCATGGGGGTGCTTACAACCAGCGAGCTTGATGTGCCCAACTATTGAGAGCGTTTTCGGATCGATGACAGCGAGTTCGTCTTGGCTTTGAACCGCCACATACACCCTTGCGGATAGTCGATCGTACTGCACATTGCCGGCTTCGCCCTTCAATTCTATGCGCGCCAGCACTTTGTTCGCCTTGACGTCTATCGCCGTCACGGCACCGCCGAATTCATCGGACACGAAGAGTCGCACACCGGAAGCGTCGTATGCGATACCATCAGGAAACACACCGCCCGGCAGGCGCGCGATTTCCTTCTGCGATGCCGTGTCGAAAGCGATAATCTTGCCGGTACCCGAAGCAAGACCAAGCATGCCCAAGCCAACCGTGAGCGCGGAAATGGCGCCGGCACCGGGAACGCTGGCGTACACTCTGTGAAGTTCGGGCAAGGCGAGGACGCCTGTGATTTTGCCAAGGCCGTCGCGGTGCGCAAGGAGCCGGTCCTCGTCCATGTCGAAGACAAGGAGTTGACCGGTACCCATCTTCGCGACGTAGAGCCGACGCGCCTGCGCATCGATGCTTTCATAGTCGGTGCGGTTCGTCGCCTCGCCGAGTGAAAAGTCTCCGACGTGCGTGAACAGGCGTCCGAGCGTGGCGTGATCCTCGGCAGAAGCTTTCGCAATCAGTGCCACACTCAACACTGACGCACAGAGAACCAGCTTGCGCGCGGCGCGCTGTAGGGCCTCAGCCATGGCCGTGCCGGTGATGCATGTCGGGATAGTGCGGATGGCTGTGCCTGAGCGGGAGATGCTTGTGCCGATGCGTGTGCGGCTCGCCGACGGGGTCATCCGGCGCGTGCGCATGCTGATGATGCGCGTCGTGCGTATGGCGGTGTTCGTGTTCGAGCGCCTCGTGGGTATGGGTGTGCTCGTGATTTTCCGTAAGATGTAGCCAAAGCCCGATACCCATCAGCAGCGCCGCGCTCACAAGCCGCCACGAGATCGGGTCGCCGAACATCACGATCGCGAGTGCCGCACCGACGAAGGGTGCCGTGGAAAAATAGGCTGCGGTCCGTGCGCTGCCGAGATGGCGCAGGGCCAAAACGAATAGTGCAAGCGAAACTCCGTAACCCAAAAGCCCAACCAGTGCGGCGCCCCCGATGATGGACAAAGACGGAAGCAGCGCGCCGCCGACACATGCCAACAGCAGGTTCGTCGTGCCAGCCACCACGCCCTTGACCGCAGCGATCTGCAACGGATCGGCATTGGCGAGTTTACGCGTCAGGTTGTTGTCGATGCCCCAGGCAAGACAGGCGCCGGCGATCAAGAGCGCGCCCCAGCCAATCGGAAGCGGGCCGCGGTTCCAGGAGAGAATCAATGCACCCGCGAGTATTGCCAGCGCGCCGATCAAAATCCGCCGATCCGCGTTCTCGCGGAACACAATCCAGGCGATCGCCATGGTGGCAAGACCCTCGAGATTGAGTAGCAGCGCAGCGGTCGATGCCGCTGTGAGCGCCAGGCCGAACATCAGCAACAATGGCCCGACAACTCCACCGAACAGAATGACGATCGCGAGCCAGGCAATGTCCGTGCGGCGCAATGGCGCTTCATCGGACGCTTTGCCCAACGCGCGGCGCACGACGTGGATTGCTGATAATCCCACGCCTGACCCGAGATAGAGCAATCCTGCGAGGAGCCACGGATTGACGCCTTGTCCGAGCAGCAACTTGGCAAAGGGCGTGCTGGCGCCGAAGAGGACGGCCGATGCCAGCGCGAATGGTGCCCCCGACCAAGCGATGCGTTTCATGTTCACGGCCATGTCCGGAGTTTAGAGCCTTCGCGCCGCGTTGCCGAGATCGATTGCCAGCGCCGCCATGCACGCCGTAAAAAGACGTAATGCCTATGAACCGCTACTGGACGCGTTCCGCCAAGCCGCTCGGCGCCTGGCCAGAGCCCGACACATTCGAACTGCGCGAAAGCCACATGCCCGTGCCGGGAGCGGGCCAAGCATTGACGCGCACGATCTACATTTCGCTCGATCCCTATCAATGGGGCTACAAGAAACGGGGCGTCGAGCCGGCAGGCGCGCCCTGCCATGCGCGCACGGTGGCGCAAGTCGTTGAGAGCAGGATGAAAGGTTTCGCAGCCGACGACTTCGTTTTCAACACCAACGGCTGGGCTGAATTCGGACTGATGGGCGAAGGCGTCGCGCGGCCCTCCTATATGATCCCGCGCAAACTCGACCCCGCGAAAGGCAGAATTTCGCAAGCGGTCGGCGTTCTCGGCATGCTCGGTCTCACCGCTTATGCCGGTATGGTGGTGATGGGCGAACCGAAAGCCGGCGAGACAGCCGTGGTGTCGGCCGCGTCCGGTGGGGTCGGACAAATCGCCGGTCAGCTCGCGCGTCTGCGCGGTGCTCGAGTCGTGGGCATCGCCGGCCGCGAGGCAAAGTGCCGGTTTGTCGTCGATGAACTCGGCTTCGATGCCTGCGTCTCGCATCTGAGCCGCACTTTCGCCGCCGATCTCCGTGCCGCGTGCCGTGAAGGCGTCGATGTCTATTTCGAGAATGTCGGCGGCGCGCTGTTCGATGCGGTGCTGCCGCTCTTCAACCGCCAAGCACGGATGACGATCTGCGGCCTGATCGCCCATTATGGAGACGCAGCGGGTACCGATGCGCGCGCCGCACTAATGCAACGTGGCGAGCCGACTTTTCGCGCACGCGGCGTAAAGGTGCGCGATCTCTTCGTCGGCGACTATGTCGCGAGCCACCACGACAGCTTCCTTGCTGAGGTCGCGCCACTGGTTGCAGCCGGCAAGATAAAATATCGCGAAGACATCCGACAGGGCCTGGAGAACGTGCCCGCCTGCTTTGCCGAAATGCTGCGCGGCGACAATTTCGGAAAAATGCTCGTGCAGATTGGAGACGATCCGACACTTTAGGTCGAACGGCGGACGACGAAACACCGGCCGGTTATCGCCGACCGGTGTCCGCTCCGCTCCACCCTTTAGGGTTGGGCGCTTCCCGAATGACCCGACGTGCGGCGTGAGCCCATGCTGGTGTTGGACCGTCCGTTCGACGTCGACGAATTCGCCGACGTCGAGCCGTTGGCGCTGGCGTCGCCATTGGCGCTGACGTTCGCGCTTGGCGATGTGGAGCTCGCCGCACCGCTTGGCGATGTGGAGCTCGCCGCACCGCTTGCAGTCGAAAGTGCATCGTTCGCGGTCGACTCGCCGCTCGACACTGCACCGTTCGCCGTTGATGTCGCCGTACCGGCCGCGCCGGCAGCGCTATTCGTCAGCCCGGACGTGTTGGTGCCGCCGCTCGCCGAGCCATTGGCATTGACGGGGCCGGCATTCGCCCCGGCAGAGCCTGAGGCCGAACTGGATCCGTTCGCCATGCCGGTGGCCTGACCCAAAGCGGACTGGCTGGTTTGCGTACCTGTCGCGAGTGCACCATTGGCGACACCCTGTGCCTGCCCCGAAGCCGATTGTGCAGCGCCCGTCGCGGGGGTTGTGTTGCCGTTGGCAGACGCATTGCCGTGTGCGTGGCCGCCAGCGGAAGTCGAGTGCGAAATGTGCGAACCCGTTGTGTCGGAGGTTCCGCTCAAGGGGCCGTTCATCGGACCCATGCCCGTCGGCCCAAGCCCGCCGCCCAGAGCACCGCCGAGACCGCCGCCCAAACCACCACCCAGTCCGCCACCCAGCAAGCCGCCGGCCAGCGCCGGTGACGCGCAGCCAAGAACGCCGCACAGCAAGAGCGTGCAACCGCTGTTTCGAAGTTGAATTTTCATAGTAGCTCCTTGCCATTGTCGCGGCAGGGCAACCTGCCGCTTCTGTTCCGACAACGACCTGGAATTGGTTTTCTTCCCGAGACAAAAAAATATTTCAGGGACGCTTTGCGCCGGACCAATGGGTGTCTCGCGCGGCGCGTTCTGCCGCGGCATCGTAAGGTGCGCCTGCGATCATTTCATTTACGATGTTACGGATCGCGTCCGGCATGGCGGCGCCGGCCATCTGATAGGCGGCTCGATCATTTGCGGTACGCCAGGTCGTCGTGAGAGCTGCGACGGTCCAATCGCCCCCAGTATGACAGGCGACACCGTTTGTCGTCATCGTCGTGCCGAGCCATTCGAATGTTCTGCAGTCAAGACCGCTCCGACTGCGAAAGCTGATGCCTATACGTACACGCCGATTGATTTGATCGGACGCTGCAAGTTGCTCACTGAGCGCGCCTGCGAGTTCGCCGTGCGCAAGCACCGGCCCGTTCTGCGAAGAACTAACGAATGGAAGCTCCGTCCTCACCGAACGTTCGATTGCGACGCCAATGACGAGGCCAAATGCAAGCGATGCTGCGAGCGGTACTCCGACACGCCATGAGAGAAATTCGCCAAGCCATTCGCGCCAAGATGTGACGCAAAGACGCGGCGGCGCTGTGCGCAGTGTCCGTTGCAGCCGGTTGGGAATGGGTTCCGCCATGAGCGGCGCGAATGAAACCGAAAGCCGATCGCGCAATGCAAGTTGGCTATCGACATATGTTTTGAAGTCCGCGCGTTCTCCCAGCAATGCGGCGACACGCGTCATTTCGTCGGGCGCGAGCTCACCGTCGACATAGGCATCGAGCGTTTCGCGGTTGATTTCCGGCCTTTCCCCACTCATCAGCGCAACTCCGCCGTGGAACCGAAAATCCTTGCCGCAAGCGTTTCGCGGCCGCGCGCCAAGCGGCTCGTCACCGTACCTATCGGTACGCCGAGCACGTCGGCGGCGTCGCGATAAGTCATGCCGTCCACCAATACCAGGGCGATGACGCTACGTTGGTCTTCCGGCAGGGTCGAAAGCGCCGCACAGGTTTCTCGCCACGCCATGTGCGCCTCGGCTGCGCGCTCGCCATCATAGCCGGCTTCGGCCATGGTGGCTTCGGTGTCGACGAACACGGCGCGTTTGCGCCGGGCCGCTCGCCTTGCATCAATGAAGAGATTCTGCGCGATACGAAACATCCAGCTGTCCAACCTTGTGCCCTGCTGCCATTGGTCGAGATGACGCAAGGCCCGCTCGACCGTGTCCTGGACGAGATCGTCCGCATCGGCGCGATTTCCCGTCACCGACAGCGCGAAGCGCCGCAGCCGCGGCACGAGTGCCGCGATCTGGCTTCGGATCGTGTCATACGACGCGTCCATTTATATGTGCACAACGGCGGCGGATATTATTTCATCCATGGACGTTATGAGATTGTGGAACGGACATGTACTGAGTTGAATGACAAAGAGAAATTAGACCGGCATGGCGACCGAAGCGAGCTTGCAATGAGACGAACGCTGTTACGCATGGCGTGCTTGGCGACCCTGTCGCTGGCATTTGCCGGTCCCGCTGCCGCCGGCGCGCTCGGCGGCATCGGTGTGGGCGGAGTGACGAACTTGCCAGGACAGGTCTTGGGCGGCGTCAACCGGACGACGGGCGGATTGCGCAACGAACTGGGCAATACGGTGCAATCTGTCGCTCGCGACACGGTAGGTCGCCCGGCTGACGCACGCCTGTTCGAGCGCGATAGCAACGGCGCGCGCGTTCTGCGCCACACGGTCTTGCTGCTGGCGCCAAGCCCGCAAGACCTCGCCATCGCCAAACAACTCAACTTCGAAATTTCGCGCAGCGACAACCTTCCAAGTCTTGGACTAGACGTCGTGCAACTGCGCGCGCCCAGCGACATGGACTCGACCACGGCGCTTGCCACCTTACGCAAGGCCGATCCCTCCGCCACTTTCGACTATGACCACATCTACGATCCGTCGGGTGGAGCTTCTGTTTCGACAAATTCGGCTGCAGGGCCGAGCATAGCGGAACATGGCGCCGTCCTGCCGCGAGAAGCGCGCGTCGGTATGATTGACGGTGGGATTGCACGCCAGCATGGCGCTTTCGCCGCTGCCGCACTCACGACGAAGAACGTCGCGGCGGACGGCAACAGCCCGCCTACCGCGCACGGCACCGCGATCGCCTCGCTGCTGGTAGGACAGGAAGGTGATTTTCAGGGCTATCTCATGGGCGCCAGATTATTCGCCGCCGACGTCTATGGCGGACAGTCCTCAGGTGGCGGCGCACTCGAAATCGCTCGCGCACTGGATTGGCTTGCCGCCAACAACGTCGCCGTCGTCAATGTCAGCCTCGCCGGTCCGGCGAATGCGATACTGGAACGTGCGGTGGCGCTGTTTCACGCACGCGGCGGTATCATCGTCGCGGCGGCAGGCAATAGCGGCGCGGCAGGGGCACCTTCTTATCCAGCGTCTTATCCCGGCGTCGTCGGCGTGACATCCGTTGATGCGCAATATCACCTGGAAGTCGATGCCAGCCGCGACGCACAGTTCGCCGCACTCGGCGTCGATGTCCGCGCGGCAAAATTGGATCGTGGCTTCGCCCGCTTTACGGGCACCTCCTTCGCCACTCCCGTCGTCAGTGCAAGGTTGGCGCTGCTATTTAGCAGATCCGATCCGACCGCGGCCGCTGCGGCACTCAATCAACTGCAGCGCGATGCCAAACCGCTCGAGCGCTCGGCCGCGCGCTTCGGTTATCTGGAACCGCCACACGTGTCGAAAATTTCCGCACAGCAGTAGTTCGAGCCCGTTCTAGAAGCGATCGACGCGGCAGGCGAAACAGCCGCGGCGTGCGAGATGGACATGGATATAATCCGTGGCCGCATCGGCGAAGAACTGGTCGATCAATTTCCGGGGATCGCTCTGCGTCACGTCAGCGTCGATCATCATGCCGTCCTGATCATAGGCGCGCACCGAAAGTGGGCGATTGGCAAACATGGGCGGCAGTTCGTCGATGCGGTCGAAGGCTTTCGTCGCGCCTTCACTGACGAAGATCGGGCCCGCCGAACGATAGGGCGTCAGCGCAGTTTGATGCGCATAGTGAAGCAAAACCACGCGTTCACCGGGATCGACATCGCGCAGGCTCACGCGGCATGGCGCACTGTTGGGCGCATCGATCACCATGCTACGCATTCCCGATTTGACGAGATCGTCTTCGTCGAGCGCGAAGACGTGGCGAAATTGCTCGGGCGCTAGCCCCCTAATTCTAAATGACATGAACGTTGCCTCCTGATACCGAGGAGGCATGGTCGTCGAAGTCGCCTTTCCGCGCGACCCGAATCTTGCTCACTTGCGGTTGGGTCGACCGCTCAGGCGGCTGCGCGGCGCAATACGAAACCCTCATAGGCGTTCTGCGCCACGGCATTGCAGCGTTCTCGATAGTTGTTGAACCCACCGAGATAGACGCCGAATTGCCTGGGTTTTCCGGGAATGTTCGAACCCAGATACCAGGAATTCGCCTTGGGATAGAGCGTGCCTTGCGCGACTTCGGCTGTGTGGGCGACCCATTTGTCTTCTGCTTCTTTGTCGGCCTCGATGACCGACATCTGGCGATCGCGCATATAGCCGAGACAATCCGCGATCCAGTCGACATGTTGCTCGATTGCGGTCGGCATGTTGGCGAGGACGGAGGGGCTTAAAGGACCTGTGATGATGAAGAGATTGGGAAAGCCTGCGGCGCCCAGACCCAAATAGGTGCGCGCGCCCGCGGCCCATTTGTCGCGCAGGCTGACGCCGCCGCGGCCACGAATGTCGATCGCCAGGAGCGGACCGGTGATCGCATCGAAGCCGGTGGCAAGCACCAGCGCGTCGAGCTCGTAACTCGCGTCATTGGTGCGCAGCGTTCTGCCGTCAATGCCGAAGATCGGATGACGCCGAATATCGACCAGCGCGACGTTGGGGCGATTGAAGGTGGCGTAGTAGTCGTCATCCATCGGCGGACGCTTGGTGCCGAGCGGATGATCGGTCGGAATGAGCATCTCGGCGACGGCGGGGTTCTTGACGATATTGCGGATGTACTTTTCGACGAATTGCGCCGCCGCGTCGTTGGCAAACTGATCGGTGAGCAAATCGGAAAAGGATTGGGCGAAGAACCGCGTGCCGCCGACCGCCCAGGCCTTTTCGAGGATGCGCTGGCGTTCTGCGGGCGAAACGTCGAAAGCTTTTGTGTGGCTGACCTCAAACGGCACGCCCCCGCCCGAGGCAAGACAGTTCTGTCGGATTTCGTCATAGTGAGTCTTCACCCACTCGACGAACTCGGCCTTCATCGGACCATTCCACACGGGCACCACCCAGTTGGCGGTGCGTTGGAACACGGTGAGCCGGCTTGCCTGGCGCGCGATGCGCGGAATGGCCTGCACGCCAGAGGCACCGGTTCCAATCACGCCGACCTTCTTGCCTGTAAAGTCGACGCCGTCCGGCGGCCAAGCGGCGGTATAGAAGATCTCGCCCTCGTATGAATCGAGGCCAGGAATGTCTGGCCGTTGAATTTCGGAAAGGCAGCCTGCAGCGGAGACGATGAACCGGGTGCTGACACGATCACCCTTGCTCGTCTCAACATTCCATCTGCCAGACGCCTCGTCGAACGTTGCGGCCGTCACGGCCGTATCGAACCGGATGTCGGGCCGCAGCGCAAAACGGTCTGCGACGTGCGAAAGGTAGGACAGAATTTCCGGCTGCTCTGAATAGTGCAGGCTCCAGTCCCATTCAGCCTGCAACTCCTTTGAGAAGGAATAGGAGTAGTAATAGCTCTCGCAATCACAACGCGCGCCAGGATAGCGATTCCAGTACCAGACGCCGCCGACGTCGCTGCCCTTTTCGTACACGCGGACGCGAAAGCCCCGTTCGCGCAACTTGTAGAGCGCATAGAGGCCGGCGAAACCGGCGCCGATGACGACGACGTCATACTGGTCTGTGCTTTGGCTCATGGCTTGCTTCGCCTGTCGAGCGTTGGTGCCGTCAATTTTTATTTATAACCCACGTTATATTTAAATGTACGCCGAAACGAGTCAAGCCAGCGGCTTGCCGGCGTTTCCAAATACATAACGGCCGTTATAAGATCGCCTTGAGTTTCCGGGGGCAAGAGCATGGCCGAGCACTGGCGCCTCAAGCACTTCTACCACACGATCATCAACGCGAAGAACGTCGACGAGACGGTGCACTTCTATGAAATGCTCGGCTTTCAGATCGTGAGCGATCGGCGCGATGCCGTGTGGCCAGAAGGTAGCGGCGCGTCCTTCGCCCTGATCCCCAATCCGAAGGGCCGCGGCGTCCTGATGATCCTGCCGAGCGATCCCGATGGGCCCATGATCGACATCATCGAGTGGCTCGAACCCAAGGCGGCATTTCCCACGCCATCGCCCACCACGATCCCGCGTGTGTTGGCATTTCGCACCGAAAATGTCCGCACCGCGCATCGCGAACTGAAAGCGAAAGGCGTCAGGTTCACCACCGAGGAGCCGACGTCCATTCCGGCAGCGGGCATCACGGGCTGCATCGTCGCCTATGATCCGAACGGCACGCTGATCGAGATGATCGAGCTCGAGCCAGGCTTGCGCCACTCGAAAATCAAGGAACTCTTCACGCCCGAGGCAAAGGGTTGAAAGCGGTGCGAGCGGCCGGACCACGCCGGCCGCCCTTCCGTTAGTAGGTCACGCCAAACCGTACGCCCACCGTGCGCGGCGGGAAGTAGGCGAAGTTGTCCGGCTCCTGCAGTCCCTGACCCAGCGAGATCGACTGCAGCCCGTCATTGGAGATGACGTCGGCATTCTCGATATTGTTGACGAAGGCCTCGGCCTTGTAGTGCCCGTCATTCGAGAGCCAGGTGAGATGGAGATTGGTCAGCGTGTAGGGTTTCTGCTGCGAGGTGATGAAATTGTCGGGCAGGAACTGCACCTTGCCGGAGATGAAGCTGTCCACCCGCGGTGTGATCGTGCCGAACGATGTTTCGAACGTGTATTGCGCACCAAGGTCTATGGTGTAGGGCGGCGTTTGATTGAGAGTGTGGCCGCGGAAATTGCAGAGGTTGCCCAACGGCCCAAGGTTGCAGCCTGGAGGCGGCGCGCCAAAGCGGGTGTCGGATGTGAAGTAGTTGCCGTACGTCGAACGGTTGACGTCGATCGTCGCGTTGAAGCGGAGATTGTCGACGGGGATGGCGTCGAGTTCGACCTCCAACCCATTCGCCTGCGTGATGCCGTTGACATTGTTGATGCCCGATTGTGTCGAACTCTGGATGAACACCTGAAGGTGATTGATCTCTTCATGATAGGCGGCGACATTGAGCTGCACGCGATCGTCGAAGAAGCGCGATTTCATGCCGACATCGTACGACCACATCGACTCTGGACCGTAGATATTGGCGAGACCAATGATGTTTCCGCCAGAGAGGTAGCCGCGCGAAGCCGAAGCATACACCATGACGTCGTCATCGACCTGCCAGGTCAGTCCAGCCTTGCCTGTCCATTGACCCCAACTCTTGGTGAACGGTCCCGATGACGGAAAGTCCAAGCCCAACGCAGGAAGCTGAAAGTCAAGAAAATTAAAGCCGTATTTGCGGTCATCGCTGTAACGCGCGCCGAGCGTGATCGTCAGCGGAATGTCGAACGACGTCTTGGCCAGGTTATAGTCGATCTGCCCAAACGGGGCGATATCTTCGGTCTTCGTAAAGCCGTGGCTCAGGAAGGTGAACTCGTCGCCGAACCCTGAAAAGGGAGGAGTGGTAAAGTTGTCATTGAGGCCCGTGTCCATGTAGGCGAAATTCTCGAAATTGTTCGCCCAAAAATAATAGAGGCCCGCAATCCATTTGAGCGGCGATGTCTCGTCGTTCGATGCCAGTCGCACTTCCTCCGAAATCTGGCTCTGTTTCAGAAACCAGGCCGTACCTGCTGCCATCGGAAGGTCCGAACCGTCGCCGTCACTGGTCTGGCTGACCTTGCTCGTGGCATAACCCGTAACCGAGGTCAGCGTTGCCCAGCCGAGATTCCAGTTTACGGTTCCGGCGTAGAGGCTGACGCGATTGTCGGCGTTTTCCGGATAGTCATGACAGAAAGTGCGCGGTTTGAACTTGGCCTGCGTGCTGAAATCGCATGGCGAACCGATCGCGATCGGATCGGGGCCGGTGATGTAGCGGGTCGGTGTCTCCCACCAAGCCACGTTGGTCGCCACCGGATCGCGATTGCTCGACGTACTTGCGGACAGCAGCACGTTGATATCCGGCGAGAACTCCAAATAGAGCTGGCCGCGGATCATCTGGAAATCCTGCGCGTCCTGATTGTGCGTGGCGGTCGGCGCGGTCGAGAGGTTCTTGGAATAGGGACTGTGCTCGGCCGAAACGCCGGTGATGCGCGCATACATCTTGAACCCCGGCTCGTCGACCAGGGGCGCGTTCACCCAGCCGCGGAAAATGTGTGCCGCATAGTCGCCGACGAGAACGTCCACACTGCCACCCAGCGTGTCGGTCGGCTTGTTGGTGATGACGTTGATCGAGCCGCCGACGGAGTTGCGGCCATACAGAGTGCCTTGCGGCCCACGCAGGACTTCGATGCGCTCGACGTCATAGAATTCCGGATCGACGGAGGTCGTGCGCTGCAAGGTCACGCCATCGACGCTGTAGGCGACGGGCGAATCGCCGCCCGGCGTCGTGTTCTGGCTGCCCAGACCGCGCATGGTAATGACGTTTTCGCCGCCCGTGACACCGGCGCCGAAGCGGAGCGACGGAACGCGCATACCGAGCTCCTTGAAGCCGGTAATACCCATCGCATCGAGCAGAGAGCCGTCCACCGCGGTCAGCGGAATAGCGACCTTTTGCGAGGTCTCTTCGCGCTTTTCGGCCGTGACGACCACGGTCTCGATGACGCTTGTGGGCCCTGTCGCGGCGGTTCGAACCGCCGTGCCGCCAGCCGAAGCTGCAGCGGCAACCCGAACAGGTTTTGGACTATCGGAGGATTGATCGCTCGCAGCGAGCGCCCATTGAGCCGTGGCTAGGAAACACAACAAGGCAGCCCCGCTTTTCAGCGAGACTTTGAGACCGGTACGCATCCACTTCGCTCCCCTGCAATATCGTCAGCTGTAACGGGCGACGAATCCCGCTCGCCTAAATTGTTGTTTGAAATATAACACTCGTTACATTAAGTGACAATGGCTGTTTCGTTCGGGGCAGTCCAGTCATTGTGATCATTAGAAGTCGAACATTTCGGCCGCGCCTGACCTGACGCTCAGCGAGCCGCAATCTTGGGGCGGCGCCGCGAAAATCGTGTGTCTAGCGGCTGAGGCGGGACGACGGAGGAGTTGATGCAGCCGATAGATCAGGTTCGCGCGCTGCTGCAAGATCTCATCGGCGGGCCCGACACGCCTTTTCTCGCACGACGCAAGCAGGCAGAAGAGTTCGCGGCCGCCTTCGTGAAGCCCGCGGGAATCGAAATCGAAGCCGGCACATTGGATAGTGTCGCTGTTGAGTGGATCGTTCCGGATAGTGCGCACGCGACACACACCTTTTTTCACCTGCACGGCGGCGGTTATGTGTTGGGAAACCCGGCCGCCTCGCGCGCTTTCACCAGCGCATTCGCGCTGCGCGCGCGATGCCGGGTCGTCAGCATCGACTATCGACTGGCGCCGGAGCACCCTTTCCCCGCAGCGGTCGAAGATGCCGTTCGCGCCTATCGCGCGTTGCTGGCGCAAGGGCACCAAGCCGGCAATCTTGCGGTCGGCGGCGAGTCGGCTGGCGGAGGATTGGCCGTTGCAACCTTGGTCGAAGCGTGCGCGCAGAAGCTGCCGATGCCGTCTTCATTGATCGCGATCAGTCCGTGGAGCGATATGCAATGCGAGGCCGGCAGTTTCGCCATCAAGGCTGATGTCGATCCGATGCTGACGCGTCGTAGCTTGAAAGAAATGGCGGATGCTTATCTCGGCCGTGCGGACCCCTTGGACGTTCGCGCCTCGCCGGCACTGGCGGATTTATCGGGATTGCCGCCGATGTTGATCCACGCCGGTTCCGACGAAGTTCTGCTCGACGATGCGATTGCGCTGATCGATGCCGCCAGTGCGGCACGTGTCGAGGCCAAACTCGTCATCTTTGCCGGCATGATCCATGTCTGGCACATGTTCCACGCGATGCTGCCGGAGGCCGACGAGGCTATTGACGCGCTCTGCGCCTTCGTCACGGACAAGTGGGACGCGGCGGAAGTGTCGCGCGCATCCAACATCAAACAGAAAAGGTCAACCGATGGGACGGCTTGAAAACAAAATCGCACTTGTTACTGGCGGGGGAAGCGGCATCGGACGCGGTTGTGCCATCGCCTTGGCGGTGGAAGGCGCTCGCATCATCGTCGGCGATGTCGACGTGAAGGGCGCGGCAGAAACCTGCGATGCGATTATCGCCAATGGCGGCGAGGCAAGACCGCGACTGCTCGACGTGGCGAGCGAGACATATTGGCGCTCGTTTGCGGAGTTTGTTGAGCATGAGTTTGGCGCCCTTCATATCTTGGTCAACAACGCCGGGATCTGCATTTCGCGGCCGCTACTCGAGATGAGCTTCGAGGCCTGGCGCCGGCAGATGGGGATCAATCTCGACGGCGTCTTTCTCGGCACCAAGGCCATGCTGCCGTTGATGGTGAAGTCGGGCGGCGGCTCGGTGATCAACATTTCCTCCGTTGCCGGGATCAAGGGAATCCCGGGAATGTCGGGCTATTGCGCGAGCAAGGGCGGCGTGCGGCTCTTCACCAAGGCCGTCGCGCTCGAGTGTGCCCGGGCGAAAAACAAAGTCCGGGTGAACTCGATTCATCCCGGCGCCATCGAGACTCCGATCTGGCTGAAGCTCGGCAATGACGGCGACATGCCGAGCATGGATGCCGGACG
>Ga0207693_10000855_pt1 | contig 27188 bp, 25 predicted proteins | sample LARL81metaG_FD_184347 | JGI IMG/M metagenome (GOLD analysis project Ga0207693, IMG submission 184347) | Corn, switchgrass and miscanthus rhizosphere microbial communities from Kellogg Biological Station, Michigan, USA - LAR L8-1 metaG... | ecosystem: Host-associated > Plants > Roots >... | reverse complement strand
CGGAGAAGTGCAGGGCCGCTGCGGCTGGTCGTGGTCGAGCATCAAGACCACGCGCTTCAACTGGGTACGCGACAAGCGGATCATTGTCCTGGTGCAGATGTCATTGTCCAAGCATCCCGATCTGCCCGACGTGCCGCTGATCATGGATCTGGCCAAGACCAACGAGCAACGGCAGATTTTCAAAATGATCTTCGCGCGCCAGACGATGGGCCGGCCCTATCTGGCGCCGCCCGGCGTGCCGGCCAATCGGTTGGCGGCGTTGCGCAAAGGCTTCATGGATACGATGACGGATAAGGAATTTCTCGACGAGGCCGAGGCGAACAAATTCGAGATCAATCCGGTGAGCGGCGAAGGGCTCGAAGCGCTGGTGAAAGACGTTTACCGCACCCCGCCGGAGATCGCGAAAAAGGCCGCGGCCGCGGTACGGTAGAGCGCTCTCACGCTCAACTCAGAACAACCGCGTTGCCGCGCGCAGGTCCGGAAACAAATCACCAAGCAGCGACGGCGGCCAGGCCACCGTCAGCGCCCAGTGGAACACCACGTAACAGACCAGCGTCGTCGCCGCGGCAAAGCCGAGCGCGGTCGGCCAGGGCTCGCCGAAACCAAAGCGCATATAAGCGAAGACGAACACGGCGATCGCGGGAATGAAGCCGATCAAAGCGACCAGCGCGATGAAACCCGCCATCCAGACGAAGAAAATCGTCGCCCGCCGCCGCACGACGTCATCGGCGACGCCGAGATCGGGAACGTGCGCGCTGACCTTCATTCCGGAATCGGCGTGCGCGGCGACTTTTTGCTCCGGGCCGAACAGCTCGTTGACAAGATTGAGCACGGCGGCGACGAGCGCCATGCTGCAGGCGGTCAGCGGCACGAGCTTGGCGTCGTGCGGCCATTCCGTTGACGAGATCATTGCTGCGACAATGAGCACGATGACGGCAAGCGAGAACGCCGGCGCGGCGCCGAAACGCGCCTTGCGGGCGCCGACGTGATCGCCGACGTGGTCGCCGACTTGGCGAAATTGCTCGACGAGCGTGATCGCGATCTGCGACAGCGGGCGATAGAGCGCCCAGACGACGCCGGCGAGAATCGCCAGCACCGCCGGCCGCAACAGCCAGCCCCAGCCATAGAGCTGGGTCGAGATGAACAGATAGCGCTCAAAGATCGCTCCGACCACCAAGCCAAGCACCATTGGCGGCCGTGGCCAGCCGAGCCGCTTCATGATCCAGCCGACCACGCCGAAGAACAGAAGCGAATAGAGATCGCCCCAATCGTGCTCGCCCTCGAAGGCGGCGACGAAAACCAGCGCGATGATGACGGGAAGAAGAATCTCGGGACGGATGCGCGACACCTGCGCCAGCCAGCGGCTGCAACCGAGACAGATGATGGCGCCGATGACATGGGCGAGCGTCAGGCTCCAGACGATCAGATAGGTCAAATCGAGATGCTTGGTCAGCATGTCCGGGCCGGGCGTGAGCCCGTGCATCAGGAAAGCGCCGAGCAGGATCGCCATCGAGGCGCCGGCGGGTACGCCAAAGGCAATGGTCGGCACCAGATGGCCGCCTTCCTTGGAATTGTTGGAGCTTTCCGGCGCGATCACGCCACGCACATCGCCGGTGCCGAAACTTTCGGGATTCTTCTCGGTGCGCTGCGCATAGCCATAGGCGATCCAGTCGATCACCGCCGAGCCGATGCCGGGAATGGCGCCGAGCCCGGTGCCGAGCACGCCGCAGCGCAGCACCAGCCACCAGTGCCGCGCGACGTCGCGCACGCCTTCCCATTGGCTCGACATGTTGATGTTCGGCGCATTGTCGCCGGCGATGCGCTTGCGCGACACCGCGAGTTCGGCGAGCTCCGGCAAAGCAAAAATGCCGAGCGTTGCCGGAATGAGTGGCATGCCGTCCCAGAGATAGAGCCAGCCGAAGGTCCAGCGCAGCGTGCCGCTTTGCGCCCGCGAGCCGATCATCGCGATCATCAGGCCGAGCCCGGCGGCGGTCAGTCCTTTCAGCGGCGCGCGGCCGGACAGCGTCGCCACCATCGACATGCCGAACAAGGTGAAGGCCAAAAGCTCCGGCGAGCCGATCGACAGCATCACCGGGCGCAGGATCGGAATGCTCACAGCGAGCACGATCGCGCCGACAATGCCGCCGGCAAGGGAAGCGGCAAAGCCGGCGCCGAAGGCGCGGCCGGCTTCGCCCTTTTTCGCCATTTCATGGCCGTCGATCACCGTCGCCGCGGCGCCAACATGGCCGGGCACGCCGAACAACACGGCGGTGATGAAATCCGACGACGTGATCACCGCCGCCATGCCGAGCAACAGCGCGAAGGCGGTATATTCGTCGAGGTTGTAGGTGAACGGGATCAGCATCGCCATGCCGACGATGCCGTTGAGCCCCGGCAACACGCCGATCGCGAGCCCGATCAGGACGCCGACAAAAAGGATCATAAGGCGTGCCGGCTCAAGGAGGAGCTGCAGCGCGTGAATGGCGCTCGCGATCATGTCCGGCTGCATCGATCATCCCAATTCCGTATTAGGCGCGGCATCGCGCCTGAAACCTGCAAAGCCGTCAAGCCCATGCTGAAGTTCGTCGTCCAGCTCTTTGCCGCATCGATCAGACCGTCATCATAAATTGTCCAGTTCATCCTGAAGAAGAATGCGCAACCAAACTCACCGGTTCGAAGTGATCAACCCGCGCATCCGCACAATCATCACCAACACCGCCGCCGCGCTGTCAATGCTCGTGAGCCTTGTCGCGCTCGGCGCGGCTTTCGCCGATGCGGTGGGTGATTTCTACAAGGGCCGCGCCGTCGATCTTTACATCGGCTACAGCGTCGGCGGCGCTTACGACCTTTATGCACGGGTGATCGGCCGGCATCTCGGCGCGCATATTCCCGGCAATCCGACGCTGGTGCCTAAGAATCTCGAAGGCGCCGGCAGCCTCCGCCTCGCCAATTATCTTTACCGCGTCGCGCCGCACGACGGCTCCGCGATCGGCACCATCGGCCGCGGTATTCCTTTCGATCCGCTGTTGATCGGCCAAGGCGACGCTTTCGATGCGCAGAAATTCAACTGGATCGGCAGCGCCAATAACGAGGTCAGCGTCTGCGTCGCGATGCGGCAGTCCGGCATCACCAAATTCGAGGATCTCTTCAGTAAGGAACTCACCGTCGGCGGCACCGGCACCAGCGCCGACACCGACCAATTCCCGCGCGTGCTCAACAGCGTGCTCGGCACCCATTTCAAGATCGTCGAGGGCTATCCGGGCGGCAACGACGTCGTCCTCGCGATGGAGCGCGGCGAGGTGGCCGGGCGATGCGGCTGGTCGTGGTCGAGCGTGAAGTCGACGCACAAATCCTGGATCGACGACAAGCGCATGATCGTTCTGATCCAGCTGTCGCTCGCCAAGCACCCGGAACTGCCGGATGTGCCGCTGGTGATGGACTTCGCCAAGACCGACGAGCAGCGTCAGATCCTCAAGCTGGCGTTCGCCCGCAATGTCATGGGCCGGCCCTATCTGGCGCCGCCCAATGTGCCGGCGGACCGCGTCGCGGCGCTGCGCGATGCCTTTTCGGCAACCATGGCGGACAAGGATTTTCGCGCCGAAACCGACAAGCTCGATCTGGAAATTAATCCGGTGTCCGGCGCCGATGTCGAAAAGCTGGTCAAGGATGTCTACGCCACCCCGCCGGACGTTGTCGCCAAGGCCAAAGCCGCCGCCGCGGCGGGGAAGTGATAACCGTCATCCTAAGGTACGAGCGAAGCGAGCCTCGAAGGATGACAACCCGGGCCGTCGCCCTTCGAGGGCCGCTTCGCGGCCACCTCGGGGTGACGGCACAAAGGTGAATGCAACCTATCAAACCTCCAGCATGCCCCGCATCATCGGCACGCAGCGCCCGCCGATCGACAGGCTGACGATCTTGCCGTTCTTCTTCTCGGCGCCGGCCTCGAGCAGGCTCGGCCGGCCCGTGTCGATGCCCTGGCCGATGCGGAGCGCAAGCTTCAGATCCGGCTCGGGCCGTAGCGTCGCCAAGAGTGCGCCGAGTGCCACATTGGGGCTGCCCGACGCCGGATCCTCGGGAACGCCGACCAGCGGCCCGAACATGCGGGCCTGCAGGTCGTACCCGTCGCGTCGATCGTGCACGTAAAGCAGGATGCCGATGACCCGGTCGGACGGCAGATGCTTGGTGAACACCTCTGTACGCGGCCGCGCGGCCGCCAGCGCCGCTCGCGTTTTTAATTCCACAAAAGCCAGCGGAAGTCCGCACGACAGGATGCAGGGCTGATGATTGGCGGTTTCGATGTCGCTCACGCTCAGCGAACACGCGGCAGCGATGATTTCGGGGTCGAGATCGTCGCCGCGATTGAGCGATTGCGGCGGCGTCAGGCGGGCGCCGATGAGGGAAGCTCCCTCCTTTAACAGGCTGAGCCGAACGAGCCCGGCCTTCTCCTCGAACACCAGCGGCTCGGCAAGCGCGCGGCCGGCTCTGTTTGCCTCCACGGCCAGAACATAGGCGGTGCCGATATTGGGGTGCCCGGCGAACGGCAATTCGGCGCGCGGCGTGAAGATGCGAACCTCCGCGGTGTGCGCTTGCTCGCGCGGCGGCAGCACGAAGGTGGTCTCGGCGAGGTTGAACTCGCTGGCGATCGCCTGCATCTGCGCGCTGGTCAGCTCTCTGCCATCAGGTATGACCGCAAGCGGATTGCCGCCGAATTTGCGGTCGGTAAAGACATCGACGGTGACGAAAGGGATTTGCATGGGCGTTCTATACCGGTTTTCGTTTTGCCGTGTTATCAGCCGCCGTTTTGTGTGTCGTTCTGCAACCAATCTTTATCGCTGTTCAGTGGCCTTCCATGACGTTTCCGGTACTGGCCTGTCGAGCGCCCTTTTTACAAATTCGACGGAATCGATTGCCGCTCCAAGTTGAACGCGAAACTTTTCAATCGCCTCATTCATCGGTGGTGGCAGGCTCCCCCACCAGTCAATAGCGTTACTCATTGCTTGTTCGACGGTTGCAATCATTTGATCGATGGCGGCATCGCGGTAGGTCTTCGCCATAGTCTGGCCTCTCTCTTTTCGGGGCGGTCGCCGAGACCACGTCGTTTGCTGGAGCGCGGCGGTTTTTTGTGCGCCCACAGTAAAACGAGGTGCCCGACTTCCGCTATAGCGTGTTAAATGACGTTGTTTGGAGGGTTTTATCCATGAAATTCGAAGGCGGGTGCTATTGCCGTAAAATTCGCTACGTGGCGGAAGGCGAACCTCGGCTCAAGGCACAATGCCATTGCCGCGAATGCCAGTACATCAGCGGCGGCGGACCGAACATGTTCATGCTCATGGCGCCGCAAGGCTTTCGTTACACAAGCGGCGAACCGCGCAAATTTTCGCGTTCCGATCTCGAAAGCCCCGTGACGCGTGAGTTTTGCGGCGAATGCGGGACCCATCTGACAACGCGACGACCGGATCTGCCGCTGGTCATCCTCAAAGTCGGCACGCTTGATGATCCTGGTCTATTCGGCACACCGCAAATGGCGATCTACGCGATCGACAAGCAGCCCTTCCATGTCATTCCAGATGGCTTGCAGACATTTGAGCGTTTGCCTCCGCGCTGATGCCGAAGGCGATTCCGCTTTGGGGCGCCGCCGCGTTTAGCTGCACTGCCAATCCGCTTTAGCTTCTCCGGCCGCCGCGGCGCGGTCCTTGATCGGTCACCCCGAGATGGGTCTCGAGCGCGGCGCGGTCGGCGGCGAGCGTCGCGCTGTCGGCGGCATGAACAACGGCGCCGCGTTCGACGATGATGGCGCGATCGGTGACGCCGAGGATTTTCTTGGCGTTTTGCTCGACCAGAATCGCCGACATGCCCTCCTCGCGGATGATCCGGCGTAGCGCCGCCAGCAATTCCTCGACGATGATCGGCGCCAGCCCTTCCAGCGGCTCATCGAGCAGCATCACGCGCGGGTTGAGCACCAAGGCGCGCCCGACCGCGAGCATTTGCTGCTCGCCGCCGGACAGCTGATTGCCGAGATTTTGCCGCCGCTCGGCGAGCCGCGGAAACAAGGCGTAGACCTTGGCGATGGTCCAGCGGCCCGGCCGCGCCACCGCGGTGAGGTTTTCCTCGACGGTGAGCGATTTGAAGATGTTGCGCTCCTGCGGCACCCAGCCGATCCCCGCATGCGCGCGCTGATCGGGCCGCAACATTGTGATATCGGCGCCGTCGAGCGCGATGCTGCCGCCGAAATAGCGGGTCACCCCGACGATGGTGTTGATCAGCGTGGTCTTGCCCATGCCGTTGCGGCCAAGCAGCGCCAGCGCCTGCCCTTCGGAGAGCGACAGCGAAATATTCGACAGCACCACGGCCTCGCCATAACCAGCGCAAAGGCGTTCGATGGCAAGAAGTTCAGGCATCGAGCTCCTCGCCCAGATAGACCGCTTTGACCCGCGGATCGCGCGCCACTTCATCCGGCGCGCCATCGACAAACAGCGCGCCGTTGACCAGCACCGAGATGCGCTCCGCAAACGAGAACACGAGGTCCATGTCGTGCTCGATCAACAGCACCGTGACGTCCTTCGGCAGCGCCGCGACGGTGGCGAGAAGCTCATGCCGCTCGGCCTCAGGGACGCCGGCCGCCGGCTCGTCGAGCAGAAGAAGCCGCGGCCGGCAGGCAAAGGCCAGCGCGATTTCAAGAAGCCGCTGCTTGCCGTAAGGCAGGATGGCGGTGCGCTCGTGCATGACATCGGCGAGGTGAAACCGTTCGGCGATTTCGACAATCTCGTCGGTCACCGCCGCTTTGGTGCCGACGAGCCGCCACCAATTGGCGCCGGCGCCGAGCCGCTCCGACACGACCAGGCCGATCGATTCCAGCGGCGTGAGATCGAGAAACAACTGATTGATCTGGAAGGTGCGCGCCATGCCGAGCCGCACCCGCTGGTGCGGCAATAGTCCGGTAATATCGCGCCCTTCGAACTCGATCCGGCCGCCGGTCGGCCGCAGCACGCCGGTGAGGAGATTGATCACCGTGGTCTTACCGGCGCCATTGGGACCGATCAAAGCGTGGCGGGCGCCGGGCTCGACCGCGAGATTGACGTTCTGCGCGGCGAGGATGCCGCCGAAGCGCTTTTCCAGTCCGATGGTTTGCAGGATCGGCACGGCTCAATGCCCCTCAGACCCGGCGCCGCCGAGCGCCGGCAGACGTGGCATCAAGCGCGCGCCGAGCCGGTTGAAGAAGGCGCGTACGGCGCCAATCCAAGCGGACATGCGCGCGCGGCCGATCAGAACGATGACGACGAGCACCAGACCGATCCAGAACTGCCAGTATTGCGGCGTCAGGTTGGCGATCCAATCCTGCAAGAATTTATAGATCACCGCGCCGATCAGGCCGCCATAGAGATAGCCGGTGCCGCCGATGATGAGCACCAATAGCAAGTCCGCCGAGCGCTCGAGCGAGAACACATCAAGCGAACAAAAGGCGGTGGTCTGGGTGAGGAGCGCGCCGGCGATGCCGGCAAAGCCCGCCGATACCGTATAGATCGAAACCAGCCGCCATTTGACCGGAATGCCGATCGCCGCGGCGCGCAGATTGTTGCCCTTGATCGAACGCAGCGACAGGCCGAACGGCGAATAGATGATCCGCCGCGCAATGATAAAGCAAACAAACAGCACGATCAGGCAATAGACATAACCGTTGTGGCCGAACAGATCGAACCGGTACAGGCCGAAGATTGGCGCGATCTCGACGCCTTGCAGGCCGTCGGCGCCGCCGGTGATGTTGGAATAGCGATTGGCGAGTTCGCCGAGCATCAGCGACACGCCGAGCGTCACCATCAACCGGGTCAGATCGGAGCCGCGCAGCACCAGAAAGCTGGTGACAAAGCCGAGCGCGGCCGCAATCACGCCGGCGCAAAGGAGCGCGATCACTGGCTCGTTGATGAAGCCGTATTTGGCGACCAGACCGGAAAAATATCCGGCCAGCCCGAAAAAGGCGGCCTGGCCGAGTGAGATGATGCCAGCGTAACCGAGGATGAGATCGAGCGACAGCGCGAACAGCGCGAGGATCGCGGTGTCTTTGAGGATCAGGTATTTTCCCGGAAACAGCCAGATCGTCGCGAAAGCGAAAATCCAGAACGCGATTTCGAACGGCGACCAGCGGGCGCGGCGCTTGAGATAAAGAGCGACGTCGTCGGCGCGCGTGGTCATTTTACAGCACGATCCGATTAGATTGAATCACGACGCCTCCATGATCTTTGTGCGCGCATGATCTTGTCCGAAAACCGGTCTCCACTTTTCGGGATCATGCGCCGGCTCACCGCGCGACGCCGCGGGCGAACAGGCCCTGCGGCCGCCAGATCAAAACGATGATCATGACTGCATAGATGACGAAGGCGCCGAGTTTCGGCACGTAATATTTGCCGGCGACATCGGCGATGCCGAGCAGGATCGAAGCGAAAAACGGCCCGGTGATACTGGAGGTGCCGCCGACCGTCACCACAATCAAGAAATAGATCATGTATTTGAGCGGAAAGGTCGGATCGAGACCGAGGATCTCCGCGCCCAGCGCGCCGCCCAATCCGGCAAGCCCGGAGCCGAACGCAAAAGTGATGCCGAAGACCGCGCCGACATTGATGCCAAGCCCGCGCGCGACGCGCTGATCGTCCACGGCGGCGCGCAAGCGGCTGCCAAAGCGGGTCTTGGCCAGAATCAATTGCAAGGCGACGGTGAGCAAGCCGCAGATCACGATGATGAGCAGACGATATTTGCCAATGCCGATGCCGGCGACCTCGAACTGGCCCTGCAGCGCCTCCGGGATTTGCACGAATTGCTGCGACGAGCCCATCGTGTAATCGACCGCCGCGACCGCCATGAAAACGAGCCCGATGGTGAACAGCACCTGATCGAGATGGCTGCGCGCATAGACGTGGACATAAAGTGTGCGTTCGAAAATGCCGCCGATGAGCGCCGTGACCAGAAAAGCGATCGGCAGGCCGAGCGCAAACGGTATGCCGAAACGGTTGACCAGGATGACGGTGCAATAGCCGCCGACCATCGCGAAAGCGCCATGGGCGAGATTGATGAAATTCATCAGCCCGAGCGTGACCGACAGCCCGCAGGCCAGCACAAACAACAGCATGCCGTAGGCGATACCGTCATAGAGAATGGTCAGCATGATGACTTTGCCCCGGCACGGAGAACTCCTTCTCCCCGCGTGCGGGGAGAAGGCACAGGCGGCCTTCGGCCGCCGTCGTTAAACAAGAACGCGATGCGAAGCATCACTATGATGAGGGCGCGCTTCCGTCAGGCTTAGACTCGCGGACAGGCCCCCTCACCCGCTCGCTTGGCTCGCGACCTCTCCCCGCGCGCGGGGAGAGGTAAAAAGTTACTTCACCTCCGCCGCCTTGATCGGATCTTTTACGTTGGGAAATGTAGCGAACTCCGCGTTGTAGAGTTCGCCGTTCTTCTTCTCGACCTTGCGGATATAGATGTTCTGCACGATGTCGCGCGTGTCGGGATCGATTGAGACCGGGCCGCGCGGGCTTTCCCAGGCCATGCCCTTGGCGGCGGCGATCAGCGAATCGCCGTCGGTCTTGCCGCCGGTTTTCTTCAGCGTCTCATAAATCAGGTTCATGCCGTCATAGGCCGACACCGCCATGAAGTTCGGCCGCAGGCCGCCATTGGCCCGTTTGAACGCGGCGACGAACGCCTTGTTGGCCGGCGAATCGTGATCAGCGGAATAAAAATGGGCGGTGATGGTGCCGACCACCGCATCGCCCATGCCATTGAGCAGATCGTCGTCGGTGACGTCGCCCGGGCCGATGATCTTGATGCCGGCTTTGTCGAGCCCGCGCTCGACGAATTGCTTGACGAAAATACCGCCCTGGCCCGACGGCACGAACACGAAGATGGCGTCCGGCTTCTGGTCGGCGGCGCGCTGCAGGAACGGCGCGAAATCGGGATTCGCCAGCGGGAAGCGGATAGTGTCGAGCACCTGGCCGCCCTTTTTGGTGAATTCGTCCTTGAACGACTTTTCGGCGTCGGCGCCGGGCGCATAGTCCGACACCATGCTCACGACTTTTTTCACGCCGTTCGCCGCCGCCCAATCCGCCATCGGTACGGTGGATTGCGCCAGCGTGAAGCTCGTGCGCGCGATGTAAGGCGACTTCTCGGTGATGATCGAGGTGCCGGCCGCGGTGACGATCTCCGGCGTCTTGCCTTCGCTGGCGAGCGGCGCGACCGCGAGCGCGGCCGGCGTAACGCCGAAGCCGGCGAGGAAAGTGACTTTATCGTTGACTATGAGATCCTGGGCGATGCGCTTGGTGTTGTCCGGCACCGCGCCGTCGTCCTTGATGATGAGTTCGATCTTCTTGCCGGCGACGGTGTCGCCGTGCTGTTCCATGTACAGTTTGGCGGCAGCGGCCTCCTGCTTGCCGGTCGATTGCTGCTGACCGGTCATCGGCAGGATGAGTCCGATCTTGACGTCTTGCGCCTGAGCCGCGCCGGCCAGCGTCAGCACTGCGGCAACAGCAGCGAAAAACGACCAGCGGTTCATGGGTTTCCTCCCTAGAGCATGATCCCGAAAAGTGGATACCGGTTTTCGGAAAAGATCATGCTCAAACAACAAGCTAAAGCGAAATCGCGATTCAACCTAATCCCATTTCGCTTTTGCGCGTGATTGAACGGCATACCAACATCCCGGGCATTTGTTGTCCAGCGACCGGAATGTCTCATCCCATGGGCGGTTGGGCGAGCGAGATATAAAGACGTACTGGCATTGAATAGTTGAAGTTTGCCCTCCCCCTCAAAGGGGGAGGACGGCGGCCGCGGGGTGGGGATCACGTCGCAAGCTTGGGATTCAAGATGACCCCTCCCCGACGCGCTCCGCGCGTCGGCCCTCCCCTTTCAGGGCAGGGAATGGCGAGAGCATCACTCCTCCAAAGGAGCAGTCGCGCTCTGGCCTAAGCGTGCGCTTGGCGCTGCGGATCGATGATTTTTTCCAGGCGGCCGAGCACGTGCATGCACGGCAGGAGCTGAGCGAGGCTCGCATTCGGCTCGCGTTTTTGTTTGATCGCGGCGATGAATTCGCGGTCTTCCAGCTCGATGCCGTCCATCGAGACATCCACCTTGGACAGATCGATTTTGTTATCCTTGCCGTCGGAAAGGTCGTCGTAATAAGCCTTGTAGGTGCCGTTGTCGCAGATGTAACGGAAGAACGAGCCGAGCGGGCCGTCATTGTTGAACGACAGCGACAGGGTCAGCACCGCGCCGGACGGCGTCTTCGCCACAATGCCCATGTCCATGGCGATGTGCAGCTGCGGGTGGACCGGCCCCGCCACCGCATAGCAGTCGGAGATGTTTTCGCCGGCCTGGTACTGAAACAGGTCGATCGTGTGCGCGGCGTGGTGCCAAAGCAGATGATCGGTCCAGCTCCGCGGCTGGCCGGCGGCGTTAATGTTCTTGCGGCGGAAGAAATAGGTCTGCACGTCCATCTGCTGGACCTTCAGCTCACCCTTCTGGATGCGCTTGTGGACCCATTGATGGCTGGGATTGAATCGCCGCACATGGCCGCCCATGGCGGTGACGCCGGTCTCCTTGGCGATTTTCACCAAAGCTTCGGCGTCCTCGACGCTGTCGGTGACAGGAATCTCGACCAGCACATGTTTGCCGGCGCGCATGACCTGCTCGCCCTGGCGGAAATGCATTTTGGTCGGCGTGGTGAGAATCACCGCGTCGGCGCGCTTGATGCCTTCGGACAGTTCGCCGGTGTAATGCGGAATGCCGTATTTCTTGGCGATTTGCGCGGTCGCATCCTGGTTGCCGCCGACCAGCGACGTCACTTCGACTTCGGGAATGCGCTTGAGCGCATCGAGATGCTTTTGCCCGAACGCGCCTTGCCCCGCTACGCAGATTTTCATTTCATTTCTCCGGATTCAAAAAGGTATTACTCACCGTCACTCGTCATTTCGAGCGCAGCGAAGCAATCCAGCTCTAGCGACTCTGGATTGCTTCGTCGCTTCGCTCCTCGCAATGACGGTCAGCCGCGAATCCGCTCGACCTTCGCTCGTGCCGCGGCGCGCTTGAGCTTGGTGCCTGAGCGCTTCGGCTTCGACGTGGATTTGGCCGCGGATTTACGCGCGCCGCCGCGCCCACGGTTGGCCAGAATGATGTGGCCGACGGCGGTGTTCGACGCCGGCACCGTGTAGAAGCGGTAGACCTCGTCGACCTTTTCGTCGAGCGCGCCGCGCATGATCAGCCACATCACCATTTCGATGCCTTCGGCGCCGGCTTCGCGCATGTAGTCGATATGCGGAATCTTGACGAGCTTCTGCGGATTATTGGAAAGATTATCGAGGAAGTTCTTGTCCCATTTGCTGTTGATCAAGCCGGCGCGCGGCCCGGAAATCTGGTGCGACAGTCCGCCGGTGCCGAAGATCACCACTTTGAGATCGTCCGGATAGGACTCCACCGCCTTGCGGATGGCGCGGCCGAGCATGAAGCAGCGGTGCCCGGTCGGCGGCGGGTACATCACGACGTTCACCGCGAGCGGAATGACCGGACACGGCCAATGTCCGCTTTTCTCGACCTTGCCGAACAACAAATTCATCGGCACCGTCATGCCGTGATCGACCTCCATCTTGTTGCAGATGGTGAGATCGAACTCGTCGAGAATGACCGACTGCGCGATGTGCGACGCCAGCGCCGGATGGCCTTCGACCACCGGCACCGGGCGCGGGCCCCAGCCTTCGTCGGCTGGCGGAAATTCCGCCGCGCAGCCGAGCGCGAAGGTCGGGATCATCTCGACCGAGAACGTCGAGGCGTGGTCGTTGTAGACGATGATGGCGACATCCGGCTTGGTCTCGCGCATCCATTCTTGCGATTTTTCGAAACCGGAGAAGATCCGCTTCCAATACGGCTCCTCGGTTTTTCCATTGTCCAGCGCCGCGCCGATGGCTGGCACGTGCGACGAACCTATTCCTGCGACGATTCTGGCCAAAGGCTTCCCTCTTTCCTACTTCACTTCCGTTTCGCTGATCGGGTTTTCGATTTCGGTTTGGCTTTGCGCTTGCCGGCGGAAGCGGTTTTTTTGCCGCTGCCGGCGGCGCGCAGAGGCTTGGACGGCGCGTTCTTGCCGGAGCGCGAGCGATTGCCTTCGACCGAGCGGCCGCCCGCGAGCATCATCGCGGCGTAATCCTGCTGCGTCGAGCCGGTCATCAGCGCGGCGAGATGCTGGAACGAATGGCCGTCGGTCGCGCCAAGCTTGGCGGTGAAATAGATGTTGCCGCCAAGCTCCAGCATGCGGTTGTAGTCGCGCTTGAGAATGGCGTCGGTCTGTTCCGCCGTGAGATTGAACTTTTTCAGATATTCCGCCTCGTTCGCCTTGAAGGCTTTGCGGTTGTTGTCCTTCATCAGCGACATGCAGAACATGTTGATGCCGTAGCCCTGGCGGGACCGCTCGGCGTCGAACACGAAAGTGCCCGGAATATCGTCGTAATCGTGTCGTTCGCGGGCCATCGGCGTCTCTCTCACTAAGGATTATGCGTTTAATAATCGACATATATAGCGCAGGACCGCCTGGCAACGTAAGCCGTACCCACCGCCTCTAATCCGGCGGATGCGTGCCCAGCAATTGCAGTTCGGAATCCCTCGCGGTGGCCGTTTTGCCGTTGAGGTCGCGCAGGCCGAAGATCTTGAGGCCTTTGCCCAACTCGGCCTGCACGACAATGACCGGAATGGGCCGCTGCCCTCGTTTCGTCAGATAAGCGTATTGCGGAATGACGACGTCGAGCGGCTTGCCGAACGGCACGCCATAGGCGCGCAGTGCGAACACGGCGTTGCCTTCCATGATGTCTTTGTCCGTGGCCGGCCGCCCCGAGATGAACCCGCTGGTCGGCAGCGGCGGCCAGCCCGGACCCGGGCTTTGCTGCGCCGAGGCGACTGAGACTCCCAAAATCGTCAGCAGAATCACGAGCCGCATGCGCATCGCCTGGTCTTCTGTACCAGCTCTGGCTTTCACTAAATCGGTCGCTCAGGCCCGCAATGAGGCCCAGAAAAATATTACGGTGGCCAATATCCCTAACGCCGTGCGGCCGGCATGCAAGCGGCCCCATTTTTCGACCAGCTCGCGGGCACGCGGATTGCCGCCGGTCTCAAGCGCGAGCAGCGCGTTGTTGACCGGCATGATGACGAGGAATGTATAGGGCCAATTGAGCAAGATAATCGCGCCGCCAAGGAGCCAGCGCCAGTCGCCGGTTTGCCACCATGCGATGACGCCGAGCAGTGCGCCAACGATGGCCAGGGGCGCCTGCATCATTGTTCCGAGTTTGTAGGCCGGCTTCCACTGCGTGAGCAGCGCGCCGTCGTCGAGATGCAGCCGCGCGGGTTGTTCGCAGGCGCTGACATAGAGCGCGGCGCCGGTGAAGAGCGCGGCGGCGATCAAGGCAAGCTGACCGGCCAGCATGCGTCACCTCGCTTTTTGCAGCCCGTGTAATTTAACTCCAATAAAGCCGCGTCGGATTATCGACCAGCAGTGCGCGTTGCGCCGCCACGCTGGTGGCGACCTTGGGAATGTAATCGACCAACACGCCGTCGTCCGGCGCTTGCTTTTTCATATTGGGATGCGGCCAGTCGGTGCCCCAGATGACGCGGTCGGGAAAATGCTCGACCAGCGCCCGGCTGAACGGCACCACGTCGTCGTAGGGCGGCCCGGAAAGACTCATGCGCTCCGGACAGGTCACCTTGACCCAGAAATTCTTGTGCTTGTCCATCAGGCGATGAAAGCGCTGGTTCTCGGGATGCTCGACGCCCTTCTTCACGTCGGGCGTGCCCATGTGATCGACCACCACGGTGGTCGGGAGCGCGGTGAAGAAACCTTCCAGTTCCGGCAGATCGGGCATTTCGAAATAAACGACGATGTGCCAGCCGAGTTTTTCCACCCGCGCGGCAATCCGCTGCAACACGTCGCGCGGGGTGAAATCGACCAGACGTTTCAGGAAATTAAACCGCACGCCGCGGACGCCAGCCTTGTCCATCCATTTCAGCTCGTCGTCACTGACCTCTTCGCCGACGAAAGCGACGCCCTTGGCTCGGACATTCGAAGCTTCCAGCGCATCGACCATGGCGCGGTTGTCCTTGGAATGGCACGACGCCTGGACGATCACGTTCTTGTCGAGCCCGAGAAAATCGCGCAGCGCGAACAATTTTTCCTTGGGCGCGTCGCATGGCGTGTATTTGCGCTCTGGCGCATAAGGAAATTTTGCTTCCGGTCCGAACACGTGGCAATGCGCGTCGACCGCGCCGGGCGGCGGCTTGAATTTCGGCTTCGACGGATTGGGATGAAACGGGATGTAGCCCGGCGACATCGGCACGCTACAAATCTCCTCACTTGCCATTCTGGGGCGTGCGGCCCCGCAATGACGGCTAGACCCTCTCCACCGCCAGCGACACGCCCTGACCGACGCCGACGCACATGGTGGCGAGCGCGCGCTTGCCGCCGCGCTTCTCCAAACCGTGCACCGCGGTCAGCGTCAGCCGCGCCCCCGACATGCCGAGCGGATGGCCGAGCGCGATCGCGCCGCCATGCGGATTGACGTGCTCGGCGTTTTCAGGAACGCCGAGCTGACGCAGGCAGGCAATCCCTTGCGAGGCAAAAGCCTCGTTGATTTCGACCAGGTCAAAATCGCCGATCTTCAAGTTAAGCCGCGCCAAGAGTTTCCTGGTCGAGGGCACCGGGCCGATGCCCATGATGCGCGGCGGCACCGCCGCCGAAGCCATGCCGAGCACGCGCGCGCGCGGAGTAAGCCCATGCGCCTTGGCGGCATCTTCGCTGGCAAGAATGATCGCCGCGGCGCCATCATTGATACCGGAGGCATTGCCGGCGGTGATGGTTCCGGGATTGCGCACGATCGGTTTGAGCTTTTGCAGCCCTTCGAGGGTGGTCTCCGGGCGCGGATGCTCGTCTTTATTGACGACGATCGACCCGGCCTTGCCGCCCGGCGCTTCGACCGGCACGATCTCTTCGGCAAAGTAGCCGGCAGCGGCGGCCTTGCCAGTGCGTTGCTGCGAGCGCAGCGCGAATGCATCCTGATCGGCGCGGGTGACCTGGAATTCTTCCGCCACGTTCTCGCCGGTCTCCGCCATCGAATCGATGCCGTATTGCGCCTTGAGCACCGGATTGACAAAGCGCCAGCCGAGCGTGGTGTCGTAGATTTCGGCCGAGCGCGAGAACGCTTCGCCGGCTTTGCCCATCACGAACGGCGCCCGCGACATCGATTCGACGCCGCCGGCAATGGCAAAATCCATTTCGCCGCAGCGGATGGCGCGCGCCAAGTCGCCGACCGCGTTCAATCCCGACGCGCACAGCCGGTTGACGGTGACGCCGGGCACGCTATCCGGCAGCCCGGCCAGCAGCAGCGCCATGCGCGCGACATTGCGGTTGTCCTCGCCGGCCTGGTTGGCGCAGCCGAAATAGACGTCGTCGAGCCGCGACCAATCGGCTTTGCTGTTATGGGCGACGAGCGCCTTGATCGGCACTGCGGCGAGATCGTCGGTGCGCACCTTGGCGAGCGCGCCGCCATAGCGGCCGATCGGCGTGCGCGCCGCATCGCAGATGAAAACCTCCCGCATCGCTCGCTCCGTTTTCTGGAAGATATTGTCTGGACTGCGGTTCTGCAGGCTATTTACGGGCCGGGGCGGACAGGGTCAAATGCGTCCGATGAATAGTGAGACCACCAAATTCGCTGATTTGCCACCATCTCTCAAAGCGGAGCGCCACGGCGCGGTCGCGGTCTTACGGCTTAATCGCGCGCAAAAGCGCAACGCGCTCGACGATCCGATGGTGGCTGGCATCGAGACCTTCTTCTCAGGCCTGCCGGAGGACATCCGCGCCGTGGTGTTGTGCGGCGAAGGCGAGCATTTTTCCGCCGGGCTCGATCTGACCGAACTGGTCGATCGCGCGACCGTCGCCGGGATTGCGCATTCGCGGTCCTGGCATCGCGCCTTCGACCGCATCGAATTCGGCAGCGTGCCGGTGATCGCGGTTTTGCACGGCGCGGTGGTCGGCGGCGGGCTCGAACTCGCCGCGGCGGCGCATGTCCGGGTCGCCGAGCGCAACGCCTTCTACGCGCTGCCCGAGGGCAGCCGCGGCATCTATATCGGCGGCGGCGGCTCGGTGCGGCTGCCGCCCTTGATCGGCACCGCGCGGATGATGGACATGATGCTGACCGCGCGCACGCTCTCCGCCGAAGAAGGCCAGACCATCGGGCTGTCGCAATATCTGGTCGACGACGGCGAGGGTTTTGCCAAGGGGCTGGAGCTTGCCCATCGCATCGCCGGCAATGCGCCCTTCACCAATTTCGCGGTGATGCACCTCCTGCCGCGCATCGCGCGGAGCGACCCGGCGGCCGGCTATGTCACCGAAGCGCTGGCCGCGGCGATCGCGCAGGGCGACGAAGAAGCCAAGGCGCGGCTGAAGGCATTTCTGGAAAAGCGCGCCCCGAAAGTGGCGCGCACATAAATGTTGATACACAGGGGCATGCGTGTCCCGGGCGCAGCGCAGCACGATTGTGTTTTCCCCTCCCCCCTTGAGGGAGGGTCAGGGAGGGGGGTTCAACGAAAATTCTGCGAAGCGGACCCCCCCTCCCGATCCGCTTCGCGGATCGACCTCCCCCTCAAGGGGGGAGGTGAAGTATTCGTTGGAAGATGAGTAACACTGTGCCTCATCACACAACCGCGCCGTTGCGCGCGGTCAAACTCGGGCCGGCCGATGTCGTCGTCGAGCGGCGCGGCGATGGCACGATCCTGATGCGCTCGCCGCATGCGCTGCCGGCCTATCCGCGCATGCTCACCGAGCGGCTTGTCCATTGGGCCAAAGTCGCGCCGGAGCGAATCTTTCTGGCGCAGCGCGATGCCTCTGGCGCCTGGCGCAGCATGAGCTATGCGCAGACGCTCGCCGCCGTGCGCGCGCTCGCTGCAGCGCTGCTCGCGCGCGGGCTCAATGCCGAGCGGCCGGCCGCCATTCTCTCCGGCAACGACATCGAACACGCGCTCCTTGCCCTTGCCGCCATGCATGTCGGCATTCCTTATGCGCCGATCTCGGTGCCCTATTCGCTGTTGTCGCAGGATTTCGGCAAGCTCAAAACCATCATCGCGATTCTTTCGCCGGGCCTGGTCTTCGCCAATAACGGCATGGCTTTCGCGCGCGCCATCACCGCCGCGCTGCCACGCGACGTCGAAGTGGCGGTGACGGCGAATCCGCCTGGCGGCCGGACGACAACCTCTTTCGCCGCGCTCTTGCAAACGCCGGCGACGGCGGAAGTTGAAGCCGCGCATGCGCGCGTCAAGCCTGACCACGTGGCCAAGGTTCTCTTCACCTCGGGCTCGACCGGGCGGCCGAAGGGGGTGGAGAACACCCACCGCATGCTCGCCGCCAATCAGGCGATGATCCGCGCCGCGATGCCTTTTGTCGGCGCGGAGCCGCCAATCCTGGTCGATTGGCTGCCGTGGAATCATACTTTCGGCAGCAATCACAATTTCGGTCTCGTGCTCGACAATGGCGGCTCGCTTTACATCGACGAAGGCAGGCCGCTGCCCGGCGCGATCGAAGCCACGGTGCGAAACCTGCGCGAGATCGCGCCGACCATCTATTTCAATGTGCCGAAGGGCTTCGAAATGCTGTTGCCCGCGCTCGCCGCCGACGGCGCGTTGCGCGAAATCTTTTTTAGTCGCTTGAAGGTCTTGTTCTATGCCGGCGCCGGACTGGCGCAACACGTGCTCGACGGCTTCACGGAGCTCGCCGTAAAGACGACGGGCGAGCGCATCCTGTTCATGTCGAGCCTCGGTTCGACCGAAACCGCGCCGGCGGCTTTGTCCTGCAACTGGCAATCCGAACGCGCCGGCAATATCGGCCTGCCGTTGCCCGGCGTCACGCTCAAGCTCATGCCGCGCGAGGGCAAGCTCGAAGCGCGCCTTGCCGGCGACAACATCATGCCGGGCTATTGGCGCACGCCAGAGCTCACCGCCGAGGCTTTCGACGAAGAAGGCTTCTACAAGATCGGCGATGCGCTCAAATTCGCCGATCCGGCCGATCCGGCGAAGGGCATGCTGTTCGACGGCCGGCTCGCCGAGGATTTCAAGCTCGCCACCGGAACCTGGGTCAGCGTCGGGCCGCTGCGCGGCGCCTTCATCGCGCATTGTGCGCCCTTGGTGCGGGATGTGGTACTGGCCGGCGCCGAGCGCGATGAGGTTACGGCTTTGATTTTTCCCGACATCGAGGCCTGCCGTGGTCTGGCGCCCGATTTCGCGACCGACGCACCGGTGCCGCATCTGCTCGGCGATCCGCGCCTACGCGCCGCGTTCGCCCGCAAGCTCGGCAGCTTCGCCGCGGCCAGCACCGGCACGTCGGGCCGCATCGTGCGCGCCGTTCTGCTAGCCGAGCCGGCTTCGCTCGATATCGGCGAAATGACCGACAAGGGCTCGATCAACCAGCGCGCCGTGCTGGCGCATCGTGCGGCGACGGTCGAGGCGCTGTATGCCGATCCGCCGCCGCCGCATGTGATCGTCGCCAAGCAAACAGCCGAGGTGAATTAGATGGAGATTCGCGGACAGGCAGCGATCGTCGCCGGCGGCGGATCGGGACTTGGCGCGGCGACCGCGCGCATGCTCGCGGCCGCCGGCGGCAAAGTGGCGGTCCTCGACGTCAATGACAAAGCGGCCGCCGAAGTCGCGATCGACGTCAACGGCATCGCCGTTCATTGCGACGTCACCGACGGCGCCGTCACCGAAAAAGCGCTGGCCAAGGCCGCGGCCGATCACGGGCCGGCGCGCATCGTCGTCAATTGCGCCGGCGTCGGGCCGGCCAAGCGCATTGTCGGCCGCGACGGACCGATGCCGCTCGCTGATTTCGCGCGCGTCATCGAGATCAACCTGATCGGTACGTTCAATGTGATGCGGCTCGCCGCCGCCGCCATGCAGGGTCTCGCACCGGGTCAGGACGGCGAGCGCGGCATCATCGTCTGCACCGCCTCGGTTGCAGCCTATGAGGGCCAGATCGGGCAAGCGGCTTACGCCTCATCGAAAGCCGGCGTGGTCGGGCTTGTTCTGCCCGCGGCGCGCGAGTTCGCGCAGTTCGGCATCCGCGTCAACGGCATCGCGCCGGGAATATTCACCACGCCGATGCTGCATGCGCTGCCGGAAGCCGCGCAACAAAGCCTCGCCGCCTCGGTCCCGTTTCCGAAATTGTTGGGCCAGCCGCCGCAATTCGCCGCGCTTGTCCGCCACATGATCGAGAACCGCTATCTCAACGGCGAAGTCGTTCGGCTGGACGGAGCGTTGCGGATGGGTCCCAGATGATAGATGTCAGATGTCTAATGACAGAAAAGACATGAAACTGATATCTGACCTCTGATCTCCGGCATTCGACCTCAGATGTTTACGAGCACCCGCAAAACCCGGATCGAATGGGGCGACTGCGACCCGGCCGGGATCATTTTCTTTGCCCGCTACTTCGAAATCTTCGATGTCTCGACCACGGTGCTGGTCGAGCGCGCGCTGGGCATGAAGAAGATCGAATATCTCAAGGCTTACAAATTTTCCGGCCACCCGCTGGTCGAGACGCGGGCGCGATTTCTGCTGCCGACCCGGTTCGGCGATGAGGTCACGATCGAGACCGCGGTGGTCGGCTGCGGCCGCTCCAGTTTCAAGATCGAGCACCGCCTGACCCATGATGGGCCGCTCGCGGTCGAAGGCTTCGAGACCCGGGTCTGGGTAGCGCGCGATCCCGCCGATCCCGGGCGCATAAGATCGCAACCCATTCCGCCGCCAATCGTCGCGCGACTGACGCATGCCAGCCTGGTCACGTCGCGATGAGTGACGCGGCAAAAATGCGATGCTAGAAGCCTAGCCGCCAAAAGGGAGAGAATTGCCGATGATGCGTATTGACGCGTACACCCACTTTTTTCCGCAAAAATTCTTCGACAAGCTCAACGAGGTCGCCGGTAACTATAAGGACATGGGCAAGCGCGTGCGCTCGCTGCCGGCTTTGTACGACCTCGACGTGCGCAAGAAGATCGTCGATGGCCACAAGGACTATCAGCAGATCCTGTCCTATCCGCAGCCGCCGATCGAAAAGTTCGCCAAAACGCCGAAAGATATCGACGAGTTCTGCCGCATCATCAATGACGGTTTCGCCGAGCTGACCGCCAAGGAGAAGGACCGCTTCCCCGGCTGGGTGGCGCAGGTGTCGCTGGAGGCCGCCGATGCCGGCGCCGGCGAGGCGGAGCGCGCGCTCAAAAACGGCGCGCTCGGCGTGCAGATCTACACCAATGTCGCCGGCAAGCCGCTCGACCGACCGCAATACGCGCCGTTCTGGAAAAAAATGAACGAGCTCGGGGCGCCGATCTGGATGCATCCGGCGCGCGGCGCCGAAATGCCGGATTACATCGACGAAAAGAAGTCGCTCTACGAAATCTGGTGGACCTTCGGCTGGTCCTACGAGACCGCCTGCGCCATGATGCGGCTGGTTTATTCCAAGATCATGGACACGCATCCCAATCTGAAAATCATCACGCATCACTTCGCCGGCGTCGTGCCGATGCTTGAAGGCCGCATCGGCCCGGGCAACGACGTGATGGGATCGCGCACCACTGATGAGGATTACGTCTCGCTGCGCAAAAGCCTGAAAAAACGCGTGCTCGATTATTTCAAGCAGGACTTCTGGGCCGACACCGCGGCGTTCACCGCCGTGCCGGCGACCAAAGCCGGCATGGAATTCTTCCCCATCGACAAGATCGTGTTCGCCTCCGACTGTCCGTTCGATCCGGAAGGCGGCACCATGTATCCGCGCGAGACATTGAGCATTCTGGATTCGCTCAAGCTCGACAAGTTGACCGCGGAGAAAGTGTTCTACAAGAACCTTGAGGCGGTCACCGGCAAGACGCTGGTGAGGTGACGCCGTAGCGGTCTGCTCTGCGTTTTAGGCTATCAGTCGATAGCCTATTCGATCACCTCGTCCGCGAGTGCAAGCATTTGCGGCGGAACGGCGAGATGAAGCGAACGCGCGGTCTTGCTATTGATAACGAGCTCAAATCGCGTCGGCTGCAAGACCGGCATTTCCTGCGGATGCTCGCCCTTGAGAACGCGTCCGGTCATTATGCCAACCTGGCTATAGGCATCGAGGAGGCTGGCCCCATAGCTCATTAAACCGCCGGCCGCCGGATACTCTCGGATGTGATAAATGGTGGGAATCGCGTGTTGGGCTGCCAACGCGATCAGTCGATCGCGTTGTGAGTCAAAAAATGGATCGTTCTGAACGACGAGCGCGCCTGCTGACTGTTTGACGATCGATTCAAAGCTCGGGTCTAATTCCGCAGGAGTACTCGCGTTCAGCGCAAGCAGCCGACGGCCAAGCGAATCTGCCCCCATACGCGCGCTTTGAATATGCGCATCGGTTTCCGACATATTCGGATTAACGAGAAGCGCAATGGTCTTTGCATTTGGCACCAATTCGGAAATCAGGTTCGCGCGCTTACCGCCTAACTCCGCGGTGACGAAGCTTATTCCCGTCGCATTGGTACCCGGTCGATTCACGCTCACAGTAAGTCCCGCTTTGACGGGATCGCCGCCAATTAGAAAAATGATCGGAACTGTCGTGCTCGCGGCTTTAGCCGCAAGAGCCGAGGGTTCTCCACCGGCGGCCACGAGTACGGCCAGAGGTAACCGGGTCAGCTCGGCGGCGATTCCGGGCAGACGCCCATAATCGCCGTCCGCCCACCGATATTCGATTCTAACGCTCTGCCCTGGCACATAGCCGGATTCGCCCAGCCCTCGTATGAAAGCTGCGGTGTGAGGCTCAGAATCCTTTGCAGAGCGGCTGGTCATGTAGCCGACCAAGGGCGGCGACTGGGCTTCTGCCGCAAGCGGCCAAGCGGCGGCAACGCCACCAACGAGTGAGATAAATTCTCGCCGCCTCATAGATTTCCCCTCAGGCCGAGCACCGCAGTTTACAACGCTTTTGAATAACATGCGTGTTGCGGTGTGCGTAACGGCAATCGACGGGCAGATAATAGTTCGGGCCGAACCCGTTGATTCAGCTGTGCTGGTCGAAGTCTTTTCTCCACCGCAATAAACCGTGGATGCCCGGCGCAAAGCCGGGCATCGCGCGCCAAGATTTGCTAGCGTCGCCCACTATGGACGCTGCACGCACCATCACGGCTGACAATCCGGAACCGGCCACCAAGGACGCTACCATCAAGGCCGGCGACGAGACCTCGCGCGTCACCCCGATGATGGAGCAGTACATCGAGATCAAGGCCGCCAATCCGGATTGCCTGTTGTTCTATCGGATGGGCGACTTCTACGAACTGTTCTTCGCCGATGCCGAAGTCGCCTCGCGCGCGCTCGGCATCGTGCTGACCAAACGCGGCAAGCATCTTGGCGCCGACATCCCCATGTGCGGGGTGCCGGTCGAGCGCGCCGACGAATATCTGCACCGGCTGATCGCGCTCGGTCATCGCGTCGCGGTGTGCGAACAGCTCGAAGATCCGGCACTGGCGCGAAAACGCGGCGGCAAAAGCGTGGTGCGCCGCGACGTGGTGCGGCTGGTCACGCCCGGAACACTGACCGAAGATTCGCTCCTTGACGCGAGAAGCAACAATTATCTCGCCGCGCTCGCCCGAAGCCGCGCCTCGGCCGGCGAGGATCGTTTCGCGCTGGCCTGGATTGATATATCCACCGGCGAATTTCGCGTCGCCGAAAGCGACCGCGCCGCGCTCGCCGCCACCATTGCCCGGATCGAGCCGGGCGAAATCATCGTCTCCGATGCGCTTTATGCCGATGCCGTGTTGGCGCCGACGCTGCGCGGCCTCCCCGCTTTGACGCCGCTTACGCGCGACGTGTTCGACGGCGCGACCGCGGAGCGCCGGCTCGCGGCGTTCTTCGGTGTGGCGACCACCGCCGCATTCGGCACGTTTTCGCGCGTCGAATTGGCCGCCGCCGCGGCGGCGATCACTTACGTCGAGCGCACGCAAATCGGCAAACGCCCGCTGATTTCGCCACCGCTGCGCGAGGCTGCCGGCGCGACGCTCGCGCTCGATGCCGCCACCCGCAGCAATCTCGAACTTCATCGCACGCTTGCCGGCGAGCGTCGTGGCTCGCTTCTTGCCGCCATCGATCGCACCATCACCGCGGCCGGCGCGCGGCTGTTGGCGCAGCGGCTCGCGGCGCCGCTGACCGACGCCGCCGAGATCGGTCATCGGCTCGATTCGGTTGCCGTGTTCGCCGCCGATGCGGCAAGGCGGAATGACCTCCGCGCGCGGCTGAAAAGCGCGCCGGATCTGGCGCGCGCTTCGTCGCGCCTCGTCATCGGCCGCGGCGGCCCGCGCGATCTTGCCGCCATCCGCGACGGCATATTTGCCGCGGGGGAATTTGCCGCGCGGCTCTCAGACTTGCCCGAATCGCCGCGCGACATCGCGCAAGTCGCGCAGGTGCTGCACCGGACCGATGTCGCCCTCGCGCAGGAACTGGACAAAGTCCTCGCCGACGAACTGCCCGCCTTGCGCCGCGACGGCGGCTTTGTGCGGCCCGGCTATGCCCCCGCGCTCGACGAGGCACGCGCGTTACGCGACGAATCCCGCCGCGTCATCGCGGCATTGCAGGTGCGCTATGCCGAAGCGACCGGCATTCGCGCGCTCAAGATCCGGCACAACAATGTGCTCGGCTATTTCGTCGACGTTTCGGCGCAGCACGGCGAGAAACTCATGACCGCGCCGTTGAACGGGACATTCATCCATCGGCAGACCACCGCCGGTCAGGTTCGCTTCACCACCACCGAGCTCGGCGAGCTCGAATCAAAAATCGCCACCGCCGCGGAGCGCGCGCTGGCGCTCGAACTTGAAATCTTCGAGCGCATGGCGACAGCCGTGGCGGCGGCAAGCGCCACGATCAAGGATGCCGCCGAGGCGATCGCCGCGCTCGATGTCGCTTGTGCGCTGGCGGCGCTCGCGCTCGAGCGCGATTATGTGCGTCCGCAAGTCGATGACAGCCTCGCCTTCGCCATCGAAGGCGGACGCCATCCCGTCGTCGAACAGATGTTGGCGGCCGGCGGCGGGCCGTTTGTGGCGAATGATTGCGATCTGTCGCCGCCGCCCCCACCCTACCCTTCCTCGCATGCGGGGGAGGGCGGGGAGGGGGCCGGCCGCATCTGGATCGTGACCGGGCCAAATATGGCGGGGAAATCGACCTTCCTGCGCCAGAACGCGTTGATAGCGATTCTCACGCAGACCGGCAGCTTCGTGCCGGCGCGCGGCGCGCATATCGGCGTGGTCGATCGCTTGTTCTCGCGCGTCGGCGCCGCCGACGATCTCGCCCGCGGACATTCGACCTTCATGGTGGAAATGGTCGAGACCGCCGCCATCCTCAATCAGGCCGGCGAACGCGCGCTCGTGATCCTCGATGAGATCGGCCGCGGCACCGCGACCTTCGACGGCTTGTCGATCGCCTGGGCCACCATCGAGCACTTGCACGAACAAAACCGCTGCCGCGTTTTGTTCGCCACGCATTTTCACGAAATGACCGCGCTCGCGGGGAAACTGCCGCGGTTGCACAATGCCACGATGCGGGTGAAGGAATGGCAGGGCGATGTAGTGTTCCTGCACGAAGTCGTCGCCGGCGCCGCCGACCGCTCCTACGGCATTCAGGTGGCGAAGCTTGCCGGCCTGCCGGCGAGCGTCATCGAGCGCGCCAAAGTGGTGCTGGCGCAGATCGAAGCCGAAGACCGCGTGTCGCCGGCGCGACGCTTGATCGACGACCTGCCGCTGTTCGCCAGCGCGCGGCCGGCGGCGGCGCCGCCGCAAACAGATTCCGCGCTTGCGGCTTTGATGGACGCGCTCGCGGCGCTCAATCCCGACGACATGTCGCCGCGCGACGCCCTGGAAGCGCTCTATGCGCTGAAAGCGCAGCTCGCGAAGGGGAAACTGTAGCCTTAGCTCCGCAAACCCGCGCCTTGGGCGACGGCAGTCCACCGCGCGGTTTCGCGGCGGATATGGGCGGCAAACTCATCCGGATCGGCGGTGAGCCGTTCGAACCCCTGCTTGCGCAGCGCTTCCTGTGCCGTCGGCGTCTGCAGCGCCTTCGATGCGGTATCGGCAAGCTCTTCAATGGTCGATCGCGGCGTGCCGGCCGGCGCGAACAGTCCGAACCAAAGACTGGTGTCGAAATCCGCAATGCCTTGTTCTTCGAGCGTCGGCACATCAGGGAGTGCTTGGGAGCGTTTGTGGGTTGCGGTCGCTAGTGGCCTGAGCTTGCCGGCGGCAATCTGGCCGATCACGGTTGAGGCCGGCGAGAATGTCGCCAGCGCGCGGCCGGCAATCACATCGGTTACGGTCTGCGGACTACCCTGATAGGGCACCTGAGTCAGCTTGATGCCCGCGCGTTGCGCGAACAGTTCGCTCGCCAGATGCGGCAAGCTGCCGATGACGGTGGCGTGGAGTAGCTGGCCGGACTTTGACTTGGCGATGAGATCGGCGACGCTATGCACGTCGCTGTCGGGATTGACCACCAGAACGACGGGAACTGAGGCCAAAAGCGCGATCGGCGCCAGGTCCTTCTCCAGATCGAGGGAGGGATTTGGATTGATGATCTGGTTGACGATGATGGACAGCGTTGCAAGGAACAGCGTGTAGCCGTCCTTGCCGGCACGGGCGACATATTCGGCGGCGATACTGGATCCCGCGCCCGGCTTGTTCTCGACGACGATCTGCTGGCCGATAATCGGTCCCAGGCTGTCGGCGAGTACGCGCCCAGTGATGTCGGCGGCCGCTCCCGGCGTGAACCCGACAATGATGTGAATTGGACGCGACGGATAAACGTCGCCCGCCAAGGCAAAGCGCGGCCGAAGCAATGCGGCAAGGCCGAACAGCGACACCGTCCGACGGTCGATTTGCGGCATTGCCCCCTCCCGGTGAGCTTATTGGCCGCCTGTTTCGTCCTATTCATCGCATCTTTTACACGACGCGACTAGCCGCAAGCTTCTTGTAGTTGAAGGACTTGCCCAAAAAGCCTGACCAGCTTTCAAATTTCTGAAACCAAGCACGCGCTCTAATCTCTCCTAAAAATTCGCGCCATCCGCTTGCTCCGCACCAGCACCAGCACCAGCATGCCGCTCCACGCGATCGAGATGCCCAGTCCGATCAACAGCGCCCACCATGAGCCAAGCG
>Ga0207693_10000854_pt1 | contig 27190 bp, 14 predicted proteins | sample LARL81metaG_FD_184347 | JGI IMG/M metagenome (GOLD analysis project Ga0207693, IMG submission 184347) | Corn, switchgrass and miscanthus rhizosphere microbial communities from Kellogg Biological Station, Michigan, USA - LAR L8-1 metaG... | ecosystem: Host-associated > Plants > Roots >... | reverse complement strand
ATCGACCCGTATGACTATCAGGAACTCATTCTTCCCGATGGCGGCAGGGTCCGCTTTGACCGTATTTCTCCTGGAACCAGCTGGAACAATGCTCTCTATGTTCATGCCTCCTCGGGATCGCGGTTTTACGGAGCATTGCTCTCACCTAACACTGATCCCAGCATGCCCTGGTTCTGGAAACTGGTGTTGAAGGACGGCACGATCTACGGCTTCCCCGAATCGTCCCAGTCCACCAGCCATTTCTGCCAGGCTGTAATTGGAATTCAGGACCGTTATGGCAACCGCGTGAAAATAGACCGTAGCGCTAGCCCGAACTGTCGCGCAACCAAGATCACTTCACCGAATGGACGTTCCATATCGCTGACGTATGACACGCAAGGCCGGATCAGCCAGGCTTCGGACAGCGCCGGCCGGAACGTCCTCTATTCCTATGACACCGCCGGCCGGCTCTCCACTGTGACCGACGCAAACGGAGGCATTACTACCTACACCTACGACGACCAAAACCGCATGCTGACCATCAAGGATGCGCGCAACATCGTCTATTTGACTAATGAATATGACGGCGCGGGGCGTGTGGTTCGGCAAACGCAAGGTGATGCGGGTGTTTATCAGTTTGCATGGACGGCAGCCGCCGTGGCCCAGACCCACTTTTTTACTTTTACAGGCTCCACAGGGGGCACAGGCGGCAGTGTTATCACACGGAATGGCTGCTGGGGCAGCAGCGGTTACAATCGCTATGACCCAAATTGCGGTGAGGCCTATATGGCGCTGGTGGCCCAGGTGGACGTGACGGACCCGCGCGGGTATGTCCGCCGGGTGGTTTTTGGCTCTGCCGGTTACATCACCAGCGATACTCACGCCCTGGGCCAGCCCGAAGAACAAACCGTTACTTCTGAGTATTACGCTGACAACACCCTGAAATCGGTCACCGACGCCCTGGGCCGCAAGACGTCCTTCGACTATGACGCCAACGGCAATCGCACCCGCGTCACGCGGCTGGACGGCACGCCCGATGCCGTCACCACCACTTTCACCTATGAGCCGCAATTCAACCATCTGGCCAGTGTGACCGACCCGCTGAACCACACCACCAGTTTCACTTATACCAGAACGGAACCCTGATCACCGCCACCGATCCCCTGAGTCACCAGATGAGCCTGGCTTACAACACCGCTGGCCAGGTAAGTTCGGTAACGGATGCGCTCAATAATGTGGTGCAATTCGGCTACTTCGGCGGCGACTTGGTTAGCGTGACTGACCCGCTGGGCAACGTGAGCACCAGCTTTCATGATGCCGCGGGCCGCGTGGTGTCAGCCACAGACTCCCAAGGCAACATCGTTAAGACGCAATACAGCCCTCTGAATCTGGTCACGCAGCTTACAGACGCGAAGGGCAATAACACGGCATTCTCTTATGATCCCAACGGCAACCTGCTCAGCCTGACGGATGCGCTGCACCTCACGACCCCCACGACCTGGACCTATGACAATATGGACCGCATCCTGACGCGAACAGATCCACTTCTGCGGCAGGAGAGCTACAGCTTACGATCTGAACGGCAACCTCGTCAGCTCAACCGACCGTAAGAGCCAGGTCACCAGCCTGACGTATGACCCGCTGAACCGGCTCAAGCTTGTCGGGTACAACACGGTTGTCAACGGCGGCGTGACCTCTTACGAGAGCACCGTCGGCTATACCTATGACGCCGGAAATCGGATGACGCAGGCTGCGGACAGCGCGGGCGGAACAATCACGGAAGCTTGTGACAACCTGGACCGCCTGACTTCTGAAACCACGCCGCAAGGCCAGATTTCCTATGGCTACGATCTATGCCAATTGCTTCTTTGCTGCCTGCCAACTTCACATCCATATCCAATTAAATTGCGGGCCGATCATCCGGATCGGGATGCGCCCAATTTGTCCCGTGCTCCCGGCGCGGCACTTTTTCTTTGACTGCAAGCTCGGTCCAGTTGTACATCTAACGTTAGACCTTCTCTCTGCCCCTTCAAGGAAATGTCTTGACGCCCGGTAAGCTATCTGTCACACTGGCGCATCATGTTTTCCACCAGACAAGCTGCCGCAAAACTCGGATTGTCGGCCAAGAGCCTTAGCAGGTACATCACGGCGAAGAAAGTGCCAGCGCCGAAAATCATGACGGTCGGCAGCGCCAGTCTGCACGGCTGGACTGAGGAAGACATTGAGCGGGTGCGGGCCTTGCTGCCGAAGATCGCCAACGGCAGAAAGACCCGCTATAAGAAGCAACGCAAAAAGCAAACGAAACGGAAGTCTAAACCTTAACCAAGACGGGCAGCGCTCGGTGTGTTCAGCACCGAACGCGCCCTAACCACAATTCACCTGCGGAGGCAGGCAAACGATGGCTGCCATTGACGTTACCAAAAAAGCAGAGATTTATCACATCCTGTACCAGATCAACTCCTCATTCGCGGCAATCGTGGGACACCTCGCGGCACTGCGGCAAGCCGGTGTTATCACGTCAAAATCCGGACGGGAGTTTCAGGGATTCACTCAAGAATTGCAGTCGGAGTTTAACCAGGACTTTCTGCTCGACTGGCACGAGATCGAATTGGAGGACTGGTCGCGGTTCGGTAAGGTGCGGCAGGCACAGGAAAAACGGCTCAGGGACCCTGACGACGTTTTCATTCATGCACGAGAGCGGAAAGAAGAACTCGCCCGAAGAAAGAAACCGAAACCGAGTCGCAAACGATGAACCAAGAAACCTGCTGTAGAGCAGAAAATGCATATCCTGTATCACGGCAAGGGCATCTTCACTGATGCCCTTGTTTGTTGAGATATGGGATCCAACAAAATGTTAATCTGACGGCATTGATAAAGCGTTGCACATATCCCGCCTCATTCTTGGCGGTCGCACGCGAGAAGCACGAGGAGGACAAGTATTGGGTGAACGAATCCCGTTGGATTTCTTAGGCGTCTTCGCCGTGGAAATCAAATTCAATCGCGCAGCGGACTAAGTGTCCGCCGCGTATTTGGGGCATCCTCAACTCTGGGGACTTCTCTAAGGAGTGCCAGTCCCAATTGATCGAAAATGGCAGCAATCAGCCGCGCCTGGAATTCGCTGTAACCTGCTGATTTTCAGTAAGTAACAGTAAATCGCATCATTTGGCAATTATCGTACTCGTGCAACTGTTAACCGGAGGGTTGTAGGTTCGAGTCCTACCTGAGGAGCCAATCTTTCAACAGGTTACGCATACTCGCAATCCGCTTGCAATCCATTAAGCCGACTTAAACACAAGTTGAATCACTTTCCCTTGTGCCTGTTGCATATCTGCCGAGAGCGCACTGCCGTATTGATTCATTGTCGTTCTGATATCGGCGTGTCGCATGAGCCGCTGCTGCACACCAATTGGCGTACGGATGGAATCCAGCCAGGTGCGGTACGTGTGCCGGAAAGCGTGTGTAGCGAGATCGCCGATCTTGGCTACCGCCGCCGCCCTCTTCAGTTCGCGCCAGAATCCCGTGTACGAATAGGGAAGCTTGCCGATCTTCAGCGGACTGGCGAAGATCCAATCGTCAGCAGCAGAAAAAGATGAAACCTGACACCACTTTTCGAGAACACTGAGCAGCTCAGGGGCGAGTGTGAAGGTACGGCGAGAGTCGTCTGTTTTCACGTCGTCCACGTTCTGCTCAACGATGCCACGTTCCACTTGTAGAGTGCTTCGTTCCCAATCAACGTCGCTCCAGTGCTTGCCCCGATGTGCCAAGATGCAGTGCTTTTTAACCTCATTTACCCTGCAGACACTCCGCCCCACTCTGCTGTTTCTTCAATGCGTGTACTTGTGCTGTATTGAGCAGAATTTCAGAGCGGTGTGGCATATAACTGAGTCATAGGCTGTGCGTCGTCCGGTCTACTCTCTCCTGGATTGCAGCAAAAACAGGGTGGTCAAGAAATTGGACCCACCATATTGCTGTTTCATGACGCATGCCGATGAGTCGTAGCGTCACCTTAGTCTCAGCAAGGTGCGTGATAGCCGCCACAGACTCCTGTCCATCATCTGGCTACGATAGCTGCAGGGCGGCGACCAAAGATCCGGAAAGGGACCTATTTGCCATGGCACAATTTCTAAGAAAGCTCTGTTTTATCCTATTTATCGCGGGCACCGCTGCGGCCCAGCCCGACATCATTTCTCTATCGAACCCAACGGCCCCCCGCAGCAGCCGATTACTGATCCAGGGGGCCGGTTTTGGCTCCATACAAGGAACAGGGCATGTCGACATCGGCGGAGTTGCCGCTCCTATAACACGTTGGAGTGATACTTTGATTGCTGCCTACGTTCCTGAAGCCTCTGCAACAGGCACCGTCCGAGTCCAGGTGATTACTTCCGCTGGGGCTTTGAGCAATACAGTCCCTGTGGGCGTCAATTTGCGCGACTTACCGGGACGAATCCGGTGGCGCTTTCAAGCCGATGCAGACTACATTCAAAGCCGTCCTGCCGTGGCACTCGATGGAACCGTATACGCAATTGACGTGGAGGGTCATCTATATGCAATCGCTCCAGATGGAGCGTTGATATGGATCTTCAATGCCACCGGCACTGGGTTCGGCAACGTCAGCACCAGCCCTGACGGCACCATTTACGTAGGAAGCACGAGCGCTATTTTCGCAGTGGCCCCGAACGGCACACTGAAATGGCAGTTCACGCAAAACCCCGCAGCTTTTATTCTGCTGGGACCTAATGTGGGACCGGATGGGAACGTATACGCAGTCGCCACGCAGGGGATCGGCGTTTTTTCGCTGACGCCGCAGGGCAGCCTGCGCTGGGCCGTGCCCGAAGAGTTTTCCCGGCCCATCGTCACTCTCCAGGAAATTGTCTTCGCGGCAGCCCCGCGCTCGCAGTTGTATTTTCATGCCAATGATCACTTCGAGAGCTTCCAACTCGATGGAACGCCGATCTTCACTGTTGCAGACGGCCTTCCGCAGGATGACCATCAGCCCGTTGTCAGTCCGGATGGGTCGGTTTACACGAATCTGTTCGACGCCCGCGGGCCTGGGCTGATGCTCGGCAAGTTCGATGGCAATGGCAATTCGATTTGGCATGTCTTCGATAGATTTGTTACTTCGACTAACACGGTAAGCACCCCCGACGTTGGATCGGACAGCGTGGTCTATGATGGTCGAAATCTGGCGAGTTTATACTCCTTCAATCCAGGCTCGTCCATACGCTGGCAGTACGTCGACAGCGGCATTCTTTTCGCGCCGATTGTCAGTCCCAATAACGATCTGATTTTCGTGGGCGGTGTCGTCACGTTTGGTCAGCCTGGGTTCTTTGAGGCAATCAGCACGTCAGGCGTCGCGCTATGGAAACTGGTCCTGCCGGTTGAGAATGGTCTCAACATCGTTCCCATGTCCCGCGCCCGATTCACTCCGGATGGGCAGACAGCCTACATTGGAACTTCTATTCCGGGGCAAACTTCTAATGGGCATTCGTACCTTTATAGTGTGCAGACCGGCAGCGGCGTACCGGTTGGCACGCCGGCAACTCTGTCTGCCTTCACGCTCACTCCGGCCACCCTTGTTGGCGGAAATGCTTCCAGGGGAACCGTCACACTCAGTGCACCTGCACCCAGTGGAGGAGCAGCAGTTTCGCTGACGAGCGGCAATTCCGCGGTGGCCGCAGTTCCAGCGGCGGTTACGGTCAGTGCAGGAGCGACCACTAGTTCATTCTCTGTGAATACCGCTTCCGTAACTGTAACTACGCCCGTCCAACTGAATGCTTCTTATTCCGGCGCGATTGTATCCGCAATACTGACCGTACAGCCATTGGCGACGCCACCGCCACCGCAACCGGCTTTGTCATCGCTCAGCTTGCAGCCCAGTTCGGTCAGGGGAGTTGCAACTTCGCAAGGAACGGTTACGCTTAGCGGCGTCGCGCCCGCGGGTGGAGTGCAGATCAAGCTGGCCAGCAGCAACACCAATGTGGCTACACTTCCAGCTAGCGTTACAGTCCAGGCCGGAGCCAGGTCAGCAACCTTCACAGTGCAGTCGAAAAGAGTAAGAACAAGCACGAATGTAACGATTTCGGCTTTGCTTGGAACGGTTGTAAGCAACGCAACACTGACCGTGAGACGTTAGGCGCCAGCCCGTGTGGCGGAGATTGAGCGGTCACGGCAGCAAAGCGCAACTGTCGCCCGTATGACAGTTGCGAATCCCTGAGGTTTCTTTGGGTTCAGTAAAAGCCGGACTCCAACAAGGTCTCTCGCAGCTTTTCCAGACAGCGGGCGCGGATAAGGCCAATGGATCCCGTTGCCAAGCCTAGCCGCTTGGCAACGTCTGTATAAGGTACCGGCGGCTGCACAAAAAAAAGGAGCCGCACTAACTCCTGCTGTCGGGGATGAAGCTTCGCCACCACCCGGCGCACAATCTGCTCTTGCTCAAGCTGTGCCAGCATATCCGTGGGCGGCACCGTGGCAATTTCTTCAGCCCTATTGGGTTCCATCGCATCCAGTTCCAGATGGTTCTTTTGCTTCCGCTTCCAACGATACGACTGGCGAAGCGTTACGGTGATCAGCCAGGAGCGCAGCGACCGCACGTTTTTCAGTTGTACGAGACTGTTCAGCGCTTCAATGCATACTGCCTGGAAAACATCGGCAGCGTCTTCAGGGCGCGCGCCACAAGTGATCATGGGGATCGAAAAAATCAGGCGCTTGTATTTACTGGTGAACTCTTCCCATGCCCGTTGGTCGCCTTGAATGCATCTCTCGACTAGGCATTTATTTTCGATCTCGGCGCTATCATCGCAAGAGATGTGGTTACTGGTGGTTTCATTCAAAAGATCTGACTGGAGGCCAGCGACTATCCGTATCGGGACAGGTGTATCCATTTCTGATTTCATGGTTTCCCTTCGCTACAAGTGCACAAATAAGGCCGCAGCCAGACCGGTCCGAAGGCGCAAGTCTGATTTGAAGCCCTCATGTGAGATTCCCACCGCGCGAGGGTAATCCCTCCCCTGAGTTGCCGAACTGATGGCCCAAAAAACGAATCCGCAAATTAAAGCATCCTCAGAAAGAAAAAACTGTTCAAAAAAGAACTGTGCAAAAGAGCACACTGGAGACGATTGGAGGAGGGAAAAAGGAGGGCCGCGCCGGATTAGCCGGAACGCAGGAGCGCATCCTTTTTCCCCGACGTGGCGGAAGAGCGGCCTTGCCGTGCATCCATTACGCACAACTACTGAATTTTGGTTAACCCGCGAGAGATTGTGATCGGGACAATTTTTTGGCGTGAATTACGACAGCCAACATCGGTCACTTGCAAAGTCGTTGGACCAGTTGTCAAATGGCGCACCATGATTTTGAGCAGAGTGCCCTTTCCCTGGACCCCAGCCGTGTTCGGTTGACGGGTGGTAAAAATGGTCGCCAGACCGGTTTCCTTATCAACGCGCTGAATGATGGCAACTTCCTGGGTCCCCCCGGAAAGAAAATCTCCGTTGCGCACATCTTCAATCGCAAGAAGCTGAGGGTCAAACTTAAAAATGAGGGAAGCGGAAAACAAGTCCTCAACGTTCTCTAATTTGACCTCGACCGCCGTGGTTTCTCCGGGCTTGATTGCGGTGTCTGCTGGTTCAAGCAGAAGCGTGGCTTGTGCCGCGGATGAATCCTCTTCAGCCGTAGCCGCAGCCTGGCCATCGATCTGTACTCTCTTTATCGAGGCCGCAGCAGGTTGCAGGACCTCCTGTTTTTGGCGAAGCATCAGTTCCGAATCGGTCCCGACGCTCAGCGCCTTGAGGCTTTCCCCGGCAATCTCACGCATCCTCACTAACCTGGGATGTACGACAATCAGGATCTCATTTTCAGAATTGGTCAGGTCTTCGCCGGAAAAAAGGTAGCGCAGCAGGGGCAGGCGGGAGAGTCCGGGCCATCCCGATACAGACTTGGTCTGGGTACGCTCGGCCAGTCCGCCGAGGATGCTTACTTCGCCTTCCTGCAGCCGAATGTCATGGTCAATCCGTCTCTGGCTGATGATTGGCTGCTCCACGCCTCCAATGTTCACTTGTCCGTTGAGCGAAGAGACTTCCACTCCCAGTTTCATGCTGATGGAGTGGTCCGGATGCACGTGAGGGACAAGGTCAATGTTTACGCCCACGTCAATGTACTGAAACTGCGTATTGACGCCCACAATGCCCGTGGTTGCCTGAAAAGAACCGGTGGCGATCGGGATGCGGTCGCCCACGCGCAAACGCGCGGACTCGCCATCGCTGACGCGCATTTCCGGGTTCTGGATGATTTTTGTGTTGCTGTCCGTCATTAATGCGGACGCGACTGCGCTGGGCATGCTGAGAGAAAAGTCTCCGTGCGAGAGCTGGCCCAGCTTATCCAGAGCGACACTCCCCGCAGGCCCAAGGGGGCTGGCAGGATTGAATGACAGAACCGCAGTAGTGCTGGGCTGAATACCCAGACTGCGAGCCCGATCACGGCGGACCTGAAGAACGGAGATTTGCACCACCACCTCCGGCCGGCCTCGATCGCTATCACGAATGAGCCTGGACGCCAGCCGGATCTTGGCTGGAGTGTCTCGAATCAGGATCGCGTTGTCTCTGGGCACCGCCTGCACGTGCCGTAATTCCAGCATCTGCTGCAGACTCGTCATGATTTCCGTGAGTTCCTGGGGGGTTTGGGTGTGTTGCAGGTAGATCTTCTGCAGCACCTGCTCTTCCTGCTCCTTGCGTTTCCCGGGAGTATCCGGCAACACAAGAATCATGTTGCTGGAAACAGGCTTCCAGAAAGCTTTGCCTTCGACACTGGCTACGTTCAACGCTTGCTGGAGTGTGACGTTGGTCAGCTCCACATTGACCTTCTTTTCCTGAAAGTCAGGATCAAAGATCACGTTCACTCCAGCCAGCCTGCCCAGAGTGCGAAAAACAGTGCGTGTATCCGCAGACATTTTCAAGTTTACGGGCTCGGGAGACAGAGGCGCCAAAGCAGGCGGACTCTCCATTAAATCGGCTTCGTCGGTCACCGTCTCCATGGGACGTTCCGGACTTCCTGCGGACTGACTTTCCGGCACAGGACGCGTGCCTTGGCCAGGTTGCGCCGGTTGGTCCGGCTCTTTCGGAGATTGCGAAGCGATGAGATGCCGGGTATATTCCAACTCCTGCCGCGCCACCATGCTGGAAGGGTCAATAGCCAAGGCAGTTTCGAATTCCTGCCGCGCCATCTGATTCTGTTGCTGATGCAAGAACTGGATTCCCTGGCTAACGTGGAGTTGAGCGGCTTCAAATTGTGCCTGATACACTTTCAGCTTCAACGACACATTTTGGGGGTCCTTCTTCAAGGCCTGTTCGTAGCCGGCGAGAGAGTCATCCAGCTTCTGTCCTGGCTCCTGGTGCACTCCGCTTTGAAATGCCTGCCGGCCCTTATGGCATCCTGCCAGCACCAGAGCCACGCCAAGCGCCACAATCAATTGCGTTCTGCCTTTTCCCCGCCTTACTTCAAATTTTTTCACTGAAGACCCCTTTTGCCGCATCATTCACTGTTCCCGGTTTAGGGAACTATCCACGAACCCACAGGAGTGAACGACTTGTTTTTCAGGTCCAGCCTGACCACATAAGCACCAAGCGCACCTATGCGCCGGGTTGCAGTGAAGGTGACCGGTGGCGTGAGACCCGTATGGAAACCATAGATGCCTGAGAGGATGGTGATCAATTTGTCCCGGCTCAATTGCCGGCCTGATTCCCTCAGGGCTTCGACCAGGATTTTGGCGGCCGCTAAAGCCGTGAGAGCAATGGCCGGCTGGGCAGACGCCAGGTTGTGCTTCTTTGCCAGCGACTTGTATTCGTAAAAGGCCTCTGCACCCACGTCAGAAGGCAGCATGGGGAACGCGAGGAATACGTGTTGATCGAAGGCCGGCGGGATGGTGAAGACTTCCTGGCCGGCGAGCGGCCCGGGTTGAAACACAGTTGGAATCCAGTCAATACTTGCCGCGCTCTGGAGCATCTCTTGCATCTCTTTGCCTCTGCCTAGAAAGAAAACGCTGCGAACGCGTTGATGCGAGAGTGAGTCAGCAACAGTGCCGGACGCAAACCGCGAGAATTTTACAGGCTGCAGGTTATCCAGAGACGCTGTGCGGCACTCGTCGATCACGGCATCCGCCAAATCTTGCGCGCTCTCCGGATAAACGACGGCAATGCGTGCCAGCGGATCATCCACGTGCTCGCGCGCGAACTTCACCAGCACTCGCGCCTGCTGCGGAAGACCTGAAAGGACGTAGAAGGTGTTCGATTGACGGGAATCGTCCGCGAGCGAGCGAGACGCAAACGCGGCGATGGTGGGTATGTCCAATTGCTCCATCATGCCGGTGAGCTCATGCTCTGCACCGGGAGGCAGAATACTGATCGCGGCAAAGATGTCGTCAGCCCGTTCAAAGTCCTGCTTGCCATTCTGGGCGGCAGGCATTACCGGACGCTCCATGGCGCGCAATTCAATCTTGCGCCCATAAATCCCGCCTTGCTCGTTCAGTTCATCAAAGTAGGCCTGGAGTAATGCGATGGAGCTTCGGCCTGAGAAGGCTAGCGGGCCGTCTACGGGAACTATCACGCCCAGGCGAATCGTGCTCCCTGTAAGGCCGGGATCGACGTCCTTATCCAACACTCGCAGGTACTGGATCAGGCTGTCCAGATCTTTTGGCGACAGACGGTAACGCGGCATGGCGGAGCCCAAACGGTGGCCTGAAGAGTCGACACCCTGAGTTATGGCGCGGCCCAGTGAAGTCTGGTCATACGCCAAACGCTGGCGGCCCAGAGCACTGGTTTTTTTTACAGGCAGGGCGAGAACGTTCCATGTAATCGTTGAAGGGACAACACTCCCCTCCGGTTTTCCTTGCCCGTCAGAACCATGGCAATTGGCGCATGGCATGATTCGCGCGGGAACACGCGTAGAGCCCTCCCCCAGCACCGCCTCGATCATTCTGGCGGATGGACTGACGCCATCTTTATATATATGCTTTCCCGCTGCCTGCGCAGGAGTCAACTGGGCCAACATAAGAACAGGCCACAGCAGACACACTGCGGCCATATTCCGCGCAAAGACCGCGATGTTGGGGCCTAGTGGTCTCCTCATTTTCGTGTAGACGCTCTGTTGTCCCGGCCACCTTTCTGTGACTTCGATTTTGCCTGGAAGAAAATCTGCGTTATTGTCTTGGCGAACCAGGGCCTGCTTCTGGCACAGCCGGGTTCTCTTTATCCCCTGGAGCAGGTGTTTTCGAAGCGTTCTGGCTCTCCTGGATCGACTCAATGACAGCGACTAACTTGTTTGCCGATGTCAGGCCGGATGCGTACGTCCAGCTATGCCGGGCGTCATTGCCAATCACGACCGTAGGGGCGTGGTCCTGTTTTGCGCCCCCGGAATACACACTGAAAGCCTGCCAGATCGGTTGCAGCTCGGTCCGGGTCCCGGTCACAAAAGTCCAGCCTGGTTTCGCCTGGAACATCTCCGCGTACGCTTTCAGCTTGGCTGGCGTGTCATTTTCCGGGTCTACGCTGACGGAAATCAGATAAAAATCCTTTTGTCCGCGCGCCATCATCGTTTTCTGCACCTTGGCGAAGTTGGCGGTCATCGGCGGGCAGATTGTAGTGCAAGTCGTGAAAATGAAATTCACCGCGATGGTTTTACCCTTCACCAGATCGGTATAGAAACGCAGCTTACGACCGTTCTGATCCAGAACCGTGGCGTCCGGTATGGAAATCTTCGTTGGCCCAGCGGCGCGGGCTCGGTCCTCGCGCTGGACAGCGGGGTTCTCTGCCTGCTGTCCACCGGAAAGCGCCGCTCCTGTCGTCCACAACAGACAAACAACTCCGAGCAACGGCAACGTCGAACGCAAGGCTTTCAGGCTATTCATCATTGAAATTCACTCTTTCCTCAGCTGATTGCTGTTGCTCTGGTCTGGCGCTTTTAGATCCGACGTTGCCGCATCTGCTGCCCGGATCATGAGGTAGGGAAGCAGATTAGCTTTGACCTTGAGGGAAGGTATCCGGACCATGGCGTAGTAGACCCCGGCCTTGGGGGGCGTAAACGTAAACTGATATAAGCCGTTTCCAACCGGATCTGCCGAGAAGCGCATCTGGCGAAGACCTTCGGCCAGAAGCACCGTTACTTCCACATCCTTGATGCCGTCGCGAGGTTTCATTGTTTCCGGGTCGATGAGTGTGAACTGAAGCTGCGCCGGCTCGCCCGGCCGCACCTGCAGATTGTTCTTCACGGCGCGAAGATAAATGGGGTCCAGTTTCTCCTTTTTCAGCAGAGGGTTCACCTGGACCGTGTAATCGAAACAATGGGACAGGGAAGGAGAATCCACAAATAGCGGAACGTCGTACACACCGGGTTTGGGAAGACGGAGAGCGACGGAATAAATTCCCGGTGCGGTTTCATGAATGCTCCGGTCCAACACCATGGCAGCCTTCGGGGTTTTGCCGTAGCCCTCAATGCTGCCCATGGGCGCGGCCATGCCTTCCTGATAGTAGTAAATCCTGCGGTCCCCGGGGTTGGCGATAAAAGCGGACGCTCCGTCAAGCGATGGCGCGACGGGCGAAGCCAGACCTTCGGCAAGCCCTTCAGGGGCGACCTCTCCGGCCGGAAACTCGGCGGTTTGCGAAGTGCTTCCCACGTCCGCAAGCGGGATCAGGGTGACATGTTCGCTCTCACGTGAGCGCACGTAAACGTAGGAGTCAGTGAGCGCCAACTGGTCGGGGTGGCGTCCCACTTCATATTTCTGGACAAACTGGTTGGACGAAACGTCAAACAGAAGAACGTTGCTCTCGGTCCCATTCGCGACAAAACCCCAGCGCCCGTCAGGAGTAATCTTGAGTGCGGTAAGACCCGGCTTCGCGGCCAGCCCGCCCGTTACTTTCTGGTTTTCCGCGGAGATTACGGTAATCCTACCCTCACTGCGGCTGACAACGTACATGCTTTTGCCGCGAGCGGAATACGCGAGAGCCACGGGCTCTTTTCCGGCGGGAACGTCCTGCAGCTTCGATAGGTTTTGCGCGCTGATGATGGAAACCGTCCCATCTCCCTGGTTCGTCACGTAAACTTTCTGGTTTTCATCGAAGGCAATCTCGTGATGCCCCTTGCCGGTAGGAATGCGGGCGACCACGCGCAAGGTTGCGGCGTCAATCACAGTAATACCGCTGGTTGCCGGCTTTTCTATCGCATCGTTTCCGATCCACAGGTACTTTCCATCGGGCTGAATGGACAGGCGGTTTGGTTTTTCACCGGCATCCACATTTGCCTGGACCCTGAAAGCCACGGTGTCCACAACCGCCACTTGGTTCAGCGACGGCATGCTGATAAAGAGGCGGTCGTTATCGCGGGTCAGAACCCAGTCCGTCCCCGGCGCGGCCAGATCAACCGCCGCATACAGTTTGCTGGAGCCGAAGCCGATGCGCGGATCCACCACAAGAACACTGGACTCTTGCGTAAGGGCCAGCACGTAGTAAGTGTTTAAGTCCACTTCAGGTCGCGCTGAGAGTTGCATCTGCAGGAAGGATTGGATCTTGCTGTGGCAGGTGCTCTTGTCCGCGGGCTTGCCCGACGCATGGTCCATCCATGCCGCCAAACGCAATCCCGTCATTGGAGCGCCGGCGGCATCGGTAAGTTTGAACTGAAATACAGCCGGCTGGCCTTGTACCATCTCGGACGCGGCAATTTCATTCAAGCTTACGGGCACCGGTCCCCGCTGGATGATCACGTCCTTCAATGAAGGGACACCCCGGAAATCAATCTTGACGCCGGAGACATTGGTCGTCTGTTTCCAGCCTCCGTCGGTCGCGGGCGCCGCAGCCGCAGAGTCGATGCCAGACCGTGCCGCAGTTGCTGGTGTTTTCCGCGGCTTTTGCTCAGGGACCTCAACCTTGCGGGCCGGATCATCGTCCGGTAATGGGACCGATTGTTGCTGCATGCCCGCCCATGCAATCTGTGCAGGAATAAGGAGAGACAAGAGAAGAGCGTTTAAAAAAGACTTAGATCGAATCATGTTTGCACCCGCATCCTATGATTGGCAAAAAAAAACTGAAAAAAGGGAGCAGCCCGCAAAGGAGCTGCTCCCAGGTTTACTACGGCACCAACGGCACCGGAGGCTGTGGTGGTACCGGTTGGGTTGGGTTCACGCGCAGGATGCCCCAGACTCCCCTATCGAACTGGAAGCTATGGTGTGTCCTGAACAGGTAGTCACCTGATATCTTGAACGTCCCGCCGGCGCCGCCGGAAGGAATGATATCGAAGTGACTTCCCGGACCTACGCCCATCTGCGACCCTTGCCACTCGGAGCGCCGGTTGTTCACCAGGTCATTTGTGGAGACAGGGTTGTCGGCAATGACCGTGGAACACACGACGGTCGGGGCAATGATTGTGACCCCACTGACGCAACCACCGATTGGAGCAGCAGTTGTGGTATAGGGCTCTTCCTCCCACACGTGACCGTGCAATTGGAAGATGTTGTTGCGCTGGTGTCCACCAGGCTGGACCAAGCGGAGTCGCATGGCCTTTCCCGGAGTTGCGTTGAAGACAGGGGTTTGCGGATCAGAGCCAATGAGGCTATTGCTCAACAACTTTGTAAAGTCAATATCCACAGTAGCTAAGGGAGACAACGGATTGTCCGCGCGGCTAAGCGGAGTCTCCGGCGCATATTTCATACGGAACCACGCCGGCTCGGTGCGATAGTTGAATCCGGCTTGGGCGGTGCTTTCCGGATCCTCCACCTGGCCCTGAGGGCCAATGCCATGGACCGGATCGCCATTGACAAAACGCATATTGACATCGTTCTGCAGCACCAGTACAAACTCACGGAACGTTGTGAGGTCGGATTTGGTAACGTTCGCTGAAGCACGACTGTTTGCGTCAACGGTCCAATGGGACCCCTGAGGTTCAATGATCAGGGCCCCTATCGCTCCTTTCATGGGTTGCTTAATGGGATCAGTAGGCATGAGCGCCACCGACCCGAATTCGACTGGTGTATGCACGATCTTGTTTGTGGCCGGATCGATCGTGGCAATGCCTGCATACCACTGGTAGCTTCTTTTGTTGCCAGGGGACACAGTCTGCGATGGATTCACGCCGATGTTTACGCCGTCACTGTTGAGCATATTCATTGACAGCATTTCCGGATGCAACCCAACCGTATGCGAAGGAAGTATCTGGTTGGCGTTGAACTGGTTGACGATCATGGGAAGCGTGCTATATCCCGGCAAATCCGTAATGACTGACGGGAGATGGTTGCGCAGGGTAACGTCAATGCAGTCACCTGCGGCAGCCCGCAGGATCAACGGCTCAACGTTGGTTCCGGGCGGAAGAGACCCGTTCACCAAGTCGGACGTTCGCACGTAGATGATCGCCGTTGGATCGGCGAGCGGCCCTGTTTCCGTACCCAGGTTGGTGTTGGGAATTACAGTCGGGCGCGTATTGTAAGTCAACGTTCCCGCGGGCAGTTTGCTGGCAGGAATCACGGTTACGTCGAAAGTCCGGACCGGCGCGTTTTTGGGGCAGACGCTATGTCCGCTGCCAGCGGCTGGAACGGAAGATTTAAAAAACGTAGATCCAGTGTCGGAGACGCCAGCCACGCTGGTATCCACCGTCGCAGGCACGAAACCAGGGGGGGGCGGGGGCAACAGAGTGTTGTCTACGGCTTCGTCGGTCGGTATAGGCTCAGCCGCAGGATTTGTGGTACCCCCGTTATCCAGCGCGGTCGAGGTTAAACCCGCAACCGTAAACTTGTTTGCTGTTGTGGTGGCGGTATTGAAGTCCTCAATATTAACTGTAGTGTCTTGCTGGTTGCCATTGAGGTTGTTAGGCAGCGGCTGCAAGTCAGCCCGGAGACCGTTGTATGCGCGGATGATTCCCCAGTTGCCGTTCCACTGGTCGTCTTCAGAAGCGGACGTCTCGTAGAGGAAATCAGCCACGCCATTCTGCTTCACAAAGCTGGACAATGGCGGCAAGTCAAACTCGAAATGTTCAGAAATGCCCATCATCTGGCTGCCGCGCCAGCCCGAGCGAGGCTCGCTGGGCTCACGCAGCCACCTGGTCCCGTGCACGTGGAAGTTGTGACCTTCTTCATGGGCGCCGACCAGAATGCGTACTTCGACCTTGTCATCCTGATAGGTGCGGAAGAGCGGCGTGTAAGGATCTCCACCGCGCAAATCGCTGGTCAGCGGCGGATAGAACAGCGGCTGAGAATTGAGAGCGGGAATGGCACGGGTCACCGTGGAACGGTAGACTTGCGCCAAATCGCCCGCGGCTCCCACAGCCTGACCTGGGATTGATGGATCGTAGATGCGCAACGCGATGGGTTCGTTCCGGTAATTGGCCGTGAAAGTGCCCACGTCGTCAGCAGAAATTGCTTCCGGACAAGGCGGGGGCAAAGTGTGCGTTGAGATAGCCGGAACCGGGCATTTCGACGGCGGCAACAAAAGCACGGTTGATCCACCGGGGACCAACGGCACCTCCTCGCGCGCCGGAGGATTTACCGGAACGTTGCTGGCCGTGTAAGCCAGCGCATAGTCCTGGAACTCCATCATGAACTCGCGAAAGCTCTGTCCGCCATTGCTGATAACGGCTTCCCAGCCGGTGGGCCCGCCGTCAGGGCGGCTGGCGTCGAAAGGAAGACCAGTTTCGGAGTCCTTGAAGGTTGAGTTTAACGGCTCAATCACCAAGCCGGCATAAAGTCCTGCCTGTTGGTGGTTGGACGGCCCGAAGTGATCGTGAGTAAAGACCGTGCGCAGTGTGCGGTCCTGGTTTGCATTGTTGAGCGTCGGGTCAGCATACCAGCGCTCGACAACGGTCTGCGCTCCAAGGCCCTCCGGAATATTGTTGAAGAATGGATGCTGCTTGACCACCAGATGTACGGGACCGCCAGGGATGGGAGTCCAGCTGCCGCCTGGCTGGTTGATGGCCAGAATGCGTTCCTGCACTTCCTGGAAGCTGAATGCACCCTCCTCATAGTTCCAGCCATTGCCGGCTCCGTCAGAGGACGCCACGTCAAACTTCACCAGGTGAATGTGCTGGCCGACGATGTCAGTCGAAGCCTTCACCTGAAAGTCATCCTGCAGCATCACGTTCGGAATGAGGTTGGTCAGTTTGAACGTAATGCAATCATTGGTGTTGGCGCGGACGAACAGCGGCTGCGGCGGACGCGTCCCTGCCTTGACGGGAGCAACGTCTTGCCACAGAGATGACATGCGGTGCTGCGGGAAATGCCATCCTGCCTTGTTGTACTTCACGTCGAGTTGGAGATCAGCGCTCTCATAGAGGCGCGGTTTTCCCACCGCCGCACCGGCATCGTTAATGCACGGGTCGGCAAACGGAGCGCCGGCAACGCGCGGCAGTCCATTGAGGACGAAATTGCCAACCGCTCCTGTTTCCGGAATGAAAGTGGAGTGGTTACGGACCTCATGGAAGGCCATGGCAACCTTCTCCACGGGCGTTCCGGTTTCGTCAACCTGCACGGCCTGCGCTACGGTCAAGTCTTTGGTGAAATCAAGACGCGTGTGGTGCTCAACGTAAGATGCGCCGGTGATGACGTGCCGCGGCAATCCGCCGTCAAATTCCGTGAACAGCGGCGGGTGGGGCGGACGGTGGCCGGCAATGGCCGGAACGAAGAATGGATAGCCGGGGTTGGTGACGACCGGCGCTGGCAGCACGATCTGACCATTGACAATGCTCACCGCGCCCGGGATCGGGGCCATGGCGAGGGTCGGCAACGGCACGAGCGCCGGAATGGGTGAACCAGTTGGGATCTCCCCGTCAGGGTAAGCGCGGGCTCCGGGCACAGGACGTCCGTTGGCGTCGAGCTGTGTGCCTGCCTCGAACACGTCGTGGGTGCGCCACAAGCTCCACATCCCTTGTCCAAAGTGAGGATAGAAATGGCAGTGGAAGATGGAATCGCCCACTGTCTTGTTGCGGTTGCCGCCGCCGTTGTAGGTCATTTCCAGCGTGAAGGCAGCACCGGGGCCAATGGCTTGGCTGTCATCGTAGCTGGAATTGTCACTGTTCGGCGTGTGCACCCACTGATGGGCGTGCTGGTGATGGATGTGATGTTCGTTCACGCCGCCATGCAGGATGCGGAACTTCGTGTGGTCAGAGATATAGCTGTGATAAACGTTGGAAGGATCGTCAGGATAGAGGACTTTGGTGGCCTTCGGACCTGGGATCACTGCGCCATTCGCATCACGGGTATTCGCAGGAATATCCACGATCTGCGCTGGATCGCCAATCGTCCACGAATTAAGGAAGAACTCCTCGTACTTGCACTCGGCGCATTTAGCTTCTGGCCCGACTTTCAGCCGGTTGGCCAGAACCTCCGCCCCGATCCCGGCTACGCCATAGTTAATGCCGAAACCGTCTTTTGAACCACTCAGGGTAAAACCAAGACCAATGTCAATCAGTCCTTCGACGGGAACGATCTTGGGATCGGTTGGATCGGTCGGATTAAAAAATTCGGGAAATGCCTGCACCGCTCCAATCTCGTCATGGTAGATGATGGTGAACTCGCGGAACGGCTGTTCCCGGTCTGGTAGCTGAGGATCTTTGAAGAATGTACTCGGGGGAAAGCGGCCCGGCTGGCCTGCTCCACTCAAAGGTCCGGTGATCATCGCCGTCAAGTCTGACTTGATGATCTCATTCGTTGGTGACAGCATGTTCAGTATCGGCACGCTGCTCGCATCCAGTTTCTCGTAATTGATGATCGGAAACTGTCCAGCGTGCCCAACGGTGATCGAATCCAATATGTTCTTGGTGACCTGGCTGCGGTACCAGCGCGCACCTGGAGGCTCCACATTGATGGAGCCGAACAAGCCGGCGCTCTGCTGGCCGCCGTCGCCCTCTCCACCCGGAGTGTCCGTGCTGTACATCACGTAGCCGCCCTCATGCTGGGCAAATAGGTGATAGGTTACAGGTGGGCCGCCCGGAGCAGCGAAACTGCTGGCGTTGGCGCCCACAAACGATCCGTCGTCTGAGATGTTGTTAACCAGTTGCATGCCCATCACGTGGATGGAAGCGTTGCGGGTCTCTACCTGGTCTTTGTCTTTTTTCGGAACAGCAAGAAGATTGGTAAAAGTGATGGTCAGGCAGTCACCCACGTTCATCCGCAGCACGAGCGGACGGGGCCGCTTGTCTGAGCGCAGCTGAACGTTGCCCGCGGTGAGTGCTGTTCCAGAGATGGGAACTACGTCGCGCTTCAGCGCGAAGATCATTCCTGTGGCTTCAAGAGCGCCTAGACGATTGAGGAAAAATGGCTGGTCCAGTGCCACAACGTTTGCAGTGGTTTGTCGTTGACAAGTAGTCGGCGGCGCGGCTTGCGCTTGTGCGACCAAGGGCAACAACAATGCCGCCAGCAACGCGCAGACCAAGGACCGGAGACCATATCTCGAGGAAATAGACGACATAGAACCTCCCCGACTTGCAGCAAGGCAAGTCTCGTTTCTTAGTGGGGGCGGATCCTAGGAAGTACCATACGGCCGGTCTGTTGGACCGGGCCTACATCTTTACGTGCGGCTGCAAGGAGAAAGCGTGTTCGTATCGCAGTTGCACGTAGTTCTTCCCTGAAAAGAAATCACGACGGGGCCGATGAGAGAGTAGCAAGAAAAGCAGAGCAGCAGGAAGCAGAGTAGCAGGATTTTCGTCGTTGTCAACATTTTTTTCTGTGGAAATATTGAAGGCGTGTCACAAAGATCGCGGCAGCACCTATTGAATTTCAATGACGCATGGCACAGCTTTACTCAGAGGGGGTGCAAAGTCTTGATGAGAAAGGAGGCAGTGAGCTAACAATTAGCACACTACCAGAAAGAAATCAGGATTGGCTCAAGAAGGCAAAAATCGCCCATTCTGATCTCCTGACAGAATGCCTCTTTGTCTAGTGTAGGGACTGTCTAGTGTAGGGACTCTGAGGACTTTTGAGAGATAATCAAAAAGAGTTCCGGCTCAGGGCGGTCCATATTCGGGATCCGCATCCCACGCATACGAACTGAACCGATCCGGAACTCAGTACTTCTCTCATATACTTAGTGGAAGCGCGCGTGACTAAAAATACACAGACCGCATATTTTCCTGAGAGCAGCGCATGCGACTGAAACGTTCATCCCTGCGAAAACGGGTTGGGGGGACTGGAATGAGGATTACTTCAAAAGGGAAAAAATCGGCGTGCCTGTTTTCAGCCGCGTCCCTTGCGTTGGCAGGCGGCGGACTGCTTTTCTATGTAGCTGATGAGCGGTCGATGGTCGCGGCAAAATCGCGGGCCATAGCGCGTTACGAGTCCCCGTATCAGCGCGAGATAGAAGAAACAGCAGCAAAATCAACGGCAACGCCGCTCCGCACCATAAGCTGGCTACAGCGTTTGGTTCGAGCTCTGCTACAAGATTTATTTTAACTTTTGTTATTTTCCTCTGAAGGTTATCGCCCCCTCCAGAGTAGCTGGTATGTCCCCGTCATCATTTGGGAGGTAATTGGCCGATAACATTGTTATCTCCATAAACTGATAAAAAATTTTATCTGGGCTGTTTTCACTGAAAAACGGATTGTTATTAACTTCCAAGCTACACAAACACATAGGTGTTATGCCGGTTGCTCTCCGCAACGTTGAACGGGCTCTAGCCGCCAAAGGTGTGCAATTGTGAATAGCTACTACTTGAGGATTTCTTTTACTTTGCTTAAGTAAAAAGTTGTAGCAAGCATCAAAGCTCCGGGAGACCCGACTACTTCCTAGCCCAATTCTGGCGCAAATTCCTGGAAGAACCGAAAACGACAAACGTCTTAGAGCTGCTCAAAGTGTGGCAGCCGAAGTGTGGCCGTAACCACGTAAAGGGAACGGGTGCGTTCAGGGCGGATTCGTTTAAACCGTAACATTGTTTAAACCGCAAAATTGTTTGCAGGCTCAAGCAGCGCACCCATCAACTGAAACGTTGACATTTTGTGAACTTTAAAAATGATGGGAGAACTGCAATGAGAACGACCGAAAGACTGCCGAATAAACTAGCCCCACCGCCAGCAACGATTAGCTCACGCGGGACTGCAACAAGAAATTTCATCGCCCTTATGGCAATTGTTTTGATGGCGACATTTGCCGGGGCCCAGTTGCCCGTGCCCGCATCAAGCCAATTTGACATCACCGGCTTTATTCAGGCGGCCTCGCTGGGTGGACCCGGCGCCGGCGCACACCAGGGCGGCTTCATCACCGTCAACGGACATGTGGTGACGGTGCCGGCAGAAACAATCGTGATCCTGCCCGCAAACGCGCTGACTTGGCAGGAACTATTCGCCCTGGCCCCTGCTCCTTATACAGGAGCAGCAACGGGCATGGCCCTGAGCGACCTTCCCGCGCCGCTCACCACCTATGAGGCGCACATTGTCGGCAACCGGGTGGGCAATACCTACATTGCCGGGCTCATCTGGATCTCCCAGCAAGCCCTGAATCAAGGTCAGGGTTTCATCAATTTCATCAATTACGCGACCGGTGAAATTCGTGTCGGCGGCGTGATCGGAAGTGCCAGCACCGGTACCCGCGTGCAGCTCAATGACCCGTTGGATCCCGCGGTCGGCACCGGGCGCTACGGCCGTCCCACGACGCCGGACAAGCGCTTTATGGTCGACCAGGACAATCCGACGGTGAGAAGCGTATCCGGCTTCCCCATGTGCATACCGCGAACCAACCCGGCAGTGACCGCTGATCCGCTTTGCCCGCAGAGCCAGCGTCCGGCGGCCATCGCGCCTGCCACCGGCTTCGCTGCTTTCATCCTGACGAACAACCCGGTAACGCTTCCCGGTGTACCTCCTGATGCCACCAAACAAGCGCCATTCGAAGTGGGTGACTGGGTGACTTTTGCCGGAACGCTGGTGCACGACGGAGCCAGCCCAACGGCAGGGCCGTGGCCTGGAATCGCCAGCACCTATATTTCCGCCCACACGGTGATCAACAACGTGGCCATCTATACCTGGCCTGGAACCAATCCCGCTTATATCGCGATTGACGTGTCTCTTATCGGCACGGGCGGACTGACAATCATTGGCGAAAACGAGGCCGCGGTCAGGACCCGCTTTGAGGGCTTCAGCACCGATACCATTCGTGGTGTCCACCTGTTCGGCATCGATCTAACCCCGCTGACGGGGGCCACCAGTGACCGCGACTGGGGCACTATCGGCGTTGATCCGGGCCCATTGGTCGGCGCATCGACAGGCCGCTGGCGCTACCGCCCACCATGCTTTTCAACCATCCCCAACCCGGTCGATTTTAAGGATTGCACAGGGCCCCCCGGCAACAGTTACCTGCCGCCAACACGCGAAGTTCGCGCCGTGGTGGAAGGCGCCTGGACACCGACCGGTCCGCAAACCAAGTATGCCAACGGAATCATCGCCGGGCAGTATCACTCCCCCATCGCGCTATACGCGTTCCCGGAGAATCTGCCGGGAAAACCGATCGTAGAAAACAACTTCAACACGCTCAACTTCCTGGCCAGGGGCGGCTTTAGTTCGTCCACAGGCGTGGTGGCCGGAGTGCTCAATCCCTGGCCCAGCAATATTGCTCCGATACCGGGATGCAACACAGCAACCGTCGACACCGGTGGTCCTTACTTCGTTAACTCCGGGGGAACGGTTACCCTGAACGGCACCGCCACTGGCGATACGCCGATAACTTTCGCATGGACCGCACCGGCGCAAGGAACGCTGAGCGGGCTTAACATCGCTAACCCGGTCTACACGGCGCCGGTGGTGACCTCACAGACGGTGGTGCTTCTGCAACTCGCGGCGACGAATTGTGGGGGAACCGCATTCGCGAATACCACAGTCACAATCAAATCGGTGGCCACACCTAGCGTCACCAGCGTGCCCCAGACGCACGTATTTTCCGGTGCGGCAGGCAGTATCCTCTTCACCGGCACTGATCCAAATGGATTGGCGCTGACTTTCACCGTGGTTCAGAACGGCGCGCCCGCTCTGATCGGCCTCGATACGACCTCCACGGGGACCAACACGGCAACGACGACGTTCACTGCTCCTGTCCTTCCCATCGGTCAGGTACTAAGCTCGGTGATCAACATTACTGTCACGGCGACGAATTCTCTCGGCGTGCCCTCAGCGCCGATGTTCACGACGGTCAGCATTGATCCGCTGCCCGACCTAGTCACTGTCCAGTCGGCAACGTACGTGATCGCCAGTAAGAGACTGATCATCAACGCCACCTCTACGGTCGTCAACCCTAACGTGGTTTTGTTGCTGCAGCCTTACCTCACCACCACGGGAGCCACCTATAACCCTGATCCCGCGGCAGGCGGAGTCGGAAACAAGTTCACCAACAACGGCGGGGGGCTCTACAGCCTCACCATCAACGGAGTGCCTGAGCCGGCTTGCGGAAATCCCGCGGGAAATAAAACCCCGTGCCCGACAAAGCCGCTGGACGTCAAATCAAACTTGAATGGTGATAGCGGACCCTTCGCGCTCACCGTCATCAAGTAACAGCACAGTAAACGCTAGCCCAACGGTTGCCGAGCCCCTCGACTTGGCAGCCGTACTTTGTGTAGCTCAACTGCTGCAATCATGCCAGGCGGGAAACTCCGAGTTGTAAGGGTTGTGTGCAAACAGCGCGCCGTGAAAGGATCCGCCTCAGTAGGACTCTGTGATTTTGCTGAATCTGTCCCTGTAAATTCTCGTAGGTCTGACCCTATTGAACGTGTCAGTGGCTTCGATGAACTCATCACTTAGAATGAGAGTATCTTTTTTGAAGCCAAAAATAAGCGCCATAGCCATGCCGACCAACCAGGCCAAAAACAATTCCTTATAGGATGGTAGTCTCAAAGGTAAGAGGCAATCCACCAGCAGGAACACTGCCGAATAAAAAATGAATATCCGAAGCCATGCGGGCAGGATCCACAGTGACCCATACACTATTTCAGGAGTGACTATGTACTGTTTGGTTTCTCCAGTCATTCCAATTCCCCGTGCGAACGGCCAGCCGTGCGGCTTAGAAATACTCGACTAAGTAGCGGGCTTATTCACGCAAATCATACCCCGCCGACTTGATTCCCTCCACCACATTCTCGCGTGTGCGGGTTACTTCGTCAGAAGTCAATGTGCGATCGTCAGCGCCCAGGGTCAGCCTGAAAGAAACGCTCTTTTTGTCCGGAGGCAACGCAAAGATCAGCAGAAACTGAAGCGAGACCAAACTGTTTCCGGCAAGCTGATGCAGCTTGTTTTCCAGGTCGGCAACCAGCGCATGCGCAGGCGCGACAATTGAAAGATCAAAGCTGCTGGTAGGGAAGCGGCGCAGCGGATGATACGCCTGTCGCTGAGACGGCAGAGCTTGCAGCGCATCCAGGTCAAGATCAAGGATTGCGGCGCGGCCGCGGTCGAGCAGCGCGGGATGCAACTCATAAAGATCTCCCACTCGCTGGCTGCCAACTTCAACATGCGCCGCGCGCTCGGGATGCATCGTCTTGCCATGGCTTTTTGCCGGTGCAATCTTCGCTCCCGAAGCAACATACTGCGCCACGCGCTTCATTTCCAGCAGGTTCGCCCCATTGGTTTCGCGGCCATAAATGGCGGCCATCAAGTGCGTACGTTCTTTTGGTGCGCCGTCAGCACCCTTGCTATAGGCGCGTCCGATTTCGAACAGACGAAACTCATTGAAGTAGCGGCTGTTGTCTGCCACGTTGCGGCGTATGCCGGGCAGCAGCGCGGGCCGCATATATTTTTGATCGGCAATGATTGGGTTCGCGACCTGCAAGAGCTTCTCTGTGGAATATCCGAACATCGCGGCATCAGCATCTGAAATAAACGAGTAGTTGGAAACTTCCGTGAATCCTTGCCCAACCATTGCGGCGCGAATAGCGCGGTGCTGTTCATGGTCCAAATTGCGCGGGGTGGGCGCGGCCAGTACCGCAGGCGCTTGCGGAACGATGGAAGCGTAGCCAACCATGCGTCCGATTTCTTCCACCAGATCTTCAGGGATGGAAATATCTTTGGTGGCGCGCCAGCTTGGGACCGTGAGCAAGAGCTTGCGCTGTTCAACCATCTCCACGCCGAAGACAAGCGACTTGAAAATATTGATGACTTCTTCCGTCGAAAGCTTGCGGCCCAGCTTGCGCTCAGCCCAGTCGATATCGAGCTGGATCCTGGGCGGCGTGGATTTGCGAGCGTAAACGTCAATAGGCGGCGCGGCCTGCGCCCCGGGGGAAATTTGCCTTAAAAGCTCGACGGCGCGGGCCAGTGCGCGGACAGTGTTTTCCGGGTCCTGGCCTTTTTCAAAGCGCATAGAAGCGTCCGTGCGCAGCTTGAGCCGCGACGATGACTTGCGGACCTGCGCCGCCGGAAACGAAGCGGCTTCCAAAACTATACGGGTGGTCGCCGGGCGGATTGCCGTATCATTGCCGCCGATAATGCCGGCGATGCCGACAGGCTTTTGCGCATCCGCGATGACAATGTCTTCCGGACTCAGCGAATATTTTTCGCCGTTCAATGCCAGAATGGATTCGCCTTTGCGCGCGGCGCGGACAATGATCGAATCGCCCAGCAGCTCGGCGTCATAGGCGTGCATGGGCTGGCCCAGTTCGCATAGAACGTAGTTTGTCACGTCGACAAGATTGTTGATCGGATTCACGCCCAGCGAGTTGAGGCGATACTGCATCCACAGCGGCGAAGGCGCGACTTTCACGTTCTCCACGCGCTGTCCGCTGAAGCGCGCGCAGAGCGCCGCATCTTCAATCGTGATGGAAAGATCTCCTTTGCTCGCAGCCGCGGGTAGGTCCTCAACCGGATCGGCCACGCTGAGCCCGGCGATCGCCGCGACTTCGCGCGCCATGCCCAGATGTCCCCACAGATCAGGACGGTTGGTCAGAGATTTGTTATCGATCTCGATGATGGAGTCGGGATCGGAGTTTTCCGCCCTGGCCACGGCAGACACGCTGGCGCCGGCGAATGCGCCGGGATCGTGTACGCCTTCGCATTCGGCGGTCTTCATGGTGATCTGCTGGGCGAGCGTGGTCACGTCCATCTTCAGGCCGGGGACAAGCTCGCGAAGCCATGTGTAAGAAAACTTCATAATTAGAACTTCATGGTTCAGAACTGATTCAGAAAACGCAGGTCCCCGCTTTGCAGCAGGCGTATATCGTCAATGCCATAACGCATCATGGCCAGTCGAGTCAGGCCCAGCCCAAAAGCAAATCCGTTCCACTCCTGCGGATCGAGACCGGAGTTGGTGATCACGTTGGGATGCACCAGCCCGCAGGGCAGCAGCTCCACCCATCCGCTCTGCTTGCACACGGCGCAGCCGTTGCCGCCGCAGATCAGGCATTGGATGTCGAGTTCGAAGCCGGGTTCCACAAAAGGGAAGTAGCCCGGGCGCAGGCGCACCGTGACTTTGCGGCCAAAGACCGAGCTGAGCAGCGTCTGCATGAAATAAATCAGGTGGCTCACGGAAACATCGCGGTCCACCATCATGCCCTCGACCTGGTAGAACGTGTGCTCGTGCGAGGCGTCCACTTCCTCATTGCGGAAAACCCGCCCGGGGGCGATCATCCGCATAGGCGCGCCGTATTTCTGCAAGGCGCGCACCTGCACCGGCGAAGTATGCGTGCGCAGCAGATGGCCGTCGGTCATCCAGAAAGTGTCCTGCATGTCGCGCGCAGGATGGTCGGGCGGAATATTCAGCGCGTCAAAGTTGTAATAGTCGGTTTCAACCTCCGGCCCATCGAGCACACGGAAGCCCATGGAGGTGAAGAGCTGCTCAATTTCATCCTGCACTTGCGTTACCGGATGAATATGCCCGGGCGCAGTGCCCTGCGGCGGGACGGTGAGATCGATCCATTCGGACTTGTAGCGCTGGTCCGCTTCCGATCCTTCCAGCGAGGCCTTGCGATCTTCGATCGATTTTTCCAGCGTTGCTTTGGCTTCGTTCAGAAGCTGTCCGGCTTTCGCGCGATCTTCCGGCGCCATCGCGCCAAACGTCTTGCTGATTCCCGCGAGCTCGCCTTTGCGCCCCAGCACCGCCACGCGGACCTTCTCCAGATCGGCCAGCGTGGCGGCGGAGTGGATGTCGCCCAGGGCCGACTGCGTGAGGTCTTTGATGGTTTGAATCGGGTTCGTCAAGAGTGTCCGCGCTCGCGATTGGAGTAATCCTAAACTATAGAGGGCGCTAGGGAAGGGGGTCAAATGGGACCCGCCATGATCGGAAGACAAAACCAATTTT
>Ga0207693_10000853_pt1 | contig 27203 bp, 29 predicted proteins | sample LARL81metaG_FD_184347 | JGI IMG/M metagenome (GOLD analysis project Ga0207693, IMG submission 184347) | Corn, switchgrass and miscanthus rhizosphere microbial communities from Kellogg Biological Station, Michigan, USA - LAR L8-1 metaG... | ecosystem: Host-associated > Plants > Roots >... | reverse complement strand
CGAGTAGGGGGGTGCTCGCGGCGATCGGGATCTATCAGCGATTCGTCTCTCCGCGCCTGCGACGGCGGTGTCTGCTGGAGCCGAGTTGCTCTCGCTATGCCGAGCTCGCGATCGCACACAACGGTCTGATTCGTGGCGGCGCGGAAACCCGGCGGCGGCTGAGTCGCTGCCGACCCAAGAACGAAGGAAAAGTCGACTATCCAGAAGGAGTGCAGATTTGCCTTACCAAATAGTTCCGATCGGTCGTGTCTTCAACGACAAGTCACGAGCACAGCTGATCGAGAGCCTAAACGGCTACGAGAGTCAGGGTTGGGAATTTCACTCTGTATTCGGCGTCAGCGAGCAAAGTGGCTGCCTGGGCCAAAACACGAATGAGACGCTGTACATGGTTTTGGAGAGCAGGAAATAGGCAGGGGGACCGACCGGGGACGATAACTTGACGCCGTGAGCGTCAAGTGTCAAATCTCCGTCTCCGCCGATGGCTACCTCGCCGGGCCGAACCAGAGCGAGGAGCACGGGCTCGGCGAAGGCGGCGAGGCGCTTCACGAGTGGGCCTTCAAGACCCGGTTCTTCCAGGAGATGCACGGACGCGAGGGCGGCGAAGGCGGGATCAGCGACGACGTCGTCCGCGAGGCTTCGGCCAACAGCGAGGCGATCGTCATGGGGCGCAACATGTTCGGCCCGGTCCGAGGTCCCTGGACCGAGCCGCTCTGGAACGGCTGGTGGGGCGAGGAACCGCCGTTCCGGGTTCCGGTCTTCGTCCTCACCCACTACGAGCGCGAGCCGCTGACCCTCGGCAAGACGACCTTCCGGTTCGTAACCGACGGAATCGAGAGTGCCGTCGCCCAGGCCCGCGCAGCCGCCGGCAACGGCCACGTCTCGATCGGCGGTGGCGGCGAGACGATCCAGGAGACGATCCGCGCCGGTCTCCTCGACGAGCTGCTGGTCAACCAGGTGCCGGTGATCCTCGGCGGCGGCGTCCGCCTGCTGGACGGGATCCCGCCGAGCGTGAAGCTGGAGCAGACGCGGGTCGTCGAGGCCCCCGGCGTCGCTCACATCTTCTACGCGCTCTCCTATTAAGAGGAGCTCGGCTAGGAGTCGAGCAGCTTCGCCTTCTGGGCGGCGAACTCCTCCTCGGTGAGGATCCCCTGGGCTTTCAGCTCGCCCAGTTCCTTCAGCTGCTCGATCGTCGAGCCCCCGGCGGCGGGAGCGGCTGCCTGGGGCGGGGGCGGCGGAGCCTGCTGCGCGTACTGCTGCTGTTCCTGCGCGGCCCAGCGCTCGCCCTGGCGTTTGGAGACGCGGTTGCTGACCGAGGTGGCGGTTCCGGCGATCACCGCGGTGCGGGCGACGCCTCGAAGTAGTCCTGGCATGAAGTGCTCCTCTCTTAGGCGTCGCCCTCGGCCGCGTCGAGCGCGGCGAGGACGTCTTCGGCGGGGATGCGGCCACTGGCGACGAGCTGGCCGCCGGAGCGGCGGACGGCGGCGGCGAAGGGCCCGGCCCAGCTGTTCTCGTAGACGAGCAGGGCGGCGGAGGTGCCGGGCTCGAGCGCCGCGGCCGCCTCGTTGACGTCGTCGTCGGAGAGCAGGCCCGAGGAGGCGCCCTCGAAGACCGAAAGCTCCGCCGCTCCGTCGCCGAGATCGGACAGCTCCAGGCCGCTGACGCTGCCGTCCTCGTCCTTGGCGATGAAGGTGAGGTCGAGGATCCGGATCAGGCCGCGCTCGACGAGGTCGACCAGGTACGGCGCCGCCTCTCCGTTCGGTTGCCGTCCCGGCCACTCGACCAGCAGGTAATCGATCGGGCCCATCTCGATGCTGTCGTTCATCGACTGACCTCTCCAGTTGGAAAAGAAATTGGTCTGCCCAACATACCCACCGCGGCCCGGGGGCGCCAAGCGGCTAGGCTCGCGCCAACCCCGAAGAAGGAGCCCCGATGAACCAGTCCCAGCCACCCGACGAGGCCGCGAAGCTCTACGGCAGTCGCTTCCTGGTCGAAGACGCGCCCGCCAAGGAGTTCCCCGCGAGCGGCATGTCGGCGCTCGACGCGATGCGGCTGGTCGACGAGGAACTGGTGCTGGAGGGGGACCCCTGGCGCAACCTCGCCACCTTCGTCACCACCTGGATGGAGCCGGAGGCGCAGCGGATCGTCAGCGAGAACCTGCACCGCAACTTCATCGATCATGCCGAGTACCCGATCACGGCCGAGATCGAGCAGCGCTGCATCCGCATGCTCGCCGACCTCTACAACGCGCCGGGAGAGACGACCGGCTGCCGCACCCAGGGCTCCTCGGAGGCGATCATGCTGGGGGCGCTGTCGCTGAAGTGGAAGTGGAAGCAGCGCCAGGAGAAGGCGGGGCGGCCGGTCGAGAGGCCGAACCTGGTCTTCGGCGGCGACGTCCACGTTGTCTGGGAAAAGTTCTGCCGCTATTTCGACGTCGAACCGCGGATCGTCCGCCTGCGCGAGGACAAGTACGTGATCGGGCCCGAGGACGTCGAGCCCCACATCGACGAGAACACGATCGGCGTCGCCGCCGTCCTCGGCACCACCTTCACCGGCCACGCCGACGACATCCAGGGGATCAACGACCTGCTGCTGCGGATCAAGGGGGATCGCGGGCTCGACGTGCCGCTCCACGTCGACGCCGCCAGCGGCGGCTTCGTCTGGCCCTTCCTCTACCCGCACTCCGAGTGGGACTTCCGGCTCGAGCAGGTGCGCTCGATCAACGTCTCCGGTCACAAGTTCGGGCTCGTCTACCCGGGGATCGGCTGGCTCGTCTTCCGCGAGAAGGCCGATCTGGCCGAGGACCTCGTCTTCTACGAGAACTACCTGGGGAAAACCGACGCGACCTTCACCCTCAACTTCTCCACCGGCGCCTCGATGGTGCTGGCCCAGTACTACAACTTCGTCCGGCTCGGGCACGAGGGCTACGCGCACGTGATGGGGGCGATGGAGCAGAACGCGAAGGCGCTGGCGCAGAAGCTCGAGGACAACGGCAACTTCGAGCTGATCGGGGCCGATAAAGAGCAGCTGCCGCTGGTCGCCTTCAAGCTCGCCGGCGAGCACGACTACGACGAGTTCGACGTCTCCTGGCAGCTCTCGGCCGAGCGCGGCTGGATGCTGCCCGCCTACACGATGCCGCCCGACGCCGAAGAGGTGAAGATCATGCGGGCGCTGGTCAAGGAGACGCTGGGCCGCTCCCAGGTCGACCGCCTCGCCGACGACATCGCCGAAGCCTGCGAGACCCTCGACAAGAAGGGCGGCGCCCACCCGCACGAGCGCAAGCAGACGAAACTGACGCCGGGTTACTGAACGCGTTGATTGGGCCGGACCGAATCGGGTACCGACCACCTACATGGGATTGAAGCCGCTGCTTACCGCTGCCCTGGTCGCCCTCTCCCTCGGCCTTGTCGCTTGCGGGAGCAGCGGCTCCGATTCCACCTCAGAAGCCGAATCGGCCGCCACCGAACAGGAATCCGGCGGAGAACAACCCGCCGAAGAATCGGAATCGACCGAAAGCGAACCGGCGCCCAGCGGCGAAGCGGCGAAGTCGGAAAAGGTCGAAATCGTCGAATTCACCTATGAACCGGATCCGGTCGTGGTCCAGGTCGACGGCAAGGTGATCTGGCAGAACCAGGACACCGCGCCGCACACCGCTACCGCCGACGACGGCAGCTTCGACACCGGCACGATCGACAAAGGCAAGATCGGCTCGGCGACCTTCCACGAAACCGGCACCTTCACCTACCACTGCCTGATCCACCCGACGATGCACGGCACCGTCGAAGTCGTCGAATAGGAGGCGACGGACATGCCTCTCTGGCTGGCGCGCAAGGCGGCACCCCACGTCTGGAAGCGGGTCCCCTGGGCGAAGGTTTGGGTGGTCAGCCTCTGGCTGCTGAAGAAGGGCCAGGACCGGATTCAGCAGAACCTGACCCAGCGCGAGCAGACCGAGTTCTGGAACCTGCTGAAGAAGTCCAAGGGCCGCCCGGACAACCTCAACAAGCGCGACAAAACCCGCCTCAAGCACATCGCCGGCAAGGCGATCCGCGGCTAACTCCGCCGACGGGACGAAAGTACCCCTATATGGAGGGTTTTCGGCCCGTCGACCTGGGAGTATCCCGGCGTGACTGAGGAGCGAGACGACCTGGCGGAGCTGCTGGCGCGGCGGGCGCTGACCGAGGACGCGGCGCGGGCCGAGGCGGTGGAGAAGCGACACGCGAGCGGCGGGCGCACCGCCCGGGAGAACCTCGCCGACCTCGTCGACCCCGGCTCCTTCGTCGAGTACGGCCGCTTCGCGATCGCCGCCCAGCGTGGCCGCCGCGAGGTCGAGGACCTGATCGCCCGCACCCCCGCCGACGGCCTGATCGGCGGCACCGCCCGCGTCAACGGCGACCTCTTCGACCCCGAGCGCGCCGCCTGCGCGGTCCTCTCCTACGACTACACCGTGCTGGCCGGCACCCAGGGGGCGCTCGGCCACCGCAAGAAGGACCGCCTCTTCGAGCTGATCGAGCGGATGCGGCTCCCGGTCGTGTTCTACGCCGAGGGAGGGGGAGGGCGGCCCGGAGACACCGACTACCCCGTCGTCTCCGCCCTCGACACCCGCGCCTTCGCGCTCTGGGCGAAGCTCTCCGGCCTGGTGCCGCGGATCGCGATCGTCCACGGCCGCTGCTTCGCCGGCAACGCGGTGATCGCCGGTTGCGCCGACCTGATCGTCGCCACCGAGGGGAGCTCGCTGGGGATGGGCGGGCCGGCGATGATCGCCGGCGGCGGCCTCGGCGACGTCCACCCCGACGAGGTCGGGCCGATAAAAACTCAGACCGCCAACGGCGTCGTCGACCTCGCTGTCGCCGACGAGGCCGAGGCGACCGCGGCGACCAAGAAGCTCCTCGCCTACTTCCAAGGAGCGACCGCCCCCGGCTCCGAACCCGACCAGGCGCGCCTGCGCGAGCTCGTCCCCGAGCGCAAGCGCCGAGCCTACGATCCGCGGCCGATCGTCGAGACCCTCTGCGACGACGGCAGCGTCACTTTCCTGCGCAAGCGCTTCGCGCCGGAGATGGTGACGGCGCTGGCGCGGATCGAGGGCCGGCCGCTGGGGATCATCGCCAACGACACCCGCCACACCGCCGGCGCCGTCACCAGCGACGCGGCCGACAAGGCGGCGCGGTTGCTGCAGCTCTGCGACGCCTTCGGGCTGCCCGTCGTCTCCCTCGTCGACACCCCCGGCTACATGGTCGGTCCCGAGGCCGAGGCGACTGGTCTCGTCCGCCACGCCTCCCGCCTGCTCGTCGCCGGGGCGGCGCTGCGGGTGCCGCTGGTCGCCGTCGTCCTGCGTCGCGGTTACGGCCTCGGCGCCCAGGCGATGGTCGGCGGCAGCCTGCACGAGCCGCTGCTGACGCTCGCCTGGCCGAGCGCCCACCTCGGCCCGATGGGCCTGGAGGGGGCGGTGCGGCTGGCGCTGCGCAAGGAGCTGGAGGCGATTGCCGACGAGGCCGAGCGCGAGCAGCGGGTCCGCGACCTCACCGCGCAGGCCGAAGAGAACGCGAAGGCGCTGAACGCGGCGGCGCTGTTCGAGCTTGACGACGTCGTCGATCCGGCGGAGACTCGCGGCCTGATCGCCTCCACCCTGACCGCCGCCGGCGACAGCCGCCCGCCCGGCGCCCACCGCTTCGTCGACACCTGGTGATCCACCAGGCGCCGGCCCACGAAAGGAAGACACACCGACATGCCCCAGACCGACTACTCCGACCTCAAGGCTCTCTACATCAACTGCACGCTGAAGCGCAGCCCCGAGACCTCGAACACGCAGGGCCTGATGGACAAGTCGATCGCGGTGATGGAGGCGCAAGGGGTGGAGGTCGACTGCATCCGCTGGGTCGACCACGAGATCGCGATCGGCGTCTGGCCCGACATGACCGAACATGGCTGGGCGACGGACGAGTGGCCGGCGATCTACGAGCGGGTGATGGCGACCGACATCCTCGTGCTGGGGATGCCGATCTGGCTGGGGGAGAAGTCCTCAGTCGCCACCCACGCGATTGAGCGCCTCTACGGCAACTCGCATCTGCTCAACGACAACGGCCAGTGGGCCTACTACGGCCGCGTCGGCGGCTGCATCGTCACCGGCAACGAGGACGGGATCAAGCACTGCGCGATGAACGTCCTCTACTCGCTGCAGCACCTCGGCTACACGATCCCGCCCCAGGCCGACTCCGGCTGGATCGGCGAGGCAGGCCCCGGCCCCTCCTACCTCGATGACGGCTCCGGCGGCCCTGACAACGACTTCACCAACCGCAACACCACCTTCGCCGCCTGGAACCTGATGCACATGGCCCGCATCCTCAAGGACGCCGGCGGCATCCCCGCCCACGGCAACCAGCCCGAGGAGTGGGAAGCCGGCTGCCGCTTCGACTCGCCGAACCCCGAGCACCGGAGCTAGCCAGCGCATCCGATTTTGCCACAGCGGGGTGGGGCGAGAATCGGATGCGCCTACCAGAGCGCGTCGTGTTCCTCCATCACGCCCAGGCCGACGGCAAGGGCGATCCCGCCGAGCGCGCCGCTGAAGCTGCCGAAGCGGTGGCGGTAGCGAGAGCGGATCAAGAGGTAGTTGTCGTCGTGGGTGTGTTCGGACTCGCCGCTGAAGCGGAGGACCTCGGTGTCGTTGAGCGCGATCTCGTCGGGGGCGTCGAAGGAGACCGGCGGCGGCTCGAGCGGCTCGCCGTCGATCCAGATCGCTCGCTCGCTGCCGCACGGGGGGTCGTTGATCCCGGTGACGAGGTTCCAGGCGACGGAGCGGCCGTCGGCGGCGGCGCCGACTCCCGCCGACCAGTTCCAGCTGGTGTGGCGCTGGTGGTGGCCGGCCGACTCGTCGTCGACCCCGCGGCCGGCGACCTGCCAGCGGCGCCCCGGCACCTCGACCGTCCCCTCGATCGGCACCCCGACCCGCTTGCGGGTCCAGGCGGAGGCGCGGCCGCTGGGGCAGGTGACCTCGATCGCCCTCACCTCGCCCAGCCGTAGGGAGGCGCGCATATCGGGGGCGTCGATCTCCAGCCGCGGGCCGTCCATCGTCATCTCCCTGCTGCCGGGGAGCAGAGCGGTGTGGCTCCACTGCCTCCCGCCGCCGCGGTCGAGCAGGACCCAGAACGACTGCGTCATCGGGCCGACCTGCGCCCGCGCCGCGCAGAGCATCAGCTCCTCGGCGAAGACGCCGATGTAGCGCCAGCGCTTGCGCAGCTGGCGGTTCTCGAAGAGGGGGAGGGAGGCCGGGTCCATCGCGCAAGCTCCTAGCTCGCGTTGGCTTCCAGTCGCTCCGCAAGCCTTTTCATCCCGCGTGCCCGCGCCGCTTCGGCGGCGCCCTGCCAGTCCGTCGGCCGGTCCTTTGGCCGCTCGACTTTGGCGTCGCGCAGAGTGGCGATGTCCTTGAACTTGAGCAAATCCTCCTTGCCCTCGATCAAGGCCCCGCGCAGCGCCGGTCGCCGCTCGCGGATCGCGTTGTCGAGAATCGCCTCCAGGGACCCGTGCGTCCGCAGCAGCTCCGCCGCGGTCTTCGGTCCCACGCCCTTGGCACCCGGCAGCCCGTCGGAGGGGTCGCCGCGGAGGGCGATGAAGTCGGGCACCAGCTCGGGGGCGATCCCGTAGCGCTCGCGCACCTCCGCCGGGCCAACCTCTTCGGCGCCTTTGCCACCGGTGCGGACGTAGAGCACGGTCACGTTCTCAGCCGCGCACTGGTACATGTCGCGATCTCCGGTCAGCAGCAGCGCCCGGCCGCCGGCCTCGGCCTCGAGCTTCGCGTAGGTCCCGAGCAGGTCGTCGGCCTCGAGGTCGTCGCCGACCGCCACCGTCCAGCCGAAGGCCTCGAAGAACTCGCGCGAGTCGGCGAACTGGTGCGGCAGCTCCTCGGGCATCGCCGCCTCGCGCTCGGCGTGGTAGGCGGGGTAGAGCTCGGTCCGGTAGGCGGCCGCGTCGGGGCCGAAGCAGAGCACCACCGCCCGCGGCCGGTGCAGCTCGACCTCGCGCAGGACCAGGTTCGCCGTCCCCAGCAGCGCGTTCACCGGCCGTCCGTCCGGTCCCGTGATCTTGCTCGGCAGCGCGTAGAAGGCGCGGAACAGCATCGAGGGCGCATCGACGGCAAGCAGCGGCGCGGGCACGGGTGCAGCCTATGGCTAGAGTCGTCCCTCGCGATGAAGGCTCTCGACATCAAGGACCTGGAGAAGCGCTACCCAAACGGGGTCGAGGCGCTGCGCGGCGCCTCGGTCGCGATCGAGGAGGGCGAGTTCTTCGGCCTGCTCGGCCCCAACGGCGCCGGCAAGTCGACGCTGATCCACTGCACGACCGGCCTCGCCCAGCCGAGCGGCGGCTCGATCGAGGTCTTCGGCAACGACGCAATCGACCACTATGCCGAGGCGCGGCAGGCGGTGGGGTTAGCTCCGCAGGAGCCGAACATCGATTGGTTCCTCACCGTCGAGGAGACGCTCGACTACCACGCCGGCTATTTCGGGATGCCGCGCAGGGAACGGCGCGAGCGCAGTCAGGAGCTGCTGGAGACCTTCTCCCTGACCGAGAAGAAAGACGAGCGGACCCGCACCCTCTCGGGCGGGATGAAACGGCGACTGATCCTGGCCCGGGCGATGATGCACCGGCCCCGCCTGCTGATCCTCGACGAGCCGACCGCCGGCGTCGACGTCGAGCTGCGGCTGGAGCTCTGGCACTACGTCCAGAAAATCAACCAGGAGGGGACGACGATCCTCCTCACCACGCACTACCTGGAGGAGGCCGAGCAGCTCTGCGACCGGATCGCCTTCATCGCCGAGGGACAAATCGTCGCCGAGGGGACCAGCGACGCGCTCGCCGAGCGCTTCGACGTCCCCAACCTCGAGGACGCCTACCTGGCCCTGGTCGGCCGCAAAGAGCTCTCCCGCTCCCACATCGAGATAGCACCGGAGGTCGAGGCATGAGCACGGCGCAGATCCGCCTGGCGACGCTCTGGCGCCGCGAGGTCAACCGCTTCATGAAGATCAAGAAGCAGACGATCGGCGCGCCGCTGCTGGAAACCTTCCTCTACATCACGATCTTCGGCGCTGCCCTCGGCTCGCGGATCAAGACCCTGCACGGGATCGACTACGTCCTCTTCGTCATCCCCGGCCTGATCATGATGGCCTGGGCGACCAACGCCTTCTCCAATAACTCCTCCTCGATCCTCCAGCAGAAGTTCCAGGGGGCGATCCAGGACCAGCTCTCCTCGCCCGCCTCGCCAGCCGAGCTGCTGCTCGCCTTCTCGCTCGGCGGCTTCATGCGCGGCCTGATCGTGGCGACGCTGACCTTCGTCGTCTCGGTCGTCCTCGTCGGGCTGCCGGTCGACCACGTCCTCGTCCTCGTCCCCTCGCTCTTCCTCGTCGGCTTCTTCTTCAGCCAGCTCGGGGTCCTGATCGGCGTCCGCGCCGAACAGTTCGACGACGTCGCCTTCGCCCAGACCTTCGTCCTGCAGCCGCTGATCTTCCTCGGCGGTGTCTTCTACTCGGCGAAGCTGCTGCCGCAGCCCTGGGAGACCCTGACCCGCTTCGACCCGATCTTCTACATGATCAACCTCGTCCGCTACGGGTTCGTCGGCTTCACCGAAGTCAGCATCCCGCTCTCGCTGCTGGCGCTGACCGCGGCAACCGCGGCGCTCTTCCTCGTCAACCTGCGCCTCTTCAGTAAGGGCTACCGCCTGCGCGCGTAGCGATTGGTGAGTTGACCCGCCCATAGAGGATCTAACTCACCAATCGTCGACGACCTACCCCGGATCGGCCACCGGCACCGCGAGCCGCTCGTGGTCCTCGGGAAGGAGCAGGATCGCTCCCTCGCCGGTGACGTAGGCCTCCTCGCCGTGCTGATTGACGTCCATGCCGCCCGCCTCTTCTTTGTCGGTCGCCCGCAGCGGCATCACCGCGCCGATCAGCTTGAGGAGGAGGAAGGTCATCGTGAAGGCGTAGGCCGGACCGGCCAGGGCAGCCAATACCTGGTCGAGCAGCTGGCCCGGGTTGCCGTAGAGGAGCCCGTCGGAGACCCCGTTCCACGACTGTTGGGCGAAGAAGCCGATGAAGAGGATGCCGATGAACCCGGCGGTGCCGTGGGCGGCGAGGACGTCGAGGGTCTCGTCGACCCGGGTCCGCGTGCGCCAGACGATGATCCCGTAGCTGGGGAACGCCCCCAGCGCGCCGAGCAGCATCGCCCAGCCGGGGCTGACGTAACCGCCCGCCGGCGTGATCAGGACGCAGCCGACGATGATCGCGGTGGCGGCGCCGATCGCGGTCACCTTGCGGCCACGCAACAGGTCGAGCGCGAACCAGACCACCAGCGTCGCCGCCGGGCAGAGCAGCGTGTTCGTGAAGGCGAGGACGCTGTTCTCGCCGGTCGAGAAGCCGCTGCCGCCGTTGAACCCGAACCAGCCGAACCAGAGCAGCCCGGCGCCGAGCAGGACGTAGACGGCGTTGTGGGGGAGGAGCGCCTGGCGGCCGTAGTCCTTGCGGGCGCCGACGACCAGCGCCGCCGCCAGGGCCGAGAATCCGGAGGCCATCTCGACCGGGACGCCGCCGGCGAAGTCGAGGGTGCCGCCAGCGGCCAGCCAGCCGCCGCCGAAGGCCCAGTGGGCGAGGACGGCGTAGACGACGACAGACCACAGCGCCGCGAAGACGAGGAACGGCCCGAAGCGCATCCGCTCGACCACCGCCCCGGAGATCAGCGCCGTGGTGATGATGCAGAAGGTCGCCTGGAAGGCGAAGAAGACGAGCTCCGGGATCGACGTCCCTTCGCGCGGGGCGAAGTCGACGCCGCTGAGGAAGGCGTTGCCGAGGCCGCCGACGATCGCCCCGTCGCCGTCGAAGGCGAGCGAGTAGCCGATCGCCGCCCAGGTCACCGTCGCCACGGCGATCGCGGCGATGCTCATCATGAAGGTGTTGAGCGTGTTCTTGGAGCGGACGAGCCCGGCGTAGAAGAGGCCCAGCGCCGGCGTCATCATCAGCACCAGCGCGGTGGCGACCAGCATCCAGGCGGTATCGCCGGTGTCGATGCCGTTCATTTGCTCACCGGCGTCACGGCGCCCTCGTCGCTGTCGCCGGTGCGGATCCGCACCGCGTGGTCGAGCGGCAGGACGAAGATCTTGCCGTCGCCGACTTCGCCGGTGCGGCCGCCTTCGCAGAGCGCTTCCACGGTGCGGTCGACGAAGTTGTCGGAGACAGCGACCTCGAACCTGACCTTCTCCGAGAGGCCCATCTGCACGGTGGTCCCGCGATACGTCTCGACCCGGTCCATCTCGCCGCCGTGGCCCTGCACCCGGCTGATCGAGAAGCCCCGAACGTCGGCCCGGTGCAGCGCCTCGAGGACCTGGTTCGCCTGCTCGGGCCGGACGATCCCGATTACGAGTTTCACTTTGCCTCCATCTCCCTTGAACGAGAACCTGCCGGGCGCGAGCCTATCGGGACGGCAAGCGGGATTGCGCGGCGCCTCGAAGGCGCGCGGCCGGGGGTCGCCGCTCCCTACAATCCGCTGCGAATGGCCACGCGGGTCCGCAGGCGGCGACGCAAGCCCCACCATCCCATCTGGCACAAGATCGCGATCCCGCTGGGGATTCTCGCCGCGCTTGTGCTGGTTGCCGGCGGCATGGCAGCCGCTTGGGCGATCGACGTCTACAACTCGGCCCCCGACCTCTCCAGCCTGAAACCGGTGCAGAAGGGCCGCTCCTCCGCGATTTACGCAGCCGACGGCAGCCTGATCGGGTTCATTCGCTCCGAAAACGTGCGCCAGCCGCTGCCGGAAAGGTCGCAGCCGCAGGTGTTGCGCGACGCGACGATCGCGATCGAGGACAAGAACTTCTTCCACCACGGCGCCCTCGACTACGAAGGCATCGTCCGCGCCGCCTGGAAGGACCTGCAGGCCGGCGCCGCGGTCCAGGGCGCCTCGACGATCACCCAGCAGCTGGTCCGCAACCTCTACATCCACAACCCCGAAAACACGCTGAAGCGGAAGCTGATCGAAGCCTCGCTCGCGGTCGAGCTCGAGGAACAGCACGACAAGGACTGGATCCTCACCCAGTACCTCAACAGCGCCCCCTACGGGACGGTCGAAGGGCAGACCGCCGTCGGCGCCGAGGCGGCCTCCCAGACCTACTTCTCGAAACCGGCCAAGGACCTCAACCTGACCGAGGCGGCGCTGCTCGCCGGGCTGCCGCAGGCACCCTCCGAATACAACCCCTTCCTCGACCCCAAAGCGGCGCTGAAGCGGCGCAACGAGGTCCTGCAGGTGATGCACGAACAGGGCTACATCGACGGCGAGGAATACCGCACCGCCCGCACCCACGGCCTCGGCCTCAACCCGGGCGACAAGTACCAGGTGATCAAGGATCCCTTCCTCTTCGACCTCGTCCAAAACGAACTGATCGACAAGTACGGGATCAACACCGTCCGCAAAGGCGGCCTCAAGGCCTACACGACGATCGACCCCGACCTGCAGGCGAAGGCCGAATACGCGGTCGAAAACTACTGCTCCGTCTGCTACCCGGAAGGCGGTCCGGTGGCGGGCCTGGCCTCGGTCGATCCGAGCAACGGTGCGATCGTCGCCCTCGCCTCGACCGAAGGCTTCGCCGACGAATCCCAGTTCAACTACGCCTGGCAGGCGCGCCGCCAGCCCGGGTCGTCGTTCAAGACCTTCGTCCTCACGACCGCGGTGAAAGAGGGGATCGATCCCGCCACCACCTACTACGACGGCACCTCGCCGAAGACCCTGGAGATCCCTGGCGGCGGCACCTGGACGGTCCACAACGCCGAGGGCGGGGGCGGGACCTACAACCTGGAAAGCGCGACCTGGGACTCGGTCAACGTCGTCTTCGCCCAGCTCGACCTCGACGTCGGCCCGGAATCCGTGACCGAAACGGCGCAGCAGATGGGGATCGAATCGCCCCTGCAATCGGTCCCGGCGGAGGGGATCGGCGGTCTCGGCGTCGGGGTGACGCCGCTGGAAATGGCCGACGCCTACGCGACCCTCGCCAGCGGCGGCATCCACCACGATCCGACCGCGGTCAGCAAAGTCGAGTTCCCCGACGGCAAGGTCGACGACTTCGAGAAGGACTCCGGCGAACGCGTCCTCACCCCCGGCCAGGCCTACGAGGTGACCCACATCCTCGAGGGCGTGATCACCCAGGGCACCGGCGCCGGCTACACCTCGATCGGCTGCTCCAGCGCCGCCGGCAAGACCGGCACCTCGGAGGGTCTCTCCGACGCCTGGTTCGTCGGCTTCACCCCGCTCTTCTCGACCGCGGTCTGGGTCGGCCACCCGACCAACCGCGAATACACCGGCTTCGGCGGTCCCACCGCCGGCCCGATCTGGGCCAACTACATGTCGGAAGCGGTCGAAGGCAACTGCCCCGAATTCGAGACCGGCACGCCCCCCGACCTCGAAGGCCTCGACAGCGAACACACTTCCTCCGCGAGCTACAACGGCTACGAATCGGAAGAAACCTACGAAGCCTCCGAAGAAGAATCGGAAGGCAAGGGCAAGGGCGGCGAAAACGGCGGCGGCGAAGAAAACACCCCCGAGCCCGAACCGACTCCGGAACCCGCCCCCGCCCCGGAACCAGAACCCACCCACCCGCCGCCCTCCGGCGGCGGCGTCAGCCCCGGCTGACGCGCGATTCCCAATCGGTTCGGGTTCAAACGCATACTCGACGAACGTTCGGGTAGCCCCCTTACTAAGCGACCTCGCCACCTTCTCAAAGCGGAGACGGAGGTGGGGTCCACGATGAAGGAGGTCAAGATGAGCATGCGTATCCGCAAGCTGGCGGCGCTCACCGCGGCGATCGCCCTGCTGGCGGTCAGCCCAGTAGCCGCGTTCGGCGGCCCGAACAGTGCCGGCAACTCCGGTCACTTCCACCCTGGCAGTAACCCCTGCGCGAGCGAAAACGACCAGCCCAACTGCCCCGGCCCCCACTGAGGCCGCGGGTCGCAGCAATGGACGAGGCTTAAACCAGTCCCTCGTCCCCTCGCGCCGCCGCTACTCGCCGATCAGCTCGATTCGGTAGCCGTCGGGGTCCCTGACGAAGGCGATGCGGTGGCCCTCGGTGCGGCCGCCCGGGCGGTAGGGAGGCTTTTCCGGCTCGATGCCGAGCTCGGCGAGGCCGGCGAGGGTGTCGTCGAGGTCGCCGTCGACCAGGAGGGCGATGTGGTTGTAGCCGGTGCCGTGCTCGTACTCGCTGACGCCGTGGTTGTAGGTGAGCTCGAGGCGGGGGTCTTCGCCCGGGAGGGCCATGAAGACGTTGATCGCCTCCTCGCCGATCGGCATCCGCCGCGCCTCTTCGAAGCCGAGCTTCTCGTAGAAGTCGACCGAGCGCTCGATGTCGCCGATCCGGTAGCAGGTGTGTAGAAAAGTTGGCACCCCAAGAGGCTATCGGGAGTCCCATAAGATGGGATCGACTCGACCTTCTAGAGAAAGGGCACGCTGTGCACAGCAAGCTTTCCCGTCGCCCTCTGCGGGCACTGGCAATCGCGGCCTCGGCGGCCGCCCTGTCCCTCGCTTTCGTCGGCACCGCCGCCGCGGCGACTCCCACCGGCGTCACCGACACGATCTCGATCGAGCTGACCAAAGGCAAGCTGAAGTTCGTCGGGCCGGAAACGGTCACCGTCGGCGACCAGCTGGAAATCGTCAACAAGACGAACCCGAAGCAGGTCGGCCCGCACACCTTCTCGCTGGTCACCAAGGCCTCGCAGCCGAAGACCCCGAAGGCGCGCCAGGGCTGCTTCTCGCCGAAGCACATCTGCCTCTCGATCGCGATGTGGCACGGGTTCAACCCGAAAACCGAAAAGATCACCAAGAACCCGGCCAAAGCGGGCCCGGCCGGCTGGAGCACCCTCGGCTCGACCACCAAGAAGGGCGACTCCTGGTTCAGCGGCGAAAAGAAGGGCGGCCACATCTCCCAGGAAGTCACCGCCGCAGCGGGCACGACGCTCTACTACATGTGCGCCGTCCACCCGTGGATGCAGGGCAAGGTCGAAGTCGTCGCCCCGGTAGCGCCGCTGCCGGTGCCGACCAGCTAGCAGCACGTCTGGGCAGCCCTCAGCACCGCACCGCCGCTTCGGGCGCCGAACTTTTCTCGGCGCCCTCGGCGGCGGTGTCCTCGCCGCCCTCCTGCCGCTGCGGGGGAGGAGCGGCAGCCTGCTGCCGCTGAGCGCGGAGCCGCCGCCGGCGCTGGCGGCGGCCCCGTTCCGCTCGCGGCTGCCGATCCCCCCGGTCCTCCGCGACGACCACATCCGGATCGGGATCCGCGAGGCCGAGCAGCAGATCCTCCCCGGCCCCAAGACCAGGCTCTGGACCTTCGGCGGCAGCTTCCCGGGGCCGACGATCCGCCGCCGCGCCGGCCAGCGCACCCGGGTCACCTTCCACCACGAACTGCCGGCGAAGGTCGGGGAGCTCTCGGTCCACCTCCACGGGGGCCACAACCGGACCCAGTTCGACGGGCAGCCTGGCGGCCTGACCAAGGCCCAGCCGGTCTCCTACTACTGCCGGATCCCCCGAGACCTCCCGCCCCGGGTGTCCGGCAACGACCTCCTGCTCGAGCCCGGCGGGCGGAAAACCTACGTCTACGACCTGATCGAGGACGGCAGGCCCGAACGCGCCTCTTTCCAGTGGTACCACGACCACCGCCTCGACCGCACCGCACCCCATAGCTGGAAAGGGCTGGCCGGGATGTTCATCGTCGACGACGCCTTCGAGCAGTCGCTGGCGCTGCCCGACGGCGCCCGCGACCTGCCGCTGATGATCTGCGACCGCACCTTCGACCGCCGCAACCAGCTGACCGACCCGTTCCAGGGCCAGCGCCCGCCCGCCGACGGGATCCTCGGCGAGACCGTCCTCGTCAACGGGGCCTACCTGCCGCACCACCGCGTCGACCCCTGCCGTTACCGGCTGCGCATCCTCAACGTCTCAAACTTCCGCAGCTACAACCTGCAGCTGTCGAACGGTGCGGCGATGCTGCAGATCGCAACCGAGAGCGGGCTGATGCCGAAGCCGGTGCGCCGGCGGGAGATCCTCCTCGGCCCGGCCGAGCGAGTCGAGGTGATCGTCGACTTCGCCGCCGCCCGCGGCGAGAGCGTCGAGCTGCGCAGCAGCGCCCGCCACGCCGGCCGCAATCCGCTCGGCGCCCACACCTACAACGGCGCCGTGATGCAGTTCCGCGTCGGCGGCGAGCGCGTCCGCGACCGCAGCCACCTCCCCCGCCACCTGCGGCCGCTGCCGCACTGGACCCGCAAGGCGAAGCGCCAGCCGGACAAGCGCTGGGAGATCACGATCGGCGGCTTCTTCAAGACCACCTGGCGGATCAACGGCCGCACCTTCAACCCCGCCCGCTCGGAGGCCTTCCCGAAGCTGAACACGACCGAGACCTGGGAGATCCACAACAAGACCAACGTCGCCCACGTGATGCACCTGCACCACACCGACTGGTACCTGCTGGAGCGCAACGGCAGGAAGCCGCCCAGCTACGAAGACTGCCTGAAGGAGACCTTTTTCGTCTATCCCAATGAAAAGATTCTCCTTGCCGGTCACTTCTCCGACTACACCGGCAAATTCGTGATCCACTGCCACATGATGGACCACGAGGACCACGGTCTGATGAGCCAGTTCCAGGTGGTTCGCGGCTAAAGTAAACGTCCGCGTTTGCCGATGTCCTCGGCATGGCCGCTCCTCAAAATCGGGTAAGCATCCGGCCCTTCCGCCGAACCCAGGCGCGGGCCACCGCGGCGCTCCTCGTCGCCGGCGCGGCCCTCGTCGCAATCTCCCTCGTCCTGCCGCACCCGAGCGGGGGCGACGACACCGCCTTGATCCTCACCTCGCTGGCGATGGCGGTCGCCGGCGGGGTCGGCTGGACGCTGGCCGGCAGGATCCCGGGCTGGGGCACGCACATGCTCCTCGCCGGAGTCGCCGCCGTCACCTCCCTGCTGATCTACGAGAGCGGGATCGCGGTCGGTCAGTACGGGACGATCTTCGTCTGGTTGACCCTGATCGCCTCGATCTACTTCCCCCGGGGCGTCGCCGCCGCTCATCTCGCCTGGCTGCTGCTGGCATATGGAACCGTCCTCCTCCTGGTCGAAAACACCGCCGGTTACTCGCCGCTGACCCGCTGGCTCTTCACCCTGATCTCGCTCACCGTCGTGATGCTGCTGATCACCGGCATCGTCGCCCGCCGCGCCCGCGCCGACGAGCGCGCCCGCCGCTTCTTCGACCTCTCCCGCGACATGCTCTGCACCGCCAACGTGGACGGCTACTTCGTCGAGCTGAACGACGCCTGGACGAGGGCGCTCGGCTACAGCCTCGACGAGATGCGCGCCGTCCCCTTCGTCGAGCGCGTCCATCCCGAGGACCGCGAGCGGACCGAAGCCGAGGCCGCCGGTCTCTTCGAGGGCGCCGAGACCCTCAGCTTCGAGAACCGCTACCTGGCCAAGGACGGGACCTGGCACTGGCTGCGCTGGAGCTCGCAGCTCTCCCCGGACGAGTCGCTGATCTACGCCCGCGCCGCCGATATCACCGAGATCAAGCAGATCGAGGCCGAACGCGAGGAGCTGCTGGTCCAGGTCCGCGAGATGGCCCGGTGCGACCCCCTCACCGCCCTGCCCAACCGGCGGGCGTTGGAGGAGCAGCTGCCGCGGGCGATGGCCCGCGCCCGGCGCCGGCGCTCGTCGCTCAGCGTCGCCATCCTCGACATCGACCACTTCAAGACCTACAACGACACACACGGCCACCTCGCCGGGGACGAAGTCCTGCGCGCCTGCACCAAGGCCTGGGACTCGGCCCTGCGGGCCGAGGACACGATCGCCCGCTTCGGCGGCGAGGAGTTTCTGGTTCTCCTCCCCGACACCTCGCCCGAGGAGGCGGCCGAGATCGTCGAGCGGTTGCGGGAGCGGACCCCGATGCGCCAGACCTGCTCGGCCGGCCTCGCCTGCTGGGACTACGTCGAGTCGATCGACGAGCTGTTGGGGCGGGCCGACCAGGCGCTCTACCTGGCCAAGGACGGCGGCCGCGACCAGCTGGCGCAGGCTTAGAAGTCCCTTCTGGCCGGGCCAGTCATGATGCCCGGATGGGCCGGGCAGAGCACCAACGCGCCGTGCGCTTCCGCACCGCCCGGCGTGACCCCGAGCTGACCGTCGTCGAGGGCTTCCACGCGCTCAAGCACGCGCTGCGCTTCGGGGCCGAGGTGGTCGAGGCGGTGGCTGTCGACCCGCCGGCTCTGGAGGCGATGGCAAGCGAACTTGCTCCGGACCTCGCCGGCCGCCTCGCCGGCCGCGTCGAGGCGGTCGACAAGCAGACGCTGGCCGACCTGGTGCCGCTGGTCCCGCACACTGGCGTCGCCGCGATCGCCCGCCGGCCGCGGGTGGACCTCGCCGCGGCGCTTGCCGACCCGTCTCCGGCCCCGGCGGTGCTGCTGGAGCAGCCGCGCAACATGGGCAACATCGGCGCCTGCATCCGCGTCGCCGCCGCGGCCGGCGCGGCGGCGCTGATCACGACCGGCGACAACGACCCCTGGCATCCCGACGCCGTCCGCGGCGCCGCCGGCCTGCAGTTCGCGCTGCCGGTCGCGAAGGTGGAGTCGTTGCCGGCGAGCGACCGGCCGCTGCTTGCGGTCGACCCGGGCGGAGAGGAGCTGGAACCCGAGCGGCTGCCGCCGCGCGCGATCCTCGCCTTCGGCACCGAGCGCCACGGGCTCAGCGGCGAGGTCTTCGAGCGCGCCGAGGGGCGGGTCTCGATCCCGATGCGCCCGGGGGTCTCCAGCCTCAACCTCGCGACCTCGGTGGCGATCGTCCTCTTCGCGATCAAGCTCGCCAGGAGGGAAGAGGAAGGGGCTACCGAATAGTGATTCATGCCTATTCCAGTTGCAGACATAAGCTTCGGTGAAATCCTCCTAGTCGCACTCGAGGTCTTCTTTTTCGTGATCTGGATCTGGATCCTGATCACGATCCTCAGCGACCTCTTCCGCGACCACGAGCTCTCCGGGTGGGGAAAGGCCGCCTGGGTTCTATTCCTCGTCTTCATCCCGTTCCTGACCGCCCTGATCTACCTGATCGCCCGCGGCGAGGGCATGCGCGACCGCACGATCAAAGCCCAGGCCGACGCGAAAAAGCATTTCGACGAATACGTTCAGCAGCAGGCGCAAGCCGCCTCTCCGGCCGACGAACTCCACAAACTCGCCGAGCTGAAAGACAAGGGCGCGCTTTCGCAGGAAGAGTTCGACCAGGCGAAGGCCAAGCTGCTGGCTTGACGTACGCCTGAAAAGTCCTGCACCTGCAAGGAAACTTGCGGGTTATCGACCCCTTGTAAGGCGGCGCGGGCGCTTCGCTAGCCTGCGCCGCCGTGCAGTTTCGTTCCTCCACGAGCACGGCTCGGTCCCGTGCCCTGATCCTTTTCGCTCTGCTTCTGGCGGCGCTCTGCGTGCTGGGCGCGGCCCGGGCCGGCAGTGCTCCGGCTGACCCGCAGGAAAAGCTCGAAGCGACTAAGGAAAAGCTCGAAGGCGTCCGCGACCAGCAGGAAAGCCTGGCCGCCTCGATCGCCGAACAGAACGCCGCGATCGACGCCAAGCTCGGCGAAGTCTCCGACCTGCGCCGCGAACAGGAAGCGGTCGAGGCCGAACTGGCCGAAAAGCAGGCCGAGCTGGATGCCGCAACCGAAGCGCTGGAAGACGAAGAAGCGCACCTCGTGCAGGTGCGGGCGAAGCTGCACCGGGCGCTCGGCGTCTTGAGCGGTCGGCTGGTCGCGATCTACGAGTCGGGCTCGCCCGACGTGCTGAACGCGATCCTCGAATCCCAGAACTGGGACGAGATGGCCGCGCAGACCGAATACCTGCATCAGATCCAGGAATACGACGACGCCGTCGTCGCCCGGGTGAAGACGCTGCGCAACCAGGTTCGCTCCGCGGTCGAAAAGCTCGAAAGGCAGCGGGCCGAGATCGAAGAAGTGCGCGACGCCGTCGCCGCCAAGGAGCGGGAAGTCGCCGCCCGGCGCGCCGAAGCGGCGGCCAGCTTCCATGAACTGAAGGCCGAACAGGCCCGGCGCCAGGAAGCGCTGGACGAGCTGCAGTCGCGCGAACAGGCGCTCAGCGACAACCTCTCGGCGATCTCCGAACAGGTCGCCTCCGAAGGCGGCGACGCGACGACCGGGCAGATGCCGGCGCCGCTCAACCCCGGTCAGGAAGCGCAGGTGATCAACGAAAGCGAAGCGAGCGCTCCGGCCTCGGCGCCGCAGGCGGTCAAGGACGTGGTCTCCGCCGGCAACGCGATCGCCACCACCCCCTACATCTGGGGGGGCGGCCACGGCTCCTTCGAATCCGAAGGCTACGACTGCTCCGGCGCCGTCAGCTACGCCCTGCACGGCGGCGGCCTGCTGGAAAGCCCGCTCGACTCGACCGGGCTGGAGACCTGGGGCGAACCCGGGCCGGGCCGCTGGATCACCGTCTACGCCAACTCCGGCCACGCCTGGATGGTCGTCGCCGGGATCGCCTTCGACACGGTCGGCGGCCCCGGCCCCCGCTGGCACGACCCCTGGGTCGACTCGCCAGAAGGGTTCATCGCCAGGCACCCGGCTGGTCTCTGAGCAGCGCCGAAAACCTGGCTTAGAGCCGATTGACACGATCGCTTCCGGGTATCTGAGAAGCGTCCAGGGAGAGACACCAGGGCTTCGAGAGAGGAGTCACCATGGAGTCTGCATCTGTCGCGCGGCATCAGGTTCGGCCGGGCGAGGTGCCGGGTCGCGCTCCGCGCAGTGAACCGGCTTCGGAAGGCCCGGTCGGCTGGAAGCCGGCCGATCCCGGACCGCTCGGGCTGGCGGCCTTCGCCCTCACGACCTTCGTGCTGAGCATGTTCAACGCCAACCTCGTCAGCCACGCCGGCGAGCCGGTGGTGCTCGGTCTGGCTCTCGCCTACGGCGGCATCGCACAGGTGCTCGCCGGGATGTGGGAGTTCCGCACCGGCAACACCTTCGGCGCCGTCGCCTTCACCTCGTTCGGGGCCTTCTGGATCTCGTTCTGGGCGCTGGTGACCTTCTTCGCCGACAAAATCCCAGCCGAACACCTCGGCGCCTCGCTGGGTCTCTACCTGGTCGCCTGGGGGATCTTCACCACCTACATGTTCGTCGCCTCGCTGCGGACGACGGCGGCGATCGCGGTCGTCTTCCTGCTCTTGGCAGCGACCTTCTTCCTGCTCGGGATCGGCAACGCCAACGAAAGCGAAGGCCTGATCGAAGTCGGCGGCTGGTTCGGCATTGCCACGGCTGCGGCTGCTTGGTATGCATCCTTTGCAGCGGTCGTCAACTCGACCTTCGGGCGGACCTTGATGCCGGTCAAGCCGCTGAGCGTGCCGCGGGCGACCGAACCAGCAAGGGACTAGCGGGAGGAGCATCTGGATGGCAATCGAGCAAGGAGAGACGCCGCTCGAGCAAAGGCTCGAGGAGATGCTGGAGGTCGAGCGCTTCGAGCCGCCGGAGGAGTTCCGGGCAAACGCGCGCTGGAGCGACCCCAAGATCTACGAGGAGGCGGCCGCCGACCCCGAGGGTTGGTGGCTGGCGCAGGCGAAGGAGCTGCTCGACTGGGACGTCGAGCCGAGCGAGGGGCTCGACGACTCCAGCCCGCCGTTCTACAAGTGGTTTGCCGACGGCCGGCTGAACGCCAGCTACAACTGCCTCGACCGCCACGTCGAGGCCGGCAACGGCGACCGCGTCGCCTACCACTGGCGCGGCGAGGAGGGGGAGGAGCGCGATGTCACCTACGCCGACCTCCACCGCGACGTCCAGCGCTTTGCCAACGCGCTCAAGGATCTCGGCGTCGAGAAGGGCGACGTGGTCGGGATCTACCTGCCGATGATCCCGGAGGTCGTCGTCGCGATGCTCGCCTGTGCCCGCATCGGCGCCCCGCACAACGTCGTCTTCGGCGGCTTCAGCGCCGAGTCGGTCGCCGAGCGGATGGACTTCTCCGAAGCGAAGGCGCTGGTCACCGTCGACGGCGCCCGCCGCAAGGGCAAGACGGCGCCGATCAAGCCGCAAGTCGACGAGCACATGGCGAACCACCAGGCGCTGGAGAAGATCGTCGTCGTCCGCCACAGTGGGATCGAGGTCCCGATGAGAGAGGGTCGCGACGTCTTCTACGACGAGGTGATGGCGGCCGCCGACCCCGAGTGCCCGGCCGACCCGATGGAGGCCGAGCATCCGCTCTACATCCTCTACACCTCCGGCTCGACCGCGAAGCCCAAGGGGATCCTCCACACCACCGGCGGCTACATGGCCGGCGTCACCGCCACCCACCGCTACGTCTTCGACCTCGAGCCCGAGTCCGACGTCTACTGGTGCGCCGCCGACGTCGGCTGGGTCACCGGCCACTCCTACATCGTCTACGGCCCGCTCTCCAATGGCGCCACCTCGGTGATGTGGGAGGGCGCACCCGACTACCCGCACAAAGGCATCTGGTGGGAGCTGGTCGAGCGGTGCAAGGCGACGATCCTCTACGCGGCGCCGACGGCGATCCGCACCTTCATCAAGTGGGGTGCGGACATTCCCGCCGAACACGACCTCTCCTCGCTGCGCCTGCTCGGTTCGGTCGGCGAGCCGATCAATCCCAAGGCCTGGCTCTGGTACCGCGAGGTGATCGGCGGCGGCCGCTGCCCGATCGTCGACACCTGGTGGCAGACCGAGACCGGCGCGATCATGATCACGCCGCTGCCCGGGATCACCGCGACCAAGCCGGGCTCGGCGACGATGTCGTTCCCCGGCGTCGAGGCGCAGGTGGTCGACGAGTCCGAAGGTAAGCCAGTCTCCGAGGGGCAGGGACTGCTCGTGCTGGAGCGCCCCTGGCCGTCGATGCTGCGCGGCCTCTACAAAGAGGACGACCGTTTCATCGAGACCTACTTCTCCCGCTTCGGCAAGGAGCGCTACCTGGTCGGTGACGCCGCCCGCCGCGACTCCGACGGCTACTTCTGGGTGATCGGGCGGATCGACGACGTCGTCAACGTTTCCGGCCATCGGCTCTCGACCGCCGAGGTCGAGTCGGCGATCGTCGCCCACCCCGACGTCGCCGAGGCGGCGGTGATCGGCGAAACCGACGAGGACACCGGCCAGGCGATCTGCGCCTTCGTCACCCTCCGCGGCGGGAAGGACGAAAGCGAGGAGCTGGTCGAGGGTATCCGCGAAACCGTCGCCGAGCGGATCGGCAAATTCGCCCGGCCGAAGCGGATCGTCTGGGCCGAGGACCTGCCGAAGACGCGCTCCGGCAAGATCATGCGCCGGCTCCTGCGCGACATCGCCGAGGGCCGGGCGCTGGGTGACGTGACGACGCTGAAAGATCCGGAAGTGATGAAGGAACTGGAGTCGAAGATCGCCGAGGAGCAGGCGAAGGGGGACTGACGCACTTGTTCCCGCTATGCGGGAACAACTACGTGCGTTTCGCCATCCGCTCGATCGCGACCTCGAGCGCCTGCAGCTGTTCCTGGACGCTCTTCAGTTCCCGCAGCGCCAGCGCCTCGGCGCTCAGTTTCTCCTCTTCGAGCTCTTCCTCGATCTCGGCGATTTCAGGGGCGAGGAAGCGCTGCGCGAAGGAGCCGGTGAGGAGGGCGACGAAGCCGATCCCGATCAGCAGGATCACCGTCGAGACGATCTGCCCTCCGGTAGTCGTCGGGTAGATGTTCGATCCGAGCGTGGTCATCGTCGTCAGCGCCCAGTAGGTCCCTTCCCAGAAGTTGAGGTGCTGGTCCTTCTCGAAGGCGGCGAAGGCGGTGCCGCCAGCGACGATCGTCAGCGTCGCCAGCAGCAGCGCGTAGCGGACCCCCTCGAGCGAGAAGACCTCGCGCGAGAGCTCGGCCAGTCGCAGCAGGCGGAGCAGCCGCAGCAGGCGCAGGACCCGCAGGCTCTGCAGCCCTGCCGGCAGCACCGGCGGCGTCAGGAAGACGATCACCACGTCGAGCGGATGGTGCCGCAGCCACGCCTTCCGGTCGGGGACCACGCTCAGCATCACCACCAACTCGACGAGGAAGGCTAGCCAGGTGGCCCAGTTCAGCACCACCGCCAACGTCCCCAGCGTCCCGCCCGGCTTCGACTCGGTGATCGCCACGGTCGGCACCGTCAGCGCCGCCGCGATCAGCATCGGCGTGTTCAGCCGTTCCCGCCAGCGAATGCTGCGCTCGTCCATCCGGGAGTGCTTCGACGCGGGTGGACCGGTGCCTCCAGAAACGACAAGACCCGCCGCGAGGCGGGTCTTGTCTTGTGCGGGGAACCACCCCGCAAAACAACTGACACCCGCAAAGGGTACGTCAGGTGTCAGTACACATCAGCCAGAGCTAAGAGCTGGATTCCGTCACTGGTTCCGCACCCAGCTCCACGTGCGCCCGGCTGTCGGCGTTGCGTATCAATAGGAGCGTTGCGATCAGGCCGAGGGCGGCGAAGGCGGCGCCGACGAGGAAGGCGGAGGAGAAGCCGTCGGTGAGGGTGGCGGGGTCGTGGGAGTTGCCGATCTGAGAGTTGGCGATGGCGGCGAGGACGGCGAGGCCGAGGGCGCCGCCGACCTGCTGGGAGGTGTTGATGAGGCCGCTGGCGAGGCCCTGCTCGCGGTCCTCGACACCGGAGACGGCGGCGATCGTCACCGGGACGAAGGCGAAGCCGAGGCCGATGGCGGCGAAGAGCGAGGGGCCGAGGATGTCGGCGAGGAAGGTCCCGTCGGGGGAGATCTGGCTGAACCAGACGAGGCCGACTGCGATGAAGACCATGCCGAGGGCGAGGATCGGCTTGAAGCCGACCTTCGTCACCAGGCCGGAGGCGACGCCGGCCGAGAGCATGATCGCGACCGCCAGCGGCAGGTAGGAGAGGCCGGCCTTGATCGCGCTGTAGCCGAGCACCTGCTGCATGTAGAGCGAGATGAAGAAGAACATCGAGAAGAGCGAGGCGCCGACGAGGATGCCGACGACGTTGGCGCCGGTGATCGTGCGGATGCGGAAGATCGAGAAGGGGACGAGCGGGGCGCGCGAGCGCCGCTCGATCGCGACGAAGGCGACGAGCATCACCGCCGCCAGGGCGAGGACGCCGATCGTCTGCGCCGAGCCCCAACCGGCGTCTTCGGCGTCGAGCAGGGCGAAGACCAGGGCCGAGAGACCGAGGGTGATGGTGATCGCCCCGGCGACGTCGAAGGTGCGGACCTCCTGCTCGGCGTGCGACTCGGCGATCAGGCTCGGCGAAAGCGCCGCGGCGGCGATCCCGATCGGCACGTTCACCCAGAGAACCCATTCCCAACCGAGGTATTCGGTGAGGACGCCGCCGAGGAGGACGCCGGCGGCACCCCCCGAACCGGCGACCGCGCCCCAGATCCCCAGCGCTTTGTTGCGCTCGGCGCCGTCGCGGAAGGTGGTGGCGACGATCGAGAGGGCGGCCGGGGAGAGGATCGCGGCGCCCAGCCCCTGCACGGCGCGGGCGGCGATCAACTGCCCCGAGGTGCTCGCCAGCCCGCCGGCCAGCGAGGCGAGCGCGAACAGCACCAGCCCGAACATGAAGACGCGGCGGCGGCCCAGGAGGTCGGCAAGCCGGCCGCCAAGCAGGAGGAAGCCGCCGAAGGTGAGCACGTAGGCGTTGACGACCCAGGGCAGGCTGCTCTCGGTGAACTTCAGCGCTTCGCCGATCGTCGGCAGGGCGACGTTGACGATCGAGGCGTCGAGCACGACCACGAACTGGGCCGAGCAGAGCAGGATCAGGGCGATCCAGCGCTTGTCGCGGGCCTCGGCGGGGTTGGTCATCCGGCGCTCACCAGGCGCCGGACGTTAGCGATCGCGACCCGTTTGGCCATCGGGACAAGCAGCCGCGGGGGCGTTGCCCGCCGCGTCCCGACCGCCTCGAAGAGGGCGGCGGCCTTCGGGTCGCGGACGGCGGTGCTCATCATTGCCCGTTCGATCGGGTCGAACCTGCGGCCGGTCGAGTAGTCGTGGATGAGGCGGGCGTGCATGCCGAGCTGGCGGCGGTGGCGCTTGCGATAGCGGCGCAGGCCGTGCTCCAGCGACTCGACGCCGCGCAGGGCGGGGGAGACGCTGTCGGCGAGCCATTCGCCGGACTGGAAGGCGAAGCCGCAGCCGACGCCGAAGATCGGGTCGGTGGCGAGGGCGGCGTCGCCGATCAGCGCCAGCCCCGGGGCGATCGGGCCCCGGATCCGGTTCGGCATCTCGATCTTGCCGATCACCGGCGCCACGCACCGGCTCTCGCGGATCGGCGGCGGCTCGGGGACGCCGGCGACGTGCTCGACGAGCGCTCGCTCGGGGTCGGCCTTGAACTCGGGGGCGCGGTCCTTGTGGGTCATCGCGATGTAGAAGACCTGCCCGCCGTCGGTGGGGAAGGCGGCGGCCATGTCGGGGTCGAGCAGCCAGACGGCGCCGTCGGGCCAGAATCGCGGCTTTGGTCCCTCGAAGTAGCCGCCGTAGGCGAGCCGGTTGTGGGGCAGGGTCTTCTCCTTCACCTGCGCCAGCTCGGCGATCTTGGAGTCGCGGCCGTCGGCGCCGACGACGAGCCGGGCCCCGATCTCCCGCTCGTTCCCCTCGCGGTCGCGGACGGCGACCCCGTCGAAGGCCTCGCCGTCGCGGAGCAGGCGCTCGGCGCCCTGTCCCAGCATCAGCTCGACGTTCGGCTGCGCGGCCGCCGCCTCCCGAAGCATCGGGTCGAGCAGCGAGCGGCGCAGGTTGAGGCAGTAGGCCTCCCGCTTCCCCGTCGGTTCGATCCAGCCCCACGGCGTCCGCGAGTGGAAGCGGGAGCGCAGGCCGCCCGCCTGGAGGATCGGCTCGTAGAGCCCGATCCGTTCGATCGTCGGCACCGCCGAGGCCTGGATGAAGTGCGAGCAGACGCGCTTGAAGGCTTTCGGGTCGGGGCTCTTCTCGATCAGCGCGACCCGGGCACCTGCCCGGCCGAGGAGGATCGCCGCGGTGCAGCCGGAGAGGCTGGCGCCGACGATCGCAACGTCGTACTCGGCTTCTGCCGCCATCGCGCAAAGCGTATTCGCAGAGAAGCCTCTTGGACAGCCATTTGGCTACGCACGAGTAGTTTGCTAGACTAATTACCAACGCTAATCAATGACCGCGAACGTCGACATACCCCTCAGCGAGCGCGCCGCGCAGCTGCGCACCGCGATCGTTCGCACCGCCCGCCGGCTGCGGCAGGAGGCGGCTGCCGAGAGCAGCGGTCTGACCCCC
>Ga0207693_10000852_pt1 | contig 27247 bp, 25 predicted proteins | sample LARL81metaG_FD_184347 | JGI IMG/M metagenome (GOLD analysis project Ga0207693, IMG submission 184347) | Corn, switchgrass and miscanthus rhizosphere microbial communities from Kellogg Biological Station, Michigan, USA - LAR L8-1 metaG... | ecosystem: Host-associated > Plants > Roots >... | reverse complement strand
GCTTGGTGGATGGGCCATGAGAGCGCACGAGGCCTGTAGGTGTTGGGAGACACCGAGCGAGATCGGAATGGGAGTTTCATGCCGCAACTCCGGCGAGCCAGGGCGGAGAACGAAGTTGGAGCTGGACTGCAGTAAGTCTTTCGATGACTGGAAACGGCTGGCAAGCTCACTCCTGTCCGCATCGGTCGATCCGTCCGCTATCAACGAACGGAAGTTGAGCAACTTATCAACGCTTCTCTGCTTCGCTGAACCTAGCAGCGCAGTAGCAGGGCTGGCCCCGTCCTTCCGGCAGGGCCTGATCTTTTTACAATTACAAACTAGGGAGCTTTACATGAGCAGATATGCCGAGTGGTTAGCAAATAATCCACCTTCACTGGACATGCCACGGGAAGAGCAGCAAAGGTTTCGCAAGCAGATCGTCGAAGGGAGCATCGGTATCGGTGATTGTTGGGTGTGGAACGGTGCCAGAACATCCGATGGGTACGGCAACATTTGGGTGGGATATACGACTCGGATAGTGTCACGGCTAGCTTTATGCCTTGATACCAACACTCCTCTGTCCGTCACTGCTGACGCCTGCCACGTCGCGGAGTGTCCCTCAAGAGCGTGCTGCAATCCGGCACACCTCTTCTGGGGAGATCACAACACGAACTGTGCTACGCGGGAATCTAGAGACGCACGCTGGGACAGATACATGAGCGTCTTAGGATCGCAGGGTAGAGTTCCCTTCGTGGTGTTCGAGAAGCGTTATCAGAAGGGCTGGGGATGGCTAGATTGCAGGTCTGTACAGGGCGGATCGGAGCAGCGCATCAGCATTATCCTAGAGCCTATGCCAAACCCAATCGTCACCCTCGCTGGTTCTTGCTAACCAGTAGCAAGCAGTACTTCTCCTAGGGCTATGCCAAACACGTGCGTGAGTTTGGCATAGCCAATGGGAGCAGCAACCTATTGGCCCTTGCCAAACCCATCCCATAGCCTGCATCTGCCTACCCTGTCCCTGCTATTGGTGTGAGTCTCTCAGGTTCGGGTTTCGGGATGTACACTGTACACCCAAGCCTTCTACTAGTTCCCAAGGTATCCCACTCTCACCCGCTGCATGCCGGGGGTCGTGTTGCTCCCATCCACGAGGGGTCCAATCGTAAACGCCTAGATTCCCTAAATCTTTCCAGTCGATAAATCCAAGGTGTTTGAGGATGAATTGCTTGCCGTCTTTTTGAAACCTAATCATCCACGGGTTTTCTCCTTGATCGAAAGAGACGGGCTTTGCCTCTATGTATTCTTCGGTAATGTCTGTCACTGTGGCCTCTTTGAGTAGAGAACCACTTTGCATCCGTACCTTCTGACCGATCACTAATGCCTTTGTATCCATGTTTGTATTGTAGCCTTTCGGGAGGTGTCTACAGCCGGGTGGTTAAGCGAACCAAACGAAACCGTCAGCCTCCCAAGGCGTATCAGGGAAGAAAACAACATACTTCACCACACCCCAAGTTACGCCATTCGGACCCGGCGAGTGTCCCGCGTAGGGGTAGGGTTCCACTTCGTACCGATTTTCTGGATATGCTTTGCGGAGACACGCCGCACGTTGCTGTGCGATTTCTTCAGTTGATTCGTACATGTTTAGGTGGTCTCCTTAGTCGGTCAGTTGGCGTGCCTCGTTCAGACTTCGATTTTGCACAAAACCCAGTTGCCCGCTTCATACGTGCTGGGTGCCCCGTCGTGTTCGTACATTTCCGGTATGTGGCCCACGTCTCGGCTGTCGATTGATACGCCTTTGAGATTGAACTTCCAGATTTCAAGTTTGGACTCCCACCTCATGTCAACGTAAATTGCGTCTGCTGTGATTTTTATGACTCGACCGTTGCAGCCGTAAGCCCCACTCTGCATACCAACAATTTGACCGACCTGCAACGTCTGTGTATCCATGCCGAAGTCCTCCATGCTGGTGAACCTGTGGTCAGATGTGTACCTTGTCGTCTCCACCCTTGACGCAGATGAATTGCTTGAGTCGGTACACGGGTTCGACCAGATCGCTCTGCGCCGCCATGACCGCTTCGATGTCCTTCTCGTCTCCTTTGTGGTTGATGCACATTGTGCGTGGGCGAGGGGTGGCGGTTTTACACCTAGTCTCCAAAGGCTATCCATGAGAACCAAGCTCATGCCCCATATTCAGAGCCTCGGTGCCATCGCAAGCGGAGAGTAGCACCGTTGGCTATGTGTTGCTGTGCGTTCAGACGGTTACTTTCGATCATGTCCAAAAGTAACCGTCCCACATGCCGACAAATCAGCGCGTAGGCGTCGCATTTCGTACACCCGCGTTTCGTTGCACAGTGCCAGCGTTCCCCCGCGCTGGCCGATCTTAATGAAAAACTCAACCGAAACACCGTGGCTGACGAGCCGAGAGGCCGCCAGCTACCTGAAAGTAGAACCCCGCACGCTCCTGATGTGGGCCAGACAAGGGACCGTCAAGGGGTACGTCCTATCCGGCACTCGCCGCCAGACGTGGCGATTCCTGCACTCCGACTTGGATGCTACACTCACAGCGCCGTCCGTTGCCTTGAAACGGAGGATTCAATGAGGCAACGGCAACGCAGTGGAAGTGTAGTACTCGACAAACGCATCAAGACGTGGAACTTCTTTTGGTGGGAGAACGGCAAACGGCGCTCGAAGAAGATTGGCACCGTGAGCCAGTACCCCACGAAGGCAAGTGCATGGAGAGCAGCAAAGGCGCTCCGGCACTCGTTGGAGAACCAAGTCAAAGTCAACAGTGCAGCACCAACCGTTACCACGCTAGTAGAACAGTACCGAGTAGAGAAGATGCCAAAGCGACTGGACACAAGGGGAGGATATGAGTCTTGGCTTCGCGTTCACATCCTTCCGAAGTGGGGAGATCACACGATCACAGACCTACAGGCGCGACCTGTCGAATTGTGGCTTGAGTCTCTGCCGCTTGCACCGAAAAGCAAAGTTCACATTCGCGGCATTCTCAGTGCGCTGTGGAACTTCGCAATGTGGAAGCAGGACATGCCGATGCAGGTGAACCCCATCAGCCTAGTTACGATCAAGGGTGCATCGAAGCGGATACGACAACCGCGCAGTCTGACGGTTGAGCAATTCCGGTTGCTCATCTCTCACCTGAGAGAACCATTCGGAACGATGGCCCTAGTGTGCGTCTGCTTCGGACTTCGCATCTCTGAGTGTCTGGCGTTGAAGTGGGCTGACGTAGATTGGCTGAATAGGACTCTACGGGTAGAACGTGGCATCGTGCAGCAGATCGTGGATGATGTGAAAACGGATGATTCACGCCGAACACTCACAATCGCCAATGATCTACTAGACGTGCTGAAGGTCTGGAACCAAACGACTCAGTTCTCCGCGCCCGAGGATTGGATGTTTGCATCGCCCGTTCAAATCGGCAGACTGCCGTACTCCTACACGGGAGTGAAGCAGGAATTGCAACGTGCCGCAGAAGCCTCTAGCATCGGGCATCTTCGCACCCACACATTCCGCCACACGTATCGCACGTGGTTGGATTCAGTCGGTACTCCTGTCGGTGTACAGCAACGTCTTATGAGGCACGCCGACATCCGTACAACGATGAACATCTACGGCGATGCTGCGACGCCTGACATGCGTGAGGCAAGCGGTAAAGTCGCAATGCTGGCTCTGAACGGCAGGTAAAACGGCAGGTAAGGTTCGTATCCTATTGAAAAGATGGTGGGCGCTATAGGATTCGAACCTATGACTTCCACCGTGTGAAGATGGCACTCTACCGCTGAGTTAAGCGCCCTACGAGAGTCATTTCATTCAAACATTTACGCGCAGATTATGCAACTTGCGCGGGATTACTAGGACTTAGGTTGCTCGGGGAACCGGTCGTTCGCGCTGACGGTCGGAGTGCCCTTTCGAGGCTGAGGGCGGGGATGGAGCGTGGTACCCTATTCGATGCGGGGTGCTGCTCGGTTACGCGAGGTTCTCCCTGCTGCATGTTTTTGCATGGCGACTGATCCAAAATCCTCCCAGAAGCCGCTAACTCCTACATCCGTAGGGACTTCTCCCGGTGCTTCAGACCCCTCCAAGCCGCAACTTTCGAATGACGGCGGGGTTGACAATAGTGTGAGCACGGTTGCGTTAGGTCGAGGCCTGTTGATGACTGCCACGCCCCGAGCGTCGGCGCTATTGACCGCGGAAGAGCCGTCCGATGCCGAGATCATGCTGCGTGCGAAGGCAGGGGACCAGTCGGCCTTCGAATACCTGGTGCAAAAGTACCGGCGTCCGATGGTGAGTTTTATGTATCGGATGGCGCGCAATGCGGCAGCCGCCGAGGACTTGGCTCAAGAGGTCTTCTTGCGAGTGTACCGTTCGCGGGAAAGCTACGAAGCGACAGCAAAGTTTACGACCTGGCTGTATCGCATCGCGACCAATCTCGCAGTGAACCATGCGCGCGACACGCGGCACGAGCGGCCCGAAGTTCAGGTGAGCCTGGATGAGCCGGACGAGGAAACCGGTACGACGTTGGAATTGCCGGATGGGCATCTGACAGCTGAGCAGGTGATGGTACGACGGGAGCGGATGAAGGCGATCCGCAGTAAAGTAGAGGCGCTCCCAGAGCAGCAGAAGCTGGCGGTCATCATGCACAAATATCAGCAAATGGATTACAAGCAGATTGCTGAAGTGCTGAAGAAAAGTGAGTCGGCGACCAAGTCGTTACTCTTTCGGGCGTATGAGACCTTGCGGGAACAGTTGAAGGAATTTGTTTAGGCTGGTCGATTTGTGAGCGAAGCGGCACTGGCGAAGTGATTTAAGGGGAAGCGGTTATGAACTGCAAAGAGATTCGAGAACGGATGCCCGACGTGGCGGCTGGATTCAGCGCGCCCACGGCCGACGAACGCAAGCATCTGGATAGCTGCGGCAACTGCGCCGAGCAATTGAAGGGAATGCAGGCGACGATGGCACTGCTCGATGAGTGGCAGGCGCCAGAACCGACTCCATATTTTGATACTCGTTTGCAAGCTCGCCTGCGCGAAGAAATGGCCAAGCCTGCGGCCGGTTGGTTGCAGTGGTTCAGGCGTCCGGTGCTGGCGGCGGCGCTAACTGTTCTTCTGGGAGTCGGCGTGGGCCTGTTCTTCACGCGAAGCACCGGGATTATTAACCGTGGGCCGGACGCAACTGCGAATGCAGAACCTCCGGCGGTGGGCTCCGCGGTAAGCGATCTGCAAACCTTGGACAAGAATCACGACTTGTATGCGGATTTCGATTTGCTGGATGACCTGGATCTGCAACAGGATGTTGTAGCGACTCCGTAGATGGTTCAGTTGTCACAAGTTGCGGGAATCGGCTGAAGAGAGAGATAGGGCAGGGAGATGACGCGGGGAGATTACAGGACGGGTTGGCTAGCGGTCGCGGGGTTGGCGATTGCGATGACAACTCCCCTTCCATGTCTGGCGCACAGAGTCCCGGCTTTTCACGCACCGCAGGCAAGACGGGTCGCAGCAGCGCCCCCGGCTCAACGACAACAGCCGCCTCGGCCGCAGCAGGCGCGTCCTGCGCAACGGGCGCATGCAGGGGACTGGTTGAGGCACTATAAGGATCTGCCTCCAGCGGAACAAGAGCGGGAGTTGCAGAATGATCCAGCGTTCCGCCGGCTGACTCCGGAACGGCAGCAACAACTGCGGCAGCGGCTGCAGCATTTCTCAAACCTGCCTCCCCAGCAGCAGTTGCGGATGCTGAACCGTATGGATACCTGGGAGCACCTGACCCCGCAGCAGAAGCAAGAGGCGCGGCAGATCTACGGTCAGATGCGACAGCTTCCTCCTGATCGCCAGCGCATGGTAACCACGGCGGTGCGGAACTTGCGTGGCATGCCGCCCGACCAACAGGAAAAGGTCATCAACTCCGATCGCTTCAAGGGAATGTTTTCCGATCAGGAGCGAGAGATGATGCGCGGGGCTACCCGCCTGCCGCTGGCTCCGGCGGAAGGTGCAGAGAACGAAGCGCAGCAGTAAGGGACGGCGGACTTTGGACGTCAGACCTCAGGCTTCAGCTAAGTTGTTTGGGTGAGTATACCTTTCGAGGTCGGAGGGCTAAAGTCTAAGGTCCGAGGTCTCTAAGTCCTAATTCATCAACACCAGCATTCGTCGGATCGAAAGAGCCATTTGACGGATCTCGTCGGCATCGGATGCCTTCGGTGAGATTCGGAGATATTCATCCAGATCCTCCGCGGCGAGGCTGTGCAGGTTCATGCTGTAACGAAGGAGTGCCCGCTGCTTAATGTCTTCGGGCGACTGCGGGTGGATCACGAGGATGAGATCGGCAAGAGGCAAAGCCTTGCGGAAGTTGCGCGTGGACAGATAGACGGTCTTGAGGTTGTTGAGCATCCGGGTCAAGATCTGGCGACGGCTAATGGGATGCAGGAACTCGGGACGCAGCGTCATTTCGCCGGAATAGATTTCGTCCAAGCGGGTCTGGCAATCCTGCCGGCTGAGAAGGTCGCCGCGGTTGAAACAATCGATCAGCTTTTCCCGGCCATCGTCGTAGTATTTGAGCAGGAAGTGTCCGGGCATTCCTACTCCCGAGAGTGAAAAGCCCACGCGTCGAGCTACTTCCATGTAAACGATGGAAAGCGTAATCGGAATGCCAAGACCGCGGTCGAGCACATCATTCAGGAAAGAGTTACGCGGATCGTAATAATCCTCGCGATTGCCGCGAAGATTCATCCCATCAAACAACACATGATTGAGAGCGGCCCGAGCGATTCGGGGCTCCGGCTGCGGGACCAGTGCGGCGACACGGCGCGCCAACTGTTCCACCCGGGTGGCATACGTTTCGATTTCGAGATCCGGATATTGCGTGCGAGCGATCACCAGGGCGGCGCGGATCAGATCGATTTTCTCGTCTTCAATGTCGGGCGCTACGAAGACGGAAAACGTGTCAATTAGATCTGGCGAGACCGTGTAGGGCACGCATAAATGCTAGCAAAGACGGTGGCGCGAAGAATTGGCCCAGATGTGCCATGGGGTGGCACTTCCGGCTATGAGCGCAACATATTGCGGGCAATGAAGAAAACGTTCGCCGGGCGCTCCCCCAGCCGCCGCATGAAGTAGGGGTACCATTCCGTACCGAAGGGAACGTAGACGCGCATGCGCCAGCCGTCTTTTACCAGGCGCTGTTGCAGATCACGGCGGATGCCGTAGAGCATTTGGAACTCGAAAGAGTCGCGTGCGATTTTTTCGCGGGTGGCGAATGCCTGTGCTTCCCGGATGATGTTTTCGTCGTGAGTGGCCATGCCGTGATAGATGCCGCTTTTCATCAGGATCTTCATTAGCTTGATATAGTTGGCATCGACGTCGGCTTTGCTCTCGAACGCGATGCTTGCAGGCTCTTTATAGGCTCCCTTGCACAAGCGAATCCGGATTCCTTCCGATAACAGCTTTTCGACATCGCTTTCGGAGCGCTTCAAGTAAGCCTGAATTACAGTGCCGACACTGTTCTGATTTCCCGGCATGCGATGCAGTTCGTGGACGAAATCCAGTGTGCGCTCGGTGTAAGGAGAACCTTCCATGTCGACGCGCACAAAGCCTGGGGGATTCATCGAAGCGGCCTTGACAACGAGGCCCGCGACGATATCGCGAGCGAGTTTTTCGTCAATGTCCAGCCCCATGTGCGTCAGCTTCAGGCTGATGTTGGCATTGAGATGATTGGCCCCGATGGCGTCGAGTATCTGGTTGTAGAGCTGTGAGCTGTGGCGAGCTTCGTCGATGTTGGTGACGTTCTCGCCCAGGTTGTCGATGCTGACACTCATGCCGGCTTTGTTGACCGCTTGGGTCACGCGCACGGCGTCGGAAATTTCGGTACCCGCCACGAAGCGTCCGGAGACGCGACGGCCAATGGCCGATCGCTCAGCAAAATTGCGTAATGAACGGTTTTCAGAGAGATGGACGAAGAACGCCCTTAGCATGAAGTACCTGCCGGAGCCGGAAGAATGAGATAAGAAGTGTCGGCCACTTGTAGGAAGACCACTGAATTTTGTATCACAAGTGCGGATTTACAGGGCGTGAGCGGACTCACAGGAGGGGTCGTTTGGGGATAGGTAGCCCAAATCGGGGCAGGCCCACAGGCATGCCCCGTTGGTATGTGATTCATGTCGATTCAAGTCAGTTTCGCTCACCAGGTGTAGTGGGCTGAGTAGGTAATGACCCGTTCTCCGTCGGGAGCCACGGTCACGGGGAACTCAATCGTCTGGCTATCATTCTTCTGGTAGCTGTCGGATTTCGTGACGATCTCCCAATTCTTGCCGCGATACAGATGTTCGACCACGCGAACTTCGACAGGATCTTTCTTATGGTTGCGGATGCGGATTTCGAAGGTTTCGGTGGCCGCGCTCTTTCCCGGTTCGACGACGTAGTTTGTGCGCCGACGTTCGCCGGTTAGATCGAACGAGTTGCCAGTGTAGATCCGGACCGTCTCGTCTTTTGGGGTGTGATCGATCATGTTCTCGCCAGTAAATTCGACCTGCGTGTCGTCATTGCGGCGGTAGAAACGCACCCGGCCTTTCGGCAAGGGCATTCCGAGATGGTTCGCTTGTGAGTTGACAAGCTCGCGCATCACCCAAATCTTAGGATTCGATTCGGTCCCGTAAGAGTGATCGTTGCGGATGTTCTCCCAGTTCCATCCGTTGTAGCGGTTGGGATCGATCTTGGCGCCATCGTAAAGGTAGATCTGCTTGGTGGCTACATTGGACGCATGAATGAACTCCACCTGCTTCGTCTCCCGATCGCGCAGGGTCGTGCTGCGTTCGAGTGTATAGAGATGGTATTCATCGAAGGCTTTCTCGGTCACCGCCGGGCCCACCATATCTGCCGCCGCCTTCATCGCATATACCCCGGCCGCTCCGGGCTGAATCTTGTTCACATCACCGGCCATGAGTTTGATGCGGGAGTTCTCGAAAGTTCGTCCGGTCTGGTTGTCGATGGTGACCCAGCCGACGATGTCGACGAGATCTCCTTTTTCAGGAGCGACGATATTGTAGTCGGCCTGCCAACTCATACCGCCCGTCACATAGGAAAACTCCGCGGGAAATCTGCCAGCCTTGTCGGTGGCGAGCAGCCATTCGAGGCGCGGCTTCAGAATAGTGTCGTCCGTCAGGCTCGGGAAGACTGGAGTGCCGGGCAAGCTGAAACGCAACTGGCCATTGACCTCGATAATCGGCTGGCCCGAGGCCACGGCCATCTGTCCTTGATAGTAGTTCTGCCCGTAGCGGTTCATCGCAAAACTGTCGTGCGGAGTGTATCCGCTGCGAATCACCTTGCCTTTGACGATCTGCATGCTAGGCCCGCTCCCGACTTCGAAGTCGATTGTTTTGCCTTCATATAGAGAAAGCAGCAGCGATTCTGATATGGGATCGGCGCGATAGTTCTGCTCCAGCACTTGCAAGCTGTGCTTGCCCGAGGGGTCGCGCAAGATCACCGAGTCGGGCTCAAGATGCATGGTGATGTCGCTGACATTCACCTGGTTTTCGCCGGACTTCAGATCGAGCGGAAGTTCCTGGCGAACCACGGCAAAGTCCTGGTTGTAAATCGTGAGTGATGGGGGCACGGCCTGCTGCGCAAACAGGCTTCCACAAAAGGCCAGAAAACAGACGAAGCGAGCGTTCATGAATCAACCCTCCAATGGGCGTCGAAGTATTCCACCAGCGAGGGAACCGGTGGAGTGGTTCTGGTCTCCCCTTCAAAATCAGGCTACCAAGGGTAGAACGGAGTGGGGAGTGACTCTTGCGGAAAGGAAGGACTGGCCGAATGGTTACTCTGGTGTGAACTTTAGTTTTGCTAGTTCGTGAGATTCGTGGCCAGAGAGTTTTCCAGCGGCAAACGGCGTTTCGGCGGCTTGCGGTAGAACGCCCACATCTCTATTTCCCCTGCTCTTCCAGGAATTTTTCAACTTCGATCGCAGCCATGCAACCGGTGCCTGCAGCGGTGATCGCCTGACGATAGCGGCGGTCCTGTACATCTCCGCACGCGTAGACGCCGTGAACACGCGTGAACACGTAGTTGTGTGTCTTCAGGTAGCCATCGGCGTCAGTGTCGAGTTGGCCGGCGAACATCTTCGCGTTGGGCTCGTGGCCGATGCCCAGAAACAGCGCGCTGGTGGGGAAGTCCCAGACCTTGCCTGTTTTTACATCGCGCAACTTGAGGCCGGTAACTTCCTTATGTTGAATGTCATAGACGTCTTCCACTACGGTGTTGAGCAGGAACTGAATCTTGGGATGATTCTGAGCGCGCTCCAGCATGATTTTCGAGGCGCGGAAAGCCTCGCGGCGATGGATGATCGTGACCTTGGTGGCGAAGCGCGTTAGAAAGATCGCTTCTTCCATGGCGGAGTCGCCACCGCCGACGACGACGATTTCTTTCCCAGAAAAAAAGAAACCGTCGCAGGTCGCGCACGATGAAACTCCATGCCCGATGAGTTGCTGCTCATGCGGCAAACCCAGCCAGCGTGCTGAAGCACCGCTCGCGATAATCAGGGTCTGCGCATGAACCTGGTGAACGCCAAGATGCAGGAGGAACGGCCGTTTACTCAGGTCAGCGCTGCTGAGATGCGCCATGCGGTATTCCGCGCCGAAACGTTCGGCTTGCTTCCGCATGTTTTCGACGAGTTGCGGGCCCATGATCCCCTCGGGAAATCCGGGGAAGTTCTCCACCAAGGTGGTCATGGAAAGTTGTCCGCCGGGCTCGTGGCCCTCGATGACCAACGGCTTCAGGTTGGCGCGCGCCGTATACAGAGCGGCAGTGTGTCCGGAACATCCGGATCCGATGATGACAACGTCTCGAGTTTCGCTCATGGAGTTTCTTGCTGAAGATTAGATGGCTGATTTCAGATTTTGATGCAACGCGCTCAACCCATGCCAGCTTAACAAAGACCGGTCACTTCTTGTTGTCCGCTGGCTTGCCTTGTGGCGGTTTGGTCGCCTTGGACTTTGTGGAATTCGCAGATGCCGTCTTAGATTTGAATTCTGAATTGATGCTGGCTAGCTCCTCAGGCACAATCTTCTTCACACTGAGCAGCGAGCGATAGTTGGCCAGCACATCCGACGCGCCCCGGAATAGTGGCTCATACGCGCTTTGATCGGGGACGGGCCCGCCTTCATTGCCCAGACATCGTGCCAACGCTACCGACGCTTTACCGAAACGCTCGAGCCGCACGCGCGTCGCCGGAGTGTTCGATGCCAGCATGGCTTCGGAACTTGTAACCGACGTGGCGCTATCTTCCAGCGAAAGCTCCATGAGGTCTTTGGGATCGCGCACGTGCAGCACCAGAGTTTCAACCATATTCTGCCCGTCGTTGCTGAAGGAGTACTGCACGCTGGAAAAAAGCGCCTGCACCGAGAACTCGCGACGGATGCGGACGTAGCTCGCCACCGAAGGCTCTCCAGCGACATGGGTACTCTGTCCGGGCTTCAAGAAACTCGGCATATCCGTCATGGTCGAGCGGCCACGAGTCACTTCGAAATCGCCGCCGAATAAAGGTTCCTTAGGGACACGGGCGAGCGCCCCAGCGATTTCCTTCTGCTCTTCGGCGGACGGCGAGCATACGTTCAGCATGTTGACCTTCACCTGCGGCTGATTCGATGCCGGATTCGCGGATTGGTCCTGGGCTGCAATCCCTTGGGCTAAGGTAAGCACAAGAAAAGCACGCAAAACTGTGGGCGAGAGAATTCTGGGCACGGCGGAATTCTAAATGAGAAAGGGGAAAACCCAAACCATCGGCCGTTCGCCGAGCCCGCTCGAACGTCGTAGAATCAAAGTTATGGCGAATCTGACGCTGGTCTATGGCATGAGGCTGTTGCCGTCTGAGGATGTGATCGAGGTGGGGCAGGCTCCCGTGAAGCTCACAAATGGCCGGGAGGCACACGTCGCGATGCACGTGCTCGAGGGCAGCAAAGAAGAGATCGAAAAGCAGCTGCGCACGAGCCTGGAAGCCTTTTTCGACCTGTATCCGGAGATCTGAGGGCTCTGCAAATTGAGGTCTGCCGGGCGGGTTCGCGATGCGGCAATTCGCTAGTCAGATCGATGTTCTGTCGCCGTATAATCCTAATCTTCTGCGGACTGTCCAACGAACAACATGCAATGGTCCTATTCAGAATTGCGGCACCGGTTGACCGAGGCCGGGCTGTGGCCCGAAGGCCGCATGGCGCGACTGGCCTGCTATTTGGCGGGTATGTCAGTGGCATTGTTCGCCCTGGAGAAACTGTTGGGGCTGTTCGCCAGGTCCTGGGGCGAGCACCTCGGTGGATGGGTCACTTATCTTGCATTCATCGCCGCCGTTCTGTTCTTCATCCTCGGTTTCCGATGGGTGAGGCGAAGGATTCTCTGGCGCCTGCGGAACCGGTTGATCGTCACGTATGTTTTCATCGGGGTGATTCCGGCCGTACTTCTGGTGGCGATGGCGTCCATCACTCTTTATGGTTTCGCCGGACAGTTTGCAGTTTTTGTTTTGACATCCGAGATACACGCCCAGTTGCGAAGTCTGGAGGCTGTAAATGCCGCTGTCACCAATGAGCTGGCAGCGCGCTTAGAGCGCGGACAGACGCCGGCGGCGGAGTCGCTGGCGGGACTCAGAAAGCGCGATCCGGCTTGGGGACGGCGGCAGGTTTGCGCCTGGTACCGGGACAAGCCCCTTCCACTGGGCAACGAGACTACTGCGGAATCGATCACCATTCCCGCGTTTGTTAACGGCACGTTTCGCAATATCGCCCGTGATCGAGACGGACTATATCTCCGCGTAGTCACTTCTCTTCCGGTCGGCACCTCGAAACTCACTGTCGCGACAAGTGAGCCCTTCGACAAAGAGTTAGTCGGAAAGATTGCTGCGGATCTGGGAGAGATCACCCTCTTAAGCTCTGCCGCGACACCGGGCGGAACGAAACCAACACCGGATGGCGGATCGGCATCCTCGACAGGAGCCCGCTCGGAAACTCAAACGGCCAACAGCGGGAATGTCGATCAAGCAGGCGAGCGAGGCATCCAATTTCAAGCGGATCAGAAAACAACCCGTTCCTCTTTCACCGTGGGGCTCATGCCCCGTTCGGCCGGCACTTTTGATCAAGAGGTCCTTTTCGCCACGCCGCTTCCGGTTATAGATTGGAACACCGGAAAGCAAGAATCAGTCGGGGCGGCAGTCCGTACTCGCCCCTCGGTTTTATACGATCGTCTGTTCGCCGCGTTGGGGGAGTTCGTTGGGCTGGTGGCGTATACGCTTTTAGGAGTGGCGGGCTTCTTCGCCATTATCGAACTCATCGCTCTCATCATCGGCACACGCATGACGCGTACCGTAACGGGCGCGGTGGCCGAACTGCACGATGCGACACGTCACATTGACCGCGGCGACTTCAGCCACCGTATCCCCGTCAAATCGACCGATCAGCTTGCCGACCTTGCACTATCGTTCAACTCGATGACTGCTTCCATCGAGAAGCTGATTCAGGAGCAAAAAGAGAAGCAGCGTCTAGAGAACGAACTGGCGATCGCGCAGGAAGTGCAAGCGCAGTTGTTTCCACGCCAGGTTTCAGAACTTGAGTCGCTAGAGGTGCATGGATTCTGCCGTCCCGCGCGCACGGTCAGCGGGGACTATTACGATTTTCTGACGGCGAGCTCGCATAAGCTGATCTTGGCCGTCGGCGACATCAGTGGAAAAGGGATTTCCGCGGCGTTATTGATGGCGACGATCCACTCGGCGGTTCGCGCCTACAGTGTGGAGAATCTGCCGCAGATGCGAGAGCCGGTTGCCGTGGGCGCGGTCTCTGGTGCAGGCAGGGTAATGGCGGCGTGGCCCGAGGGAGTAGAGGTATCTCCTGGAGCGCTGCTTAGTCTTCTGAACCACCAACTCTACGAAAGCACTCCGCCGGAAAAGTACGCCACCCTTTTTCTTGGGATTTACGACGGGCGCTCGCATCATCTGACTTACAGCAATGGCGGACACTTGCCTCCCATCCTGATCGGTAAAGATGGTGCAATCCGCAGGCTGGAGGCCGGGGGAACGGTCGTCGGGCTGTTCGACAATATGTCGTACGATGAGGGCTCGGTTGAGATGCATCCGGGAGAAATTTTCCTCGCCTACAGCGACGGTGTGACCGAGCCGGAAAATGACTTCGGCGAATTCGGAGAGCAGCGGCTGATCGATCTGGTCCGCGACAACCGTGAACTCCCGCTTCCGCAGATCAGCCAGATCGTAACCATGGCAGTCGACACCTGGATCGGCGACAACGAGCAGCCCGATGATGTCACGTTGGTCCTGGCTCGCGCGCGGTAAAGAAGGGACCGCGTCCTGCCGGCTGTCGTGCGGGCATTCCCGCCCACACTACCGGCACTACAATGCTCGTAAGTTCTTTATCGAATTGCCCGCCTTCAAATCTTCTGCCGCTTCCACCGCCCTTGCTTGAATAGTATCGCGCTCGCGCCGGCGATGGCTCCCTCGGCAATCACAATCGCCCAGAACGCTCCTTTCGATTGCATATGCATCCGAATCGCCAGCCAGTAAGCCAGCGGAATCTCCAGCAGCCAGAAGCCGAAGAAGTTCACGATGGTCGGAGTAATTGTGTCACCCGCGCCATTGAAAGCCTGCAGCATCACCATGCCGTAGGCGTATCCAATATTTCCGCAGCTCACGATGCGCAGGCAGGAAGCAGCCAACGGCACGACCGCCGGATCATTCGTGAATAGCCGAACCACCGGCTCCGCGAATAGAACGAAGAGCACTCCCACTCCGCCCAGAAAAAACATGTTGTAGAGTCCGGTACGCCACACAGCGGCTTCCGCACGCTCTGGCTTCTGCGCGCCAAGATTCTGCCCAACCAGCGTGGCTGCGGCGTTACTCAAGCCCCACGATGGCAAGATCACGAAAATAACGATGCGGATGGCGATGGTATAACCCGCCAGCGCGGCAGCGCCGAAGATGCTGATGATGCGCACAAGCCCGATCCAACTCGTGTGCGCGATCGCAAACTGCAGAATCCCTGTGAGCGACACACGCACCAACCGCCACAGCACGTCGAAGTGCAAGCGAAGTTGCCGTACGAGGATATGGATGCGCTCCGTGCCTTTCAGCAGGCGGTAGAACTGGTAGATCACACCGATGCTCCGCCCAATCAAGGTCGCCAGAGCTGCGCCCGTTACACCCAACTTCGGAAACGGTCCCCAACCGAAGATCAGGCAGGGATCGAGCACGAGATTGATGATGTTCGACACCCAAAGCAGGCGCATGGCGATCGCCGCATCTCCCGCACCACGAAAGATGGCATTGTTCAGAAACAACAGCAGGACCGCACAACTGCCGCCCAGGCAGATTCGCGTGTATCCGCTGCCCACCGCGACGATCTCGGGAGTGGCGCCCATTAACTGCAACAGGCGCGGCGCCAGGATCAAGCACGGCAGCCCAATCGCAAGCGAGACGATCAGTCCAAGCGCAATAGCCTGCACCCCAGCGACAGCGGCACCTTCAGGATCCTTCTCTCCAATGCGGCGCGCGACCATCGCGGTCGTCGACAGACTCAGCCCCATGCCCACCGCGAACACCAGGCTCAGCATCGATTCCGTCAGTCCGACCGTAGCGACTGCGTTGGCGCCCAGGCGGCCCACCCAGAACACATCCACCACGGCGAAGAGCGACTCCAGCACCATCTCCAAAACCATGGGCACAGCCAACAGGAGAATGGCGCGGTTCAGACTGCCCGCGGTGTAGTCCTGATGAGAGCCGCGAACGGCCTCCACCAATGACGACCATAGAGAACGCTGCTGCAAAGCAGCCGTAGCAGTTGCTTCCATAACAACCTTGGGCCTTCCGCAACTGCGTCCGAAGAAAACCTCGGAAACGAGTTGCACTTAGAAAAGCGATGCAGATCAGGGAGCCCGCGAGCAGCGAGCCAAACAGGATGGCGAATTAACGAGGCTTAAACATGGTCTTCCTCTACGTGGTTCGTGTCGACTTCCGTCCCCACAGAGCCGAACTTCTATTGCCGAATTCTACTCCAGGCGTCCGGTTGCTGCCAAATCAAAGGGAAGGATTAGGGCTTGCAGCTTGACAACGAAATACCGATCTCAATGGCACAGCTTCTGCCTCATTTCGTTGCTCATTCCGGCTCAGCGGCCCACAAGGGCTGGCCTCCTAACGAGTGATAGAACCCCCAAGCCGCCAGCGCGACCACGCTTAGCAGCGCAAGGATTGAGGTCGTCATATACCACGAAGATAAGTCCGCGGAGAACGGGACATTCGCCATCAGATTGACGGTGAAGATGGCGCACGCCAGAGGCACCAGTCCAAATCGCAGGACGATCAGTACTGCAATCGCATAGACGAGAATCTGAGCGGGTAGTTCCACGGACGTGTACGTACTGGTCAGAGAGCGCGGTACCGCAAAGATCGCGACAAACACGATGGCTGCAATCCATTCCTTGCGCAGCAAGACTTTCAGCCCGAACAGCAAAAAGAAAAAGGCCAACGTACCTTGAATGGACTGTGGCCACTGCTGCAGCCATGCCCCCATCGCATGGCGTCCACCCATCAAAATTTCAGTTGACGACAGCCCGGGAGAAGCCCCCATGCGCATCATGGGAATGTAGCGGATCTGGAAGATCAGAATCCAAATCACCCCCAGAAACACGCCGAAGAGAATGTCGCGGCCTACCAGCGGATCGCGCACTTGTCCGGTCAACAACCGACTCCAGGAAATGATGGTCTGCGGCCAATGACGCCTGACCCATGGCTCGACCGCTAAATACAGAAGCCATGTCACGCTTGAGACAAAAAGGCCGGTGCTGACCGCAATGACCAGAAGACCAAATGAATCACCGACGGTCGCGAAATGCGTGCGGCAAAGAAACAAAGCCATCTCCAGCGCGAATATCACCGACGCCAGGCGAAGAGCGCCTTTCCGATCGCCTCGTCCCTGCCTGTAATTTCTCCGGGCCAGGAAGATCGCTCCAGCGAGTAGAGAGCCTAGAGAGAGCAGCCCGATGATTTTGCTGATTCGCTCGCCAAGGGTTTTTTTCTCGGCGATCGTCATGCGGTTAGGCTTGGTCCAGTCGCCGATGAGTGAAAAGAAGACGGGCTTGCCACGAAACGCCGCTGCTTCGACCCGCAAGGGACGAGTCGTACCGGGCCAAGTGCCTGTCCATGCCATGCGTGCGTCGGATTCAGCGAGCGAAGTCCATATGGGTTGAGTCGGCTGGAACTTGGAAGGATCGAGGCCGGCGGCGGTGAAAAGTAGATTCCAGTCGAACGGTGCGGCTGGCGGGCCGGCGCTCGCCTTGTCGTCTTGCTTCTGCGGGGGGATCGCCTGGAAATAGGTCAGCCGTCCCTGCGGGTCGAGTTCCAGATTGATCATGCCCGAACGCACGGTCGGCGGATCGGTTCTGGTTACGATTCCCGGTGTCAATTGTTGGTCACGAAAATCGCTCGCCACGAGGGGGTCAGGACTCTGCCGGTACCAATATTGCAGCAGGGAAGGGCGCGCTGCGATCACGGCATCCCAGTTTGGAGGTTTATCGTTCTTCTCAACGTAGTCCTGAAAGTCGCCGTCATATTCGAGATCGAAAGCGCTGTCGGCCGGCCGGCCTTCATAGCCCAGGCGAGCGATGATCTCGCGGGATTTTTGAGTCAGAATCTCAGGAGTCAGATCCAAGCCCATTTTTTCCAAACCGCTATAGTGGATGCTCAAAAATACGACGAGGGCCAGGCCGAGCAGCACCGCGGCGAGAAAGGCGACGGCAGCACGTGGACGAAGACCCGCAGTTTCGCCGGAGGCCGCTACCAGTTGCGGCGAGGGAGTTTCGCCGGCGGCGAGTGCGGCGGCCAAGGGATCGCCTCCCGGCAACGCGGCTGCAACAGACAAAGCGGTCGCCGGACGGCTGGAAGGCTCAGTCTCCAGGCATCGCAGAATCACCTTCTCCACGATCGGATCAAGATCTTTCACCACCGAGGATGGGCGGCTGGGAGTGCGGTCTCCTCGCGCGTGAAGAACCTTCGCCGACGACTCGGCGAAGGCGCGCTTGCCAGTAAAAATTTCGTATAGCACCAGTCCGAGTGCGTAGATGTCGCTGCTCGTTGTGACTTCTTTCCCGGACAATTGTTCGGGAGCCATGTAGGCGGGAGTTCCGCTGCGGATTTCGTTGCCGCGGATATCGTCGGCGACACCGGCGAGACCGAAATCGGTGATCACAACCTGGCCGCGACCGTCGAGCATAATGTTGGCGGGCTTCAAGTCGCGATGCAGCACGCCCTTAGTGTGCGCCGCAGCGAGTCCGGCACAGAGCTGTCGCGCAATGTCGAGCGCCTTGTCGGGAGGAAGACGGCCAATGCGGCGGAGCAGGGAAGCAAGGTCTTCGCCATCGACATACTCCATGGTGAAGAATGTTTGACCATCGACGTCGCCGACGTCGTAGACCCGGCATACATTGGGATGCGAGACACGACGCGCGATCCTAACTTCATTGCGAAAGCGTTCGAGCAGGCCTTCATCGCCAGCCGCCTCATCGGGCAGAAACTTCAGCGCAACGGCCTGTCCGAGAGTGAGATCGTCCGCCCGGTACACCTCGCCCATGCCACCTTTGCCCAGCAGTGCGATGATGCGGTACCGCGATGCTACCAGCCGGCCCGGAAGGAAGCGTCCTTCGCTCAGCAGGTACTCGGCAGAACTGGAGGGCCGAGAGGATGACTTCGATGAGGGCCGGGGCGGCAAGGGTGAAGAGGCGGTGGCGAAATCGAGCGTCGCCATCTCGTCCGTATTCGCGATCGGGGTACCGCAGGCGGAGCAGAAGCGCACGTTGTCCGATAATGCGGTGCCGCAACTTGAACAGTGAGCCATGAAAAATTCCCGCTACAGTCTAACTCAGACGTCGGGCCTCAGACTTCGGACATCGACACGTTTTCAGTGAGGTCTGCGGCCCGACCTCCAAGGTACATTTTGTTACCATCCAAGCGATGACTTCACGCTGGGGGCTCAAGCTGCGGGATCCTCTTTTCCTGCTGTGTTTGACGGCGGGTCTGCTGGCTTTCGTGGTGCAATCGGGCGAGGTGGGTACGGCCGATACGATGCATCGGCTGCAGACAACTCATTGGATCTGGACTTCGCAGCCCCAAGTCTTTCCCAATGAGTATCCCGAGTTCGGATTGCACGGACGCGGAGGTCGCATCTTCAGTTGGTATGGGATCGGGCAGTCTCTGCTCATGCTGCCTTCCGATATTGTCGCAACCTGGATCGCGAGCTGGCACATTTTCTCCGGATACGAAGACGATCCCGCCGTGCGCAGCATCATCGTCAGTTACACCACTAACATTCTGTTGAGTGTGCTCACGGTGCTGATTGCGTTCCGTCTGTTGCGGCAATTGCGATTTAGCGTGAACGAAGCTGTGCTCGGCATTCTGTCTCTGCTGTTCTTAACCACCCACCTGCATTACACGCAGAATATGCAGGAAAACAACTACATTATGCTGCTGACGTTGACTGGATTTTCATTCCAGTACGAGTGGCTGCGCAGCGGCAATGTTCGGACTCTCCTCCTCGGTTCTGCAGCACTGGGACTGAACCTGCTGACTCGCGTCACCACGGGTCTTGACCTGATGGCTGCTGGATTCTTCCTGCTCGCGTTGCTCTGGTTTGAGCACGCGCATGGTCGCACGCTCTGGGGGCGAGCGGTGACCTACTGCAAGATCAGCGTTCCCATCTATGCGTTTTTTGCGATCATCGAACGGCTTTACAACTTCTATCGCTTCGGGTCGTTGACTCAAACTTACATTCCGATTTTTGCGCGGGAGTCACGCCTGCAGGACCCAACGCTGCCGGCTAACTTTCCCTGGAGCACTCCGTTTCACGAGGGAGTGTTGGGCGCACTATTCAAGCCCGAGAAGTCAATCTTCCTTTTCGACCCGATGCTTGTGGTTGCGCTGGTTCTGCTGGTTCTTTTGTGGAAGAGACTCGATGCCGAAGTGCGCGCCTACGCAATGGCTTCGCTCCTGCTTCTTGGAGGGTATATTTGCTTTTACGCGCGCTACACGTACTGGGCCGGAGACTTCGCCTGGGGAGACCGCTATGTCTCCACGGCAGTCGAAATGGTGGCACTCGTTGCGCTGCCGTTGCTGGTACGTTTCCGCTCGATGCTAAACCCGTGGGTATGGCGCGGCGCCATTCTCCTCATGGTGGTCAGCTTCATGATCCAAGTCGCATCGCTGGCGTTCTGGTTGCCACTCGAGATCTACCAGATGGAGACGCTGGGGCATCCGACGTTCGTGATTGCGTTACGCTTCAAGAACATCGCCGCCTTCACGCTTGGCAAAATGGATGCCTGGGGGTTGAACACTGACGACATGTCCTACGATCAGTGGGATTACGTCCACATTACGACATGGAATTTCTTCCCCTTCCTCCTACATCGGGTGGGAGCCGCACCGGGTTGGCTTGTGGGGACGGCGTTTGCCATGTGGGGTGCAGGTCTCGCCGCGCTATGCTCCGCGTTGATGCGGTTGCGAAACCTGCTTAAGGATCGGGCCGGCCTGGGTAATTAACGCAATTCGACATCTGCGCACTCGGCCACCAAGAGCTCTTTGTTACTGCTCGCGGAGGGTGCGCATGGGGTCCACACTTGCGGCGCGCAGCGCGGGCGCGAGTGCCGCGATCATCGAAACGAAAATCAGCAGAAATGTCACGCCGAGAAACACAGACCGATCCACTGCCGCGACTTGAAACAAGGTATCCCTGATAAGTCGGCTCGCGAAGACGGAAGCGATTGCGCCGACCCCAGTTCCCAGGCAGGCGAGGAGCAGTGCGCGGCGCAGCACAATCCGCAAGATATGGGAGCGGGACGCTCCGAAGGCCATTCTGAGACCGAGTTCCCTTACTCGCTGCGAGACGACGTAGGAGAGGACGGCATAAAGCCCGAGCGCCGACAGCAAGAGAGCAATGGCGGCGAAGCCTGAAACCAGGACGGCTTCGAAGCGTGGCTGTGCAGCCTGCATTCGTATGCTTTCGGCAAAGGTGCGATAGCTGAAGACAGGATGATCGCTGTCCATTGCGGCGACGATCTTGCGAACTGTGTTTTCGTAGGCGGCGGGATCTCCAGCGACTCGCATCACGATGAGCGTCCGCTGGTGACTGGGGTCTTGGGCATAGGGCAGGAAGAACTGCGGCTGATAGGGATTCCACGTGTCCTCGACGCGGGTGTCGCCGACAATTCCGACAATCTGCCGTGCGATGACCGGTTCGCTCGTGTGGTCAAATTTCGGAGTGAAGTACTGGCCGATCGGATCTTCGTTGGGGAAATACTTTCTTGCGAACGCTTGATTAATGACCGCCACAGGCGAGGCTTTTGGATCGTTATCATGCGGCGCGATCGTGCGCCCACGAAGTAGGGGAATCGAGAGGGTTTCAAAGTAGCCCGGCATCACGACGCCGGACCCAGCGTCCGGAAGATGATCGGGCGTGGTTGGATGATTTGCGATGGTGAAGTTGGCATAAGTGCCCGGTCCCCAGAGAATGGGCAGCGGATGTCCGGCGCTTACTCTCTCAACGCCGGGGATCGCCGCGATGTCTGGGAGGAGTCTCTCGATGAAGTGGACCTTGCCTGGGGCGGGAAAAACCTTGTTGGTCAATGCAATGTCGAAGTAGACAGTGCGCGTGGTGTCGAAACCCGGGTTGATCTGAATTACGTTGAACATGCTGCGGATGAGCAGCCCGGAGCCGATGAGCAGCGTGAATCCCAGAGCGGTCTGTGCGACGATCAGCGCATGATGAAGCCGGTTGTGATGGCGTCCGGATGTGGTCGTAAAGCCGCAATCTCGCAGGGCAGTCGCGGGATCCGATTTCGACATTCTCCACGCGGGGAGCAATCCGAAGATAAGTGAGGTGCAGGCGGAAAGTAAGGCTGAGAATGCCAGCACCCGGCCATCGATAGCAATGTTGTACAGCCGTGGCAAGTCTGTGGGGATCAATTGGAGCCCAGCGCGCAGCAGCGCGAAGGATGCGAGGATGCCCGTAGCCCCGCCTGCCAAGGCAAGCAGCAACGCTTCCACCAAAAGTTGACGCACCACACGAAAGCGACTCGCACCCATTGCGGTGCGCAAGGCCACTTCCGGCTGACGCCCGTTCGCGCGAGCCAGCAGCAGCCCGGTAACGTTGGCGCAACTGATGAGCAACACGACACCCACCGCTGCGAATAGAAGGGAGAGGGCGGGACGGATATCGGAAATCTCTGCGTCGAGCAATGGAATGATCGCGACGCCCAGACGGTAACGATCTTCGGAATATTGCCGAGACAGGCCGATCTGGATCGTGTTCAGTTCGGCGAGGGCTTGGTTGATGCTGACTCCCGGACTGAGTCGCCCGACGACGGAGAGTCTGTCCTCCTCCCGGCGTGAAGTGCCCGGATCAGGACCTTCGGCGTCGATCGCGTAGGTGGACCAGAAACTGGATGGCTTGCCGACAGGATAGTGGAAGCCAGTTGGCATGACTCCAACGACAATGTAGGGTTCGTCACTGATCTTCACCGTCTGACCGATCGCGTCGGGCGATGAACCGAAATCTGAGACCCACAGTTCGTGACTGAGAATGGCGACTCGATGCCCGGGCAATTGCTCGTCCTCGGTGAACGAGCGGCCCAGCGCAGGAGCTACCCCGAGTGTCGCAAACAGATTCGCGGAGACGCGGCCACCTTCCATGACTCGAGCGCCTTCGCCACTCGCCTTGCTGAAAAGGCGGTAAATGTCGTCGTAAGAAGCGAGCGACTCGAAGCTGTGGGTTTGGCGGCGCCAGTCAAAAAAGTTGGGATAGGAGTTGCCCGTTTCATTAGCAGCGCCGACGTTGCTGGGAGCGGTTCCCGGCGGGAATTCGAGCGTGTCGATCGCGATCAATCGGTCGGCATGAGGGAAGGGGAGCGGTCGCAAGAGGATTCCATCGACCAGGCTGAAGATGGCGGTGGTCGCTCCAATGCCGAGAGCCAGCGTGAGTACGACCGTTACGGCGAATCCCGGACTGCGGCGGAACTGGCGGACCGCGAAAGCCGCGTCCTGAATTACCGTCCCTATCATTGCGAGATTATGACAGCGGATGCTGGAAGCGCACAGTCCAATTCCTTATTCCACTGTTACAGATTTGGCCAAATTCCGGGGTTGGTCCACATCGCATCCACGCCGCACCGCGATATGGTAAGCCAACAACTGCAACGGGACGATTTCCAGAATCGGCAGTAATTCCTCGGGCGCGGCTGGCACGTAGATAACGTGGTCTGCCGCTTCCTTGATTTCTTCGTCGCCCTCGGTAGCCAGTGCGATTACCACGCCTGAGCGCGCCTTCACTTCTTTCAGATTGGAAATCGTCTTCTCATACCGCAGCACCGATCCGGGATTGTTTACGTCCTTCGTAGCAATCACGACAACGGGCAGGTTCTCATCGATCAGTGCGTTGGGTCCGTGCTTCATCTCGCCCGCGGGATATCCCTCGGCATGGATGTAGGAAATTTCCTTCAGCTTGAGTGCGCCTTCCAATGCGATTGGATAGTGGATGCCGCGTCCCAGGAACAGAAAGTCATGAACCTTCTGATAGCGTTTAGCCAGTTCGTCACAAGCCTCATCCTGAGTGAGAACCGTTTCCAGCTTTGCTGGAATCTTCGTCAGTTCCAGCATGGCGGCGCGCGCTTCCTCCGGCTTCATCACTCCCCGAACTTGCGCCAGGTACATGGCGAAAACATAGAGGGCGGTCAGTTGTCCCGTAAAAGCCTTCGTGGAAGCTACGCCGATCTCGGGCCCGGCGTGCGTGTAAATGGTGCCCGCAGCCTCACGCGTGATCATCGATCCGACCACATTGCAAACAGCCAGCGTCTTTGATCCTTTGGCTTTGGCTTCTCGTTGTGCCGCGATGGTATCGGCGGTCTCGCCGGATTGCGAAATTACCAGCGTGATCGTATCGGGATCTACGATTGGATTCCGGTAACGCCACTCGCTGGCATAGTCGACTTCGACGGGGACGCGTGCCAGCGTTTCAATCATGAACTTGCCCGCTTGCCCGGCATGCCAACTCGTTCCACAGGCGATGATGTTGATCTTGCCTGCAGCCCGGAACTCTGCCTCGCTGATCTCCATCTGGTCGAGAAAGATGTGTCCAGTATCCTGCGAGACCCGGCCCAGCGCTGTATCGCGGACGGCGCGCGGCTGCTCGTAAATTTCCTTGAGCATGAAATGCTTGAAGCCGCCCTTTTCCGCCAGAATCGGATCCCAGGTCACATGCTGGATCTGCCGCTGCACTGGTCTTCCATCGAAGTCAGAAAGATGAACGCCGTCGGGCGTCACTACGGCCATGTCTCCATCCGCCAAAAAGAAAATGTCGCGCGTGTGATAGAGGATGGCGGGTACGTCTGACGCCACGAAGTACTCGTCATTTCCCAAGCCGATCACTGCAGGTGGGCCGTTGCGTGCCGCGACAATTTTGTTGGGATCGTCTGTCGAAATTACCGCTAGCGCAAAAACTCCGGTGAGTTGTTTGACCGTTTGACGCACGGCGTCTTCCAGCGAAGGGCGCATACCGTTTCCTGAACTGGCGGAATACTTCTCCACCAGGTGGGCGATGATCTCGGTATCGGTTTCGGTGGTGAACTTGTGGCCTTCCTCGGTCAGCTTCTTTTTCAAGCTGAGATAGTTTTCGACGATCCCGTTGTGCACGACCACGATCTTTCCAGTGCAGTCGCGGTGAGGATGGGCGTTTTCTTCCGTCGGACGTCCGTGGGTGGCCCAGCGCGTGTGACCAATGCCATAGCTGCCATTTAGAGGTTTTTGGCGGATGGCTTCTTCGAGATTGCGCAGTTTACCTTCGGCACGCCGCAACTGTAGACCGTCCCCGTTGCCGGCCACAGCGATTCCCGCTGAATCGTAGCCGCGATACTCCAGTCGCCGCAGGCCCTCGATGATGATGGGAACTACACTCTTCTTGCCAACGTAGCCGACAATACCGCACATGGAATGACCTCAAAGGATTCCCCAGGCCGAAACTCTACTCGGCCAGGGAGAAACGGAATTCTTCAATGACGGGATTGGTCAAAACCTCGCGGGCAATGCGCTCGACTTCGGCCTGCGCCTCTTCACGCGACAGACCCCCGTCCAACATAAGTTCAAAGTACTTTCCCTGGCGCACGCTCTCCAGGCCCTTATAGCCCATTTTCTTAAGTGCGCCCTGAATGGTCTTGCCTTGGGGGTCGAGAACGCTTTTCTTGAGAGAGACGTAAACGTAGGCTGTCATAAAAAAGACATTATACGTGACGGTTCCGATTCAACCGTAGACTCTTCTCCCGGGGTCTGCGAGTCCAGACTCTAAGCATGACGGCGGACCCATTCAGGTCTTCAGGCTGTTCAATTTCTCGTCCAAAGCGGCGAGTGAGTCCTCCAACTGTTTGCGATGCCGAGGATTCTGACTCGCATCGAGTTGCTGGAGCACTCTCTGACGCGACAGGCGAAGGCTCTCCTTTTCCCGCCATCGCGCCGCTGCCTCCGGGCTCATCGGGGGTTTCCGGTTGGCCGACTTGTCGGTCGCTTCCGCTTGCTGCGCCTCGACCGATTTACTCTCCCATCCTCTGGCCACGTCCTTCATTATAGTTGGCGTTCCCGCTCTTGGTCCGCAAGGCATAAGCAGGGCTGCCGAGCGAAGCCGCAGGTGGCCTCAGAAGTTCCGGAAAACGTAACAGCCGCGCGACCTTCCCGGGACTGCTTGACTGATGGGATACAATCGCTGTGATCGATTCGGCCCAGGACCGTCCTTGAGGGGGAGACGGCAGTAGGAGTGTCTCTGTACCCCCCAAGCGTCCCACGCTTGAAAACTAAATCTACGTGCCCTTTTTTTTGCGGCCATGGGCAGTGGCGAGGGTGTGTCCCGGCCTCATCGTTATCCTTTTTGCCTTCACGCCGATTGCGGCGACGAACTAACTACAACTCATCGGCTCTATCAGTATGTTGACGGGCAAATCCCGGCCCTGAATTCAGGGATCGACGGATGTCGAAAATCTAATATTCGTGGTTTGATGGCCTTGGGTGCCGGGTCATACCAGGGAGGGGCCACTCGTAATCGAAAGCTGACTGCGAACCAGGCGGTGGTATTGCGGAGAAAGGTTTCCAGCCATGCTGTATAACCCTTTCGCCTCGAGTTCCAGCGATGAGAGCCCGTTTTCGCACCCCGAGGCCCTGAACGAGCCCGAGAAGCTGCTGGCCGCGTATTTTAGTTCCTCCACGGTTGGCCTTAGCATCCTGGATTCTGAACTGCGCTATCTCGCCATCAACCATACGCTTGCTGCCATGAATGGCATCCCTGCCTCGGAGCACATTGGAAAGACGGTTCGTGAGGTTTTGGGAGATTTTGCGGACGAAGCCGAGCCGAGGCTTCGCCGCATACTCAAGACCGGCGAGCCCGCAAATTTTGAGATCTCCAGCAAACTCGCCCGTCGAGAGGATGTCGGGCATTGGATTCTGCACTACCTGCCGATTCACGATGAAAATGGAGTGGTCAGCCGAATCTGTGCGGTTGTCGTGGAAATTACGGCGCAAAAGGAGATGGAGCAATCGCTCAGGGATGTCGGCGGCAAGCTGCGCAAAGAAATGAAACGCTTGCAGGCTTTGCTGGATGTGAGCGGGATCATTGCCTCCAATTGGAATCTGCAGGAAACCTTTCCGCAAGTCTCCGCTTGCATTCGCCAGGTTCTGAATCACGAGTATGCCGGCTTCGAAATACACGATCCCAGCACCGGCCTGCTCGTCCGCTAAGCCGAGGACTTTCCGATGGGCCGAGGTTCGATTTCCACAATGCCCATCAGTCCGAACAATAGTCCCGGTGGCAAGGCCTTTCGGGAACGCACTTCCTTGATCTTCTCGAAAGACGAGTTACTCGAATTTGAGGCTGAAATCGCAAAGAACTTTCTTTCGGAAGGGATGCAGACACTGTGTTGCGTTCCGCTCTCTCGCCCCAAGGGTGCTTTGGGAGTTCTGGTACTCGGCAGCACTCGTCCAGAAGCGTTTCAGCAGGAAGACCTAGCCTTGTTGAATCAAGTTGCTGCGCAACTCGCCATCGCCATGGAGAATCATCGAGCCGCGGCTGAGATCGAAACCCTCCGGCAGCGCCTGGCGGAAGAGAAGAAATACCTTGAAGCACGAGCCACCCCGTTGGGGTGGTTATGTGACCCTGAAACTCTCAGAGCTCGATGGTGTGTGATACAGGCGCGGACTTGGCGCAGTTACA